>ERZ511473.1629-NODE-1629-length-16672-cov-4.280566_pt1 | contig 16672 bp, 13 predicted proteins | sample MGYA00374947_ERZ511473 | MGnify/ENA primary metagenome ERZ511473 (study PRJEB26303, sample SAMN06343854) | sediment metagenome | isolation source: hot spring sediment | place: Canada: British Columbia | collected 2012-09-26 ... | reverse complement strand
TTTTTTTTTTTTTTTTAATGATACGGCGACCACCGAGATCTACACTCTTTCCCTACACGACGCTCTTCCGATCTTACAGCCCGAAGCCGGGGCTGGACTTCAGGCTGTAGACCGTTCTGGTCCGGCGAGAAGAGGTTGGACTCTCTCCGGTGGACCGTTCCACAAGTGGGACTGAACAGAGAGTGGGGTTTCCCGCCCCTTGCCTTTTCACCGGTGTCCGCGTGGGACAGGATAGTCCTGAGCCTTTCTTCCGGGGGCCGATCTTCCGGTAAGGGGGCAAGCACATGCCGATAAGGTCCGCTCGCCCCGAAGCGTCTCCCTCCGGCCTGGAGGAGAAGGTCAGGCCGACAATGGTTGCCGGATAGGAGTGAAAATCCGGCAGCTGTTGCTACCGCGCTCCAGATATTCCGCGTCGACCAGGGGCTCTGGACAGTCGGCCAATATATGCAGAGAGGATCTCGGGGTCGACACACCCAGTGACCTGACTGTCGGTGCAATGCGTTGCCCCGACGGTCAAAAAGACTCCGGGTCGACAGCCGAAAGATCCTCCATCGGTCAAGGCTATCCGTGATCCTCCGCTATCTGTCTGCCAGGCCGCGTCGGCCACAAGCCGCCAGTCGGTGCGCACCTGAAGACCCGGGGCCTCGGCCGGAGAGACTCCGGACGGGCCATGCGTCTCCGCTCTCCCAGATCTCGGCGTGCGCAGGAATGTGGGCCCGGACCGTTATATTCTGCATCCGATTTCCCGACGGCCGGTTGCACGGGCGGTTGTGTCGCTAATCTGAGGAAAGGGCACAGAGGAGGCGACAGATGGACCTGAGGGGGCTGGCTCGAGAGGAGGTGCACGCTCGCAGAAAGGAGGGGGCGACGGCGGTCAGCGAGCAGGTGCTGGAGGAGAAGGTGCGGAAGCAGCTGGGGGCGGGCTACTGGGAGAGGACATCTCCGAGGCGAGGCTGGCGTAATGGTTACGCCAGCCTGGACCTCATCACCCGGTGGGCGGGCGGGGGCCGCTACGGGTGCCCCGGGATTGGGAAGGCGCGTTCGTGACCGAGGTCTTCGCGCGCTCCAAGCAGATGACGGGCGGTGGAATGGACTTGCACGGGGTGTCGGTGCGGCGGGGAACGAGATCCCCAGGGCCCTCTCCCGAGTGAGGGTGGACCAGGACGCCGTCAGCCGCATTGCCCAGCGGCTCCCGGAGGCACGCCGCGCCTGGCGGCAGCAGCGGCTGGAGCGGGCCTCCTCCGACCTGTTCCTGGCCGCCATCGACCTTACGGTCAACGCCGGCGAGCGGGTGTGGACGCTGACCCTCCTGGTGGCAGGGGTGTGGACGAGGAGGGCTCCCGGGGGGGTGCTGGCGATGGAGGCGGCAGAGGGAGAGCGATGGGAGGCCCCCCATCAGCTGGTGCGGGGTGTCCGGCTGGGGTGCGCGACGATCATGGAGCCGTCAGCCAGGTGGTGATGAGTGCGCTCTCTGGCGCCAGGTGGCAATGCTGCCTGGTCCGTTTCCAGCACCCCGTGTTGGCCTCTGTGCCCACGGGTGAGGCTGAGCGGTGGCGGCCGACTTTTGGCCCACCTCCGGGGTGCGGCGTGAGGAGACAGCCAGGGCCCTGGCTCAGGCCTTTCAGGAGCGCTATGGGCGGCGTTTCCCCAGGGGGGAGACGCTGCGGAGCCTGGACGACGCCCTCACCAGCCGGCGCCGCCCTGGTCCTCACCCGTCTGCTCCAGACCACCATGCGGGAGAGGCTGTTCCGGCAGCTGAAGTGACATGCGGCGGGTAGTGGCTATTTTCCTCCACCGGGCCGGCATACTGGCAGTGCCACCGGGGTCCAGGACACAAAAAAAAGCGCGGCGCAACGGCCGCGCGGGCGCCGGGCCGGTCACGCCCGGTCGCGGATCTCCGCCAGGCGGGCCAGGGCGTCGGCTTCCGAGAGGCCGAGGACGGCGGCGAGGGCCCGCAGTGGCACCTTGTACCGTCGTCCAATCTTGAGCACCGGCACGCCCTGGCAGAGCTCACCGGCCCAGCGAGCCCGCTCGTAGGCGAGGCTGCGGCCCACCCCGAGCAGGCGGGCCGCAGCCGCCACGTCGATCGTGGGGGAGGCAAGAGGTCCGACATGCTGGCGTGTCCTCCTTCGTTACAGAGATTCCATTCTGGATCATAGTCCGCCGGCCACGGCAGGAGGACGGCCGCTGTTAGCAACGCTGTTAGCAAATACGCCAGCACACGCCGGACAGAAGAGCATGTCGGACCACGGCAGGCCGCATCCACACGCACTATCTGGACAGGGGAGGAGACGAAAGCACACAGGGGAGCAGGCTCAAACACCGCTGGGGGCAACCCCGTGGGGGTTCGAATCCCCCCTTCGGCACCGGGAAGACGTCGGTTGGGCCGGGCTTTTGGGGGTGCCCCCCTGGCAGGGGGTGGAGAGCAGGGCGTGAGATGATGTGGGGTCGGTGGGGTTAGACCGGGGTCGGGCGCCCCTTGACAGGAGAAAATGGGGAGAGCCAAGAATGAGGACGGCGGGTCGCCCGGACCGGCCCGCTCACCGAGCGGTGCTACACCAACACCAGCGCCGGTCTTCAATTTTTTAGTGTGCACCCCAGCCCACACCCACCGCCCGCCCCTGTCAAGAGCCGGGCCGCCAGGCTCCGCGCCGGCAAGCCGCCCGGGGGCAGCGGACCGGGCCGCACCCCAGGGGCGCGCACCGGGCCCAGCGTCTCTCCCCGGCCGGACCGCCGGAGGCTTTCCCTCCGGAACAGGGTGCCGGCCGCCACCGGGGCCCGCGCCCCGAATTCGCGCAAACAGACGAGCGGGCTTTCCCGATTCCCGGTCCCTCAGGCATCAGGCATCGGGAAAGAGTGTCTGGCTGCTTGCCCGGCGAGCCGGGAGGACCCCGGCACCCCAGCCAGCCAGGCTTTCCCAATTCCCAGCCCCAAGGAATTGGGAATTTGGGAAAGCGTGCCCGTCTGTTTCTTGAAGCACCCAGACAGGCTTTCCCAATTCACAGCTCTCTCCTGTTGGTGAATTGTGAAAGGCTGGCTGGTTTCGGGAGCTCTCCCGTGGGGGTTCTCAGGCCCCTGCGTCCCTCTCGCCCAGAACGCCCAATCGGCTGCTGAGAGAAATCGGATCGGATGAGCAGGATGGTGGCCTGGACCGTTGCGTCTGGTGCTGCGACCGAGCACGAGCCCACCGATACCCCTATCGGGGTGTCTTTTGGACAGGCCGGGCGGCGGCTGACCAGACGGTGGCGGCCGGTGCCGCCCGAAGTCGCCGGTCCGATCGAGGGGTAACACCGGCAATTTTTCCCGATCCGGCGGTCACCCCCGTCAGTCCGGGCCCGCCCTTCTCCGGCCTTCGGGGCTCTTTGAATGCCCTGCGGTCGGTCTTCGCAGGCGGCCTCCAAGGCTAAATCTCGTCCGCCTGATTTTGATCGTCCAGAGCCCGAGGGGCCGCAGGGCCTCTCTCCAGGCGCCGGAGGGTCCTCTGGGCGATGCCCGGTCGTGTCAGGCCTGGGAGTCGGTCCGGCCGGCGCGGCAACAGGGCGACCGTGGCCTCCCGGCGCTCCGGATCGGGATACGGATCCATCGGTCAAAGGCCGATGCCCTGCCCGGCGGGCGAGTCCGCCTGGGGGCCACCGTCGCCAGGACTCGGTGGGGCGGAACAGTGAACCCGCCCCCACGGGGTGCGGAGAGATGGTCCTGGGCCAGCCGGTCAGTGCGGTCGCCGGTTGCGCAGCGAGGGACGGAGGGTGTGGGGCCGTTCGTAGCGCAGCGGCTGAGGACGACATCGGCCCGGCTGGCGGCCAGGGTGTCCTCACAGGGCCTGGGGCGAGTCTCACCGCCTCGCAGACCGGCCCCGGAACCGGGGTGGCACTGGCTTCGCGTTTCCCCGGCGGGGCCGGGCCCTAAAGCAAAGCGTCCGCGTGAAAGCCTCCCATTGCCCGCCGGAGAAGCGGTCTAGGCTCGGTTGGAGATGTGACACGGCTCACTGACAGACCCGGACGCTTCCCGCATGCTTGACCCGTACGAGCTGCGAGGTCATGTCGCCATGCGTACCCGGCCGGCTCCGCCATTTACCCCGATTATGGCTCACTCGGCGTCTTCTCCCCGCCTGGTCCACGCGCTTTCGCTGGATGTCGAAGACTACGTCCACGCCCACGCCCTCGAACCGTGGATCGGACCAGCGCGGTGGGCTGATTGGCCCAGTCGGGTCGAGGAGAGTACGGCCCGAGTTCTCGATCTGGTGGAGGCCTGTGGCGGGCGTCTGACCTGTTTTGTTCTGGGCTGGGTGGCCGAACGGCATCCCGGCCTGGTCCGGGAGATCGCCCGGCGTGGGCATGAGATCGCCACCCATGGCTACGCCCACCGTCTCGTTTACACCCAGACGCCGGCGCAGTTCCGCTCTGATGTCGAGCGCTCGCGCGATCTTCTCCAGGATCTAACCGGCCAGCCGGTTGTGGGCTATCGGGCACCTTCCTTTTCGATCACCCGTCAGTGCTGGTGGGCGCTGGAGGTCCTTCTTGACCTGGGCTTTCGCTACGACTCCAGTATCGTGCCCATCACTGGCCATGACCGCTACGGCGTTCGTCATGCGCCGGCCGTGCCCTGGCGTTACGGCTCGCTTTGGGAGATCCCTATCTCCACCATCGCCATCGGTCGTCTTCGCCTGCCTCTAGGCGGCGGCGCCTATTTTCGCTTCTTCCCTTACTGGCTCACGCGCTGGGGACTCTCCCAGCTCGAACGCCGTGGTCGGCCAGCGGTTCTGTACTTCCATCCCTGGGAGTTCGACCCCGACCAGCCACGTGTCCCCGCCGCCTTTCTCAGCCGTCTTCGCCATTACACAAACCTCCACCAAACCGCTGGCCGCTTCACCCGGCTCTGTCAGGAGTTTGCCTTTGCACCGTTCAGCCAGGTCTTCGCGGCGCTCTTCGCTGGGGAAGAGGATGCGTATCTGTCTGGTGACTCAGGACGAACCACTCTATCTGCCCCGCGCGGTTGATCTGCTTGTCCAGGCCCGGGGCCGCGACATTGTCGCTCTCGTGCTGCTGCGTCCGGTCATTCACAACATTCGCCAATGGGAGCGCCTGAAACAGCATATAGCTGTCCTGGGACCCGCCGACTTCCTGCGCCTCGGACTACGGGTCGGTCGCGCCCGCCTGCTCGACCTCGCCCGGCACCTCGTGCCGCTCCACGAAGCGGTTTCGGTCCGCCAGGTGGCCGAGCGTGCACGTATCCCTGTCTACCAGCCCGCCGATATCAACGCGCCCGAATTCCGGCTGGTGCTGGCCACCACTATCCGCCCGGATGTTATCGTTTCGCTGGCGGCCAGCCAGGTCTTTCGCCAGCCGCTCCTGCGCCTTCCGCCCCTGGGCTGTTTGAATGTGCACTCCGCCCCTCTCCCCCGCTACCGGGGGGTCTGGCCCTCGTTCTGGGTATTGGCCAACGGCGAGACCGAGACGGCCGTCACCGTCCACTATATGACCGAACGCCTGGATGCGGGAGCTATCCTGGTCCAGAAGCCGGTGCCCATCCGCCCGGATGATACGGTTCACAGTCTGACACAGCGAACCAAAGCCGCCGGCGTCGAGGCTCTTCTGGAAGCGCTTCAGCTCCTGGAGACCCATACCGCCCGGCCGTTGCCTCAGGACCATGCGCAGGCCACGGTCTGCCGCTTTCCCACCCCAGCCGATGCTGCCCGCCTGCGGTCTCGGGGGCGACGATTCTTCTAATCTGAGGCGACCATGCGTATCTTGCAGGTGAATAAATTCTTTCCACCGCATCTCGGCGGGATCGAAACCCACGTGGCGCTTCTCTGCCGGGAGCTGGCGCGAACAGGCCAGCTCGATCTCTCCGTGCTGGTCTGCCACCATCGACCTGCCTGGCAACGCGAGATCTTTGCTGGCGTCCCTGTCGAACGTGTCCCCAGCTACGGAACATTTCTCTCGATGCCGCTCGCTCCTCACCTCTTCGGGGCCTTCCGCGAACTGGCCGCCCACGCAGATCTCGTTCATCTGCATCACCCCTTCCCGTTAGCCGAACTGGCTGCGCTTCTGCTGCCGGTTCCGGGACGAATGGTCGTAACCTGGCACAACGACATTGTCCGCCAACGCCTGGCGCTCCGTCTGTACCAGCCTTTTCTGCAACGTTTCCTGAAGCGTGTCGATCGGATCATTTTGACCTCACCGCACTACCTCCAGGCCTCTGCTCATCTCCGACCATACCGAGAGAAATGCCAGTCGATTCCGTTAGGAATCGACCTTGAACCGTTTCGCTGGACGCCGGAGACCGCGGAGCGCGCCAGCCGCCTCCGCTCTCAGTACGGCTCACGTCTGATCCTTGGGGTCGGACGACTGGTCGCGTACAAAGGATTTCGTTACCTCGTCGAGGCCATGACCAGGGTCAACGGGCATCTGGTGATCATCGGCCAAGGACCGCTCCGCCGCGAGCTATCAGCCCTGGCGCGCACACTCGGCCTGGAGCGACGCGTGACCTTCCTCGACCCGGTGCCGCTTGAGACGCTGGCAGCCTTTTACCACGCCTGCACGGTGTTTGTTCTCCCCTCTATCAATGCGACCGAGGGGTTTGGCCTGGTTCAGGTCGAGGCTATGGCCTGCGGAAAACCGGTGGTGAGCACTAACCTCCCCACCGGTGTCACCTACGTCAATCGCGATGGTGAGACCGGCCTGGTCGTCCCCTCGGGCGACGCCACAGCCCTGGCCCTGGCCATCACCCGTCTGCTCGATGACCACATCCTCCGCGAACGTCTGGGTGCTCAGGCCCGGGCGCGCGTCTGGCAGGAGTTCACTGTCGAACGGATGGCCGCCCAGACTTACGCCCTGTACCAGGACCTGCTGGCGTCTGCCCCCGTGCCCGCCCCGGCAGCAGGATGAGGTGAAGACTCCACGTCCGGCCCCAGGCCGGCAGCGCCACACCCTCTGGCCTTTATCGGTGTTTACGGCGGGGGAACCTCCCCGTGAACGATGAGAAGCGGCACAGGGAGACGATCGTCGGGCCCAAACACGACCGGCCGCAGAGCGATATTGGCGAACCAGACCTCGCCCTGACGCCAGTTGCTGATGATCGGCTGTACAGCCTGCGGCCGGGTAGAGCGGGTGAGCCGGCCTATCAGAGCCACCTGTTGCCACCGACCCTGCGTCGGTGGAAGGAAGTGGTATCCGGCGCCACCGAATCCGGGATCGGCGGCGACAAAAAAACCAGGCCGGCCGGGATCGCGGGGGGCGGTTCGGTACTGAAGGAGAAACGCATAAACCTGATCGGGCTCTAACCAGACCGTCGGTCCGACCAGCCCGCCACGGCCAGCCTCGGCCGATCCCTGTTCGTCTAGCCAGAATCCGAGGAGACGGAATACACACGGAGGGCGATCGGCGGGGCATTCAAAGCCGCCGCTGAAGTGGCCAGCGTTCCACGTCCCGTGCCCGACGAAGGGGACCCAATGCCAGCCGCTGTAGAGGAAAGGTGGACGCATGATCCGCGGGGCAGGCAGGAGGTTAACTCCCAGGACAGCACGCCGGCCATCGGGGAGGGCGATGGTTGTCTCCGCCGGCAGCGTCCAGGCGGGCGCGGGCAGAATCCACGAGGTCCCCTCTGGTTGCCGGAGCATCTCCTGGTAGGCCTGGTACTCTGCCTGTGTCAACCTGAAGGCCAGAAGGTCAAGCAGCCGGCCGGCCTCGGCCCGGTGCTGGTGAAAAAGAAGGAAGGCCAGTACCCGCCGTCCTTCCTCAGGGCTGAGGGCGCCGATATCGACCAGTGCGCGCGTCAGAGCGGGAATCTCACGCCGCAATCGGGGGCGCCCCGTCATCTCGGCGATCACCGCCAGCGGCTGCGGGCTGGAAGCCTCGGGCGCCAGCAATCTCCCCTGGGCTCTGAGACGGAGCAACTGGTAGCGCGCTTCCAGCGCAAATCCCGGTGACTCTTGCGCTGCCAACAGGGCCTGGACCGCCAGTGCCGTCTGGCCGGCGCGGATCGCTGCCAGTCCCCGTTCATAGTGGATCGCGGCGTCCGCGGGAGAGCGTGAGAGATAGCGCTGATAGAAGACGCCGGCTGCGGCCGGGTCGCCCGGCGCAATCGCTCGGGCCAGTATCAGGTCACGGTCGCTGCCCACAACGGGCCAGGACGGACTGTGTTGAACGACGAGAGCGCTCAGACGCCCCAGTTCAGCGCTCTCTCGGCGGTAGGCGTGCGCCAGAAGAAGCATCGCCAGGTTCTGCGGAAGGAAGAAGACGGCTGTAACAGCGAACAGGGCTGCTCCCGGGAGCAGCCACCGCCGGGGGAAAACCTGCCCCGACAGCGCGTCGCCCTCCGCCCACGCCACGCCCAGGACCAGCCAGAGAAGAAATCCGGGTTTGGCGCCAAGAGTCACCGCGTCAAGCAATCCGTAGAGGGCGAATCCCACCAGACCGGCGATCAGACCTGTTCTCAGGCCGGCCGATGCCGAATCACGCTGCCGCCAGAGGCGGACGAGCGTCAGACCGATCAGCATAAAGAAGATCAGCGCACCAGGGAGTCCCAGATCCAGCGCGGTCTGGAGGATAATATTGTGCGCGTGGGGAATGTGCGCCTCCGGACCGAGCGTGGGGGACGGATAAAATTGATCGGAGAGGCGGGGAAAGAGGTTCAGCCCAATCCCGGTCAGCGGGAAGTCGCGCAGGAGTAGCAATCCGCGTCGCCAGATCTCCAGCCGGGCCTCGATCATCGGCGCCCGCCAGGCCACCGCGTCGACGGCCCACAGGATTTCCAGGAATCGCTGCGGGCCCACCGCCATGATCCCGCCAAGCCCGACCGCCAGACTCGCGCAGACGAGAGGCCAGACGCGCCGCCAGCCGCGCGCAAGAAGAAGAATTACTGCCCCGGCCACTCCCAGCCAGGCCGAACGTGACTGGGTCAGGAGGAGCGTTGGGAGGCTGAGGGCGACAACCCCTCCCCCCAGCCAGCGCCCGAAGGACGGACCGGGGAAGATCGCCTGTGCGCAGGCGATCGGAAGCAGCAGAGCCAGAACACCGCCGACTTCATTGGGGTGGATCCCGGGCTGGACATTCCCAAAAGAGTCCACCACCGCCCCACTCAACCGGGGCAGCCGGGCGTGCACCGCTGCAAACCAGCCAAACTTGCTGCTGTTCCACTCGGTGCCGACCAGCCCGACGGCTGCCACCCCCACGCTTGCCAGAAGCAGACCGGTTCGCAGGAGATCTTTTCCCCACTGATCGCGAGCCGTCCGGGCGGCTATCACCCCCAGCGTCATCCCGTAGAGAATATTGGCCAGTTTAGGCAGGCTCAGACCAGGATCGGCCGAGCAGATGAACCCTATGACGGCCGCGCTCAGAACACCCACGAGGAGATACCGGATGGAGGATTCGAGCGTCCTCCAGGCCGGTCGTCCGAAATGCTGCCAGCCGATCGCCAGACCGATCAGGCCGGCCAGCACCCAGGGGCCGGGGATCAGAAAAAATGGAGCCAGCAAGCCGAGCCAGAGAAGTGGCGCCAGCATCGAGCGGTGTGAGCGCTCGGCCCCGAGTTGTCGTGCCATCGAGGGTCCCGGCAGCCGATCCAGACTAGCCACCGACGTGTCCTTTCGACGAACCCCGGTCAACTGGCGGCCAGTTGGCGTCCCGCCGTCGTCAGGATAACAGGCCCGGGGCGTTCACCTCGCCATAGGCGTTCGACCTGTGCCGTGATCAGGTTCACGCTGATCTCCTGCATACAGCGATTCAGGGGGCAGGTGTACGCCAGACCAGAGAGACCGTGGATCGGGTTGTAGCAGGGGCCGCAGGGCACGCTTCCCTGGAGAGCGATATGAGACGGTCCCAGGGGCATAATCACCCGTGCGTCCGTCGGACCGAAGAGCCCGACGGTTGGTGTGCCCACGGCGGCGGCCAGGAAAAGGGGAGCCGAGTCGATACCGATGTAGACGCGACTGGCCGCTAAGAGCGCGGCGGTCTGCGCCAGGGTGGTCTCTCCAGCCGCCACGAGAGGTGTGGACCGCAGGGCGGGGCGCAGCATCTCGATCAGCGTCCGGTCGTGACGGTCGCCAATAAGGAGCAGGCGGGCCGCGAAGTGGCGGCTGAGAGCGTTGTAAAGAGCGAGAAAGCGCTCGGCTGGCCAGCGACGATTGGGCATCGCTGTCCAGGCGTTACGACCTCCGCCGGGCGAGGAGGCGATGAGGGGTTCCCCACGCCATCCATGGCTGACCAGCCAGGATCGAGCCCACAGGTGATCGGCTGCCGGGACGGCGAATTCCAGCGCCGGGTCGCCGGGCACGACGCCGAGCGGACGCACCAGGTCGAAATGACGATCGATACGGTGCCGCCTCAGGTCGAAGCGGACAGAGGTGGTGAGCCAGCGCGAGGGGCCGGCTGTGACAAAACCGATCCGACGAGGGATACCGGCGAGCGCAGTCAACACACCGAACCATGGTGACCGGTGCATGAGAAGAGCGGTATCATAACCTCCCCGGCGGAGCTGCCAGAGTAGACGCAGCAGCGCACTGCTCTCACTCAGACGGCCAGGGAGCGAGCGACCTGCGCCCAGGTCCGGGGCGACCAGCACGGCATCGAGATGGGGATTGGTCTGAATGATTCCGCGACAGGACCGGGCTACCAGAAAATGGAGGGTGGCGGCTGGGTAGGTCTGGCGTAGGGCGCGGAGGGCGGGGGTCGCAAATAGAATATCCCCGAGCGCGCTGAGTTTCACCACCAGGATGCGTTCCGGCGGTCGATCAGGCACGGAGAGACTCCTTCGGCGCGGTTGGGCCGGCCGCTTCCGCGAAGACAGCCAGCGTCTCGGCGACCATGCGGTCGAGAGTAAAGCGCTGGAGATAGCGATCCCGCCCGGCGGCCCCGAAGGCCGCCCGCCGGACGGGATCGGCGACCAGCTTCTGGAGGGCAGCGGTAAGGGCCCTCTGGTCGCCGGGCGGCACAAGGTACCCTGTTACTCCATCTTGAACGGCTTCAGCTGTGTCGCCGGCGGCGGTGGCAACCACGGGCAAGCCCATCGCCATGGCCTCAAGGACGCCCAGCGGCAGCCCCTCGCGATCTACGGAAGGGTAGACAAAGAGATCGCTCTGCGCCAGATAGGGAGCGACACAGGGCTGAAATCCGGCGAAGATGACCGAGCTGGTCAGACCAAGACGGGCGGCCTGGGCCTCGAGAGCCAGACGGTGCTTCCCCTCGCCGAGGATAAGATAGACCAGTCGGTCGAATCCGCTGGCCCGCAGGTCGGCCAGACTCTGAAGAGCGTATTGCAGGCCCTTGCTGCGACGCAGCCGGCAGGCCGTTGTCAACACCAGCCTGTCCGGTGCGATGCCCAGCATCGCCCGTCGTTTGGGGTCGGGCGGCTGGGGCTGGAACTCGTTGGCCGGTATGCCGTTGCGCACGCAGCGGATCAGGTCGGGTCGAATATTGATTTGGAGCAGGCTGCGGCGCACCGTCTCCGAGACGGCGATGATCCGACTGGCCAGGTGATTAGCCGCCCACTGGTAGAGATAGCGGCAGGGTGGCCGAGTTAACCAGGGCAGAAGCTGGCCGTGCTCTGTCCAGATAACTGGAATCCCCTGCTGTCTGGCAGCCAGCGAGACGAGAAGTTTTTCTTTGAAATCCTGCTGGACATGCACCAGGTCGAGGGGGGCTTCGGTCTGAAGCTGCTGAAGGAGGCGGCGCACAGAGCGCAGATGGGCGAGATTGCCGGGATGGAGGAGGTTGAGGCCACGGTAGCGGCCAGCCGGTGTCCCCAGATCGAGAGGCACGACCGGGATCGGGTCGTGGGCCAGGGATCGGGCCAGTGGTCCGGGTGGGCAGACGACGCGGAGATAAATTCCCCGTCGCCAGAGCGCCCGGGTCAGGCCCTGCAGGTAGATCTCAGCCCCACCGATCTCACGAGCATTGGTGACGAAAAGAACACGCATGCCATCAGACCTTTCTGGAGATCCGGTCTAAGGCGATAAGAAGACCAAGAACAAACCAGAAATGGGCTGTGTAGTGGATCGAAACTGTCAGCATCTGCACGAGAAATCCGATGGCTCCGCTGAGGAATCCCACAGCCACCCATGATGTTGATCCGCGGCTGACGCAGGCGTAATAGCCACGCCTGAGCACCTGTCCGAAAAAGATGAGACCCATCAGCAGCGTCAGCGGACCTGTTTCAGCCAGAAGCTCCAGAAACGAGTTGTGGGCGATAGCCGCACGTACCATGACGTCGACCTCCGCATATCGCGGATAAACCAGCGGAAAGTTCCCCAAACCGATCCCCAGAAATGGATGGTCAGAGGCAATCTCCAATGCCGCCTCCCAGAGGCGTATCCGCTCAAGATTAACTGCACTCCCCCGATCAACATTCAGGAGATCAGGCAGACGGTGCTGGAGCACAACGATCGCATCAGGAGCCAGGACCGCCGCCGTCCCCAGAGCGGCAGTGAGATAGAGCGGGCCGAGCAGAGGGCGGGTTGGAAGACCAGCCCGAGTGCCGAAAACCAGAATCCCCACACTACTCACCACCATTCCCAGGAGTCCTCCACGCGAAAGAGTCAAAATGAGCGTTAATCCCATAAGCAGAGCGAGTCCTGCCAGAAGAATGCGAACTATCGGCACGATCTGACGCTGAAAAATGCCAATAAGAGCCACAGGTAGACCGAGAACAAGGAAAGCGGCGAAGTAATTGGGGTCACCGAAGGTGCCGTACACTCTGACTCCACGCACGATTCCGACAGAAGTTAGAATCGGAATTGTTTGCTCGCGACTTGTCATATACTGTCCCAGGCCAACTCCCACCGCTATCGCTGTTCCTGCAAACCAGGCGGCAATAATCTGGGAGATGGTTCGCTCATCACGGACCAAAAGAGGAACGAGAACGTACAGTCCGCTCAATAAGAGGAGAACGATGTAGAGACGCAGGCCGCGGACCGCATCATTCGCTACAATAAGCGAGAGACCTGTTCCAACAAGGAAACAGATAAGCCAGAATCGACCGGGTACTGATATACTTGCCGAGAGAGATTCGCGTCTTTTCGCCGATTTGGCCAGAAGCGCCAGAGATGTGAGCCCGAATAAAACAATCCAGGGTTTAAGTGCGAAACCAATATTCAGATAATACTGGTCAAGGGAAAGCCCAAAGACTCCGCTGAGAAGACCCGCTGTAGGCCACCAAAGAAGGGGGATGAGTAAAAGAATCCCCAGTATTGCAAGCAACCATTCCGGATATGGCAGGAGCGCAAAGAGGCTGGCCAGTGCCATAATAAGACCCAGAGCACCGGCCAGGAGGAGCCGCTGAGACCAGTTTCGGTCCTGGTCAGCCTGGGCGGTCCGGACGCGGAGAGGTAGCATCATGGGTGTTCCTCATGCCTCAGCATCTGGTGGCGAGGCAGATGCGAGGGCACGCATGGTTGAGCAGGGAGTGAGTCCCGGTCGAGGAACATCTCCGCCCACCACTCTAGACAGAGAACACGCCAGAGGTGGCTGCCCGCCTGTGGTTGTCCTTGACAGAGGGCCTGAAAGGCGCGTTTGACCGCGTCGACCTTGAAGTATCCCCGCTCACGGAAAGGCCGCGAGGCGAGCAGGTCCAGGACCGGCTGGCGCAGGACGGTCCGCAGCCAGATCTCCTCGGGCGTGGCAAAACCTACTTTATCGACCCGCCAGCGCACCGGCTCCGGCAGCAGCCCGGCGGTGGCCAACCGGAGTGCGACTTTTCGATAGGGCCCGTGAACCTTCCACGCAGCCGGTAGGGTCAAACAGAACTCAACCAGCTGCGGGTCCAGGAAAGGCACCCGGGCCTCGAGGGAGAAGGCCATCGCGTTGCGATCCTCATAGTGCAGGAGCGCCGGGAGATTGTGGACCAGCAGGTGGATGAGGTGGTCATCCAGTACGCACGACCCGGGCTGGGCGAAGCGAATCGCTCGCCGAGGCGGAAGGTCAGGCGCCACATACGGACTGCCGCCCAATCCCATCACCTCCTTCAGCCGGAGCCGTATCTCCGGCGGGATGAGAAAGGAGAGCACGTAGGCCAGAGCCTGAAGCGGGCTCTGGCCATGGCTCCGGGCCACTTTCAGCGCCCTGATAAACGCTCCAACGCGTCCCTGCCGCAGGAGATCAGCCAGGTGGGCGGGGTAGGCCGAGGTATAGCCTCCCAGAATCTCGTCACTCCCCTGACCATCGAGAAGGACCTTCACGCCCACACGGCGCGCCAGCGCCATCACTGTCCACTGGGCGTAGACGCTCGTTGACCCAAACGGCTCCTCCTGGTGCCAGAGAAGCCGTTCCAGATCGGCGACCAGACCCTCTCCCCGGGGAAAAACCGAATGGGCCTCTACACCGGTCTGACGGACCACCAGCTCGGTGTAGCGCCACTTGTCATAAGCCGGATCGTCAAAGCGGGCGGTAAAGGTCTTCTGCCGCTCCCCGATGTGCGTGGGTGGGGCCTCTCCGGTCCGGAGTAGCCGGTTGACCAGGACAACGATGGTTGTCGAATCTAAGCCCCCGCTCAGGCAGCTGCCGACCGGGACATCGCTTCGCAGCTGCCGACGGACACTCTCTGTTAAAAGTTCAAGCAGGCGCTCGGCCGCTTTCGCCACGGCTGGAGCGTCAGCCTCCGACCGCAAAGGGGTGGGAAGATTCCAGTAGCGAACCAAGCTCAGGCTGTGGTGATCGACGATCAGATAATGAGCTGGTGGGATCTGACGGATGCCGTGAAAGAATGTCTCGTCTGTGTGATCCAGGAACCCATGGTGGAGATAGTCCAGCACGACGGGCAGATTCGCCTGGCGACAGCGAAAGGCAGGATGGCAGAGGATGGCTTTGATCTCAGAGGCGAAGACAAACTCTGTCGGCGTCAGCGCGTAGTAGAACGGTTTAATCCCAAAATGATCGCGTGCGCAGAAGAGACGCTGTTGTCGCTCGTCCCACAGGGCGAAACTGAACATACCGACAAAACGATGCAGACAGGCCGGCCCCTCTTCCTCGTAGGCGTGCAGGATGACCTCGGTATCGGTCTGCGAGCAGAAATGGTGACCCCGCTCGGTCAACCAGACTCGAAGATCAGCGTAGTTGTAGATCTCGCCATTGTAAACCAGCCAGAGGGTGCCCTCCTCATTCGTCATCGGCTGTGCCCCGGCCTCCGAGAGGTCGATGATGCTCAGCCGACGGTGTCCCAACGCCACCGGTCCGGACTGATAGAATCCCTCGCCGTCTGGTCCCCGGTGCTGCAGAAGAAGGCACATGCGCCGCACCAGCTCAGGATCGGGCTGGCCCCCGACACGATTGAAAACGCCGGCGATCCCGCACATCGCGACTACCCCCTGGTCGCCGGTACGACCGGCTCGCTGACCGGTGGCCGCCGGTGCCCCCTCCACATTGGCCACACCGCTCCGCTCCCCAGACGCCAGAGAACCAGGCCGGCGAGGACCAGGGCCACCAGGCGCAGCGCCCAAGAGACGGTCGGACCGACCAACGCGGCTAGCCCCACGAGAGCCAGCACCCCTCCATGCACCGCTCCCAGGCCGAGCAACGGCCGGAGTGGGTAGGGAATGGGATACAGACGCTGTGAGACCCCGTAAAGAAAAAGAGGGGCCAGACCGTTGCCCACCAGTACGGCCAGGGCGGCCCCCAGCCCGCCCAGCGGCGGGATGAGAACCCACCCCGCCCCCAGATTGACCAGTCCGGCCAGGATAACACCCAGGCTGGCGAAATAGGGGCGCTCGACCAGATAAACGCCAACACCGGTGATGTAGGCGGCCCCGTAAAGGGCGGTAGCATACGCCAGCGGCCCCACCAGAGTGCTCGCCCCCCGATAGGCCGATCCACTGGCCAGAGCGACGATCTCCGGGGCAAACAGAACGAGCGGGAGGACCACCCCCGAGACCCCGGCCAGGTAGATGACCAGAACCCGCGCGTAAACCTGCGGGGCATCCGACCGGCGGGCCAGCCGGTAGGCGTGCGGCGCCCAGGCCAGCTGAAATCCGCCGATGACTAGACTGACCCCGGCAGCAATCCTGGCGGCAACCGCGAAAAGGCCCACCTGATCGAGCGTGGTCAGACCAGCCAGCAGATAGCGGTTGGCAGCGCTCAAAAACCAGGCGCCCAGACTCCCCGGCACGAGCGGAAGCCCAAAGACCACCAGTGTTCGCAGCAGGTGGGGCGAGAGTGTCAGGGCGTACTGGCGGCGGGTAAGAGCAAGGGCCACGACCGCCGCCAGAGCCACGCCCAGACACTGCCCCCAGAGAACACCGGTCAGTCCCCAGCCAGCCAGGACCACCAGCCCGACCGTCAGCCCCGCCTCGACCACGATGTCCAGATGCCCGCTCGCGAGGCAGCCGTAATTGTAGCAGTCGCCGCCCAACACGGTCGATCGCACCTGCGCATCGAGATGTTCGAACGCATGCAACTGGCCATCGTCGAACAAGGCGGGCGAAGTGGTCGCGAGCAGCGCGTCCGCCACCGCACGACAGCGGCGCGTGGTGGCAGGCGCCACCATGGCGCGCCGGCCGGGTCAGATCATGGGCCAGGGGATGTGGCGGTAGGGAGGGGGGTCTGGGAAGCGGCCGGCCTGAATGAGGCCGTCCACGCGGCGGCGGAAGGCGTCCCACTCCGCGGGGGCGAGGAGGCCCTTCAGCTCCTGGACGAGGGGCGAGTCCTGTTGGAGCTGTACGGCGAGGCGGCGGAGACCGGCCAAAATG
>ERZ511473.1628-NODE-1628-length-16685-cov-3.280829_pt1 | contig 16685 bp, 14 predicted proteins | sample MGYA00374947_ERZ511473 | MGnify/ENA primary metagenome ERZ511473 (study PRJEB26303, sample SAMN06343854) | sediment metagenome | isolation source: hot spring sediment | place: Canada: British Columbia | collected 2012-09-26 ... | reverse complement strand
CGCGAGTTCTGGGAGCGGAGCTACACCGTCAGCCTGGCCCATCTGGTGGCACTGCTGCAACTGGCCGGCCTCGACGAGCCGCGCCTGGCGAGCCTCACCGTCGCCGAGGTCGAGCAGATCATCCCCGAGCCCGGTCGGGACGCGCTCGAAGCCTGGCGGGCCTGGCGGAGATATCTCGGGCTACCCGAAGAGGGACCGTTCTTGCTCACCGCTGATGGTCAGCCGATCACCGATCTGGGTGCCTGGGCCCGGCGGGCGCGGCTGGCGCAGGTGACCCAGCGCACCTATGCCGCCATCTGCCGGGACACAGCGGATGCCTACCATGGATCGGAGGGAGGTGCGCCGACAGGTACCGCGCCGGCAGTGGAACCGTGAGCGGAGAGGAGGGCAGCGATGCGACGGGGCTACATCGTCATCGACAACCACATCCACTACTGGGACGCGAGCCCGGAGAACTGCAACGAGTACGGGCATCGCTGGATCAAGTGCTTCCACGCCTACCACAAGGCGATGACGCCATCGGACGAGTACCTTTGGGATCTCGAATTCTTCCGCAAGGCGCCCGAGGACTGGTGGATGCGGACGCTCTTCGACGAGAGCGGCATCGACGTTGGCATCCTGCAACCCACACACCTCAAGGACTTCTTCAACCGGGGCTTCAACACCGTGGAGCAGAACGCCGAGGTCTGGCGCAAGGCACCCGATCGGCTCATCCTCAACGGCCGGGTCGATCCGCGCGACGGCGAGGCGGCGATCGAGGAGCTACACCGCCAGAAGGAGCAGTACGGCATCAGGGGGCTCAAGCTCTACACCGCCGAGTGGTACAAGGGCGTGCCGCAGGGCTGGCGCGCCGATAGCCCCGAGGCGATGCGCCTCTACGAGGAGTGCGAGAAGCTCGGGATCAAGAACCTGCACTTCCACAAAGGGCCGGGGATCGATCCACTGACGCTCGACGGGTTCGACGTCGGGGACATCGACGGCGCGGCCGTCGCATTTCCGCGGCTCAACTTCATCGTGGATCACGTCGGGCTGCCCAACCTCGACAAGTTCTGCTGGATCGCGGTCAAGCAGCCCAACGTCTACGCCGGCCTCTCGGTTGCGGTCGCCTTCGGCGGCAAGCGCAAGCGCTACTTCGCCGAGACGCTGGCCAACCTGCTCTACTGGCTGGGCGAAGACCGGATCATGTTCGGCTCCGACTTCTACATCTGGCACCCGAAGTGGGAGATCGACGTGATCATCGACTTCCAAATGCCGGAGGAACTGGCCCAGGAGTACGGCGTCACCGTCACCGAGACGACCAAGCGCAAGATCCTGGCCGAGAACTCGGCACGGCTCTACGGCATCGACCTGGAGCCGATCCGCCAGCGGGCTGCCGAGACGCTCGCGGCCTAGTCATCCGGGAAGCAGGGAGCGGGATCGGCACCCGGGCTAGCTGCGGCCCGGCCCCTCGCGCCGCCACCTTATCGGGCGGCGGCGGAACCAGCGTGCCTCCTCCTGCCAGCCGGCCAGCACGCCGAGCGCCATGGCAGCGACGACGCCGCTCAGCAGGAGCGCCAGCGGGTCCGAGAGCGTCAGCTCGCCCGCCAGGCGCACGCGCAGCGGCGGGAGCCAGCTCAGCCAGAGCACGGCCGGCTCGGTCGCGCGGCGTAGCAGCGAGGCCCAGTCGAGCCGCTCGCCGGCCGGAACCAGCAGCAGGACACCGCGGGCAAGCAGCACGGTCCAGTACAGGGCGATCGCGTTGATGACCAGCATCGTGAGGAACGGGCTGAGCGGCCGGCGTCTAGCTCGCCGGCGGCGTGGCCGTGGCGGCTCCATCGGATACCTCCGACGTCGCTCGGCGCGCGCGGACGAGCCTCGCCACCCGGTCGACGATGATCTCCGCCAGCACCGTCTTGGGTAACCGCGGCAACGCTTCCGGCTCGCGCTCAGCGGTCAGGAGATACGCTTGCGACTCCTCGCGCCCCATCGTCTCGCGCGCATCGTTCGCGACCAGGAGGTCGAGCTGCTTGGCTTCCAGCTTGGCCCGCCCATGCTCGAGCAACCGCTCGGTCTCGGCCGCGAAGCCGACTTTGACCAGCCCGGGGCGCTGCACGCTGGCCAGGATATCGATCGTTCGCTCCAGGGGCAGGCTGAGCTGCCCCTCCGTCTTCTTGATCTTCTCCGGCGCCACCCGGCTGGGGCGATAGTCGGCCACCGCGGCGCACATGATCAGCGCGTCGGCAGTCTCCACGGCCGCCTGGACGGCCTGCGCCATCTCGGCGGCCGTCTGCACGCGGATCACCTCGACCTCGAAGGGCGGCTGCCGCTCGGTCGGGCCGCTGATCAGCGTCACCTGCGCGCCGGCATCGCGGGCGGCTTCCGCCAGCGCGTAGCCCATCCGGCCACTCGAGTGGTTGCTGATGAAGCGGATCGGGTCGATCGGCTCACGGGTCGGCCCAGCGGTGATCACCACGTGGGCGCCGGCCAGCGGGCCGTGTCGCCCCAGCGTGGCCCGGATAACTGCGAGCAACCGCCCCGGCTCGACCAGCCGCCCCTCGCCGACCATCCCCGAGGCCAGCGGGCCGGACTCAGGGCCTACGATTACTGCGCCGCGCTCGCGCAGCGTGCGCAGGTTCGCCTGGGTCGCCGGGTGGTGATACATGTGGTGATCCATCGCCGGGGCGACGATCAGCGGCGCCGGGCAGGCCAGCGCCGTCACCGTAAGGGCGTCATCGGCCAGCCCGTGCGCCAGCTTGGCGATGACGTTGGCAGTTGCCGGCGCGACCACCATCAGGTCGGCCTCGGCCCCCAGCGTGACGTGTCCGGCCGAGCGGGCATCCCAGGCTTCGAAGACCGTCGTGTGCACCGGACGGCGGGTCAGGGCCTGGAAGGTGAGCGGCGTGACGAATTGTAGCGCCGCCTCGGTGAGAATGACGTCCACCAGCGCGCCGCCCTGGGTGAGCGCGCGCGCCAGCTCGATGCACTTATAGGCGGCGATGCCCCCAGAGACTCCCAGGACGATGCGGCGGTCGCGCAGCACTCTGATCATCGGCCTCACTGCTGGGAGACGAGCGGCCGGGCGCGGCCCTCGCGCGCGAGCCGGTCGAACCGCTCCTCTAGAATCGTTCGGATCTCGGCGAAGCCCTGCTCCAGCCGTGGGAAGACGACCCAGACAACGGTGAGGGCGAACAGGGAGCCGGTGACGACGCGCAACTCCCAGGTACTCTCGCGCAGGCCGAAGAGCTGGGTGAAGCCATCGATCGCCATCGGCAAGGCGAGGAGCGCCGCCCAACGCAGGGGCAGCGGGCTGACATGCCGGCGGACGAGGCCATAGAGCAGCCCGAGGGCGAGCACCCCGCCGTAGATGGCCAAGTCGCGCTGGCAGTAGGCCATCTGGTAGCCGAGGAGGAAGAAGGTGCGCTCCGGCATCTGGTGGCAGACGAGGCTGAAGACGCGGTAGATCAGGCCGGCCAGCGCCTGGTGGCCGGTCGCCATCAGGAGCGGGGCGAGGAGCGGGGGGATCACCATCAAGGCCCCGGCAGCGTTGGCGATCCAGAGCCAGCGCCGGGCGACCCGGTAGATGAAGCGGTCGACCGCCAGGATCAGGCGTGCCTCGCGGGTGAGCGGGGCCGGGGCAGCGCCGGAACGGACCTCAGGCGCCGCGGGCGCATCGAAGGCTGGCGTCACCGGTTGATCCACGGGTGTACTCTCCTGGAGTCGCGCGGCATGATTCCCATCGTGCTCAATAGTACCGCACCTGTGCATGCTGCACGAGGCCAGGCAAGAGACAATGAGCGTCCACCTCGGGAGCGTACGGGGTAGCCCCGCCATGACCAGGTGCTGCCAGCGCAGGTCAGTAGTTCGAGTTGACATCCAGGCCAGGATGTGTTATGAATACTATACCAATCCCCTCTGTCACTTCGGTGGCAGAGCGCGAGGTCGCCGCAGGCGACCTCTGCTTTTATCTGGTATCTGGTGCACATGAGAACGAACATCGACGTAGATGGTTTTAATCTGTATTACGGCGCGCTCAAAGGAACGCCATACCGCTGGCTCAACATCGCGACGCTCTGCGCGCTGCTCCTCCCGAATCATCAGATTCATCGGATACGCTATTTCACGGCTCGTATCCAATCCACACCGACTGATCCAAGCAAGGCCCAACGCCAGCAAACCTATCTTCGGGCGCTCCGGACGATCCCGCATCTGACCATTCACTACGGCCACTATTTGGCCAGACAAGCTCGGATGCCGCTGGTCAACCCCCCGAAGAACGGTCCACGCGTCGTAGAGGTTTGGAGGGTAGAAGAGAAAGGTTCTGACGTCAATCTGGCCACCTACCTTCTGCTGGATGGCTTCCAGCAAGACTACGAGCAGGCTGTCATCATCTCCAACGACTCTGACTTGGTAGAGCCGATCCGCGTGGTACGAAAGCACCTAGGGCTGTCAGTTGGCGTATTCAATCCGCATCGCAAGACGATCAGCCGGGCGCTCCAACAAGTCGCATCGTTCTATCGACCTATACGAGAAGGAGTGCTGCGCGCGAGCCAGTTCCCACCCGTGTTGCAGGATGCCCACGGTATGATCACCAAGCCACGCGGCTGGTGAACGCTTCGCGCCCGGCTGCTCTAAGCGTCGTTCCAACGCGCTCAGTAGATGGTTTCGACCACGTGCTGCACCGACCTACACGGGACGACTGATGTCGATCTGAGCTTGGCTTTCCGAGCGGTCACGAGTAATCCATTCGGAAAGGAACTGGTGTCGGCAGCATTTGACGGCGAGGGCCCGGAACGCGTAGACTTGGAGGGATTTCGCGCGCACCGCGCGGTGCGCGCGCTTGCCCCCATCGTCTAGAGGCCTAGGACACCACCCTTTCAAGGTGGAGATCGCGGGTTCGAATCCCGCTGGGGGCACTCATTATATCCACCCCCTTACCTCTCCTGCTCTCCCACCTGAGTTACCCGCAAGAAGCGCAGGAAGCACGCAGCATGTATCAGAATCGCTGCATGCGTGCGCTCCGCCCTCGGCGTCAAACCATGAAGAATCATATTTCGGAGGTTCAGCCCCGTCGGGTTAGACAGCAGATTCCATAGATATCGCCACAGAGTAACAATGGTTAATATTTGAAGAGCCAACACGTCCACCAGCATGCAGCTGGCATGTTCCGGCGTCCAGATGACGAGCCGGGAGGTAAGCGAAGAGCCCCCGCAGGGAACAGCTCATGAAGGCTGCCCCGCTAGGGGCTACGTCGCTCACCGCTAACGAGAAAGTGCTCCCCACGGGAGTCCTCACTACCGTCTATCGCTCCCGGCTACGCCTCACTGCCCGTACCAGTCGGCGAGCCAGGCGCGCATCTGCTCGATCTCCCGTTGCTGGGTCGCGATGATGTCGTCGGCCAGCTCCCGCAGCTCGGAGCGCTGTGTGCTTGAGCGGATCTGCTCGGCCATGCGGACGGCGCCCTCGTGGTGCCGGATCATCGCCTCCAGGAAGGCCCGGTCGAACGGCTCGGCGCGGCGTAGCTTCTCCAGGTCCACATCCATCCCCATCTCCTCATCGGACATGCCGTGGCCCGCATGCTCGCCGGGAGTCGCCTCCGCGCCGAACCACTCTCGCTGCCAGGCACGCATCTGCTCGATCTCAGCCTGCTGTGCCGCGATGATCTCCTCGGAGAGCTGACGTACCTCGGGATGCTCAGCCCGGTCGAGGGCGATTTCCGCCATATCGATCGCTCCCTGATGGTGCTCGATCATCGCGGCCAGGAACTGCTCGTCGCTCAGCGCCGCGCTGGCCGGCGTCGGCTCGCCGGGCGAGGGAGCACCCGCCGGCGTGGGACTCGTGCCTGCTTCGCCGCAGGCAACCAGAAAAACGGCCAGCGCGCCCAGCGCCGGCATCAGCCACGCTCGCTTCATCGCTCGTTACCTCCTTCGAGCTGCCATCTCGGCGACGTCGTCGGTCAGGCTCGGAGGAGGCTCATAGCAGAAAGCGCTGGAGCACGACTCGCGGCGGTCGCTGGGGAAGAGCTACCCAGGGCGAGCACCGGATCGCCGGCTCGGCAGCGAGAGCCGCGCCGCCGAGCGCGACCGGTGCCGCCAGCCCGATGAGCATCACCGGCGACGCGATGAGATCCGGCGCCGGGCAGCGTTCGGATGGCTCCTCGGAGGGTACCTCGAGGTGCATCCCTGGCGTGCCCTGGTGATGAAGTGCCAGCGAGGGAGATGCCAAACGGGTCGGCACAGCGGCTGGTGGCATCGCCCCCGGGCCGGGATGACCGGTGTGGTACAGGGCGGCGTGCAGCAGAATCGAGACGACGAGAGTGACCAGGAGGGCCCCGGCGATACTAGAGACTCGAGCCAGCGCAGCTCTCCTCGTCATGGCCCCAAGTGTACTTACCCGAATGACGCAGTGCCGCCTGACGACACCGGAGCTCGGCGTGCATACTGTTGACCGGACTGCTCTTCGCTCTCGCCTGGGGTCACCTCCTGCGCTCGCTGGGAGGTGCCCGCGGGAGTAGACAGGAACCAGGCCAGAGCCTGAGAACGAGAGACTGAAGGAGGACACATGCATGTCATCATTCCGGTCGCCGGGCTCGGCACCCGGCTGCGTCCTCACACCTGGAGCAAGCCCAAGCCGCTGGTCACTGTCGCCGGTAAACCCATTCTCGGCCATGTGCTCGACCGGCTGATCCGGCTGCCTCTCGAGACCGTCGTCTTCGTCACCGGGTATCTCGGCGAGCAGATCGAAGAGTATGTCCGCTCGCACTACCGCTTCGACGCGCGCTTCGTTGAGCAGCCGGAGCCGCTCGGCCAGTCCCACGCGGTGATCCAGGCGAAGGGGTTGATGACCGGCCCGGCACTGATCGTGTTCCCCGACCTGATCTTCGAAGCCGATCTCGACGGGCTGCTCTCCCTCGACGCTGATGGCGCGATCTTCGTCAAGGAGGTCGAAGATCCACGTCGCTTCGGCGTCGTCGTCAACCGGGACGGCCAGATCGCCCAGCTCGTCGAGAAGCCGGCGACGCCGGTCTCGAACCTGGCCGTCGTCGGGCTGTACTATTTCCGCGAGATCACCGAGCTGTTCGAGGCCATCGAGTACCAGATGGAGCACGATCTGCGGAAGGGCGGCGAGTTCTATCTGGCCGACGCGATCCAGCGGATGATCGACACCGGTAGCCGGCTCGTCTCGCTTCCCGTCTCGGTCTGGGAAGACTGCGGCACGGTCGAGGCGCTGCTCCAGACGAACCGCTACCTGCTGGAGCGCCAGCCACAGGCGCCTCCGTCGTGCCCCACCGCCGTCATCGTGCCGCCGGTGGTGATCGACCCGAGCGCGCGCGTCGAGCACGCGGTCATCGGCCCTTACGTCAGCATCGGGAGCGGCGCCTGCGTCTCCCACTCGATCGTAGCCGACTCGATCATCGACGAAGGCGCGACGATCGCCAGCGCGATCCTGACGCGCTCGATCGTCGGGCGGCGTGCCCGGGTGCAGGGCGATCCCTTGCGCGTGAACGTGGGCGACTCCTCGGAGATCGTCTTCTCACGGGCCGATGGAGCGTGAGCTAGCCATGAACCGGCGTGACCCTCGCGCCGCTGCGCGAGGCGGCCACTGGCTCGAGGTGAGCGTGGAGGCCGACGCCGAGTCGGCGGACGCGGTGGCGGAGCTGTTCAGCCGCTACGGCTACGGCCAGGGCGTGGCGATCGAGTACCCGGTACGCCAGGGGCTGGACGGCGAGGACGCCGAGATCGACCCCACCAGGCCACTCCTGGTCAGCACCTACCTGCCGGCCGACGAGGCTGGCCAGGCCGCCCTGGCCCGCCTCCGCGAGGGCCTGTGGCACCTCGGCCAGCTCGGCGCGGTCGGAGAGCTGAGGGTGCGCGAGCTGGCGGAGCAGGATTGGGCCGAGGCCTGGAAGCAGCACTTCCCGGTGACTCGGATCGGCCGGCGGCTCGTGATCCGCCCGAGCTGGCTCGAGTACCAGGCAGCGCACGACGACATCGTGATCCACCTCGACCCCGGCATGGCCTTCGGCACCGGGCTGCACCCGACCACCCGCCACTGCCTGGAGTGGCTGGAGGAGCTGCCGGTCGCTGGCGCCCGCGTCCTCGACGCCGGAGCCGGCTCGGGCATCCTCTCCATCGCCGCCGTCCACCTGGGAGCGGCGATCGTCGACGCCGTCGAGCTCGACCCGTTCGCGGTCGAGGTGCTGCGGCAGAACGTGGCGCATAACCAAGTCGCTGATCGTGTCCGTGTCATCCCTGGAGACGTGCAGGCGACGATCCCCCTCGGAGTGGAATATGACCTGGTGCTCGCCAACATCATCTCCCGGGTGCTGATCGAGGCGGGCGAGCGGCTGGTGGAGGCCGCCCGGCCGGGCGGATTGCTCGTCCTGAGCGGGATCATCGAGCCGTATGAGGCGGCAGTGCGTGATCGCTACGAGGAGCTCGGAGCCAGGCTGGCCGGTCGCCGCGTCGACGGCGATTGGGTGACCCTACTCTACGAGAAGCCGGAGCGCCGATGAGCCGGCATGGTCATCGCTTCTATGTCGCGGAGCTACCACCGCCCGGAGCCACGCTGGCACTGCCGCGGGAGACGGCGCGCCAGGTCGCCCGGGTGCTCCGGCTGCGCCCCGGCGACGCCGTCACGCTGTTCACGGGAGATGGCTTCGACGTCCCCGCGACGATCGAGAGCATGCAGGGCGAATCGATCACCGTCAGGCTCGGGCAACCGGTGCCGGGCCGGCCGCTGCCCTGCCCGCCGATCGCGCTCGCGCAGTCGCTCCTCAAGCACGACCACTTCGAGCTGGTGATACAGAAGGCGACCGAACTCGGCGTGCAGCGGATCGTGCCGCTGCTTGCCCAGCGCTGCGTGGTGGCCGTGAAGCCCGAGGCGGTGAGCGGGCGCCTCGACCGCTGGCGGCGGATCGCGATCGAGGCTGCCGAGCAGTGCGGGCGAGCGAGCCTCCCGGTGATCGAGCCGCCGCGGAGGCTTGAGGAGATCGAGGCGACGATCGGCTCGTACCGGGCGATCCTGCTGTGGGAGGGGGCGGAAGCACAGCCGCTGGCCGCGCTGGAGCTAGAGCCAGAGAGGCCGGTGATGCTGCTCGTCGGGCCGGAGGGTGGCTGGACGCCGGGTGAGGTCGAGCGGCTCAGGGCCGCTGGCGCGGAGCTGGCCTCGCTGGGGCCGCTGGTCCTGCGCAGCGAGACGGCGGCACTGGCGGCAATTGCCCAGGCGCAGGCGCTGGCCACCCGGCACGGCGCTGTCGCCGTGCCTGCGGCGGAGGAACGGCGGCCAGCCAGACCAGTCAGTTCCGGCGAGCGCCGGTAGCGAGCTGGCGCACTGAGAGCGTCCGCAGCCGGTTGAGCGCGGCCGCCAGCTCGTAGCGCCGCGGCCGGGCGTAGTCTCCCGGATGCCCCCGGTGCGGCGAGAGCACGTCCAGCCCGTGCTAGTACGATGCGCCCCTCTCCGTCTTGCGTCTGAAGTCACCGCAGCTCTCGGACCTGGAAATCTCGCCACGATCCCACCTACTCGCCAGTTGTTCACATATACTGAACCAGTTACTTGCCAATCGCCTTCATTCTGGCTACTCTGTCTGCAAGAGGCATCACCTTAGCGTGCAGATACGCTAAAGCTAATCGGGGGCTCGGTGAACCAAACAACAACTCTTACTCTCTACCGCCACCGCCCCGATACCTATGTCAACGACGTCGTCTCATCGCGCTCGCCTCCGATCAGGTGACTCACACAGCCCTCTGTCGTGCATGCCATGCCTGATCAGCTCCCAGTGTTGTCCCCACACGAGTGGAGCACGGGACATGTTTGGGCGTTCCACCAGCAGTTCGAGTGAGAACTGAGGCTAGAGAGGGTTGAAACCGAATGCGCTTAGGACGGTTCGTGATCGACACGCACGTGCACGCCCAGCGCTTCGCCGCTGGCCCCAACCTCCAGGGCAGCCAGAGCTACACCGACCTGGCCCGCGTCATGATGGACATGATCCCCTACGACAACTCCGCCCGGCTCCTCTACGACATGGAGCGCTACGGCATCGACATGTGCGTGCTCTTGCCAGGCACCTGGTTTGTCAACGAAATCAATATGCAACTGGTGGACAAGTACCCCGACAAGTTCGTGGCGTGCGCCAACGCGTGCGAGACCCACCACAAGGCCATGCGCGGGGAGATCGAGTGGACGGCGGAGGCCGCCGCCCAAGAGCTCGACCAGCTCCTCGCCACCGGCAAGTTCGTCGGCATCGGCGAGGGCATCCCCAGCGACCCCACCCGCCGCAGCCGCGGCCAGTCGATCAGCATGACCGAGCGCCTCGACGAGATGCGCGTCATCCTCCAGGTCGCCCGCAAGCACCGCGTCCCCGCCCGCATCCACACCGGCGTCGTCCAGGGCTACCCCCTCACCCACCACGCCATGCCCGAGACCATCCACATCCTCTGGCTCGCCGACCTCGCCGCCGAGTTCCCCGACGTCCCCCTCATCCTCGACCACGGCGGCATGCAGGCCGGCTACCTCGAACGCTGGGTGGACGAGGCCCTCCACGTCGCCGGCAGCTTCGACCACGTCTTCCTCGAAACCGGCCTCTGGTGGGCCGAACTCTACGAAAAAGCCCTCACCGACCCCAACGTGGGCCCCGAAAAGCTGCTCTTCGGCACCGACTGGGGCGCCTCCATGCCCACCGCCTGGCGCCCCGCTCCCCACCCCCGCTCCTTCTTCCAGCAGCTGCGCAAGCAGGGGATCGTCCGCCACCAGGTCGACTACTGGGGCTGGGCCATGCGCCAGCTCCTCAAGCTCGACCTCCCCCAGGACGACCTCAACCTCATCCTCGGCGGCAACGCCATCCGCGTCTTCCGCCTCGAGGACCGCCTCCCCCTCACCCGCCTCTTCCGCCCCGTCGAGGGCCCCTGGAAGGAGGACGCCTGACCATGAGCCAGCTTTTGACGATGCGACGGCCACTGATGGCCCTATCACTCCGCCAGGATGTCAGGCCGCAGATGATAACACCTGTGGGGAGGGAAGAGCGTGCCTCATATCCGAGTCGGTGATATTGAGCTGTACTACCAGCAGGCCGGCGATGGCCCGCCGGTGCTACTGGTTCACCACTTCTTCGGCACCGTTGAGAGCTGGGCAGCTACCCGCGAGCCACTTCGCCGCCACTTCCAGGTCATCAGCGTGGATCTCCGCGCCCACGGGCGCTCCAGCCCCTCCCCGCAGCCATTCACCGTCGACCACCTCGTCGCAGATGTCGCCGCACTGCTGCGCGAGCTGGGCATCTCCTCGCTCCACCTGGTCGGAGCGAGCATCGGCGCGGTGATCTGTGGAAGGCTTGCCTTGAGCGAGGCGCTGAACGCCCGCTCGCTCACGATGATTGGCGTGCCGAGAATGGGACGTGCCCCGAGAAGAATCGAGTCGATCGAGCAGTTTGTCGAGCAGGTGTTCCCAGCGGTCGAGGAAGAGTACACCCACGCCCACCGGCTCCACGGCCCAGCGTACGCGCGCACTGTGCTCCTCCAGCACTTCTTGCGCATCAACCGCGGGGAGGTCCGATCCTGGTTCGAGGGACTGGAGGGCATCCGCTGTCCGGTTCTGGTGGTGAGCGGAGATAACGACTGGACGTTCCCTCCTGCAAGCGCGTTGGAGCTCGCTGGGCGATTTCAGGAGAGCGAGCTGTGCGTGCTGCCGCGCGGTGGCCACCTGCCCCACCGCGCAGCGCCGCACATCACCACGTCCGTGCTGCTGGACTTCCTGCTGCGGGCCGAGCGGCGATTGCAGAGCAACGAGGTTCCCGCGTCCCAAAACGTGCCGGAAACGCCTGCCGCCGATGAGGTGCTCGGAGGCTAGCCACGCGGCCGCGATGGTCACTCTCGCCGGCCTGTGACGCGCGCACGGGCTGTCTCAGTCCGGTGGCGACGCTCGGCTACAGGGAACAACGCGCTCTTCAAATACACCGGCCACACCGGGCATCGTCGGCCGCCCCGGGCCCTCACCCGCAGCTTCGCTGCCCCTACCGGAGGGCTTCCTCAGGCGCGCCGAACCCCCGCGCTCGCCTGGCGCACCGAAAGCGTCCGCAGCCGGTTGAGCGCGGCCGCCAGCTCGTAGCGCCGCGGCCGGGCGTAGTCCCCCGGATGCCCCCGGTGCGGCGAGAGCACGTCCAGCCCGTGCTGGTCGAGCACCGCGTCGAGCGCGTCGAGCACCTCGCGCAGCGTCCGTCGGCCATCGATCAGCCCCTGCTCCAGCGCGTACACCAGCGCGTCCCCGATCGCCCGCGTCTGGCTCGGGTCGACGATCTGTTCCACGTGGCGCAGGTCGATCGACTCGTAGCCGAAGCCGACCTCCTCCGTCCCCCGCGCCCGCACCCGCGTGCGGTCGCGCCGACGCGGGTCGATGCTCTCGGGGAGCGGCACGCGGGGTACAACACCCGGCCAGGGATCCGGTGGCCCAAAGGCCCCCTCTCCATAGCGCGCCGCGATCTCGTGCGCGCGTCCCGTCACGTGCTCCGGCACGTAGGCGTGCATCCAGATCACGGTGTCGGCCACGCTCAGGTAGTCGCCGGCCCCGCCCATCACCAGGATCGTCGAGACCCCGGCCTCGCGGTGCAACTGGCGTACCCGGTCGATCAAGGGGACGATCGGCTCGGCCTCTGCCGGCACCAGCTCACGCATCAGATGGTCGCGGATCATAAAGTTGGTGGCGCAGGTGTCCTCGTCCATCAACAGCAGCCGGCAGCCGACCTCCAGCGCCTCGAGGATGTTGGCTGCCTGTGAGGTCGACCCGCTCGCGTTGTCGCTGGTGAAGTCGGCTGTCGACTGGCCCAGCGGCAGGTCGCGGATGAAGGGCTGGAGATCGACGCCGACGACTCGCCGCCCGTCTTCGGCTCGGATCTTCACCGCGTCGGCACGCGTGACCACGCGCTCGCGGCCGTCGCCCGGGATGTGGTTGTAGACACCGCGCGCCAGCGCCTCCAGCAGCGTCGACTTGCCGTGGAAGCCACCGCCGACGATCAGGGTGACGCCTTCGGGGATCCCCATGCCCCGTACCCGCCCGCTGTGCGGCGTCTCCAGCTCGACCGTGAGATCAGGCGGTGGCTGGAAGCGGATCACGCGGCCGGTCAGCGGCTCCTGGCTCACGCCGCTCCGGCGCGGCAGCACTGCACCCTCGCCGACGAAGGCGACCAGCCCGTGCTCCGGCAGCGCGGCGCGCAGTGCCTCGGCATCCTCGACCGTGGCGATGAAGCGCTCGGCCTGCTCCAGGTCAGGCGGCCGCAGCCAGAGCGTGGCCCGAGCCACGGCCGGCAGCGCCTCGACCAGCAGCTCGATCGCCTCGTCGCCGAGGATCGTGCGCCCGGCCGCCGGCAGCCCGACGGAGAGGCGAAGCTCGACCCGGTCAGGGAACACGCGGCAGGCGGTACGTTCCAGCACTTCCTGCCCGCCAGCGTCGATCAGAATGAGACCAGACTTGCCGGTGCCCCGGCGCCGCTGCCCCAGCGAGGCGATCGCTCGGCGGGCACGGCGCGCCAGGTAGTCCTCGAGCGCCACCCGGCGGATACGGCCGGCGCACTCCGGCAGGACCAGATGTCGGCGCTCGACGATCAGCCGGACGCGCGAGGGCGAGGCGAAGGGATCGCCCTGAACATGATCGATCGCGAGCGCCACCTCGCCGTCCTGGTAGACGCCGCGGATCTCCTCGTAGGCCTTGTAGCCACGGCGGTCGATCCGCTGGAGGATCGACCGCAAGACGCGAATGTCCTGCATACCTCCTCCACCTCGTGTCGCTCTCGTTCCGCCTAGTATAGGCGGCCGGCTGGCTGGGGACGATTAGCCTCAAGGAACCGCCGTGGTGCCGGCAGCGCTGGAGACTCCAGGGATACCGCATCGCTCTGGCACGACGGCGACTGATCACCCGAAGGGGCATGTATCCTGAGGACAGCGGAACCGGCCATCCCGGCGCGCACGACCGGGCGCGGCGACACTGCGCGCGGCTGCTCCAGTGGCTGCGCGCAGCGACCTCGATCCGAGCCGCGGAGCGCGAGCGGCCTACCCCTTCACCGCGCCGGCGGTCAGCCCGGCGATGATCCGCCGTTGGAAGATCAAGGTCAGCACGATCAGCGGCAGCGTCACGATCACCGTCGCGGCCATCATCTGGCCCCAGGGGATCTCGAAGCCTCCGCCGGTTTGCGGCGAGAAGTAGAAGATAGCGAGCGTGATCGTCCGCTTATCCGGCGTCTGGGTGAAGGAGAGCGCATAGAGAAACTCGTTCCAGGCGGCGATGAAGGCCAGCAGTCCCGTCGTCACCAGCCCCGGCGCCGAGAGCGGCAGCATGATGCGCCAGAAGGTCTGGAAGGGGCTGGCTCCGTCCACGTAGGCGGCCTCCTCCAGGTCCCGCGGGAGCTGCCGGAAGAAGGTCATCAGCACCCAGACAGTAAAGGGCAGCGTGAAGATGAGGTAGCTGTAGACCAGTGCTCCTAGCTTGTTGTACAGGCCGAACTGCGTGATCAGCGTGTAGAGCCCTCCGAGCACCGAGATCGATGGGAACATAGTCATCGAGAGGATGATGTAGCGCACCGGCGTGCTGCCGCGAAAGCGGAACCGGCCCAGGGCATACGCACCCATCGCCCCGACCGCCAGCGAGAGCAGGGTCACCGTGCCGGCCACGATCGCGGAATTCAAGAGCGCCCGGCGGAATTGGCCGGTCGCCAGGACCTGCCGGAAGTTCTCCAGGGATGGATTCTCCGGCCAGTAAACGACCGGCGTCGCGAACTGCACGGCATCGGGCACAATGGCCGAGCGGATAGCCCAGTAGAAGGGGAAGACGAGATAGATCGCGATGACAGCAAGGACCACGTAGAACAGGACACGCGAGAGGCGCCGTCGCGTGTCTTTCCGCTGCGCGCTGCCCAGCTTCATGTCTGCACCTCCACCTTCAGGGTGGTGACATAGGCGACCACGAAGATCGCGATGACGAGGAAGATAGCCACGCTGATCGCCGAGCCGTAGCCCACGTCGCTGAAGGCGACGATGTAGTTCTGGGCATACACGGCCATCGTCTGCATGTCGGGGCGGGCACCGAAGAGCACGTAGAAGACGTCGAAGACGCGGAGCGCGTCGAGCGTGCGGAAGATCAGCGCCACCACGATGGCTGGCCGCAGCAGCGGCAAGGTGATGGTGAAGAATTGCCGGACCTTGCTGGCACCATCGACCGTCGCCGCCTCGTAGAGCTCGTCCGGGATGACCTGGAGGCCAGCCAGGAGCAGGAGCGCCACGAACGGCGTCGTCTTCCAGATGTCGATCGAGGCAACGGCGATCAGCGAGGTATCGGTCCGGGCGAGCCAGGCGATGTTCTGCTCGATCAGGCCGGCTCGCTTGAGCAGGTCGTTGATGACGCCGAAGATGTCGTTGTACATCCACTTCCACATCTGGGCCGAGAGGACTGTCGGGATGGCCCAGGGCACCAGCATGGCGGCGCGCATCGGGCCACGGCCCGGAAAGCGCGAGTTCACGACGAGGGCGATCAGCAGCCCGAGCACGAACTCGAAGACCACCGTGATGACTGTAAATTGGACGGTGATTTTGACCGCCGTCCACCACAGCGGATCGGTGAGCAAGAAGCGGAAGTTCTCGAGGCCGACCCACTGCTCCGGCTCCAGTGCCCCCAGCCGCTTGTCGGTGAAGCTGAAGTAGAGCGTCTGCACGAGGGGCACCATGGCGACGGCGACCACGACGAGCAGCGCAGGTAGCAGAAAAAGCCAGGCGAGCCAGGCCTGGCGCTCGGCCAGGGTCATCGCCTGCCAGCGGCGCAGCGGCAGCGCGGCTCGCCTCGGCTCAGCTATCGCGGGTCGACTCATCGCGACCTCCCTTCGTGGGCTCAGAGCGCACCTGGATATCGGGATCGCGGGTAGGGGAGAATGCTCGTCCCCCACCCGCGCGTGCTCGCTCGGTGCTCTTGCGTCTTACCGCGAGCGTAACGGTGTCCACCTCCCTAGCCGACGATGCGCTGCAGGCGCTGGGCAACGCCCGGCAACACCTGCGCCGCGTCCTGCCCGGTGAGGATCTGGTTGACGCCCTGAAAGATGATGGTCGAGACCTCATTGTACCGCTCGCCGGTCTCCCGCGAGGGCCGGGTCACCCGCTCCACCTGCTCCATCGGCTGGAGGAACGGCATGGCCTGGAGGACTTCGGGCTTGGACGCGACGTCGGGGATCGTCGGGACGAAGCTCCCGAGCACCGCGCGCCAGGTCTGTACCTCAGGGCTGGCCATGTAGCGTACGAATTCGATCGCGGCCTCCGGCGCGCGCGAGTACCGGGAAACCGCAAGCTGCCAGCCACCGACCGTGCCGACGTGGGGGTTCCCCGGTTGAGCCGGCAGCGGCGCAACACCAACCATGTCTCGCACGGGGGAATCCTCACCGGTCGCCAACGAGTAGACATACGGCCAATTGCGCAGGAAGGCAGCGTTGCCGGCCTGGAACACCTGGCGCGAGTCTTCCTCCTGGTAGGTGGTGACGCCCTGCGGTGCAATCGTGCCGACCCAGCCGCGTGCCTTGTTGAGCATCTCGACAGCCTGCGGGTTGTTGATCGTCACCTGGCCATTCTCGATGAAGCGGCCGCCACCGCTCGAGGCCAGCCACTCCAGCGCGTTACAGGTCAACCCCTCATAGGCGTTGCCCTGGAAGACGAAGCCGACGAAGTTCGGGTTGGCCCCTCGCTCCCCCT
>ERZ511473.1617-NODE-1617-length-16793-cov-6.136037_pt1 | contig 16793 bp, 14 predicted proteins | sample MGYA00374947_ERZ511473 | MGnify/ENA primary metagenome ERZ511473 (study PRJEB26303, sample SAMN06343854) | sediment metagenome | isolation source: hot spring sediment | place: Canada: British Columbia | collected 2012-09-26 ... | reverse complement strand
ATCCTCTGGCAATCCCGAACCCACCTGCCCAAACGCAAACAGCACCCGCAGCAGATCCCCATCGTCCACACACTCATCCCCATTCACATCGCCTGTCAGGCGTGTATCCAACCAGAACGCAGCCACCACGCCCCCACGCTCACCCCAGCCAACGAGGTATCGCCCATCCGCCGACACCCCATTCGTCCGACGCAGCACCTCACCCGGTTGCAGCAGCGAAGCAAACACCACATTCAAGTCCTCAATCACTCCATCCGCACGCCAGCGCACCGCCCGCTCCTCCATCCCTACCTGCGCCCAGCCCACTATAATCCGTCCATCCGCCGACACATCCTGCGCGAAGGTGTTACCTCCATCGGGGAAGGCACGTAACGCCTGCATGCCCACAGCGCGCTGCCAGCGGAAAGCGCGCGTGGTGAAGCCGTGCGTCCAGCCCACCACAATAGTGCCATCTGCCGAGACCGCTGCGGCAACACCTGCCCAGTGGGTGTCGAACAACACCCCCAGATCCTGCATGCCAGTCTCGGCTGTCCAGCGAAAGGCACGCCAGTTGCCCTGCGCATCCTGGGCGCGCCCCACCACCACCGAGCCGTCCCACGAGCTGTCCCACGCCTCGCTCTGCGCACCCCCCAACGTGCCCAGTCTCTCTATCGGCTGACCCCACACATGGCGAAAAGCCTGTCCACGGAACGGCTGCTGCCCCACGACCACGCGCCCATCGCCTGAAACGCCATAGGCGACTCCCGACTCATACCACATAGTGAAATCCTGCACCTCTACCTCCCAGCGAAAGCCGGGCGGACCTCCCACAATCACATCCCCAGCAGATGAGACGGCTCTCGCAGTGGTGTTGAAAGAGTTGCAATGATCACAACCGTGAAACAGATCCGGCACGCGGTTAGCAACCACCTCCCAGCGGAAGGCGGTTCCAGTATAACCACAAGGTGGTTCTGGGCAATTGACTCGCTGCGGCATTCGCCCCACCACCACGCGCCCATCCCAAGAAACGCCATAGGCTTCGGTTGGGTGGGCAGGGTGCCGGAAAGCATGCTCCAGCCAGCGCAACGACTGCCCCTGCCCAAGCAGTCCCAGCCCCAATAGGCTTAGCAGAATAACGCCCCATCGGCTCACCAAGCGCATTGCTATTCCCTCCTGATATCGTTCCATGACCCCGCTTCGCTGAGTACCACAGAGAAAAATTTCATCCCTCGTGCTAACGCACACACTCCCCAAAACGCGACAGCACCATCAACAGATCCTGCTCATCCACAATCCCGTCCACATTCACATCCTCCGGACCATACCTCCGCCCAAAGCGAAACAGCACCATCAGCAAATCGGCATCGTCCACACAGTCGTCTCCATCCACATCCCCCTGTATCCCAAACCGATCCAGGATCACATCCCCAAGCCCCTCAGCTCCTAAGAGAATATACCGCCCGTCCCCAGAGAGACCATAACCAAATCGCGCAGGACGATCGCGGAAAAACTGGGGATAGATCTCGTTCAAATCTGACCACCCACGCCCCTCCTCCCAGAAAAGCACCAAATCTCGCACAAAATTCCAGTCGCGGTCGTATTCGGAACCCCCCAGCAGCATCACCCGCCCATCAAAAGAAACCCTATGTTTAAAGGGGGAAAAGCGCATGTTAGCCGGCACCGGCTCATATCTGTCTTCATCCGGAAACCAGCGAGCAAGCCCAGACCACTCAGGATGTACCCCGACCCCTATGGCGACGCGCCCGTCCCCAGAAAGCCCCCCGAAATTGGAAAACGGCAGCGAACAGCGGGTCCCCCACCCCGCCCGCCAGAAAGCGCTCTGAAAATAGTTGCACGCATCCAAGATCTCGCGCCCGCTGGCAGAAAAGTCCTGAACCCTACCCATCAGATCGATCAATTCCGTTTGCCCTGTGGGCGACCAGCGTACCGCCCACCGCTCCTCATACCCACCTCTCCAGAATGCCGCTGCTCCCGCGACCCATTCCCCATCCCACGAGACCTTCAGCCCCACCGCTCGGTAGGTGCCAGGCGGAAAGGGCAAATATTCTATCCCCACCCCGCGCCGCCAGCGAAACGGGCGCAGCGACGGATCGCGCGGATTACCGTACAACTCATTCCCAAGCACCACGCTGCCATCATACGAAACATCCCTCGCATAGCCCCAGATCGCCTCCCGCGGATCGCGCGTCAAGCCCCCATCCCGCTTCAAGTACCACCACCTGTCCCGCACCGTCCACATCGCAGGATGAGGTTTATCGGTAATTGCCGAGCGAATATCGGTGAGCACAACCTGCCCATTGGGAGACAATCGGGGCAGTCCACCCCCATAGCTACGCCCCGCTCCTTCTCCGTCAAGCCTCACAAGCCGCTGCCCATACAGCAGCGCCACAAAACCACAACACACCAACGCCACAAGCCCTATCCGGCGCATCATCTCAACCCTCCTGCTCCAGAAGCACGGGGGCAGGGCAAACCGCCCTGCCCCCACACCACACGCTCTATCCATCCCCTTGCGTCCCCACATTCGTCGCCACCAACGCCGCGTCCTCCTCGTTCACCACGCCGTCGCAGGTCACATCCGCCTCACTAAGACCCGTCGCACCTTGACGCTCCAACACCGCCACCAAGTCCACCACATCCACCGCGTTGTCCTTCACCACATCGCCGTTGCGCAACACCAGCGAGTAGCGACCACCCGGCTGCCAACTTAGCCGCACCCGCCGACCCAACCACGACCGATAGGGAGGCACATACAGCTCATACACCCCCGCGGGCAGGTCGCTCCACAACCGCAGCATCACCCGCCCCTGCTCATCAGGACGCATCATCGGCAAAGTGTAGCTCGCTATCGTGGTTCCTGTTGCCGCATTCCGAAACTCCAGCGTCATCGGCTCGCTCTCTATCGCCTCCGCCTGTTCCGCGCTGATGCCCTGTACCCCTTCCAGCTCCACCGTCAGCGTAGCAGGCTCCGCCACCACCGAACACGCAGGGGCTTTGAGCTGCACCCACGCCGCCTTAGAGGGCACCCCGTTCCCATCCACCAGAAAGAGCATATACCACCCCGGCGGCGCAATCGCCGGATCCCACGGCGCTGTCGCCACCAACGAACCACTGTCAGGATAGGTCAGCAGAAACCGCAACCGCACCAGACGCTGCTCAAAGTTGAACGAGTGGGTCACCGAACCAGAACGCATCAGCACCACCGAACGGATGCCCTGACTATCGCCTGCCAGCTGGTAGGTAATCGCAAAGTCCTGCCCGTAGTTCAGCTCGGTGTGGGAAAAGCTCAGAATGCGCGGGCGATCCGTATCCCCACGCCGCGTGCCATCCGACTTGAACAGATAAGGAGGCGAGTAAAGGGTCGGCACATAGTTGTCTACTACCCTGCCTGCCGAATCCTTGGTTGCCGATCCCGCGGTCAGCACGCGCCCATCCGGCAACAGCAACGCCGTTGAATGATACACCCGCGTGCCATCCTTAATCCCATCATTATCCTCATCGGTGTCGGGAGCCGACGCGACGACCTCCCAGCGACCCAGCGCGGTGTTCTCCGAAGGGGGCGTGTACAACAGGGTCTGCCACACGACATTATTCGGGTAATTCCACGGGTCAGGCTTATTCCCGCCTACCACCAGCACTTGCCCTGTGGGCAGCAAAACCGCGTTGAGATGCTTCCGAGCAGGGAAATAATCGGGAAGCTGGGCATGCCGAATCGTCAACTGCCCGTTGGCAAAGTCGTTCAGGTCAAAGGAAAGGGCTGAGGTATCGCCTGAACCCCCAATTGTAAGCACACGGCTCAACACCTGATCCTGCCAGCGTTTCGGGTTCTCCACCGGGTTGGGCAGTAAAACCGAAGTGCCGTCCCCACGATGCACCGCGCGCCGAATGAAGTCAGATCTGGGATCGGTGGGATCAATGCGATATGCGTCCCAATTGGAACTGGGCAAGGAGGGGTTCTCCAGAAAGTAGGTTTCGGTGCGGGGACCTGTGTACACCACCCGCGCCTTCAGCTGACCATCCTGCACAAACGACACCAGATGCAAACGAGGATAGTTCTCCTGAAGCCCACTATATTCTATGGCGGTAGTGCTTCGCGTCACAGCCCTCGTGCAGGGGTCAAAAATCTCGTGATACTGAGTAAGTTGTAGTGGTGTATCGCAGACTAAGTCTTGAGCCGCGTTCCGAAAACCATACTGGGTGCCTCCAACAATCAGTACCTTGCCATCAGGCAAAGCCACTACACTCGGATACCAGCGCGGCTCCGGCGCATCACACACACGCGGCACCAGCGGGAAAAAGGTCCACCACAGGTGCTGCCGAAACGCCGTCTCACTCCGACGAAAGTTCTGTGCCTCAAAGATGGTCCACAACCGCAACCCAATATAGCTTCCCACGCAGTTCCCAACCTGTCCGTACAGCCCCCCGTTCCCACCAGCAGCAAACAGGCGACCATCGGGCAGCAACAGATGCCCCGAACAGAACAGGTTATAAGGCGGGTACTCACCAGGGTTATTCCAAGGATGCGTGTCAAACAGGTAGCGCACATAGCCAAACTTCGCCGCTTGGGTTTCGCCCTCCTCCGGATGCCAAAGCAACACGGAGGTTGTGCCTAAACGCGACACCAAGTAGTCACTTATCGCCGCAAAGTAGCAGGGTTCAGCCTCTGGTGCCGACACCAAAAAGCTACTGCTGTCGGCACGCAGGTCATTATAGCCCCAGAGTATCACCCAGCCACGCTGCAACGCCCCTGTCTCTCCCGAAACAGGTAGCAACGCCGCGTGAATACCGTAAATGTCTTGCCAGGCGTAGTCTCTGGACCAAACTACATTGTTCTCATCCCTAATCTGTTGATCCCAATCAAAAGGCTGGGATGCATTATCACGCCACCGGACCACTTGGTTGTTATAGTAGAGCCGTTCCCATTTGCCCAGCTGTGCTTCGTTCTGGGCAAAGAGATGCACAGGGAGAAACGGTTGGACGCAGAGCCACATAGCCAGTCCTTGAAGAAGCCGGTCAACAAGTAGACGCGTTGAATTGCGGGGAACGCTTACGCCACGCGCGCCAGTCTGCCCCCCCCCCGCGCCATTGTGCTGGAGGGCATCCGCACCGCTAACGCCAATCCTCTCATTGTTTTAGACCTCCTCACAAAGGGTTGCCTGCTTTTTTCACCGCAGGCGATCTGATTATACCCCATCGAGAGGGCGTTTGTCAAGGGGGGACGTTTGGAAATTCCCCTTATAGGGGGGACCCACGGGTTCGCCCCTAATAGGGGTTCAAGCGATCGGGCACTATTCCCTTACCCTGACCCTTCCAGCGGGGAGAGGGGGATTTTTCTCTATTTTATCGAGTATCCAGGACAACCCTCATCCCCTGCGTGTTGGTATAATCCCTGCATGGTGGAGCGTGCCATGCGTCGGCTGATTGCAATGGTACGGGGTCGGGTACAGGGCGTGGGCTATCGAATGTTTGTGCTGGAGCATGCCCAGCGACTGGGGTTAACGGGCTATGTGCGCAACCTGCCTGACGGCGAAGTGGAAGTGGTTGTTGAGGGTCGTGAGGACGCGCTCCAGACACTGCTTACGCATCTGCACAGGGGTCCCTATGGCGCGATCGTGCGTGAGGTGGAGACCTACTGGAGTGAGCCGACGGGTGAGTTCGACCGCTTCTTTATCGCGCGATGAAACGGGTACTGATCGTTCTGTTTGTATTGAGCCTGCTGATGGTTGGGCAGGCTTCGCCGCGGCTCATGCTGGTGCTGGTGCATGCAGGGCAAACACCAGAGGAGCTGGGCGGTGCAGTGCCTCATCAGTCCGCCTGGCTGCTCTGGAAGCGTGTGCCTTCTGTTGGTGCATGGGATCCCCTCACCCAGCCCCTCTCCCCAGAGGGGAGAGGGGATAAGGCAAACTACCTTCCAGAGGGCAAGGGGAGTGAAGCGAACCGCTCGGTGCAAGTGGATGCCTGGCTTCCTTCGCGCGTGGTGACTTTTGCAACGGGTAAGCGAGCAGCAGGTCGATGGGCAGATACGGTGATGCTACTGGACAGCACGCCCTGTGAGAACGGCTCCGCATGGCAGGCATTCCGACGGCGCACCGGCTGGCAACCACCACGCCCTGCCCTGCTGGCAATGAACGCAGGCGGGCTGATGACGCGCGGACTGCTGCCATACACGCTGGGCGCGCGACTGGAGCAAGCGGGCAAACGCGGGCTCTATCTCTACACCCCTCAATCGCCCTCACCCAGCCCCTATGCGCTGATTGGAGTTGGTGTGAAGGGGTTTCTGCCTGCGCGGGAGTTTCCCGACCTCGAAGCGCTGCGGGTTGCCATCCCCACACTTGACGCCGACTGGGTGCTGATCGAGATGGCGCACTGGGACTATGCCGCGCTGGAGTTGCTGATTGCCGAAGGTGTCGAGACCTGGGTCGTTAGCTTGCAGCCGCCCGATGCGGGGCTGGACGGCATCGCGCGATTGACCGCTGTTGTGCGCTATGCTGCGCGTGAGCCGCGTGGGTTGCTCACCTCTGCCTCCACACGCTGGGCGGGGTTGGTGCTGGAAGTGGATCTGGTGCCCACGCTTGTACGGGCAATTGCCGGCAACGAGGCAGACTGGCGCAGCAGTAGCGGTACGCCCGCGTTTGAAAGCAGCCTATCCGACTGGCACACCTTTTGGAACGGGCTGCTACTGCGAACTGCCACCCGCGCGTTGCGCCATTCGCTGGGTCTGAGCGAGCATAGGGGCGCACTCTCCCGCATCGAGCAACACTGGCGTGTGCAGCACGAGTTGGCGCCCGCAATACTCATAGCAGTCGCGCTGATGGGTAGCCTCTGGGTATTGAGCGGGCTGCTGCTGTGGAGACTGGGACATTTGAGCCACCCGCTACGCTCGCTTTACCGTAAGGGACTGGCGGTGCTGCTGCTGTTTCCCGCCGTGTCCATCGGGTACAGCTATTGCCCCTTTGAGTTGTGGACAGGCGACCGAGCGGCTGATGCCTCGGTCATTGGGAGCTGGCTGGTGAGTGGATGGCTGCTGCTGGCGATTGCGATGGCGATACTGGCACGTTTGGCAGAGATACCACTGATCAGTGCGGCAGGCGCTATCGTGCTGAGTGTGGTGCTGCTCGATGTCTATCTGGGGGGCGGGTATGGGGTCAACCGTTCGCTGCTTGCACTCTATTTATGGGAAGGGGCACGCCTGTATGGGCTGGACAACACCTATTTAGGCATCATGTTACCGCTTGCCCTGTTCACCCCTGCAGGCTGGCTGGAGCATCGGGGACGCTCGCGCCCTGGCATGCGCGGGTTCATTGGGCTGACCGCGTTCTATGCCCTGCTGCTGCTCACCTTCGGGCTGCCGATGCTGGGTTCCAATCTGGGTGCGTGGGTGCCAATGCTGCTCGCTTTCGGATTGACGCTCTACCGCTGGCGCGTGGTGAATCGCATGGCTCGAGCCGAGCACAGGCTGATTGGGGCGTTGTTGATCGCGGGTGTCGGCGCGATGGTGCTCGCCGCTTGGCTCGACGCACATCAGCACTGGCGCCTGCAATCGCACTTCGGGCGGGCATGGCAGGAGCTGAGCGCAGGCAACTTCAGCGTACTGATTCAGGCGAAGCTCAGCGTGGTGATTCGAGTGATTTCCTCGCTGCCCATGATGGCGGCCGTGCTCGGCATGGGGCTGTTCGCGTTTGCAGTGTATCAATGGTTTCGCACGCCCGTCCAGCAGCTCTGGCAGCGCCTCGGTGCGCTGCGTTCAGCCGTTTACGCCAGCGCTTGGGGCGCGCTTGCCGCGCTCTTTTTCAAAGATTCGGGGCTGGTCACTGCTGCCCTGATTGGGGGGGCAATGATCCTGTGGCTCGTCGATGCGCTGGTTGAACACATCGAATGGAGCTACCCTGCGACGAATGGATCTCTGAAGCTCATCCGATAAGGTATACTTGATGATGGTGATGATCGGTGCCTAAGATTGCTGCAGCGCCCAGATCGAGTGTTCGAAAGCGTGCTCGGCGAAGCCTCACGCCTGCCGAGGCGCTCCATTTGCCCGACCTGGAATATCTCAAAAATCTGGAGCTTCCCGAAGGAGATGGTGAACCGTTGGAAAGCGATTGGCATGTGGTGCAAATCTGGCTGCTGCAGGAGGTGGTTGGTCAGCTTTTGGAGGGGCGTACCGATTTCTTCTGCGGTGGCAACATGTTCATCTACTACAGTTTAGAGCAAGCGGAGAGCGCGATTAAGGGCAACCCGCTTTATAAGGGTCCCGACTTCTTCCTGGTGAAGGAGGTCGATGGGACTAAGCCGCGCAAGTCGTGGATCGTGTGGCAGGAGCAAGGCAAGTATCCGAATTTGATTATCGAGCTGCTCTCGCCCACCACGGCACAAAAAGATCGGGAGAGCAATAAGGCGCTTTACGCGAAGGTGTTCCGCACGCCCGAATATTTCTGGTACGATGCCTTCACGGGCGAGTTTGCAGGTTTCTGCCTGCAAGAAGAGGAGTATGTGCCGATCACTCCGAACGAGCAGGGCTGGTTGTGGAGCCATCAGTTGGGCGCGTATCTGGGCGTGTGGGAAGGCGCATATCATCGGCGGGTCTATCGCTGGCTGCGCCTTTACACTACGGAGGGCGAACTGGTGCCGACCAAGGCGGAGCTGTATCAGCAGGCGTTGCAGCGTGCCGAAGCTGAACGCCAACGCGCTGAAGCCGAACGCCAGCGTGCCGAAGCTGAACGCCAACGCGCCGAGCAACTGGCACAACGGCTGCGTGAGCTGGGGGTGGACCCGGACACTTTGTGAGGCAATGTTTATCGACGAAGCACTCATCGAGGTGGAAGCAGGTGCGGGGGGCAACGGCTGCGTCTCGTTCCGGCGAGAGAAGTATGTGCCGCGCGGCGGACCCGATGGAGGTGACGGTGGGCGCGGAGGTGATGTGATTCTGGTTGCCGATGAGTCGCTCAATACCTTGCTGGACTATCATTACCGCACGCGCTACAAAGCTGAGGATGGTGGGCATGGGTCGGGCAACCACCGCAAAGGACGCAACGGCAAATCGCTTGTTCTGCGTGTGCCTGTCGGCACCCTCGTCTATGATGCGGATACGGGCAAGCTCCTCGCCGACCTGTCAAAACATGGGCAGCGATTCGTGGTGGCACGCGGAGGCAAGGGGGGGCGCGGAAACGCCGCTTTTGCCACGCCGACCCATCAGGCACCACGATTTGCCGAAAAGGGGTTGCCCGGTGAGAAGCGACGCCTCCGTCTGGAGCTGAAACTACTGGCGGATGTGGGACTGGTGGGAATGCCCAATGCGGGTAAAAGCACACTATTGAGCCGCGTCTCTGCCGCACACCCCAAAATCGCCGACTATCCCTTCACCACGCTAACGCCCCATCTCGGTGTCGTGCGCTATCAAGATCAGACCTTCGTAATGGCGGACATTCCGGGATTGATTGAGGGCGCGCACGCGGGCGTAGGATTAGGACACCAGTTCTTGCGCCATATTGAACGTGCCCGCCTGCTGCTCTACCTGCTGGACGCCTCGCCCTACGCGGAACCAGACCCGCTCACCGCCTTCGAAACACTTCAACACGAGCTGCACCTTTACAGTCCCGCCCTGCTGCAAAAGCCTGCGCTCGTCGCGCTGAACAAGATCGACACGCTGCATGACCGAAGCGTACTAAAGCCGACTTGCGAGGCGTTGCAAGCGCGGCTCGGTGAAAAGGTCTTTCTCATCTCCGCTTACACGGGTGAAGGGGTCGATGCGCTCGTCGCGGTGCTGGCGCAGCGTGTGGCGGCGTTACCTCCACCCGAACCGTTAACTACATCCATCGAGACCGAACCGGAACACCTACGGATACCCATTCGTGTCTACCGTGAAGGTGACCACTTCGTCGTGGAGGGCGACCTGCCCCGTGAGATTGTGCAAGTCACCGATCTGAGCAACGAGGAGGCGTTGCACCGCATGCAGAAACGGTTGCGCGGGCTGGGCATTTTCAAGCGTCTCAGAGAGCTGGGCGCGCAGGAGGGCGACCTCGTGCGCATCGGCGAAGTGGAATTAGAGTATATGCCCGACTAATCCGCCAACCTGCCGCCGACTCACTGTCCCACCATACCTACAAATCTCAAGGATGTCTATTTGGTAGAACTACTGACCAGGCACAGCAGAACCAAGAGGCACGCACCACACCTCCAGGGCTTTCTCCGTCCACTTAGATGGTAGATATTGCCTTGCGCATCTATGTCCCAATAATGCACACCACGGACCGGAGGGGTAGCTGCTGATATAAGGAATGGCACCTTGGCGATAATACGCCCTGTATGATCAAAAATTATAATATCTTCAGACATCAACTCAATTTTTCCATTATTAGTGGATATTTTTGTAAAATTTTCTTGGCAACAAGCTTCCCAATAGGATTGCCCAGATGACAAAACACGCACCCATTTATAATCTCGATAAGACTGCTCCAGCTGCGCTGCGATTTTAGTGTTGGCGGGCACACTGCATAGAGGTGTAAAGTGACCATCGGAAGTGCCTCTGAGTAGTACTTTCAGACGATGTGTATCGGAATGCTTTTTATCTTTTGCTGAATTTTTTCTTTCAGTTCCAACAAGAAAATAACTTCTCCTCTATCAACGGCTAATCGTGCCATAGGCAACCCTTTGGAAGATAAACCCATCCAACGACGCCTACCTTCTGTATCAATAGAAACAATTTCGCCATCTAAAGCAAAATATATCGTTCCTTTCTCATCTATGCCAACTACGCCTGGATCAGCATATGTAATTCTCTTCTTGAGCGGTTCGTAACCTTGCGCCGCTTGCGTATAGGTATTAGATAGAGTATTCAAAAAATGCCTTGGTCATTATAAACAAGTATTTTGCCAACTTTTATGATATATATATTCAGACCGTAGATAATACAATCTATCATGCTTATAAAGGGTACTCCATCAACGAATTTCTCTTCTTCTACACTAAATATTTTATTTATAAATTTACCAAATCGATCATAAATCAATAATTCTTCAACAATTTTGTGAATTTCATTATCTTGACACCATACTACAATAACTATTCGGCTCCCATTTGGAGCCACCAACAGCCCCGCAGGACCCTCTACTAAGGTAGGCTCATAGTCAGGTTTGCCTGGAATGATGTCAAGATAAATCGTTCCTTGCGTAGTCCCGTAAGGGACGGCAAAGAGACGCTGGGGGGCAGGGTGCTTGGTCTGAACATCTGACCAAGCAGCGACCAGCCACGCCCAAAGTAAGCACCCACCGACAACTGTTAGCCTCAACATGCTCATCCTCCCAACCTTAGCGAAGGCGACGCAATCGTATTATCGCAGAGGCATATGAGCTGCTAAGACCAAATCCTTGCCAGCTTTCAGAAGTATTAACTCTATCATCTCAAAGACCATCTACAACGATATGGTACATACCTTCCTTTGTCACTTTATTTGCTCTTCCGGATGCGTGAATTAATCGCAATCGAACTATCCATCTAATGTGTAGACAGCCTTATCTTGCGTATCTCAACACCATTAGAGGTACAAGTGAGGTAGTATATATTACCCGCCTCATCTGTATCCCAAAGCCTTCGTGATCCTAATGGGACCAACAAGTGTGTGGTAAAGACTCGATGCCCCTGTCGGTTGAGAATAATAAATTGTCGTTTTTGCAATGGATAGCGCTTGTCATCTATGACTTCCTCGATATCCACCAGCACAAGATAGTTGAGTGTAGGAACAAAAGCCAGGCTTGGATAGCGAACTTCGTTATCTTTGTCCAACGAAAACTCTGTGATTACAGATTTGTCCCCACTGAGCAGTCTTACTTTTGTGCCATCATACCGAAGACTTTGTTCCTCTGCGACCTCGATGGGAGCAAAGTTTAGGAACCCCAGATCGCCATGCGGAGTTTGCGTAGGATAACCCAAACCCGGCAGCGTGTCTATCGAGCTATTGTCTAAAGAGAATCGTATAATGATAAACACATTTTTCTTTTCATCATTTTCCAGACGCGCCGATATGGGAATGTAAACCATTCCGTTTTTATCCACAGTTAGATCAAGAACGAAAAATTCGAATTTATTGGATATTAACTTTTCAAATAACAGCTTCTCTCTCTCCTCAATCGCGATCTGTTTCCCCAAGCTATCGTAAATAGACAAAATAGAGTTTACTTGTTGCTTTCTCACTAGATCACGATTCTCCAAGTAACGTAAGCAATACAGGGTTCCTCTGCGATCAACATCCAACGAGTAGAGGTCACCGATACTCTCTTTGCATTCCCATACACGCTGCAGCTGTCCTGATGAATTGAAAATCTGAACAAACAATGCTGCTTTTCGTTTGGACAGTATCAAGAATTCACCTGTACGAAGGCGACGAAGCAGAAGAGGGTATTCGCTGTCAACAAAATCACCTTCCACTTGGCTCGAACCATGTGTAAGACTGATCTGGTCAGCTGATGTACCATACGGTACAGTGAAAAGAGTGGTGCTCGTGAATTGAGCATTAGTCGGAACCGCACAAAGCACCATCCAGGACATCACGCAGCCTATCCATCGTCGCATTATCAAGTCCTCCTCCTTACTGGTTAGTCGTTGAACGCTCTCGGCTCAAAACCATCTAGGTCAAAGCTGGACGCACTACCTGTTCGGTAGCGGACTCTTTCTTCGGATGCTCCTGGGTTATTGCTACTAGCACCGTAAGACTCGATATAGTGATAAGTATATAAACCCGCTGTGTTTGATATTCTGTAAAGGATCATTACATGCGAGTTTCGTGGATGTCTCACAATAACATCACCTGGTCGAAGGCTTGCCCAGTCATTAACCCTAAAGACTCTTCCACCGCTCCTAACTTCCCTGTAAAGCCATCGTGTCTCGTTTACCACAGCCCCCACGCCATAGTAGTAAGCCCGATAGCTTCCTTTCGCAACCGCAACAAGTCCAGAACAGTCTAACCCAAACCCGCTGGTCGTACCAGAGCCATTAAGGTTATAATTAAACTGTTGACCCGAAGCACGAGCTCCAAAAAATTTCCCACCCCATTCATAAGGCACATTCAACCATATAGTTGCCCGCTGAATTCTCCACCAACGAGGTGTATCATAACTAATATTATAGTTAACAACATCCCCCACAATACCCCTATCAGAATGTCCCCCTGTAATGGCACCTACATTATGCATTACGAATACTGGATATTGTACTGGATATTGAGGATTAATGAGGCTTGCTGAAAAATAAATGTTGTAATCCCAAGTGCGATTAGACCAGTATTGATTAAAGCTCGCATCCGTCGGGGTATTAATGGACTCAATACATGCACCCGTAGAAGAGCGTCTTGCACAGTCATTTAGACCTGGTAGAGGTGCAAGCCCAGAGCTTTGGCTAGGAAACCATTCTACCCTCTCACTATTTGACTTTGGATCTCGCCAACTTATCCGAATCATCGGTGCTATAATGCCACCAGAGTCGCTTAAATTGATCCTCCTTTTTCCCCAATTACCACTGCCAGGATTTTGTTCAATGTCAACCAAATAATACCTAATGCGATCTCGCCCCCCAGGGTCAACATAATTCAAAGGTGGAGAGACGGTTGTCGTTTTGCGGGTTTCCCTGTCAACTCTACTACCAGCATACCCATACCAGCGTACATCTAAAGCCACCCTTCTATTCGTCGGGAGTCTCAACCAGTCTCGAACTAAAACCGTATGGAATCGCGCATAATCCTCAACAGGAATCCCAGTCCCCATTATAATCCAACCATCCTCTGGGCGATAGTATTCCGTATTTCCTGTGCCACCAAAATTCGTGTAATAATTCCCATCGGATCCTCTAATGATTAGTACAAATTGTATCGTTTCCATGTTGTAATTTATATTTACGCGTACCCGTTCAAGTACTCGTTGGTTATTACGCTGCACCCAACGCTGTACCCACCTAAAGGGTGTCCGCTCGTTCCTGTATATAAGCACAAAGCCTGTAGGATATACCACCCCCTGATTCTGGGCACAACCTGTAGAAGTTATTCCCAGATACACCGCCAACAGCATGGCCATAATCAACGCCACTCTAAGACCCTTCATTGCCATGCCTCCTCTTCCAGCAGCTTGGCTATATTATAGCACATTTTTCGCCCGTTGTCAATACCCCCATAGGGGAAATTTTTCTCTACCCTTATAGGGGAATTTCCCTCTCACCCTTTTATGGAATCCCCATCTCCATCACCTAACAACCCAAGCTCCATCGCCTTGACTAATGCCCGATGCGAGCTATAGACTCCCAGCTTTTGGTAGATATGTTTGAGATGTTTCTTGACCGTATCCGACGCGATGTAAAGTTCCTCCGCCACCTCTTTGACCCGATCATGGCGAAAGAAGGCGCGCAACACGCGCTTCTCGGTGAAAGTGAGCAGGTCAGCCTGAATAATTGCGCCTTCCACATCGGGAGCGCTCCTCTCCACAATTTGCACGTATTGACCCGCACGCACCTGCTCACGCAGGAAGGCTTCGCTCACCGGATCGCGTGCCCAGATAGTCACCTTTACCTGACGCCTGCGCCACGATCTATAGGTGGTTTCCTCCTGCTAAGGGAGCCACGGGGCTGTGAGGGACATTGCCCAAGTGGGTTGTATGGTATAATCTCCCCCGCTGAGGTGGCTAACAGCATGAAGTATGACTATCCCGACAGTCCGCTCTATCGGTTGAGGCATTCAGCAGCGCACCTGCTGGCGCAGGCGGTGCTGGAACTCTACCCTGGCACCAAGCTGGGCATCGGGCCGCCCATCGAGAACGGCTTCTACTACGATTTTGACCTGCCACAGCCTATCGGCGAGGACGACCTGCCCAAAATCGAGGAGAAGATGCGCGAAATCGCGACCCGCAATCTCGACATCGTGCGCATCGAAACCACCCGCGAGGAAGCACGCCAGCTTATCGAAAAAATCGGGCAGGTGCCTTATAAACTGGAGCTGCTCGATGCCATCCCCGAAGGGGAGGCTATCAGCTTCTATCAGCAGGACGACTTCATCGATCTCTGCCGCGGTCCCCATGTGCAGAACACGGGCGAGATCAAGCATTTCAAGCTGCTTTCTATTGCGGGTGCTTACTGGCGTGGCGATGAACGCAACAAGATGCTCACCCGTATCTACGGCACTGCCTTTTTCACCCAGCAGGAACTGGAGGAGTATCTGCACCGCCTTGAAGAAGCGAAGAAGCGCGACCACCGCAAGCTCGGACGCGAGCTGGGGCTGTTTATGATCGCGCCCGAAGTGGGTCCGGGACTGCCGATGCTACTGCCTAAAGGCGCGACCATCCGCCGCGTGCTGGAGGAGTTCATCTTGCAAGAGGAACTCAAGGCGGGCTATCTGCATGTGCGCACGCCCGAAATCGCTAATCTGAACCTGTACCGCATGAGTGGGCACTACCCCTATTACAAAGATTCAATGTACCCGCCGATGGTGTTCGAAGATGGCGAGGAGCTGATCCTGCGCCCAATGAACTGCCCCCATCACTTTCTGATTTACAAAGCGGAGCCGCGCTCCTATCGCGACCTGCCCTTGCGCATCGCCGAGCTGGGCACCGTCTACCGCTACGAGAAAAGCGGGGAGCTGTCGGGGCTGATCCGGGTGCGCTGCTTTACCATTAATGACGCCCATGTGTTCCTGCGCCCAGAGCAAATCAAAGCGGAGGTGCAGCATAATATCGAGCTAATCCAGAAGGTCTACCAGCGACTGAACCTGACCGACTTCTGGTATCGCCTCTCCCTACGCGACCCGGAGAACAAAGAGAAGTATATCGACGATGATGCAATGTGGGAGACAGCGGAAGCGGCCCTGCGCGCGGCGCTGGACGAGCTGGGGCTGGAGTATGTGGCGGTGAAGGGCGAAGCCGCCTTCTACGGACCCAAGCTCGATGTGGAGGTGCGCGACTGTTTGGGGCGTGAATGGACCGTCTCCACCGTACAGCTCGACTTCCTGATGGCGCACCGGTTTGATTTAGAATATACGGGCGAGGATGGCAAACCGCATCGCCCTGTAATTATCCATCGTGCACCGATTGGCTCCTTCGAGCGAATGATGGGCTTCCTGATTGAGCATTATGCGGGAGCTTTCCCGCTCTGGCTGGCACCTGTGCAGGTGGCAGTGTTGCCAATCGCCGATCGTCACACAGAATATGGCGAACAGGTGCGTCAGCGTCTTGCCGATGCAGGCTTCCGTGTGGAACTCGACGCGCGACGCGAGACATTGGGCTACAAAATCCGCTTCCACCAGATCCAGAAAGTGCCCTATATGCTGATTGTGGGCGATAAGGAGGTGGAAGGCAACCTGGTGGCGGTGCGCAGCCGCGATTCGGGCGATCTGGGGCAGATGACACTCGATGCCCTGCTAACACGGCTGCAACAGGAGATGTAGCCCCAGGGGGTCTATTCGCTCCAGACGAACTGCTCCAGATAGCGCTTACCGATGAGGAAGCCCTCCTCGCGTCCGAGCGCGCTGTCCTCATGTTCGATCGACAGCACGCCGTTATACCCAACCCGTCGCAGGGCACCGATATATTCGCCCCAGCGCACTGCGCCCAACCCCGGAATCACATAGCGCCACCAGCCGCTGCCCTGATTGCCCACATATTCCAGGCGCGGGCGCATAATTTCGGTATCTTTTGCATGCGTGTGGAAAATGCGCGCGCCGAACAGAAAGACCGCATTAATGTAATCGATTTGCTGCCACAGCAGGTGCGACGGGTCGAAGTTCAGCCCGAGATTAGGATGGGGCACCACTTCGAACAACCGTTGCCAGT
>ERZ511473.1615-NODE-1615-length-16823-cov-4.823182_pt1 | contig 16823 bp, 10 predicted proteins | sample MGYA00374947_ERZ511473 | MGnify/ENA primary metagenome ERZ511473 (study PRJEB26303, sample SAMN06343854) | sediment metagenome | isolation source: hot spring sediment | place: Canada: British Columbia | collected 2012-09-26 ... | reverse complement strand
GACCGCGCCCGCCGCGCGGACAGGTCGCCGTCGCGCCAGAAGCACTTCAGGACGTCGAGTTCGGCGTCGGTGGGGGGCGGCGGAGTCATGGCGCGGGCCTGGAGACGATTGATGTCATCGTTACGCTACAATTGTAACGTATCGGTTGTCAACCAACGTTCGGCTCGGTGTGTAGCTAGAACAGGAGACCTCCTAGACTCCGCGTTGACCCCTCCGTCCTCTTCCGCTATAGCCGCGCGCTCTTGAGATTTCCGCGCCGTGGACGTGTGCTCCGCGGCGTTTTCCGTTCGAAGGTTTGACTGATGGCCAACAATGCCGGCGCCAAGAAAGCGATCCGCAAGATCGCTCGTCGCACCGAAGTGAACACCGCTCGTCGCTCGCGCGTGCGCACCTTCCTGCGCAAGTTTGAAGACGCCCTGGCCGCCGGCGACGCCGCCGTCGCCAAGGCCGCTTTCATCGAAGCGCAATCGGAACTGATGCGCGCCGTTTCCAAGGGCGTCGTCCACCCCAACACCGGCTCGCGCAAGGTTTCGCGCCTGGCGGCTCGCCTGAAGAAGCTTGATCAGGCCGCGGCCTAATCCAGTTTCTCGCCGAACGCTGTTCGGCTAGCGAAATCAAAGACTTAGGAAAGCCGATCGAGGAAACTCGGTCGGCTTTTTCTATTGCCTTTTTTCAAACCCAAGATTGTCCCCCGAGACATTTCTCGAGGCCTGAAATGACATTCCCTTGGCGGGCGAGGACGTCTGTCGAGTCAACAGAAATATCCGCCGACGGACGCAAGTTTTCCGTTTGACCGGCGGGGGCCGCTGGCTAGTTTAAGCGTCTCAACGGCCTTCCAGTCCATGGAGATCACTGGCGGCGGCGGAACCCTCGTGTTCGCCGATCAACCCCCTGTGTCTGCTGGATTGGAGAGGGCTTGAGGCACGGTCGTGCGCCATGGGGGGCGGCGATCGGGGATGACACGACATATCGAGGCGGTGACGATGACGACCAAAGGCGGGGTAGTGACCCAAGAGTTCTCGGCTGCGTTCTCGACGGTCGCCTGCGAGCCTGCGGGCGTCGTCTGGAACAAGGTCTGCGTGGTGCTGAAGCGCGAGCTGGGCGACGCGGCTTTCGGTTCGTGGATCGCCCCCGCCGTGCTGCGTGAAGGCCAGGCCGGCGACGTGGTGGTGGTGACGCCGACCGGGATCGCCCGCGACTGGATTCGCCGCAGCGCCTGGCGCCGCGTCAGCGAACTGTGGGCGGCCAATGACGCCACGTCGCGTCGGTTGGATCTGAAGTCGCGCCTGGAGTTCGAAGCCGCCAACGGCCCGGGCGGCGCGTCGGGCGGCGGCGTGTCCACCAGCTTCGAGCCCAAGGCCGAGCCGATCGAGATCGTGTTGCCGGTGTCCAGCGACGTTCCGGCCCTGGCGCCGACCAACGGCTCCAAGCCCTCGCCGGTGCAGGGCCTCCAGGAACGCTTCACCTTCGACACCTTCGTGCCGGGTCCGGCCAACGAATTCGCCCATGCCGTGGCGCGCCGCGTGGCCAGCTGGGCCGACGGCCACTTCAATCCGGTGCTGTTCCACGGCCCCTACGGCTTCGGCAAGACCCACCTGCTCAACGCCCTGGCCTGGGAGGCCATGCGCCAGGCCCCGACCAAGCGGGTGGTCTATCTGACCGCCGAGCGCTTCCTGTCGACCTTCGTCCGCGCGGTGATGGATCGCCAGACCGCGGCCTTCAAGGAAGAGCTGCGCGGCGCCGACCTGCTGATCATCGACGACGTGCACTTCATCGCCGGAAAGCAGTCGAGCCAGGAAGAGCTGTTCCACACCCTGACCGCCCTGGTCGAGGACGGCCGCCGGGTGGTGTTCTCCTCGGACCGCGCTCCGGCGGCGATGACCGAGATGGACGCCCGCCTGCGCTCGCACCTCTCGGCGGGCCTGGTCTGCGGCCTGGAGCCGGCCGACCGCGCCCTGCGCCTGGGCATCCTGGACCGCAAGCTGCAGGCGCTGTCGCGCCAGCACGGCTTCGAGCCCACCATGCGGACCGAGGTGCTGAACTTCCTGGCCGACCGCTTCACCGACAGCGTCCGCGAGCTGGAAGGCGCGCTGAACACCCTGTCGGCCCGGGCCGGCGAAGGCGTCTCGCGCCTGACCCTGGACGAGGTCCAGGCGATCCTGCGTCCGCATCTGCGGGCCGGCGAGAAGCGCATCACCATCGACGACATCCAGAAGGCCACGTCCGAGCACTACGGCATGAAACAGGCCGACCTGCTCAGCGAGCGTCGCAACCGCGCCATCGCCCGTCCGCGCCAGGCGGCCATGTGGCTGGCCAAGCAACTGACCACCCGCTCGCTGCCCGACATCGGCCGGCGCTTCGGCGGCCGCGACCACACCACGGTCCTGCACGCCGTGCGCCGCATCGAAGCCCTGCGCGCCGAGGACCCGGTCCTGAGCCAGGATCTGGAGACCATCACCCGCAAGCTGCGCGGGTAAGGGTTTCTGGGTTTGACGTGATCAAGGGCGGCTCCGCGAGGAGCCGCCCTTTTTCTTTGAGCTTTGGTCGCCGCAGGCCCCCTCCGGCCCTCCGGGCCACCTCCCCCAGAGGGGGAGGATTTGTCGTGCTAGATGCTCCCCCTCTGGGGGAGCTGTCGGCGAAGCCGACTGAGGGGGACCTACGCCTCCCTCGCCCGTCTCAGCGTGATGTTCACCCGCCCTCCCCCGGGCACGAGCCCTGAAGACCCCGGCAGGATCCGATCCACCCCGTGGAACGCCAGCCGCGCCGGACCCGACAGCCGGCAGACATCCCCCGACGACAGCTTCAGCGAACGGGTCGGGTCCTTGCGCGAGGTCCCGCCGATCCGGAACACCGCGGTGTCGCCCAGCGAGATCGACAGCACCGGAAAGCGTGGATCGGCCTCGTCGCGGTCCTGGTGCAGACCCATGCGGGCGTCGTCGCGATAGAGGTTGATCAGGGCCGAGTCCGGCGGGGTCTCGGGATCGGCGAGGGCCGCCCAGAGATCGAGCAGGACGTCGGGCATGTCGGGCCAGGGCTGGCCCGTCCCCGGATGGCGGTCGGCATAGCGGTAGCCGGTCTTGTCGCTGGTCCAGCCCAGGGGACCAAAGCTGGTCATGGCCACGCTCATGGCCTTGCCGTAGGCGGTCTCGTACCGGACCGGCGGCGCGGTTTCGAACGCCGCTAGGGTCAAACCCAGCAGATCGGCCTGGGCCTTGGGGTCCAGCGCGCCGGGCCAGAGATCGAACCCTGGCAGAACATTGATAGGCTTGATCATTACACAGATTTAATGCGCCAGACGCGCCTGGACAGTGTTGGTTTGCGCCCTCCGGCGTCGGGCCGGACAAAATTTTGCAATCCAAGGCCGTTCATGCGTCGACTTCTCTCTTCAGCGGCTGCCGCCGTACTCGTTTTTGCCGCCGGATCGGCGCTGGCCGTGACGCCCGTCCCGCCGAAGGCCGCCGCCGGCAAGTCGACGATCACCGCCTCCACCGTCACCACCCAGCTGCCGCGCGGCGTGGTCCCGACCCACTATGATCTGGCCTTCACGCCGGACGTCGACAAGCTGACCTTCACCGCCTCGGTCAAGATCGCCATCGACGTCGCCGCCCCAAGCAACACCATCACCCTGCAGGCCGCCGACCTCACCTTCGCCAAGGCCGAGCTGACCGGCCCGAACGGCGCCAAGCAGGGCGCGGCCAAGATCACGGTCGACGCCGAGGCCCAGACCGCCACCTTCACCTTCGACAAGCCGGTCGCCAAGGGCGGCCACGTCCTGTCGATCGACTACAGCGGCAAGATCTACAAGCAGGCCGCCGGCCTGTTCGCCCTGGACTACGACACGAACGAGGGCAAGAAGCGCGCCCTCTACACCCAGTTCGAGAACAGCGACGCCCGCCGCTTCATCCCCTCGTGGGACGAGCCGTTCTTCAAGGCCACCTACGACGTCAAGGCGACCGTCCCGACCGGCCAGATGGCGGTCAGCAACATGCCCGTCACCAAGACCCAGGACGCGGGCGGCGGCAAGTCGACGGTGACCTTCGCCACCTCGCCCAAGATGTCGACCTACCTGCTGTTCTTCGGCCTGGGCGAGTTCGACCGCGCCACGGCCAAGGTCGGCGACGTCGAGATGGGCGTGATCACCAAGAAGGGCGACCTGGCCAAGGCCGACTTCGCCCTGAAGTCGTCGGGGCCCCTGCTGGAGTGGTTCAACGACTATTTCGACGCCCCCTACCCGCTGCCCAAGCTGGATCACATCGCCGCCCCGGGCCAGAGCCAGTTCTTCAGCGCCATGGAGAACTGGGGCGCGATCTTCTACTTCGAGTACGCCCTGCTGGACGACCCGGCGATCTCGACCCAGGCCGACCGCCAGAACATCTACACGACCGTGGCCCACGAAATGGCCCACCAGTGGTTCGGCGACCTGGTCACCATGTCGTGGTGGGACGACCTCTGGCTCAACGAAGGGTTCGCGTCGTGGATGGAGGGCCGGGCCACCGAGCACTTCCACCCCGAATGGAACAGCCATCTGAGCGCCGTCGCCGGGCGTGAATACGCCATGGGCCTGGACTCGCTGGCCACCACCCACCCCGTCGTCCAGCACGTCGAGACCGTCGACCAGGCCAGCCAGGCGTTCGACGGCATCACCTATCAGAAGGGTCAGGCGGTCATCGGCATGCTCGAGGCCTATGTCGGCCCCGAGGCCTGGCGCGCGGGCGTGCGCGCCTACATCAAGGCCAACGCCCACGGCAGCACCCAGACCGACGACCTGTGGCGCGCGGTCGAGGCCGCCGCCGGCAAGCCGATCACCGCCATCGCCCACGACTTCACCCTGCAGCCGGGCATCCCGCTGATCACGGTCGACACCGGCGCCTGCGCGGCCGGCAAGACCCCGGTCACCCTGGCCCAGGGCGAGTTCAGCCGCGACAAGCCGACCAAGACCCCCCTGGCCTGGCGCGTGCCGGTCTCGGCCCAGGTGGCCGGCTCCAGCACCGTGTCCAAGACCCTGGTCGAGGGCGGCAAGGGCTCCCTCAGCGTCGAGGGCTGCGGTCCCGTGATCGTCAACGCCGGCCAGGCCGGCTATTTCCGCACCCTCTACACGCCAAACGCCTTCGCCGCCGTCTCGGCCGGCTTCGCCAAGCTGCCGGCCATCGACCAGCTGGGCGTGATTTCCGACGCCTGGGCCCTGGGCCTGAACGGCCAGCAAACCGTCACCGACGCCCTGGATCTGGCCCTGGCCACCCCGGCCGACGCCGATCCCCAGGTCTGGGGCAAGGTCGCGGCCGTGCTGACCAACGTTAACGGCATGTATGACAGCGCGCCCGCCGCCGACCGGGCCGCCTTCCGCAAGCTGGCCGTCGCCCGCCTGTCGCCGGTGTTCCAGCAGGTGGGCTGGACCGCCAAGCCCGGCGAGGCCGGTCCCACGGCCACCCTGCGCACCGGCCTGATCACCGCGCTCAGCACGCTGGGCGATCCGGCGGTGATCGCCGAGGCCAAGCGTCGCCACGCCGCCGAAAAGACCGACCCCGCCGCCGTGCCCGGCCCGCTGCGCAAGGCGATCCTGGCCTCGGTCGGCCGCAACGCCGACGCCGCCACCTGGGACGCCCTGCGCGCCCAGGCCCGGGCCGAGAAGACCCCGCTGATCCGCGACCAGCTCTATACGCAACTGGCCTCGAGCGAGGACGCGACCCTGGCCGCCAAGGCCCTGGACCTGGCCCTGACCGCCGAGCCGGGCGAGACCCTGTCGGCCAACATGATCTCGACGGCGGCCAAGCTGCACCCGGACCTGGCCTTTGACTTCGCCGTCGCCCACAAGGACGCGGTGAACGCCAAGGTCGACGCGGCCTCCAGCACCAAGTTCATCCCGGGCCTGGCCAGGAACTCGGCCGATCCGGCGATGATCGGCAAGGTCACGGCCTACGCCGCCGCCAACCTTCCGGCCGGTTCGCGCTCGGAGGCGGACAAGTCGGTGGCCGCGATCACCGACCGCATCAAGGCCCGCAAGGCGGCCCTGCCGCAGATCACGGCCTGGGTCGCGAAGAAAGGTTGAGGTCGGCGCCCGACGGCGAACAGGCGCGCGGGGCCGCTCGAAAGGCGGATTCATCGAACGTCGGTTGAGGCTTTCGGGCCGCTCTCACCGGCTATCTGACGGAAGGACCGCGCTTTTTCGGGCGCGGTCCATTTCGTCGCAGGTCACGATTCCCCTTCATTCGTTGCGGGATTGGGCTTGCAGGCTGGCGCCTATCCCCCATATCGGGCATCGAAGCGGGGTTGACGGGCTCGTCAACTTCGATTGAACGAACGCTTTCCCTTCTTACGTCGTTTTCAGGCGTCGTTTGGAGGGTGAGGATTTGGATCAACCGTTTAGAACGCGACCAGACGGGGACGGCTTGAGAAAAACCGGGGCGCTTGCCTTAAGGCCCTTGTCACCGCCGTCCGCCAATCAGGAGCTGCAGGTCTCAACATGAGCAAGATTATCGGTATCGACCTTGGCACCACGAATTCGTGCGTGGCCATCATGGACGGCAAGACCCCGAAGGTGATCGAGAACGCCGAGGGCGCTCGCACCACCCCGTCGGTCGTCGCCTTCCTCGAGGACGGCGAGCGCCTTGTCGGCCAACCCGCCAAGCGCCAGGCCGTCACCAACCCGACCAACACCCTTTTCGCGATCAAGCGCCTGATCGGCCGCAACTTCGCCGATCCGGTCGTGGCCAAGGACAAGGCCATGGTCCCCTACGAGATCGTCAAGGGCGCCACCGGCGACGCCTGGGTCAAGGCCCACGGCAAGGACTACAGCCCGCAGGAAGTGTCGGCCTTCATCCTGCAGAAGATGAAGGAAGCCGCCGAGAGCCATCTGGGCGAGCCGGTCACCAAGGCGGTCATCACCGTCCCGGCCTATTTCAACGACGCCCAGCGTCAGGCGACCAAGGACGCCGGCAAGATCGCCGGCCTTGAGGTCCTGCGCATCATCAACGAGCCGACCGCGGCCGCCCTGGCCTACGGCCTGGACATGAGCGAAGGCAAGAAGATCGCCGTCTACGACCTGGGCGGCGGCACGTTCGACGTCTCGGTCCTGGAAATCGGCGACGGCGTCTTCGAAGTGAAGTCGACCAACGGCGACACCTTCCTGGGCGGCGAGGACTTCGACCTTCGGATCGTCGATTACCTGGCCGACGAGTTCAAGAAGGAGCAGGGCGTCGACCTGCGCAAGGACAAGCTGGCCCTCCAGCGTCTGCGCGAAGAGGCCGAGAAGGCCAAGAAGGAGCTGTCCTCGACCGCTCAGTACGAAGTGAACCTGCCCTTCATCTCGATGAACGCGTCGGGCCCGCTGCACCTGAACATCAAGCTGTCGCGCTCCAAGCTCGAAGCCCTGGTGGAAGACCTGATCACCCGGACCATCGGTCCGTGCGAACAGGCCCTCAAGGACGCCGGCCTGAAGAAGAGCGACATCGACGAGGTGATCCTGGTCGGCGGCATGAGCCGCATGCCCAAGGTCCAGCAAGCCGTGCAGGACTTCTTCGGCCGCGAACCCCACAAGGGCGTGAACCCCGATGAAGTCGTCGCCCTGGGCGCCGCCGTTCAGGCCGGCGTTCTGCAAGGCGACGTCAAGGACGTGCTGCTGCTGGACGTGACCCCGCTGACCCTGGGGATTGAAACCCTCGGCGGCGTGTTCACCCCGCTGATCGAGCGCAACACCACCATCCCGACCAAGCGCTCGCAGACCTTCTCGACCGCCGACGACAACCAGTCGGCCGTGACGATCCGCGCCTTCCAGGGCGAGCGTCCGATGGCCGTCGATAACAAGTTCCTGGGTCAGTTCGACCTGCAGGGCATTCCCCCGGCGCCGCGCGGCGTGCCGCAGATCGAGGTCACCTTCGACATCGACGCCAACGGCATCGTCAATGTCCACGCCAAGGACAAGGCGACCAACAAGGAGCACTCGATCCGCATCCAGGCCAACGGCGGCCTCTCGGACGCGGACATCGAGCGCATGGTCAAGGAAGCCGAGGCCAACAAGGCTTCGGACGAGAAGAAGAAGGCGCTGGTCGAGGCCAAGAACCAGGGCGAGGCCATCGTGCACTCGACCGAGAAGGCTCTGGCCGAGCACGGCGACAAGGTCGGCGCTCCCGAAAAGGAAGCGATCGAGACCGGCCTGACCGAGCTGAAGTCGGCGCTGGAAGGCGAGGACGTCGAGGCCATCCAGGCCAAGACCCAGGCCCTGATCCAGGCGTCGATGAAGCTGGGCGAAGCGATGTACAGCGCCCAGCAAGGCGCTGAAGGCGGCGACGAAGCCGCCGCCGATGACGGCGTCGTCGACGCCGAATTCGAAGAAGTCGACGACTCCAAGCCGTCGGCGTGATCATGGGGCGCGGGGCGAAGCTCTTAACGGTGGTTCGCCCCGCGCTACCTTTCGGGACCAAGGCTCCTGTCCGCCGCTTGCGGCCGGGCGGGGGCGCTCCCACCTGCTTATCCAACATGGCTAGTGATCGACCCTGACGATGCGCGACTATTACGAAGTCCTGGGCGTCGCCCGAGGCTGCGATGACGCCGCCCTCAAGGCCGCGTTCCGCAAGATGGCGATGGAGCACCATCCCGACCGCAACGGCGGCTGCGAGGATGCGTCCGGCCGGTTCAAGGAAGTCAACGAAGCCTATTCGGTGCTGTCCGATCCGCAGAAGCGGGCGGCCTATGATCGCTTCGGCCATGCCGGGGTGAACGGTTCGCAGGGCGGTCCGGGCGGCTTCGGCGGCGACGCCAACGACATCTTCAACGACGTGTTCGGCGACGTGTTCGGCGAGATGTTCGGCGGCGGCCGTCGCCAGTCGAACGGTCCCCAGCGCGGCCAGGACCTGCGCTACGACCTGGAGATCACCCTCGAGCAGGCCTATGCGGGCGCCGAGGTCGAGATCAAGGTTCCGGCCGCCATCACCTGCGAGGTCTGCGACGGCTCGGGCGCCAAGCCCGGCACCAGCCCCACGGTCTGCGGCACCTGCGGCGGCGCCGGCCGCGTGCGGGCCACCCAAGGTTTCTTCGCGGTCGAACGCGCCTGCCCCCGCTGCGGCGGCACCGGCCGTCTGGTGCTGGACCCCTGCACCGGCTGCCATGGCCACGGCCAGGTGCGCCGCGAGCGCATCCTGTCGGTGCGCATCCCCGCCGGCGTCGATGACGGCGCGCGCATCCGCCTGGCCGGCGAAGGCGACGCCGGGGCCCGCGGCGGTCCGCGCGGCGACCTCTACCTGTTCCTGTCGGTGATCCCGCACGAGCTGTTCGAGCGCGATGGCCTGGACCTGCTGTGCACCGTGCCGGTGCCGATGACCGTGGCCGCCCTGGGCGGCGAGATCGACGCCCCCTGCCTGATGGGCGGCGAGAACTGCGACGGCTCCAGCCGCCAGACCGTCAAGGTCCCGGAAGGCTCGCAGACCGGCAAGACCGTCCGCCTGAAGGGCCGCGGCATGCCGTCCCTGCGCAGCCGTCAGCGCGGCGACCTGGTGGTCGAGCTGTTCGTCGAAACCCCAACCCACCTCTCGGCCCGGCAGAAGGAACTGCTGACCGAGCTGGCCGGCCTGTGCAGCGAGAAACAGAACCCCAAGTCGGCCAACTTCGTCGGCAAGGCCAAGCGCTTCTGGGAAGAAGTGACGGGCAGCTAGTGCGCTATGCGGGGCGCCTAAAGGTAGTCCCCAAAGAGCTTCGCAATTAGAGATTGACGCCTGCACGATTCTACGTGGACGTGTGCTGGCGCATGGTGCGCGCTTCGCAGGAGATCTCTGGATGAAAAATCGTTCTCTCGGATTGAAATTGATGGGCGCGGCCTTCGCGGCCGGCGCGCTGCTCAGCGCAGCGACGGTCACGCCGGTGCAAGCGCAGCCCGACCGTTGCCGAGCCGAAGCCTGGGTCTTCTGCGATCCCTATTTCGCCCGCACCACGCCGGAATGGCAGGCCTGCGTCGCCGACTACATCGCCAACTGCCAAGTCGATATTCCTGGGCCCTGCAATCCTTGGGGCTGGCCCGTTGGCTGCGTTTCCAACAAGACGCCCAAGGCCAGCAAGGACTCGATCGTCAAGATGCTTCAGGATCAGAAGTCGCTCTGACCCTGCAGCGGCCGCGCGGGTCCAAGCCGCGCGGCCGCCACGCTGTCGCGGTGTCACGCCGGGTCGAAATAACCGGTGTTTGGCGTGGCGGCGTTGTCGCTTTCGCTTAACGCGACTGCCGACGCGCTATAGTTTCCCATCGGATGAACGCCCCCGCCCCCACCGTCACCCAGACCTATGACGCCACCGGCGCGACGCCGGTGATGCAGCAGTTCTTCGAGATGAAGGCGCGGCAGCCCGACGCCCTGATCTTCTTCCGGATGGGCGACTTCTACGAGCTGTTCTTCGACGACGCCTACAAGGCCGCCGCCGCCCTGGGCATCAGCCAGACCTTCCGGGGCACGCACAACGGCCAGCCGATCCCCATGGCCGGCGTGCCGCAGCACGCGGCCGAGGCCTATCTGTCCAAGCTGATCCGCCTGGGCTTCAAGGTCGCCGTCTGCGAGCAGATGGAAGACCCGGCCGAGGCCAAGAAGCGCGGCTCCAAGTCGGTCGTGCGCCGCGATATCGTCCGCGTGGTTACGCCGGGCACCCTGACCGAGGACGGCCTGCTGGACGCCCGGGGCGCCAACCGCCTGGCCGCCGTGGCCGTGCGGGCGGGCCAGGCGGCCGTGGCGGCCGTCGAGCTGTCCACCGGCGAGGTCGAGTGCTTCCTGGTCGCCAAGGACGCCGTGGCGGCGATCCTGGCGGCCCTGGCCCCGTCCGAGACCCTGGTGGCCGACCGCCTGCTGTCGGACGACCAGCTGTCCCAGGCCCTGAAGATCTGCGGCGGCCTGATCCAGCCCATGCCCTCGGCCCTGTCCGAACCCCAGGCGTCCGAGACCCGGGTCAAGCGCCTGTACGGGGTCGACACCCTGGACGGGTTCGGCGGGCTGTCGTCGGCCGAGATCGGGGCGCTGGGCCTGATCGCCGCCCACCTGGAAATGACCCAGGCCGGCAAGCTGCCGGCCCTGCGCGCCCCACGCCGCGCCGCCGAGGCCGACGTGATGGCTATCGACCCGGCCACCCGCTCCAGCCTGGAGATCGACCGCACCCAGGGCGGCGACCGCAACGGCTCGCTGCTGGCCTGCATCGACCGCACGGTGACCGCCGGCGGCGCGCGGTTGCTGGCCTCGCGCCTGGCCCGGCCCTTGCTGGATCCGGCCGCGATCAACGCCCGCCTGGACGCCGTGGAATGGTTCGTAGAGCATCGCCAACTGCGCCAGCGGCTGCGCGAGGTGCTGAAGGGGTCGGGCGACATGGCCCGGGGCCTGTCGCGCCTGGCCCTTGGCCGAGGGGGGCCGCGGGACCTGGGCTGCATTCGCGACACCCTGAAGACCGGCCGCGAGCTGGCGGCCATGCTGGCCGGTTCGGGCGACGCCCTGAGCTCGCCGCCGGCCGAGCTGGAGCAGGCCTTCCACGCCCTGACCCCGTCGCGCCACGAAACCCTGGCCGGCTTCCTGGACGCCCTGGAGACGGGTCTCGGACCTGACTTGCCCGCCCTGGCCCGCGACGGCGGGTTCGTGGCCGCCGGGGTCCGCGAGGAACTGGACGAGGCCCGCACCCTGCGCGACGACAGCCGCCGGGTGATCGTCGGCCTGGAGACCCGCCTGGCGACCGAGAGCGGCGTGCCGCTGAAGATCCGCCACAACGGCGTGCTGGGCTATTTCGTTGAGGCCACGGCGGGCAAGGCCGATCCGCTGTTCCAGCCGCCGCTGAACGCGACCTTCATCCACCGCCAGACCCTGGCCAACCAGGTGCGCTTCACCACCGTGGAGCTGGCCGATCTGGACGCCCGCATCGCCCAGGCCGCCGAGCGCGTGCTGGCCATGGAGATGGCGGCCTTCGAGACCTGGCGCGAGGTCGCCCGCCTGCTGGCCGAGCCGATCCAGATCGCCGCCGAGGCCCTGGCCCGGCTCGACGTCGCCGCCGCCCTGGCCGAGTGGGCCGAAGACGCCGGCGCGGTGCGGCCCACCGTCGACAAGTCCCTGGCCTTCGAGGCCCGCGCCGCCCGCCACCCGGTGGTCGAGGCCGCCGTGAAGCGGGCCGGCGATCCCTACACGCCCAACGACTGCTCTCTGGACGCGGCCGGCGAGGCCGGGGCGCGACTGTCGATCGTCACGGGCCCGAACATGGCCGGTAAATCGACCTTCCTGCGCCAGAACGCCCTGCTGGCCATCCTGGCCCAGTCGGGCTGCTACGTGCCGGCCAGGAGTCTGCGCCTGGGCGTGGTCGATCGCCTGTTCAGCCGTGTGGGCGCCGGCGACGACCTGGCCCGGGGGCGCTCGACCTTCATGATGGAGATGGTCGAGACCGCCGCCATTCTGACCCAGGCCAGCCCGCGCAGCCTGGTGATCCTGGACGAGATCGGCCGGGGTACGGCCACCTATGACGGCCTGGCCATCGCCTGGGCCTGCGCCGAGGCCCTGCACGACGTCAACCGCTGCCGCGCGCTGTTCGCCACCCACTATCACGAGCTGGCCACGCTGGAGACGCGGCTGGCCCATGTCTCCAACCTCTCCTTGCGGGCCAAGGAGTGGAACGGGGATCTCGTCTTCCTGCACGAGGCGGCCGCCGGCCCGGCCGACCGCTCCTACGGGGTGCAGGTGGCCAAGCTGGCCGGCGTGCCGCCCCAGGTGGTGGCCCGCGCCAAGGAGGTGCTGGATCGCCTGGAGAGCAAGACCGAGTCGCCGGCCAAGCTGGACGAACTGCCGCTGTTCGCCGCCTCGGCCCCCATCTCGGCGCCCGTCATGGCGGCGCCCAGCCGCACGGACGCGGCGCTGGGCGAGCTGGACGTCGACGGCATGAGCCCGCGCGAGGCGCTGGACGCGCTCTATCGCCTTAAAGCTCTGCTCAAGACCTGAAATCCTATAGTGAGGGCGCGCGGGTCGCCGGACCGGTTGTCACGTTCGGCGAACACGCTTTGGAACACCATATAGCCGTCATGCCTCGCCGCCTTCGCCCCACGCCTCTTGAACACGTCGTCGACGGCCACGCCCTGCGCGCCCGGCTGTCGGCCGCCGCCCTCGACCTGATCGGCGACGAGGCCGGCCAGCGGGCTCGCGCCATCGAGATCCTGAAACAGGCGCTGTTTCGCGGGCGGATGATCGCCAAGGAGCGGCTGGAGAACGGGGCCGGCGGCCTGGAGACGGCCCGCCTGCTCAGCGGCGTCACCGACGAGGTGATCACCGCCCTCTACGACTTCACCACCGTCCACGTGTTCCGGGCCCGCAACCCGACCGAGGGCGAGCGCCTGTGCCTGCTGGCCGTCGGCGGCTATGGCCGGCGCACCCTGGCGCCGTTCTCGGACATCGACCTGCTGTTCCTGCGGCCCTACAAGACCACGCCGCACGCCGAAAGCGTGATCGAGTTCATGCTGTATGCGCTGTGGGACCTGGGCTTCAAGGTCGGCCACGCCTCGCGCACCATCGAGGAGTGCGTGCGGCTCTCCAAGGAAGACTTCACGATCCGCACCTCGATCCTGGAGGCCCGCCGCCTGACCGGCGACGAGCGCCTGGCCGCCGAGCTGAAGAAGCGGTTCCGCGACGACGTCATGAAAGGCACCGGCGCCCAGTTCGTGGCCGCCAAGCTCAAGGAGCGGGACGACCGCCAGGCCCGGGCCGGCGCCAGCCGCTACATGGTCGAGCCCAACGTCAAGGAGGGCAAGGGCGGCCTGCGCGACCTGCACACCCTGATGTGGATCGCCGAGTACCTGCATCCGGTCGACCGGCCCGAGGACGTCTTCCTGCTGGAGGTGTTCGATCGCCGCGAGGCCAAGGGCTTCATCCGCGCCTTCGATTTCCTGCACGCCGTGCGCGCCCACCTGCACTTCGCCACCGGCCGGCCCGAAGAGCGCCTGACCTTCGACCTGCAGCCCGAGATCGCCCGCCGCATGGGCTATGGCGACCGCGGCGACGCCCCGGCGGTCGAGCGCTTCATGCGCCGCTACTTCCTGGTGGCCAAGGAGGTCGGGGCCCTGACCCGCGCCTTCTCGGCCAAGCTGGAGGCCGAGCACTTCAAGCACGAGCCCAAGGGCATCTCCCGCTTCCTGCCCGGCGGCGGCAAGCCCAAGCGCAAGGCCCTGGACGTGGCCGGCTTCTACGAGGACGGCGGCCGGCTGAACATCGACGGTCCGCAGGTGTTCGAGGCCGATCCGGTCAATCTGATCCGGCTGTTCAAGACCGCCGACGAGCGCGACCTCGATTTGCACCCCGACGCCTTCACGGCGGTGACCCGCAACCTGAACCTGATCACCTCGAAGGTCCGCCGCGACCCGCAGGCGACCAAGGCCTTCCTCAGTCTGCTGGCCTACGGCAAGCGCAGCTACCGCACCCTGACCCTGATGAACGACGCCGGCGTGCTGGGCCGGTTCGTCCCCGAGTTCGGCCGCGTCGTCGCCCAGATGCAGTTCAACATGTACCACTCCTACACGGTGGACGAGCACACCCTGCGGGCCGTCGGCGTCATCGGCGACATGGCCGCCGGACGCCTGGTCGACGACCATCCGCTGGCCGTCTCCATCATGCCGCTGATCGAGGACCGCGAGGCCCTGTTCCTGGCCATGCTGCTGCACGACACCGGCAAGGGCGGGGTGGGCGGCCAGGAGAAGGCCGGGGCCCGATCGGCCCGCAGCGCCTGCGAGCGCCTGGGCGTCGAGCGCACCAAGGTCGAGCTGGTGGCCTGGCTGGTCGAGAACCACCTGGTGATGAGCGACTTCGCCCAGAAGCGCGACGTCGCCGACCCCGGCACGGTCGCCGCCTTCGCCCGCATCGTCGAGAACCCCGAGCGCCTGCGCCTGCTGCTGGTGATCACCGTCGCCGACATCCGCGCCGTGGGTCCGGGCGTCTGGAACGGCTGGAAGGGCCAGCTGCTGCGCGAGCTCTACAACGCCACCGAGGCGGTGTTCCGGGGCGGGCGCGGCAGCGACGCCGCCGCCAGCGTCAAGCGCCACCAGGAGGCCGCCGCCGAAGCCGCGCGCGAGGCTCTTGTCGCCGCCGACCCCGCCGCCAAGGGCTGGGCCCAGGCGATGGAAGCGGCCTATTTCGGCGCCTTCTCGCAGGACGACCTGAAGTCCCACGCCGAACTGGCCCGCCGCGCCGCGATCCAGGGCGGCGCCGCCGCCGAGGGCCGGGTGCCCGTGGGCGCCAACGCCGCCGAGATCGTCATCGCCGCCAAGGACCGGCGCGGCCTGTTCGCGGACCTCGCTCTTGCCATCTCCTCCTTGGGCGGAAATGTGGTCGGCGCCCGGGTCTTCACCTCCCGCCAGGGCCAGGCCCTGGACGTCTTCCATGTGCAGGACGTGACCGGTTCGGCGCTGGGCTGCGAGAACCCCCGGGCCCTGCGCCGCCTGGCCGACGCCCTGGAGGCCGCCGGCCGCGGCGAGCCCCTGGTCATGGAGCCTCGGCGCGGCGCGGAGCTGTCGCGCACCGCCGCCTTCTCGATCGCCCCGACCGTGGTGATCGACAACGAAGCGTCCAACGAAGCCACGGTGGTCGAGGCCTCGGGCCGCGACCGTCCTGGCCTTCTCCACGCCCTGGCCCACACGCTGGCGGAGAACGGCCTGTCGATCCAATCAGCCCACATCGACGGCTACGGCGAGCGGGCGGTCGACGCCTTCTACGTCCAGACGGCCGAGGGCGGTAAGGTGGCCGACGCCAAGAAGGTCACGGCCCTGAAGGCCGACCTGCTGGCGGCGCTGGAGCAGAACGAGGCCGGGGCGCCGAACACCCGGCCCGGGCTGAAACGGGCGCGGGCGAGCGTGGCGCGGTAGGTCTGCTTTTGGGTCAGCCGTCGATGTCGGCTTTCGACCCGTAGCGGTCCTTACGCCGAATGTGTCACTGTCTGCGGATGATTGAAGAAAAACAGATCGAACGATGGCACGCCGCCTCTCTCCGGCTAGGGTTCAAAGTATTCGCGCCGTGCAAGGTTAAGCTCAGCGACGGGTCTACTGTCGAGGCCACCGCCTTAGTGATGATTGGGCCGCCGAAAGGAATGGTCGTAGACCCGCAGTGGAAGATTTTGGCACCTTACGCCGGTCAGCTGATGGCGGACGGGTATGGTTTTTCCGCTGTGGAGATTGGTGAAGACGACGCCTCTCTCAGCAGAATGCTCCAGGATTGGGTCGTAGAGGCGCAAATCTAACGACCGCAATCCACCCTTTTCGGAACTTTGGAAGGTCCGCTTGGCGCATGCCGCCCATCCGCCCCGGATGGGGCCGCGCCTTAAAGCCTTGGTGGATCGGAGCTCTGGCGTCTGGCCGTGTCAAGGACGACGCGGAGCGTCGCCGCGACGCGGCCGCCAGAGGCGGTCCTTGACTCGGTCAGACGCCAGAGCAGGCTCGCCATCAAGGTTTCAAGGCGCGGCCTCGCCGTTGGCGGAGGGCGTCAGGGGCGTTTCGGGAGGGGCGCGTTTTTGAACCCTCTCTCCTTGAGAGAGGGAGGGGCCCGCCGCGCAGCGGTGGGAGGGTGAGAGGTTTCACCCTGTCGGGTTTCACGCCGACGCCCTGCCGGCGCGCCGGTTGACGTTTAAACCCCTCACCCTCCCAAGCTTCGCTTGGGCCCCTCCCTCTCCCTCTGGGAGAGGGTTCAAGAGACGTCTATCCTCGGCGTTCGGCCAACAAACCCCCACGATTTCAACGCTCCGAACTTTCTCGACCAAACTTATCCCCACTCCCCAAACCGCCCGTATCCTGGTCTCACCTCGTCGCAGGGAAAGGGCGCATGGCCAGCGACCGATGCGGCGGCGGGGGGCGATCGAGC
>ERZ511473.1612-NODE-1612-length-16893-cov-3.234836_pt1 | contig 16893 bp, 18 predicted proteins | sample MGYA00374947_ERZ511473 | MGnify/ENA primary metagenome ERZ511473 (study PRJEB26303, sample SAMN06343854) | sediment metagenome | isolation source: hot spring sediment | place: Canada: British Columbia | collected 2012-09-26 ... | reverse complement strand
GTCGCTTCGAGTGCAAGGAGTGAGGAGGGAGTTGCATGAGCGATTCGATGTCACGCTATACGCGTCGAGGACTTCTTCGGCGTTCGGGAGTCCTTGGGGTAGCCGCAGCGTCGGCGTTGCTCGCAGCCTGCGCTGGACAGCAAGCCACCCCGACGACCGCTCCGCCAGCAGCCAGCCCGACTGCAGCAGCGGCGGCGTCGCCGACGAAGGCTCCCGCACCAACGCCAACCGCAGCCGCCTCACCAGCGGTCACGACTGGGGCCACAGGTGGAGAAATCGTCATCGGCATCTTGGCAACGCTGGAGGGAGCCTTCGCGCTGTACGGCGAGGAGGCAGTCCGCGGTGTGGAATTGGCAGTGGCTGAGTTCGGTGGCGCGATCGCCGGTAAGAAGATCCGGCTGGTGAAAGAGAGTACCGATGCGACGCCTCAGGTCGCCCGCGAGAAAGCCCGCAAGCTGATCGAGCAGGACAAGGTCGACTGCATCGTCGGGCCGCTCTCGGGTGATGAAGGTCTCGCCATCCGTGACTACGCGAAGACCGTGCCCGACAAAACGTTCGTCAACGGTACATCAGCAGCACAAGATACGACACTGCGCAATCCGGCGCCCAATTTCTTCCGGTTCTCCACGGATGGTGTCCAATGGATGGCCGGGCTTGGGACCTATTGCTACCAGGTGAAAGGCTATCGCCGCGTCGCCACGTTGGGCGAGGATTACTCGTATCCCTACAGCCAGGTGGCTGGGTTCCTCTTGGAGTTCTGCCGGCTCGGCGGCGAAGTCGTCGCGCAGTTCTGGGTGCCGATCGGGACGAAAGACTATAGCTCCGTTATCAGCTCGATGCCGAGCGATATCGATGCCATCTACGTTATCCTCGGTGGCTCCGACGCCGTGAATTTCCTCAAGGCCTATTCCGAATTTGGCGGGAAGGCGGCCCTCATCGGGGGGAGTTCGACGATCGACCAGAACGTGCTCGAGACCAAGGGAGCCTTACGTTCCCGCGTCATCGGCATCCCCGGCGCCGGGCCGGTGGCCGCCGATAATCCCGACCCGGCATGGCAGGCCTGGGTCGAGGCGTACAAGAAGCAGTTCCCACAGGGGCTGACAACGCCGTCGCTCTTCTGCTGGGGCTACTACGTCAATGCCAAGGGATTGCTGCTGGGGTTGCAAGAGGTCGACGGCGATTTGAGCGATGGCCAGAAGAAGCTGCAGGCAGCGCTGGCCAAGGTCGAGTTCGACGGCCCGACCGGGCACATCGCGCTCGACAAGAACCGCCAGGCCATCGCCAACAACTACGTCACCGAGGTGGCGGAGGGGCCGGATGGCAACCTGTACAATAAGCTGGTCAAGGTGGTCGAAGGGGTGAACCAGACGCTCGGCTTGCCCGAGGAGCAGTATCTGGCCCTCGGATCGTTCACGCGCGACAACCCGAAGTGCGAGGACATCCACCGCGTCTTCGGTTCCTAGAGGCGAGCGGCGATCGATGGTCACCGTGCAGGTCGCACCGGCGCAAGCGATCGGCCACGCCCTGGAGCTCCAGGGCGTGAGCCGCCGCTTCGGCGGGCTGCGGGCCGTCCAGGACGTCTCGCTCAGCCTCGCCCCCGGCGAGCGCCGGGCGATCATCGGCCCGAACGGAGCCGGCAAGACGACGCTCTTCAACGTCATCGCCGGCGACCTGCGCCCGACTAGCGGGGTCATCCGGTTCTACGGCGACGACATCACGCACCTGCCGCCGCACGAGCGCATCCGCCGCGGCATCGCCCGGACATACCAGACGCCGCTCGTTTTCCCGCGGCTCAGCGTGCTCGACAACCTCTACCTCGCAGTGCGCGGGGTTCGGCCCTGGCGGATGAGCCTGCGTCGCCCCCGCGCGACCGATCCCGAGATGGCGCAGGCGCGGCAGCTCGCCGAGCAGGTCGGGCTCGGCGATGCGATCCACGCGCTGGCGGGCGCGCTCGCTCACGGCCAGCAGCGGCAACTCGAGCTGGGGATGGCGCTGGCGGCGAGCCCGAAGCTCCTACTGCTCGACGAGCCGGCCGCCGGCCTGTCGCCTGGGGAGCGCGAGCTGCTGGCCGGTTTGCTCCTGGCGCTCGACCCGGGGATGACGATCCTGCTGGTCGAGCACGACATGGACGTGGCCTTCCGCGTGGCCCGGCAGGTGACGGTGATGCACGAGGGGCGGGTGATCGCGGAGGGCACGCCGGAAGAGATCAGCGCCGATGAGCTGGTGCAGCAGGTCTACCTGGGATCGCGCCATGGCTGAGCCGCTCTGCTCCACAGACAATACCGCTCGCGCTCTCGTGCCCCGGTGGCGGTCGATCTCTGGGAAAACGAACGCGCTGCGGGAAAGGTACGACCGTGCCTGACCACCTGCTGGAGATCCGCGATCTCCACGCCTACTACGGCCAGAGCCACATCCTGCAGGGCGTGAACCTGACGCTCGGCCGCGAGCCGCTCGCGCTGCTCGGTCGCAACGGCATGGGCAAGACGACGCTGTGCCAGGCCTTAGTCGGGCTCATCCCGGCGGTGCGGGGCTCAGTTCGCTTCGACGGCCAGGAGCTGGTCGGCCGGCGGCCGCACGAGATCGCGGCCGCCGGGGTCGGCTATGTCCCCCAGGGGCGGCGAATCTTTCCCTCCCTCACCGTGGAGGAGCATCTCCGGCTGGTCTTCCGGCGAGCCGGGGCCGACCGGGATGGATGGACGCCGGAGCGCATCTTCGATCTCTTCCCGCGACTGGCCGAGCGGCGGCGGCACCGGGCCGGAGCGCTCTCCGGTGGCGAGCAGCAGATGCTGGCGATCGGCCGCGCGCTGCTGACGAATCCCAGGCTGCTGATCATGGACGAGCCATCGGAGGGGTTGGCCCCGGTCATCGTCGACCACCTGATCGAAGTGCTGCGGGGGCTCTCATCCCAGGGGCTGGCGATGCTGGTGGTGGAGCAGCGGCTGGCCGTGGCGACGGCGCTGGCCGAGCGCGTCGCGATCATGGTGACGGGCCGAATCGTGCTGGAGACCACCGCCTCGGCGCTGCTGGCCGACCCGGCGGTCCAGCAGCAGTACCTCGGGGTGAGCCCCCAGCGCGAGGTAGCCTGAGTTGCAGGCTGGAGGGTCGGGTATGGCGACAGTCGTTTTGCTGGGCACGCTGGATACCAAGGGGTGCGAGTACGACTACCTGCGGGCGCGTGTCCGCGAGGCCGGTTGCGAGGTCATCCTGATCGACGCCGGAGTGCTGGGCCGGCCGCTCGCGATCCCCGATGTCTCGCGGGAGGAGGTCGCCCGAGCGGCCGGGGCCGACCTGGCCGAGCTGGCTGCCCGAGGCGACCGGGGAGCCGCGATCGAGACGATGGCTACCGGCGCGACCGCGATCGTGCTCGACCTGTTCCGGCAGGGGCGGCTGCACGGGATCCTGGCGCTGGGTGGCTCCGGCGGCTCGGCGCTGGCGACGCCGGCGATGCGCGCGCTGCCCGTCGGCGTCCCCAAGCTGATGGTCTCCACGCTCGCCTCCGGCGACACGCGTCCCTACGTCGGCGCCAGCGACCTCGCCATGCTCTACCCGGTCGTCGATATCGCCGGCATCAACCGGATCTCCGAGCGCATCCTGACGAACGCCGCGGCTGCGATTGCCGGCATGGCTCGGGCCTACGAGTCGTTCCGGCCCAGCGCCGCGAGCAAGCCGCTGATCGCGGCGACTATGTTCGGGGTAACGACACACTGCGTGACCGAGGCGCGCCGGCTGCTGGAGGAGCGCGGCTACGAGGTGCTGGTCTTCCACGCCACCGGAACCGGCGGCCAAGCGATGGAGGCGCTCGTCGATGCCGGCTACCTGGCCGGCGTGCTCGACGTGACCACCACCGAGCTGGCCGATGAGCTGGTGGGGGGCGTGCTCTCGGCCGGTCCCCAGCGCCTGGAGGCGGCCGGGCGAAACGGGGTGCCGCAGGTCGTCTCGCTGGGGGCGCTGGACATGGTCAACTTCGGACCGATCGACACGGTGCCGGAGCGCTTTCGCGGGCGTACCCTCTACAAGCACAACCCCACGGTGACGCTGATGCGCACCACGCCTGAAGAGTGTGCCGAGCTCGGTCGGATCATCGCCCGAAAGCTCAACCAGGCGCGTGGCCCGCTCGCAGTCTTTATCCCGCTGCGCGGCGTCTCGATGATCTCGAAGGAAGGCGGGCCGTTCTACGATCCGGAAGCCGACCGGGCACTGGTCGAGAACCTGAAAGCGAACCTGCGTCCCGACATCGAAGTCCACGAGTGGGATACGGATATCAACGATCCGGCCTTCGCCCGGGCAATGGCGGAGCGGCTGGATGAGCTGATCCGGGCTCGGGCGGCCGCGCGAGCGGAGGTGCAGGGATGAGCTGGAGGCCGATGACGCGGGCGGACGCGCTGGCTCGGCTGCGCGCGACGATTGCTTCTGGAGGGGTGATCATCGGCGCCGGGGCCGGGACAGGGCTCTCGGCGAAATGCGCCGAGGCCGGTGGGGCAGACCTGATCATCATCTACAACTCAGGCCGCTACCGCATGGCCGGGCGCGGCTCCCTCGCCGGTCTGATGCCCTACGGCGACGCGAACGCGATCGTGGTCGAGATGGCAGCGGAGGTCTTGCCCGTCGTCAAGCACACCCCGGTCTTGGCCGGGGTGTGCGGCACCGACCCCTTCCGGCTGATGCCAGTGTTCCTGCGCCAGCTCAAGGAGATGGGCTTCGTCGGGGTGCAGAACTTTCCCACCGTCGGCCTGATCGACGGAATCTTCCGCCAGAACCTCGAGGAGACTGGCATGGGGTTCGACTTGGAGATCGAGATGATCCGGCAGGCCCATGAGCTCGATCTTTTGACCGCGCCCTACGTCTTCGATCCCGAGCAGGCGCGGGCGATGACAGAGGCCGGAGCCGACGTGCTCGTGCCCCACCTCGGGCTGACGACCAAGGGGATGATCGGGGCGAAGACAGCAGTCAGCCTCGACGAGGCGGTCGAGCGCGTGCAGGCGATGTGCGACGCGGCCCGGGCGGTCAACCCGGAGGTCATCGTGCTCTGTCACGGCGGGCCGATCGCCGAGCCGGAGGACGTACAGTACGTGCTGGAGCGCACCCGGGGCGTGGTCGGGTTTTTCGGCGCCTCCAGCGTCGAGCGGTTGCCGACCGAGCGGGCGATGACCGAGAACATGCAGCGCTTCAAGGGACTGAAGCGGCTCGGCTAGACGCTGGCACCGGCGGCTGGGCCCTGCAGAGCTCGGAGATGGTCACTCGGTCGCATGTATGGTGTCGGTCGATTCCGGACGCTTGAGGTGGATGGTTGGAGGGAGCATGACGACAGGTTCGAGGCGGGGAACGGCTTCGTCGGGCGCGGGGGCACGAGCGAACCGGCGGCCCATTGCTCGCCGGGTGCTCCGAGACGAGATCAAGGAGTACCTGATCGAGGCGATCCTTCAGGGCACGTTCAAGCCTGGGGATCGGATCGTCGAGACCCGGATCGCCCAGGAGCTCGGCGTGAGCCAGGCGCCGGTGCGCGAGGCGCTGCGCGACCTGGAGATGTTGGGCGTCGTCGTCAGCTCGCCGTTCCGTGGCGCCCACGTCCGCGAGTTCACCGATGAGGAGCTGGTCGAGATCTATCCGATCCGCGCTGCGATCGAAGGCGTGGCGGCACGCGCCGCTGCCGATCGGATCACCGCCCAGCAGATCCTCCAGTTGGAGGAGCAGATCGACCGCATGCGCGAGGCGTCGATCGACGGCGACGAGGCGACCGCGATCGAGGCGGATGTGGCCTTTCACCGGATCATCGTCGAGGCCTCCGGCAACCGGCTGCTGCAGCAGTTCTGGACGAGCTTGAGCCTGGCGACCACGACGTATCTGACCTTCACGGCAGTCAAGCGCGCGCTCGGTGGGCTGGCCGAGCGTCACGAGCCGGTGCTCGAAGCGCTGCGCGCTCGCGATCCTGATTTGGCCGAGCAGGTGATGCGCCGGCACATCGAGGAACCGGGACGCTGGGTGCTTCAGGCATTGAAGGGTGTGCAGGCGGAGGAAGCAGCGCGGTAGGGGCGCGGCGTGCCGCGCGCCTGCCCGGTGAAGGAGAGCAGGATGGGGGCGCGACTGATCGATCTGAGCATGCCGGTGCATAACGACATGCTCACCTTCCCACGGATCGCCAAGCCGAAGCTGGAGATGTTCGAGACGTGGGAAGAGTTCGCCGAGAATATCGGCGCCGCCGAGTACGGTGCCACCTGGCTTACCGCCAGCTACAAGATCGAGCTAAGCGACCACGTCGGCACGCACATCGATGCCCGCAAGCATCTCGTCGCCGAGGCACCCGGTCCCGAGGGCATCCCGCTCGAGTACTGCTACGGCGATGGCGTGCTGCTCGACTTTCGCCACAAGGAGAAGGGCGCTGGCATCACCGCGGCCGAAGTCCAGGAGGCGCTGGACAAGATCGGCTACCGCTTGAAGCCTCTGGATATCGTGTTGATCTGGACCGGTGCCGGAGCGTACCAGGACGAGCAGCGCTACCTGACCGACCACTGCGGCATGACCCGCGAGGCGACGCTCTGGCTCATCGACCAGGGTATCAAGGTGATGGGCATCGATGCGATCACCTTCGACCCGCCGGTCTGGGCCATGTTCGAGCGCAAGCAGTTCTGGGAGGCCCACCTCGTGATGCGGGAGCGGGAGTACTACCACATCGAGAACATGACGAATTTCGATCAGATCCCCGCGCCCTTCGGCTTCAAGGTAGCGGCCTTCCCGATCAAGTGGGTCGGGACGACCGCAGCCCCAGTGCGGGCCGTTGCGATCGTCGAGGAGTAGTCCGGTGATGGGCGCAGTGGCGGCGCGATCGTTGATCCACTGGTTCGGCGATCCCGCCTGTGCCGACGTGCAGCTCGCCGGTGGGAAGGGAGCCAGCTTGAGCCGGATGGCCTCGGCTGGTCTCCCGGTGCCACCCGGCTTCGTCGTCAGCGCGACGGCGTTCGCTCGCTTTCTCGACGCGCACGGGGTGACCGGACGGATCCTCGAGGCGCTGGAACTCGTCGACCCGGCGAGCAGGCCCAGCCTGGAAGCGGCCTCGCGGGAGATCAAGGCAATGATCCGCTCGCTCGAGGTACCGCCTGAGATCGCCGAGGTCATCAAGGAAGCCTATGCGGAGCTTGGGCGCGGTGAAGACGTCCTGGTCGCGGTGCGGTCGAGTGCGATCGCCGAGGACTCGCAGGCGGCGTCGTACGCCGGGCAACAGGAGACCTACCTCAACGTCGCTGGCGCGCCGCAGGTCATCGGTCGGGTGCGCGACTGCTGGGCCTCGCTCTTCGGTTCGCACGCGCTCTTCTACCGCTCCGAGAAAGGCTCGCTGCGCGACACGGCGATCGCGGTCGTCGTCCAGCGCATGGTCGTGCCGGAGAAGTCCGGCGTGCTCTTCACGGCCGATCCGGTGCAGCGGCGCCGGGACTGTTGCGTGATCGAGGCGACGTGGGGCTTCGGCGAAGCCCTGGTGTCCGGTCTGGTGGTGCCGGACAACTACCTGGTCGCCCGCGCCGACCGGCGACTGCTGAGGTCGTTTGTCCCGGCCAAGACGGTGATGCTGGTGCGCGACCCCTCTGGTGACGGCTTGCGGCAGATGCCGGTTCCCCCGGAGGCGGAGCGCGAGCGTGTCTTGACTGACAGCGAGGTGCAGGCGCTGATCGAGCTGGCCGAGCGAGTAGAAGCCTATTTCGGGGCGCCGCAGGACATCGAGTGGGCGATCGAGGGCGGCACGGTCTACCTGCTGCAGAGCCGCCCGATCACCACGCTGTAAGGGGAGACCATGCCGACGGTCGATGAGTTGCTCGAACGGGCCAGCGCCTGGATCGAAGGCTACTGGAACGCCGACCACCTGCGGCGGACGCTCGACTGGCTGCTGGTGCTGGCACCGGACGCGCGGGGCCACTTGAGGCTCGCCGCGCTGACGCATGACATGGAACGGGCCTATCCCGGGCCGGACTCGCCGGTGGCCGACGCCCGGAGGCCGATCCCTGACCGTGACTATGACCGGCTGCACCAGGAGCGTTCGGCGCGGATCGTGGCCGACTGGCTACGCGGGCAGGGCGCCGAGCCCGCGCTGGTGGAGCGCGTCCGGGAGCTGATCGAGGCGCACGAGGAAGGGGGTTGGCCGGAAGCCGACCTGCTCCAGGCGGCCGATAGCCTGAGCTTCCTCGAGACCAACGTGGAGCTTTTCATCGGATATGCGCAGGAAGGAAAGCATCACTACACGCCGGAGCGTGTCCGTGAGCGCATGCGTTACATGTACGAGCGCATCAGGCTGCCGCAGGCGCGCGAGCTGGCGAGACCGCTCTACGAGGCCGCCCTGGCGCGGATCGACGATGCCTTCCCGCGGCAGGCGTCTCACCCTGGGAAGGAGCGTGCCGGGTGATCATCAGCCAGGAGTTCGCGCTCAACGCGCCCCGCGAGCGGGTCTGGGACTTCTTCCTCGATGTTCCCCGGTCGAGCGCCTGCATGGCCGGAGTCGAGGACGTCACCCAGGTAGACGAGAAGACGTACCGGGGGCGTATCCAGGTCAAAGTCGGGCCCCTGCGGGCGGGGTTCAGCGTGACGGTCGAGCTCTCGGAGGTGCAGCCGCCCGAGCGCCTGGTACTGCAGGTTCAGGGCGATGACCGGGCCACCGGAAGCCTGGTGCACGCCGTCGTCACGGCCGCGCTCCAACCGCAGGGGGAGCGCACGCTGGTCAGCTACCAGATGGATCTTTCGATCCGCGGCGCGCTGGGACGCTTCGGCGGCACCGTGATCCAGGACGTCGCGCGCAAGATGACGGCGCAGTTCGTCGAGTGCGTCGAGCGGTCGCTCGCTGCGCAGGCAGGATTCGACGGGCGGCAGGATGGCTGAGTTCGCGGTCGTCGAGCCGGCAACTGTCGATGAGGTACTGGATCTCCTAGCCCGGTACGGCGAGGAGGCGAAGCCGGTAGCCGGGGGTACGTGGCTGGCGCTCGTGTTGCGCCAGGGGCTGCTCTGGCCCTCGCTGCTGGTGAGCCTGCGGCGCGTCTCCGGGCTGGCGGGGATCACGGTGGACGAGGTGGGGAACCTGCGGCTGGGGGCGATGACCCGTCTTCGGTCGATCGAGACCTCACCGCTGGTGTGGGAGCGGCTGCCGGTCGTCGCCGAGACCTACCGGGAAGTGGCCAACGTGCGCGTCCGGTACCAGGCTACTGTCGGCGGCAACCTCTGCGACGCGGATTACGCCTCCGACCCGCCAGCGTTGCTGACAGCGCTCGATGCGCGGGTGATCGCGGTGAGCCAGCGCCGGTGGAGGGCGATCCCGCTGCGGGACTTCATCCTTGGCCACTACCAGACGGTGCTGGAGCCGGACGAGCTGGTCACCGAGGTGGTCGTGCCGGCGCTGCCGCCGGACGCCGGTGCCGTCTACGTGAAGTACCGAACGCGCTCGCACGAAGACCGGCCGTGCATCGGGGTGGCCGCCGTGGTCGTTCCGGACGCCGAAGGGCGCCTGGCGCGGGCGGAGGTGGTCGTCGGCGCGGTCGCCGAGCGTCCCCAGCGGCTGCCGGAGGTTCTCGACGCCGTGAGGGGCCGCGCGCTCGACGACGCGAGCATCGGCGAGGTCGCCGAGCGCTACGCGGCGGGCATCGATCCACTCTCGGACCTGCGCGGCTCGGCGTGGTACCGCAGCGAGATGATTCGCGTCTTCGTCGAGCGGGCGCTCCGTGCTGCCCGCGAGCGGGCGCAGTGGGAAGGGAGACAACCGTGAAGCTCGCGACCTTCGCCATCCCGACACCGGCCGGGCCGGTACGCCGGATCGGCGCGCTGGTCGATGGGCGGCTGGTGGACCTGCAGGTGGCCTACGCCGGTTATCTGGAGCGAACCGACCCCGGCTGCGATGCCACACGCCTGGCGGCGGCGCTGCTCCCCGACGATATGGTGCTCTTCCTCGGCAACGGGACACTCGGCCGGGAGGCGGCGCTCCGGGCGATCGAGGAGAGCGGGCGGGGCGAGGAGGCACTGGGGAGACGGACTGCCTACCGGCTCGAGGAGGTTCGCTTGCTGGCCCCGGTGCCGCGCCCGCGGGTCATCCGCGACTTTCTGACCTTCGAGGGCCACATGCGCAACGCGAGCCGCGCGCTCGGGCGGGGCGGCGAGATCCCGCCCGCCTGGTACGAGGTGCCGGCCTATTACAAGGGCGACCCCGACACGGTGGTCGGCCCCGACCACGACGTGGTCATGCCGCGCTACACCGAGAAGTTCGACTTCGAGCTGGAGCTGGGCATGGTGATCGGGCGGCGCGGGAAGGACATCCCGAGGGATGAGGCTCCGAAGTACATCGCCGGCTTCACCATCTTCAACGACTTCAGCGCTCGTGACCAGCAGATACGCGAGGCGCCGGTCGGCATGGGGCCGAGCAAGGGCAAGGACTTCGACACCGGCAACGCTATCGGCCCGTACCTAGTGACGCCGGACGAGATCGACATCAGCGACGTGCGCATGGTCGCGCGGGTCAACGGTGAAGTCTGGTCGGAAGGACGAAGCGCGGGGATGCACTTCTCCTTCGCCGACCTGATCGCCCACGTCTCGCAGAGCGAGACGATCTACCCGGGAGAGCTGTGGGGATCGGGGACGGTGACGAATGGCTGCGGACTGGAGCTCGGGCGCTGGCTCCAGCCGGGTGACGTGGTGGAACTGGAGGTGGAAGGGATCGGCGTACTGCGGAACCGCGTCGTGCGCACGGAGTGAGCGGTGGTCGCGTCGCGGCGTCGGGCGCTGGGGCACGCTCTCCCCTCGAGGCGGTACTCCGTGCCCTACGGTGGCGTGGTGCGACGCAGCGACGCTCGAGAGCGAGCTATGGCAGCGTGAGGGAGACAGGACGGAGAGGAGGTCGCCGGTGTTCGTGGTGGTGGCGCACTACTACGCCAAGGAGGGCAAGGACGACGAGATCGCGGAGATCCTCCAGCGGATGATCCCGATCTCGCTGGCCGAGCCGGGCTGCCTTGTCTATTATGTCAATCGTTCGCTCGATGACCGACGCAAGTTCCTGCTCTACGAGCAGTACCGGACGCGCGACGACTACGAGGCGCACAAGGCGACCCCGGCGTTCCAAGAGAACATCGTCGGCAAGGTGATCCCGATGCTGGAGAGTCGGGTGCCGGAGTTCTACGAGCTTGTGGAGCCGGCGGAATAGGTGCCTTGGCCGGCCGTGGCGGGAAGGGCAGCCGGGTGGGGAGCGAGCACGGAGTTGCGCGCGGTGTGAGGCAGTCGATCTGGAGGGAGGCCGGACATGGCTGCGACGACCCCCGAGGTGCAGTTGCCGGTAAGCTTCTTCGGCGATGAGGAATTTCCGGTCGAATGGGAGAGCGAGGAGGAGAAGCAGCTTCACTGGTGGTGGGATGACTTGCACTGCCCGCAGCCGCTCTCGCCGATGTGGTTCGACCTGGGTGGCTGGTGGTCTACCTGCGCCTACATGTTCCGCCGCTTCGGCGCGCCCTTCGCGGTGGATTGGAAGGCCAAGCTGGTCAACGGCTACCTCTACACCGCGGTGGTGCCCCCTGACCCGAAGTATGCCCAGGAGATCGCTCCCTACTACGGCATGGTCATGCCGATCTACGCGGAGCGCGGGCTCGAGTGGTGGGAGAACCGGCTGCGGCCCGAGATCCTGCGCAACTTCGAGTACCTGGACAACTTCCCCTATGAATCGGCCAGCCTACCCGAGCTGATGGTTCTGTTCGAAGATGCGCTCGATATCCAGGAGCGCCACTGGCGCATCCACTGGATCCTGAACCTCTCGCAGTTCCAGGCCTCGCTGGACTTCCAGAACGCAGTCCAGGAGGTCATCGGTGAGGTGGACAAGGATCTGCTCGGCCGGATCATGGTCTCGGACGACGATCGTAACTGGGACGCGATCCGCGAGCTGTGGGAGGCGAAGGAGCGGGTCAAGCGGAACGCTGTGCTCACCGAGGCCTTCGCAAAGGAGACGCCACGGGAGGTTCTGGAGGAGCTCGAGAAGACGGCGGAGGGCCGGGAGTTCCTGCGCTGGCTGGACGAGTACAAGCGCGAGTACGGCAACAAGGCCATTTACAGCCACGAGTACGTCTATGTGACCTGGCGGGAGAACCCGGCGCCGATCATCGCGGCCATCCAGGGATACCTGGCGACGGACTACTCGTTCCCGGAAGCGCTGCAGCGGCTGCGCGAGGACCGGGACGCGGCGATCCGCGAGCTGATGGGCATGATCCCACCGGATGACGCTCGTGGCCGGGAGATCGTGCAGGCCGCACTCGACCGCGTGCTTCGGATGATGCCGCTGACGCCGGATCACCACTTCTACATCGATCAGGGTACCTTCGCGCGCATGCGCTACGTGCTGCTCGCGATCGGCCGGCGCCTGGTGGAGGCCGGCCTGCTGGACCAGCCGGATGACACCGTCTTCCTGAAGTACCACGAGCTGCGCGTCTTGGCCGCCAACCCCGATGCGATCCCGAACGCGAAGGAGATCGTCCGCCAGCGCCGGGAGGCCCGAGAGCGCGCGATGGCGATCCGTCCGCGCGAGTGGGTCGGCACGGTCACCCACTGGTCACTGTACGAGGAGCCGTACAAGCAGGGTGTTTGGGGTTACCCCCAGAAGTTCTACGACTCGCTCAAGCGGGAGAAGCGGGAGCCGGCCGCCCGGGTCGAGGGGCTCCCGGCCTCACCCGGGGTGGTCGAGGGGATCGCCCGGCTTGTCCTCACGCCGGAAGAGCTGGACGTGTTGAAGGAGGGGGAGATCCTGGTCTGCCGGATGACCAACCCGGCCTGGGTCGTCGCGTTCACGAAGATCGCCGGGCTGGTGACCGACTCCGGCGGGCAGCTCTCGCACCCGGCGGTCGTCTCCCGCGAGTTCGGCATCCCGGCCGTGGTGGGTACCACCAACGCGACGCAGATGATCAAGACTGGGGCGCGGGTGCGGGTGAACGGCAACACTGGCGTGGTGGAGATCCTAGGGTGAGCGTCGGCCGAGCTGTCCCGATGATCGACGCGGTCGAGCGGGTGACCGGCCGCATCCGCTTCTCGCAGGATGCGAGCCTGCCGGGCATGCTGCACGCCGCCGCCGTGCGCAGTGTCGTGCCGCATGGACGCATCGCGCGCATCGACACCTCGGCGGCCCTGGAGGTGCCAGGCGTGGTCGCCGTCGTGACTGGGGAAGACCTGCGCCGTCTTCCCGGCCTGCGCCCGGTGTACGGCCCGCAGATCGAGGATCAGCCGGTGGTGGCGATCGACCGCGTGCGCTACGTGGGCGACATCGTGGCGCTGGTCGCGGCGGAGACGCCGCGGGCGGCGCAGGAGGCGGCGGCGCTGGTGGCGGTCGAGTACGAGGAGCTGCCGGCGGTCTTCGACCCGCTGGAGGCGCTGGAGCCGGACGCGCCGCTGCTGCACGAGCTGGAGCCGGAGCGCCCACACGAGGGCACGGCGCTCTACTTCGGCATCCGCCCCCAGTTCGGCACCAACTGCTGCAACCTCTTCCGGATCCGGCGCGGCGACGTCGCGCGTGGCTTCGCCGAGGCCGACCTGGTGCTCGAGGAGACCTTCCGCACGCCTGCGATCCAGCACGTGGCGATGGAGCCGCACGCTGCCCTGGCCCTCTGGGAGGACGGCCGGCTGACGGTCTGGTCCGGCACCCAGACGCCGTTCAATACGCGGCAGATCCTAGCCGGGATCTTCGGCCTGCCGGTCGAGCGCGTGCGCGTGGTCGTACCCCCGATGGGCGGCTCCTACGGCTGCAAGGTCTTCCCGCGCATCGAGCCTCAGGCCGCGCTGCTGGCGTACGTGACCGGCCGGCCAGTGAAGTTCGTGCTGCGGCGGGACGAGGAGTTCGTTACCCTGACGCGGCATGCCACGGTCGTGACGATCCGGCTGGGGCTGAAGCGAGACGGCCGCATCACGGCGAAAGAGGTACGAGCCTACTGGAACACCGGCGCCTACGCCGACTGCGGCCCCGACGTGGCCCGCAAGGGCGGCTTCGGCATCGTCGGCCCCTACCGGATCCCGAACGTGGCGGTCGACTCCCGCTGCGTCTACACCAACTTGCCGCCTGCCGGCGCGTTCCGGGGCTATGCGGTGACCCAGGCCACCTGGGCGTCGGAGTCGATGATGGACCTCGCCGCCGACGCGCTCGGGCTCGACCCCCTCGAGTTCCGTCTGCGCAACCTCTTGCGCGACGGCGAGACCTTCGCCACCGGCGAGACGCTGCACGACGTCCACTTCGCCGAGTGCCTGGAGCTCGCGGCCGCGGCGATCGGCTGGGAGGGGCCGCAGCGCCGCGAACTCGGCGATGGCCGGGTGCGGGCCAAGGGGCTGGCCGTCGTGATGAAAGGGATGACCACGCCCAGCCGCTCCGAGGCCAGAGTGGGGGTCGACCGGAGCGGCCAGGTGACCGTCTACTCCTCGACCGTCGAGCTGGGCCAGGGGGCTCGCACCGTGCTGGCCCAGCTCGCGGCCGAGGCGCTCGGCGTGCCGTATCAGCAGGTTCGTGTCGTCGACCCCGATACCGACCGCACGCCCTTCGACAACCGCACCACGTCCAGCCGCTCGACCTACATGATGGGCAACGCGGTGCGGCAGGCCGCGCTGGCGCTGCGCGAGCGGTTGCTACTGGCCGCGGCTCAGCGGCTGGAGGTGGAACCGGCAGATTTGGAGCTGGTGGATGGGAGCGTCCGGGTGACCGGCGCGCCGGCCTCGGCGCTCACGTTCGGCCAGCTCGTGGAGGCGAGCGGGCAGGAGGAGCTGGTCGAGCATGGGGAGTTTCGCAACCAGGGTGGCCTCGATCCAGACACCGGCCAGGGGATCGCCTCCTCGCACTGGCACCAGGGCGCCGGGGCCGTCGAGGTGGAGGTCGATACTTGGACCGGAAAGGTGACGATCGTCCGCGCGCACGCCAGCGTCTACGCCGGGCAGGTGGTCAACCGGCACACTGCCGAGCTGCAGAACCTGGGGAACATCGTCTTCGGCGTGGGCAGCGCGCTCTTCGAGGAGCTAGTCTACGACCAGGGGCAGCTCGTCAACCCGAACCTCTCCGACTACCTGATCCCCTCGTTCCTAGACCTGCCGGAGCGGATGACGCATGACCTGCTCGAGCGGCCCGGCGCGGAGATCCACGGGTTGGGTGAGACCGCGTTGCCGCCGATCCCGGCGGCGGTGGGCAACGCGGTGGCGCGGGCGATCGGCGCGCGGGTGACGGAGCTGCCGCTGACGCCGGAGCGCGTGCTGCGGGCGATCCGGGCGCGCGGCGGGGAGCGAGGCTGATGGAGCAGTCGATCACCATCGAGTTGAACGGCGAGCCCCGGACGCTCTCTGTGCGCACGGATACTACCCTGCTGGAGGTGCTGCGCGATGGGTGCGGGCTGGCCAGCGTGCGCGAGACCTGCGGGATCGGCATCTGCGGAGCTTGCACCGTGCTGGTGGACGGCGTGCCGATCAGCAGTTGCCTGCTGCTGGCACCGCTGGCCGACGGCTGCCGGATCACCACCGTCGAGGGGCTGTCGCGCGGCGACGAGCTGCACCCGGTACAGCAGGCCTTCATCGAGCAGATGGCCTTCCAGTGCAGCTACTGCACGCCCGGCATGGTCCTGAGCGCGGTCGCGTTGCTTGCGGAGCGCCCCGACCCGAGCCCGGAGGAGATCGCCGAGTACCTGGCCGGCAACCTCTGCCGCTGCGGGTCGTACCCGAACATCCTGGCCGCCGTCGCCGACGCCGCGCGCTCGCTGCGACAAGGCGGAGCTTGACCCTCTTCAGAGCGCGGTGCTAAGAGTACCAACCGGTGTTCTACCGGGTCTTCGCGTTCGAGCAGGTACTGGAAGGGCGGGCGATCGACGCGCCGGCGACCCTGATCGGGGCGTGGCTGCGCACGGCGTGGGCGATCGGGCGTGTGGCCGTGCCAACGCTCTTCGTGGCGGCGGCGCTCGTCGGCTGGCGCCGATCCTGCTGTCTCTCGGAGGTGGCAACGACTTGGCCACTGTCCTCGCCGCGACTGCGATCGGCACGCTCTTCATGGTTCCGACCTGGACCGAGATCGCGGTCGCCCTGCCGCTGATCGAGAAGGGATTGACCGGGCCGGCGGCTGCTCTACTCCTCGCGCTGCCGGCGGTCAGCTTGCCGAGTCTCGTCATCTTCGGCGCGGCGCTGCGGAGCTGGCGGATCCCGGCGCTCATGGCGGCCGTCGTCTTCCTCAGCGGCGTCATCGCCGGCGCACCCTTTCTGTAACGGGTAGCCTCGCGTTCGAAGCGACCTCCAGCCGGAGGACGAGTTGCCACGCTCGTCCTCCGGTTGCGCCGCTCACCCCGCGTAATTCTCCTCTTGACAATATCCCCCCGTACTAGAATAAGGCTAGCGAACCCACTAGCTCAATGGTTGGAGGGCGAGGATAGCATGGAGATCGATGAACCTTCGGTCTTGGGCGTCATCTCCTTGGTCAATTTCCAGGTCGATAGAGCGATCAGCCACTGCTTCAGCTACTACTTTGGTGTGTAAGATGCATGCGGTCGAAACTTACGGGAGGTGACAATATACCGAATGCGTGAGTTCTCCAAGACTTACGAGATAAGCCCCGCGCCAAGCGAGACAAGGGAGGCACTGGCATGAGGAGGACGATAGCAAGTAGCGCTACAGTTTTATTTCTTACAGTCATTACCATATGGTCAGCAAGCGCTCATTATGATACAGGCAAATATATCTATGCAGACGGTGGTGCAACGCAGAAGGACCCGATGAACATCACGTTTTACAACAATGCTACCTGGGGCAATGCCGTGACCCATGTTGAACATCATCTCGGCTGGACAAATACGAGTGGAAGCGACATGTGGTTCTGGGATCATGGTGCATTCCGGACACAGCATACCCAGCGAGCCTCGGGATGCGGGGCATGCAACCGCAATCATATGCGCT
>ERZ511473.1609-NODE-1609-length-16912-cov-4.137452_pt1 | contig 16912 bp, 16 predicted proteins | sample MGYA00374947_ERZ511473 | MGnify/ENA primary metagenome ERZ511473 (study PRJEB26303, sample SAMN06343854) | sediment metagenome | isolation source: hot spring sediment | place: Canada: British Columbia | collected 2012-09-26 ... | reverse complement strand
ACCTCCGGGCAGAGGCATTGCGTTTACTTTTAGAATACGCTCTTTTGCTTCTCTCTCTAGTGCCAAATGAGCCCTTTTGAAGGTGACATTTGTCACTTTCTCCTGGTTTCCTTCGCAGATATAGCGCAAGTCCAGGCCCTTTCGCTTTCCTTCAGCTTGTGTCACAGATTGACACAAAGGCCCCGACCCGCTACAATAGCCTTATTCCGTACACAAGGAGTGCGAGCGCGCTATGTCCCGTATGCTCAGCCGCGCCGAGCGGCTTCGCACCATTGAACGCCTGCTGTATAGCGCACCCGATGGTCTGAGCGCAGTGGAGATCGCCAGGCGCACCGGCGTGGGGCGGCGCACCGTTTACCGCGACCTGGAGTTGCTCAGCCAGAGCGATGTCCCCATCTGGCAAGGGGAGGGCCGCTTCGGCATCATCCGCGACCGCTATCTGACCACCGTCCGGTTGAATTTCCACGAGGCGGTGGCGCTGTTCATCGCCGCCCGCCTGCTCACGCGCCTGAGCGACGAGAATAACCCCCACATCGTCTCGGCACTGACCAAGCTGGCGACGGCGCTGCCCCAGCCCCTCTCCCAGCACATCGCCCGCACCGCCGCCTACATCCAGACCCAGCCGTTGGACAGCCGCTACCTGTCCGTCCTGGAGGGGATCACCACCGCCTGGGCGCAGCAGCGCAAGGTGCGGCTGTGGTATCGCTCGCCGCGCACCGGCCAAGTGCGTCCACGCACCTTCGCGCCCTACTTCGTGGAGCCCTCCGGCGTTGGCGCGGGGTGCTACGTCATCGGCCTGGACGACCAGTCGGGCGAGTTGCGCACCTTCAAGCTGGAGCGGCTGGAGCGGGTGGAGGTGCTGGGCGAGCGCTACGAGATTCCAGCCGACTTTGATCCTATTGAGCACCTGGCGCCGGGCTGGGGCATCATGGCTGGGCCGGAGGTGCAGCGGGTGGTCTTGCGCTTCTCGGCGGAGGCCACGCCGATCTTGCAGGAGCGCCACTGGCATCGCTCACAGCAGGTGGCGCTCCAACCGGATGGGAGCTGTCTGTTCACAGTGGAGGTCAGCCAGCCACGCGAGATGGTGCCGTGGATCCGCAGTTGGGGCGCAGAGGTAGAGGTGCTGGAGCCGCCGGAACTGCGCCAGGCGCTCGTAGAGGAAGCGCGCCAACTGGCGCAACGTTACAGGTCTAATGGCCCCACGGGCCATTCCGGCGCCTCTCACTCCGGGCACTCATAAGACATCAACGCCAGCCATCTCAGCGCTTCATCCACCACCTCATCGTCTATATGCCCGGCATAGGCGGCGCGGGGTGCACCGAAGCGGTCAAGCAGGGCCAGACCAGGCCCAGGCTGACCCAGGAGCGGCACGTAGGCGGTGGCCGCGTTGCCCTGCGCATCGGCGAGCAGCGGGAAGGGCACAGCCAGAGCCTGTGCCACTGCCTGCACTCCCGCGGTCCCCTCTGCAAGCAACGCCAACACCTCCGCCTCGTGCTCGCGTAGCTCCGCATAGCGCTTCGCCAGCCAACGCAGGCCCGCCAGACACGCCTGACAAGAGGCATTATGCCCAAAATAGAGCACCAGCGGCGCCTTCTGGCGGGAGTCCTCGCGGCGGACGGTGCGCCCCTGGTGCGAGGGCAGGGCAAACCCCGGCGCGGGCTGCTCGCCGACCTCTGCTGCAAATGTCTTCCAGGTCATAGGGCTATGGTAGCGTATCAGAGGGGCGGCGTCAACCCGCCCGCGTGGGCTGCGTTCGGGATTGCAGGAGCAGGCTGGCCGCCTCCAGCGCCTCCTCCACCGCCACGCCATTCTCCCAGGAGAAACCGGGCGGGATGCCAGCGGAAACGCCTTCGCTTAGGCCGGCGATGGGATGCCAGAGGGCGACGGCCTGCCCCGGCGGCGCATACGGGCCGTAGCGGCGCGGGTCCGTCGGGCCGAAGATAGCCACGACGCGTGCCCCCATAGCCACTGCTAGATGCGTAGCGCCAGTATCATTGCCGATGTACAGGTCGGCCCAGCCCAATAGCGCCCCCAGTTGCCCCCAGTTCAGTTCCCCGGTCAGGTTCACCACCGGATACGCCATCATGCCCGCGATGTCCCGGCTGATCTCGGCGTCGTTCGGCCCGCCGACCAGGATGATGCGCGCGCCGTATTGGCGCACCAGGCGGTTGGCCAGCAAGGCGAAGCGTTCCGCAGGCCAGCGCTTCAGGCGCATCTCCATGCCAGGGTTTTCACCGCCGCCGGGGTGAATGACCACCAACGGGCCGGGGTTGGAAACACGGACGGGGAGGGCCACGTCAAGCCGCCGGGCCACCGCCTCCCGATCCGCTGGGGTGGGGTAGAATTCCACGCGGGGGTTATCCACGCGGATGTCCACTGCCCGCAGCAGGTCCAGATACAGTTCCGCCTCATGGCGGATGCCCCTGACCGGCACCTGAACGGTGTGGGCGAAGCCCCGCCCGCGGCTGTTCAACCCCACGCGCTGGGGGATGCCTGCGCGCCAGGCCAGCCAGGTCAGGCGGGGGGAGCGGTCAAAGACGAAGCAGGTGTCGTAATTGCCCTGGCGCAGGCGTCGTTCCAGGCGGCGCCAATCGGCGCTGGCCGGCTCGCGCGTGCCCACCGCACCGCAGTCTATCAGGTCATCCAGATGGGGGTTGTTCTCCAGGAGGGGCAGCGCCCAGGTGCTCACCGCCCAGGCGATATGCGCCTGCGGGTAGGCATGGCGCAGCGCGGCCAGCGCCGGCGTTGCCAGCAACACATCGCCGATACAGCAGGGCTTGAGGATCAGGATGCGTTCGGGCTTCTCAAACGGGCGGCGCTGCAGCGCCTTGAACAGCAGGTTGACCGCCGACCAACCGATGTCAGCCAACAAAGTGTCCGAGCGAGTGGCCACGGTGACCTCGTTGCTCCTTCCAGGGCTGCCCTCCCAGTATAGCCCAAATCCGCGCTGGAAGCAACGCCCAGCGTTCAGCGATCTTCTATTGACCCTTAGAGGACGCTGCCTTATAATGGATGGTGTGCCTGCCAGCCGCGCGGAAATGTTATACTTAGCCACTGAGACTGGTACCGTGAGGTTGTGGCGATGAGCAGCGCCTTGCCAGAGAACCTGGCCTGGGGAGCCGTCAGCACGCCGCCCGATCTGGTGTCGTTCATGCTGGAGCTTGCGGCACCGCCGGAGGCAACACTTGTCCACGTTTTAGAGCCAGCATGTGGGCATGCACCCTTCCTGGCGGCATTTGCTGCACGGTATGGGGACCAGCATGAGTTGGTCGGACTGGAGATTGACCCCGCCGCAGCCCGGATCGCCCGCGAGCGGGTGCCAGTGGCCCAAATCCTGGAGGACGATTTTCTTCTCTGGAAGTCAGATATCGCTTTCGACATCATTGTAGGCAATCCACCTTACGGCATCATCGGCGACAAGAGTCACTACCCTATTCATACCCTGAAGGAGCGCAAGGCTGCATATAAGCGTCGCCTGAAGACCTGGCGCGGCAAGTTTAACATCTACGCTGCCTTTATGGAACGAGCCGCGGACTTGCTCAGGCCAAACGGAAAATTGATCTTCGTGGTCCCGGCGAGTTGGTTGGTGTTGGATGACTTCGCCCTCCTGCGCAGATATCTGGCCTGTGTGGGCAAGTTGCGCATCTACTACATGGATAAAGCCTTTCCTGGCCGGAACGTCAGCGTCGTGGTTTTTGTGCTGGAGAAAGGGAAACAGGGCCTCGAGCTCTACGATGGCACCCGTTTGGTCGTGCAGAAACCCGTTTACCATGGGGAGATCATCCGCTTTGAGACCCCAGACGCCCTGGCGTTTGAACAAAATGGCATCCCTTTAAGAGAGATTTTCGATATCTATTTTGCTGCACGCAGCCCCCAAATTCGGCGTCACCCTCAGGTGATCACCAAAACCGTGGAACAGGCATCACGCCTGTTCCACGGGCAGGGTATTCCTCCCAGCTATGTCCCGATTCTGACCGGACGCAATCTCCATAGGGGATGGATTGATTATGAGCGCTGCTATTCCGGTTTTTGGATGCCTCAAGAGGCAGCGGCGACGTTGCGCCCCTTCTATGCATTCCCACACATCGTCGTGGGGCACACGAAGGGCACGCGAGTCGTTGCCGCCCTAGATGAGCGGTGTTATCCCTGGCGAGAGGAATTCCATCTGGTGGCTAAAGACAGGGAGATAGGGCTGCCAGAACAGAAGGCGATTGTCCATTACCTGATCAGCGACCCGGTTCAGGACTATGTGCACACGCTATACCGAAACATGGTGCCCCACCTGACTAAACCCATGCTGGAGCGCATTCCAATCCCTAACGACCTCTGGGCGAAGCATACCCAGTTGATCCTGTTTTGAGGAGAAGCGATGGCAACAAGGGAAAGTCTGCTGCACGATTTCGAGGCGTTCTTGTCATTCATCCCCCTGGAAAGGTATCGCGCTGAGTTGCTGCCGATCAAAACAGTTGAACAGGATCTGCCCAGAGAACTCAATCCACTCCCAGACATTTATCAGGTCTATTGGACAGAAGAGAGCCGGGCCTTTCCAACCTACGATGCGTTCTTTGACCGCTGGTGGACCGATCACCTTGAGCCTCTGGACCGGTTCATCTCCCAGTATTTTTGGGGGTGTTCTCACGTCTATAACACCAACAGCCACAGGTTGTCGGGGCCGTATTTGCCCCCGCCGCCTATCCTGGATACAATAGCCCCACATGCCAACGGCTGCCCGCCACCACATGGGCCTAAGGCGCAGCCAGCGACCCGTTTCCGTTCAATAGACTCAGCAGCACACAGCGCATGATCGCACGTCCCAGCACGCACTTCTCCAGGCGGCAGCCCCCGCCGATCCCCCCCCGGCGCCGGCGATGGGCCGCTCTGTCCCTGTGCCTCATCCTGCTGGCGCTCGTGCTGGTGGCCTGTGGGTCACAGCGCCCCGCCGCGCCAATGGAGGGCCATGCGGCTGCCGCACGGCCTACGAACACGCCCCGCGCCCGCCCCGCTGGCGCCCCCACGCCTCAGCCGACCCCCACCCTCCGGGCGACGCGCACGCCGCGCCCTACCGCCACGCCCAACCGCCCCACCGACCCCTACCAGGTGCGCTACGGCGACACACTGGCGGGGATCGCCGCCTTCTGCGGCTGCAGTGTTGACGAGATCATGCAACTCAACGGCCTGACCGATCCACGCGCACTTCAGGTGGGCCAGGTCCTGCGCCTGCCGGTTGAGCCATCCGAGATGGCCCCGGCGACCCGCCTCCTGCCCGATAGCGAATTCGTCTACAGCCCCAGCGCCATTGGCTTTGACATCGCCGCCTTCGCCCGCAGTCGCGGCGGCTACCTAAAGGACCATACCGAGTTCGTGGAGAACCAATGGCGCACCGGCCCGGAGATCGTCCAGCTTATTGCCCAACGCCATAGCCTGCACCCGCGCCTGCTGCTGGCCCTGCTGGAAGACGCCTCCGGCTGGGTGGACAACCCCGGCCCCACCGCCGAGCAACGCGCCTATCCCTTCGGCGACCAGCCTATCGGTGCGCCGGGCCTGTTCCATGCGCTCAACTGGGTGGCGAGCCAGCTCAGCGCGGGCTACTATGGCTGGAAGGATCGCGGCGTCAACGTGCTGCGCTTTGACGATGGCACGCGCATCGGCCTGGGCGACGGCTTGAACGCGGCCACCGCTGGCCTGTACTATTACCTGGCGCAGGGGGCCTCGCCCGCCACCTGGCGCGAGCGCATCGGGCCAAACGGGTTTATGCAGACCTATCGCCGCCTGTTTGGCGACCCCTGGGCCTATGCGATTGAGCCGTTGTTGCCCCCCGATCTGGAGCAGCCGCCGTTGCGCCTGCCCTGGGAGGGCGGGCAGATGTGGTTTCTCACCGGCGGCCCGCATGGGGGTTGGGACCCGCAGAGCGCCTGGGCCGCGCTGGACTTCATCCCTGGCGGCAACGACCTGGGCTGCTACCCCGCGCCGGAGTGGGCCACCGCCGCCGCCCCCGGCCGCGTCGTCCGCAGCGAGGAGGGCGAGGTCTTGCTGGACCTGGACGGCGACGGTTACGAGCAGACCGGCTGGGTGCTCCTCTATCTGCACATCCGCTCGGATGACCGCGTCCCGGCGGGTACCTGGCTGGAGCAGGGCCAGCGCATCGGCCACCCCGGCTGCGAGGGCGGCTACGCCACCGCCACGCACCTGCATTTCGCCCGCCGCTACAACGGTGAGTGGATCGCCGCCGCCGGCCCGATCCCGCTGGTCCTCTCCGGCTGGGTGGCGAGCGGCAACGGCGCCGAGTATGAGGGCAGCCTGACCCGCGACGGCGAGACCCGCCTCTCCTGCGAATGCCGCATCCCGGAGACCAACGGCCTGATCTCGGACAACTGGCCTCCGCCCGAAGAACCCTCCCCATAACGGGCTTTGAGGCCCCGGCCCTCTGACCAAAATCCCATGTTCAACCGCTCCCTTTTGCTTTACAATGCACGCAAGGTGCTTCGGCTGCGCCTGTTTGATCGCGGATCATCACTCGCCTTTTGATGAGGAAGTGACCCTCTGAAGCTAGGACGATACACAGGAGGACGGATGGCGGGTTTTGACGATAAGCGGGTGATGCGCGAATATGATGCGGCACTGGATCAGGCGCTGATGGAGCTCTTGGCCGCCCTTCCCCCGGACGACTTCGCCGATTTCAGCGACTGGCTCTGGCAGGCGATCACGCAAGAGCCGCCGCTGTCCCGCTCCCCACAGACGCCGAACTACGATTGGGCCCAATTCGGGCCGGCGATCTACTCCACGCGCCAGCAGGCCACGTAGTGGCCGCTGCTCACTTCGCGGAACTCCGGCTCCTGCCGGGCACAGTGGTCAAGCGCCACCGGGCAGCGCGGGTGGAAGCGGCAGCCGCTGGGGGGGTTCAACGGACTGGGCACATCGCCCTTCAAAATGATGCGCTCACGCTTCAACCTGGGATTGGGAATAGGGATGGCCGACATCAGCGCCTGGGTATAGGGGTGCAAGGGGTTGCGGTAGAGTTCATCCCGGTCGGCCAACTCCACCAGTTTCCCCAGATACATCACCGCCACCCGGTCGCTGATGTGCTCCACCACGCTCAGGTTGTGGGCGATGAAGAGATAGGTCAGGCCGAACTCACGTTGCAGGTCGCGTAGCAGGTTGAGCACCTGGGATTGGATGGAGACGTCCAACGCCGACACCGGCTCGTCGCAGACGATAAACTTGGGGCGCAGCGCCAGGGCGCGGGCGATGCCGATGCGCTGGCGCTGGCCGCCGGAGAACTCATGCGGGTAGCGCCGGGCATGCTCCGCCGTCAGCCCCACCTTCTCCAGAGTTTCAATCACGATCTCGTGCCGCCGTTTGCGGTCGCCGATGCCGTGCACCAGCAACCCTTCGGCGATACTATCGCCGACCGGCACGCGCGGGTCCAGCGAGGAGTAGGGGTCCTGGAAGATGATCTGCATGTTGCGGCGCAGGCGCTTCAACTCCGCCGCATTCAACGCGAATACATCGTGGCCATCAAAGAAGACTTTGCCATCCGTCGCCGGGATCAGCCGCAGGATGGTGCGCCCCACGGTCGTCTTGCCGCAGCCGCTCTCACCCACCAGCCCCAACGTCTCCCCTGCCCGGATGGTGAAGCTGACATCGTCCACCGCCTGCACCCAGCCCTGCACGCGTTGCAGGATGCCACCGCGCACCGGGAAGTACTTCTTCAGGTGCTTGATCTCAACCAGGATATCGCTGTTAGTGGCGGGGCTGCGGTTCGTCATAGGCTCTCCTTGGTTGCAGGTTGGTCGTCGGGGTCCTGGTAGAGCCAGCAGCGCACGGTATGTCCTGGCGCCACAGGCCTCAATTCTGGCTCGCGCACGGTGCAGATCTCCAACTTGTGCTGGATGCGGGCCAGGCAGCGCGGCGCGAAGCGACAGCCGGGGGGCATGTTGATCAGGTTGGGCACTGAGCCAGGGATCACGTCCAGCCGGTCCTTGATCACGCCCAGGACCGGGATAGAGCCGATCAGCCCTTGCGTATAGGGGTGTTTGGGGTCATCAAACAGGGTGTAGACGTCGGTCTCCTCCACGATGCGCCCGGCGTACATCACAGCGACCCGGCTGGCCATCTCGGCCACCACGCCCAGGTCGTGCGTGATCAGGATGATGGCCGTATCCATCTTCTCGCGCAGGTTGCGCATCAGGTCCAGGATCTGCGCCTGGATGGTCACGTCCAGGGCGGTCGTCGGCTCATCGGCGATGAGCAGTTCGGGGATGCACGCCAGGGCCATGGCGATCATCACGCGTTGGGCCATGCCGCCGGACAACTCATGGGGGTAGGCGTGGGCGCGGCGCGGGGCATCGGGGATGCCCACCATGCGCAACAGTTCAATGGCCCGCTCCCAGGCGGCGGCCTTCCCCAGGTCACGATGCAGGTTGAGCACTTCGGCGATCTGGTCACCGACTTTGAAGACAGGGTTAAGCGAGGTCTGCGGCTGCTGGAAGATCATGGAGATGCGGTTGCCACGAATATGGATCATTTCGGATTCGGGCAGCTTCAGCAGGTCCTGGCCGTCAAAATAGATCTCGCCTGAGACGATCTTGCCCGGCCTGGCGATCAGCCGCATGATGGAAAGCGAGGTGACGCTTTTGCCACAGCCACTTTCCCCCACCAGCCCGACCGTCTCGCCGCGCCGGACGTAGAAATCCACGCCATCCACGGCCTTGACGATACCATCCTCAGTGTAGAAATACGTCCTCAGATCGCGCACATCCAGCAGGCGATCGCTGCCGTTGCTGCCTGTACCGATCGTACCGATGCTGCGTTGGTTCAATACCGTATTCCCTGGCATGTCCTTCCTTCCCTCTCCGACCATGTTTTCCCCCGTGCTGCCCTCCGTTGTGTTTCTCCAGAATAGTCGGGCGAATTTCACGCCCCGGCATAAGGCTCAGTATCCCATCTGCGTGACCAGTTCCCTAATCCGCTCCAGGCCGCCCACCTTCGGTGCGCCCGGCCAGTAGTGGCCATCGCCGCCGAAGAACACCAAGGACGCCTCTGACCCCCGGCCCGTCAACGGGATCAAGATCGTGTTCGGGCGGCCTGTGCGGAAGGTGGAGTGCACCTGCACCGGCGCGTCATAAAACACCTCAATGGTCAGGTACCGTGTCCGCGCCTCCTTTAACGACTCCTCCGAGAGGCCCCAGGCCGGGAAGTAGCCTTCAATGGAGCTCAGGCTGGCGTTAATCGCCGCGTTCAACTCGGTGTACCCCGGCATCCCTGGGGTCAGTTCGGTACAGCGCCCCTGGCTGTAGATCACGATCCGCTGCGCCTGGGCCTCCACGCGCGGCCAGAACCACAAGGGGTCGGCGGTGCTCAGGCTCAGCGCCAGATAGACCAGACCGACGAGGCTAACCACCAGGACGAGAAGCGCCGTCCCGATCCTGGGTTGTTGAGTGTACGCCTCAGCCATCCGCGACGCCCGGCGCAACGGCAACGGTCACACGGTGAATCTCCGAAGTCCCGTTGGGGAATGTCCCTCCCAGGATGCGGCCAGATGCTTCTTTAAAATCGCCCTGGCGGTGACCATGGCCGTCGGTAGCCCGCGCCTTCAAGACATACTTGCCTGCGGCAGGTCGCTCCCACCAGGCATACCAGGTCGTCCATACCGTCGTATCCGGCCCCGGCAACAAGGTCGCTTCCTGCCAATTCGCCCCATCGTCGTAGCTCACCTCTACCCGCTGCACACCCGATTCATCTGCGAACGCGATCCCGCTAACCAGCGCACGCTCCGCGTCCGGCGGCACCGTCTTGCGCGGTTCATCAATCCGCGAGTTCACCTGGATCACCGCCGTATCCGACCAGCCCTTCTGTTCCCACGTCCCCGGCTCATAGTGGTCGGTCACCTCAACCACCAGCAGCCACTTGGGCTGCTTCTGCCCGTACACGCCGGGGATGAGCGCCCGCAAGGGGAAGCCATGCTGCGCCGTCAGCGGCGCCCCATTCATATTGTACGCCAAGAGCGAACGCGTGTCCAACGCCTTTTCCAGGGGGATGCAGGTGAAATAGGCATCGGCGCCCTCCATGATCACATGCGTCGCGCCGGGCCGGATGCCGGCGCGCTCCAGGAGCGCGGGCAAGGACACGCCCCGCCACATGGCGTTGCCGATCAGGTGGCCGCCCACCGGGTTGCCGATGCACTCCAACGTGCGCATCACCTCCACCGAGGCCATCGCCTGAATGTCGGCCCAGGTGAGCGTCAACGGCTCGCGCACCAGCCCCTTGATCAGCAGGCGCCAACTGTCCAGGTTGACTTGGGGAACTTCATCGTAGCTCTGGACGTAGAAGTCACCCACCGGCGTGATGCGCCCGGCGATGGGCAGGACGACAGCGGGCGCACGGGTGGGGACAGCCGTCGCGCCGTGCGTCGGGGCCACCGCCGTTACGGGCGGAGGAGTGGCCCCGGCTGTGCTGCGCACCCTGGGCGTGGCGCCTCCGTCCAGGGGGACGGGCCGACAACCGGCCAGGGCCAGGGCGGCGCCCCCGGCGGCCAGGCGCAGAAACTCGCGCCGCGTGAATCCCCCTATAGGCTGCCTGGATAGCCTTTGCATGACAGTCTTATACCCCACCTGTTCGCTTCACGCCCGCCGGATGAATGCTCATTATGGACCAACCGGTATCTCTTTGGGGGGTGTCATCCAGAAATCATCGCTCCACTGCGTCACATCCAGCCATTCCCATCTTGTAATACGCAGGGTCTCAAACAGCTTCCCTTCACGGTCCGTCGTAACCCGTTCTATCAGCACATGAGGGGGCTCGGCTCGGACAGTGGCTGTGATCACCTGCCCGGTAGTGGGGTCACGCTTGCGAATGGAGAGCAACTTTCCCCAAGGGGCCTGCTGCGCTTGCGCTACCGCTTCCGCTTCCCCTTGCTGCAAAGCGGCAATGAATCGTTGTCCTGGCCCCGCGAACACCCCAACAAAGTCTTTCAGGCTTGGCAGGGCAAACGGCGCTTGCCCCTGATGATAAATCGTCTGCGTGATACCACGCGCCCAATCCACTTCCCACCAGCGATTCTCCCCATCCGCCCCATCTGCCGCCACGAGATGAGGGCCATCTTCCAGCCACTCCGCGGTTACCCGACGCACACGTCGGGGATTTTGAGCATCCACCCACCATTCGTAAGTGGTTGTCAGGGGGCGGAAATCCCCGCCCCCTTGCGTGATAGACAACCCCATTTGGGCCTGATGGTATTCGCTTTTTACATATAAAATGCCCTGGTCGCGCAGGAAAATAATTTGTGGAGAAATGGCTATACTTTCTGACCCCCTTTCGCTCATAGTATTAAGACCCAACACGACTAACACGCCGATGATTATCAAGGCAAAAAGAAACAAGAGCACCGACTTAAGGGGCCTCTGAAACATACGCATCACCCCCACCATCAGAGCATACACATGGATTGCACCATGTGCACGGGCACCCACAATCCGGGGTAATCGTGTCACACTGATAGGCGCATGATTCACAGGTACATGTACAGCAGCACCAAGCCGACCTACAAGAAGAGCCGCAGCCACAGTAACATGGCTCGCAGTTCCGTGTCCAGATATGGTGCCGTCGGTTGGGGAAGGAACAACCACTGGTGTAACACCAGGGCTCCCAATGGCTGTAGGTCTGTGTGCAAGGACACGGTGGATCAGCTTGGACAGGCTTTGCTCCAAAGCGATCCAACAAGCTTACTCCAAGCACAGCTATACTTACCCAACTCAGTCGACGTAAGAAATCCCGGCGCGACAGCCGAGAAGACAGAGCAGATGATTGTATAGTTTGGTCGTGGCTGGAGGTATGCTTCGAGCGCGTCAACCGCTTTGCTATAGCTAAAGACACGATCAGCAAAATCGGTGGGGCAGGCCAGGGATTCCACGTCTCTATAGGGGCCAGGCAAACAAGGAGGGACAATCCTAAGAGCAGACTATTTCGTATGAAAACCCATGGTTCCAGCTTGTCTTCTGAAGAAAATCCAAAGCAACCACAGCCCTCTTTTTCCCCACGTCGCAATTGAACGGCCAACACACCCATGAAGAACAACAGCAATGCTGTTGTGATACCTGCTGCTACTTGAGGATACCAGTTCAGAAGCAGAGCCAAGCTCACCCATAATTCTATGCCAGCCAGTCCCCTTGCAAGTATCCAGGCCGAAGAACGAGAAACCATCGGCAGCCTGCTTACAGTCAGTTGGAAGCCTGAGAGGTTGATCCACTTCGTGGCGGCTGCTATGAGAAAGATGACGCCTAAAAGCCAACGTGCTACAGTAATCGGGAGCAGCGTCCAGCCAGCCATCTTGAGCGGCCCGTGTTTCGTCCCTACAACTTCAGCCGCGGGTCCAGGGCGTCACGCAGCCCATCGCCGATGTAGTTGAAGGACAGCGAAGCCAGGAAAATACACAGGCCGGGATAGAAAGCCTTCGCTGGCTGCGTCCACATGTCGTTCTGCACGTTCTGGAGCATGTTCCCCCAGGTGGGGATCGGCGGCTGGATGCCGAAGCCCAGGAAGCTCAGGGCACTCTCCACCACGATCACCCCGCCCAGGTTGAGGGTGGCACTGACGATGACCGGGGCGATCGCGTTGGGGATCATATGACGCAGGATGATGCCCATATTGGACATGCCCAGCGCCCGCGCCGCCTGGGTGAACTCCTGCTCGCGCAGCGACAGGACCATGCCGCGCACCAGCCGGCTGGCGGTGATCCATTGCAACGACGTCAGCACCAGCACGATCACAATCGCGCTGGACCATTCCCGTGACAGGCCGGGGAAGGTGACATCGCGGAAGATGGCCGAGAGCGCCAGGAGCAGCGGCAGGGTCGGCAGCGACAACATGAACTCAACGAAGCGCTGGATCAGGCTGTCCACCCAACCGCCGTAGAAGCCTGAGATGGCCCCAATGATGACGCCGATGGTCTCGCTGATCAGGACGACGGTAAAGGCAACGAACAGCGAGATGCGCGCCGCGTACATCAAGCGGCTCAGGGTATCCCGCCCCAACTCATCCGTCCCCAACAGGTGCTCGCGTGAGGGGCCGGCGTTCTTCAGTTTAAGGTCCTGCGCCAAGGGATCGTAGGGCGCGATCAGGGGGGCCAGGAGTGCAACGATAAGAAAGAAGAGGATCACGACTCCACTCAGGACGGCCAGCCGGTGGCGGCGGAAGCGCCGCCAGATCAGGCTGAGCCGGCTCTCTTCGCGTAAGGTCAGCAGGCTCTCTGCTGTAGCTTCTGCAACGGCCATCGGTCCCTCCTGAAGCTAGGCAAAGCGGATGCGGGGGTCCACCACTGTATACAGCAGGTCGGCGAGCAGCGTGGCCAGGACATAGAGGATGGCGGTGATGAACAGGAGCGCCATAACAATGGGCCAGTCCTCGGAGAACAGCGCATCCACGTACAGCCGCCCCATGCCCTGCCAGTTAAACACGGTCTCCGTCAGGATCGCGCCGCTGAACAGCGAGGGGATTTGCAGGGTCACGACGGTGATCACCGGGATGAGGGCATTGCGCAGGGCATGGCGGGCGATGACCGCGCGCTCCACCAGCCCCTTGGCCCGGGCGGTGCGCACATAGTCCTGGCGCAAGACCTCCAGCATAGAGGAGCGCATGTAGCGGCTCCAGCCGGCCATGTACAGCAGGCTGAGCACAATCGTCGGCAGGATAAGGTGCACCAGCCGGTCCGCCAGCGACCCCGGCTGCGCGTTCAGCAGGTTAAGCAGGCTGCCCGGCAGCGGATCGCGCACGCTGGTCACGTTCCCCGTGGGCAGGTAGGGCAATTTCAGGGTTTGATATACCCAGGATTGCGAGCCCCCGATGAAGAAGATCAGCATCAGGCCGAACCAGAAGACGGGCATGGCGATGCCGAAGAAACTGAAGGTGGTCACGGCGTAGTCCGTGCGCGAATACTGGTGCACGGCGGAATACACGCCAATGGGCAGGGCGACGATGAGCGAGAGCAGGGTGGAGGAGGTCATCAACAGCAGCGTGTTCGCCAGCCGGTTGTTGATCAGGTCCGAGACGCTGACGCCCTGGGCGATCTTCCACGACTTGCCAAAGTCGCCGCGCACCACGCCGCGGCTGCACAGTTCAGCTTCCGCCCGGCAGGACAGGCGCTGCCAGTCCGGGCGACCGATGTCGTCCAGCCAGTCCTCGCCGAGGAGCCAGACGACGTAGCGCATCGGCCCCGGCAGATGCAACCCCAGATACTCCTCCAGGCGGCGCTTGTCCTGCTCGGAAAAGCGCGAGCGCCGGTCGGCGCCCAGGTTGATACCAGAGAGCGGCCCGCCCGGCGCGACATTGAGCAGCAGATAAATCGCTGCCGAGGCGATGATAACAACCAAAATCATCTGAACAAAGCGGCGAATGAGATAAGCGGTCATAATCCCTCTCCCATAGCCGGTGACGGTGCTGGCGAGGCAGATGGGGCCCCGCCAGCACCGTCGGTTAGCCCGGACCAGAACGCCGTCTCATTCCGAACGCGGCGAAGAAACCGCCAAGAACGGCTTGAGCCGTGACTAAGGCGCCAGGTCCCACTCCTCCACGTTCCACAACTCCGAGTTCTCGGTCGGGTCCATCTTGAAGTTCACCAGGTCGGGCCGGTGAGCGGCGATCTTCAGCCGCAGGAACAGCGGCAAGACCGGCAGGTCCTGCGAGAAGATGATCTGGGCCTGCTTGGCGAACTCGGCCTTCTTGTCGGGGTCAATCGTGCCGAGTTGCTGCTGGCAGGCGGCGTCGTACTCCGGGTTGGAGTAGCCGGCGTTGTTGGATGCGCCCCAGCCGTTGACCTCGTTGGGGATCTGCGAAGTGATGTACAGGTCGCAGGGCGGCTCCACGCCGGTCAGCCAGGCGAACTCGCCCAGGTCGTACGCCCGCCCGAACAGCGGCCCCTCCGGCCCATCGGCGAACCACTCGCGCGCGGGCTTGTAGTACAGCTCCACGCTGATGCCGCAGTTCTTCTTGAGTTGCGCCTGGATGATCTGGGTCACCTGCTCGCGCAGGCGGTTGCCCGCCGTGGTGCCATAGGTCACATGGAAGGGCTGGCCATTCTTGTCAATGATCCCGTCCCCGTCCGTGTCCGTCCAGCCGGCCTCGGCCAGGAGCGCCTTGCCCTTCTCCGGGTCAAAGTTGTAGATGGTCAGGTTCTCATCCCCGGCGTACAAGGGGTGCTCCTTGGGGAGGTAGACGTTGGGCGCAACGCTCTCGCCGAACAGCACCTGGTCAATGATCGCCTTGCGGTCAATGCAGTAGGCGAAGGCCTGGCGGATGCGCTTGTCGGCGAAGGCGCCATTGGAGGCAAAGCCCTTGTACGTCTCCACCGGCATGATATTGAAGTCCAGGTGCTCAAAGCTGGTGCCCAGGACGAAGACCGGCTTGATCAGCCCCTGCTGCTCGGCCTGCTTGAGGAAGGGCGCCTGGCTATCAAAGGCCGCGTCCTGCGTGCCCACGTCGCACTCCCCCGCCAGCAGTTGGGCGATCAACTGGTTGGTGTCCTTGATGAAGCGGTAAACGACCCGATCAAACTTGGGCAGGCCCTCGGCGGCACGCCAGTAGTTGGGGTTCTTTTCCAGGGTGATATGGTCGCCCTGCACCCACTCCACCATCTTGAAGGGGCCGTAGCCCACCGGCTTGCGGTTCATGCTCTCGTCCTGGAGCAATTCAGCCGGTGTCTTGTTCCCGTAGATATGGCGCGGATGCGGGACGAAGAAGTTGATGTAGTAGGTGGCGTCCAGCCAGCCGGGGATGCCGGTCCATACCACTGTGCGCTCATCTGTAGCCACGTAGCTGGCGGTGCGGTCATAAGCGAATTTGGACACCGGCGTGTCGGGGCTCTTGCCCAGCTCAAAGCCGAAGACCGAGTCGTCGGCGGTCAGGGGCTGCCCGTCCTCCCACTTCAGGCCCTCCTTGAGCTTGAAGGTGGCGCTGAGTTGGGGCAGCTTGATCGTGCCGCCCGTGTACTCAAACACGTTGCCGTCCTTGTCCTTGAGCTTTGCCCCCACCGTCAGCGTGATCACCTCACCGGTCGCGTTGGCGACGGTGTCGCCTTCCTTGACCTCTACCTCCGTCAAGGTGGCGTCGCCATCCTTGAGGCTGGGCAGCTTCTCAAGGATGACGGGCTGGTAGGCGTATGTCAGGGAGGTGATGGGGAAATCGCGGAAGGCGTTCTGGACGGCGATGGAGGCCAACATACTGCCGCCCAGGTTGTACAGCGTGTCAGGCTCCTGCGCCATGCACACGACCAGCGTCTTGGGCCCGGCGGGCGGCGGCTGCGTGGGCGGCGGCGCAGTAGGCTGGACAATGACGGTTCGCTCTACTGGTACCGTTACAATCACGGTGGCTGGCGGCGCGGGGGTGGCCTGGGGGCCGCAGGCGGCGATCACCAGTGCGAACAGGACCAATAGGCTGAGCGAAAGCACCGCTCTTCTGTGTGTAAGCATGTTCTCCTCCTTTGATTGGTTGGGTGAAATGAACACACGACCAAGCGACACCGAGCGGGTGCTCTCCCCGAAGATGGATCAGCGTAGCGGCCTCACCCCCCTTCTTGAAAACCGGCCTTAATACACGCGACCCAGCGGGGCAAAGCCCAGTAGGACAAAGGTGGCGTTCCAGCGCTGCTCCAGAAGCTGCGTCTGCTCGGCGCTAAGGGGCGCCGGCCAGATGCGGTCCAGCGTTGTGGACAAGCGCTGCGCCGCGGCCAGGAAGAGCCTCTGGGGTGTCTGGGAGTGCGACAGAGGAACGCGCCCACGCGGCCCAGGCCCCCCGCTCAACCAGCGCCGGATGTCCCACCACAGGTCAGCGCGCGGCTCAGCCCCAGCAACGGATCGCTGCAAAGCCAAACGGATAAGCCAGTCGAGATCGTCTTCCCCTGGGCGCGGTTTACGCTCAGGTATAT
>ERZ511473.1607-NODE-1607-length-16950-cov-5.589700_pt1 | contig 16950 bp, 11 predicted proteins | sample MGYA00374947_ERZ511473 | MGnify/ENA primary metagenome ERZ511473 (study PRJEB26303, sample SAMN06343854) | sediment metagenome | isolation source: hot spring sediment | place: Canada: British Columbia | collected 2012-09-26 ... | reverse complement strand
GGCTCCGGCGGCACCGACTGCACCCAGTCCACCAGCTTCGTGGAGTACAACCTGTACATCACCGACGCCTCGCTGCCCCTGGCCGCTACCCTCATCATCACCAACTGGAGCGGCAGCGTGGACGTGGACCTCTGCCTCTTCGACAGGACAGGCGCCCGCATCGCCATCTCCGACAGCACTACCCGGCAGGAGACCATCGGCCTCCTTTCGCCCACGGGCAGCCCTTACCGGCTGCGCGTCCTCACCTATCCGGGTAGCGCCCCCGCCACCTACATGCTCGACCTCTCCCTGGGCGGCACAGGCTCTCCGCCTGGCCTCTACATGGCCCTGGATGCGCCCGCCCAGGGGGCCACCGTGAAGGAGCCGTTCCGCATCGCTGGCTGGGCGCTCGACCTTTCCTCCAGCTCAGGTCCCGGCATCGACTACGTCCACGTCTGGGCCTATCCGGCGCAGGCAGATGGCACAGTAGTGGGACCTGCTCGCTTCCTGGGCGCCGCCCAGCTGGGCCTCTCCCGCCCCGATGTGGGCAGCATCTACGGCTCTCGCTTCGACAACTCGGGGTACAGCCTCGATGCCTCGGGCCTGCCCAGCGGCCACTGGCGCCTCATCGTCTACGCCAGAAGCTCTGTCTCCGGTCAGGTCAGCGAACGGCACCGGGTCATATATGTCCCGCCTATGGCTATGTATGTGGATGTCCCCACCTGGGGGTCCCAGGCACGTCAGCCTCTGCGAGTAGCAGGGTGGGCGCTGGACCAGGCAGCGGCCAGCGGCGCCGGCATCGACTACGTCCACGTCTGGGCCTATCCCTCCACCGCCGAGGGCGTCGCCATCGGCCCGCCCCGCTTCCTGGGCGCCGCCCAGCTGGGCCTCTCCCGCCCCGACGTGGGCAACGTCTACGGCCGGCAGTATGACAGCGCTGGCTTCAACCTGAGCGCCTCCGGCCTCCCGAGCGGCTACTGGCGGCTCATCGTCTACGCCAGAAGCGCCATCTCCGGTCAGGTCATCGAGCAGCATCGCCTGGTCCACATCCCTCCCATGGCGATGTACGTGGACATGCCGGCCTGGGGGCAGGTGGTAAAGCAACCCTTCCAGGTGGCCGGCTGGGCCCTGGACCAGGGAGCGGCCAGCAGTCCCGCTATCGACTACGTCCACGTCTGGGCGTATCCGGCACAGGCAGACGGCGCGGTCACAGGACCTCCCCGCTTCCTGGGAGCTGCCCAGCTCGGGGGCTACCGTCCCGATGTGGGCAACGTCTACGGCCGCCAGTATGACCGGTCAGGCTTCAGCCTCAGCGCCACGGGGCTGCCCACCGGCCACTGGCGCCTCATCGTCTACGCCAGGAGCGCCATCTCCGGCCAGGTGATCGAGCAGCACCGCCTGGTCTACATCCCTCCCATGGCCATGCACGTAGATATCCCTGCGCAGGGCGCCCGGGTGGGGCGGCCTTTCGCCGTGGCAGGTTGGGCGCTGGACCGGGCAGCGGCCAGCGGCGTGGGCATCGAGTACGTGCATGTGTGGGCCTACCCGGCGCGGGCGGACGGGGTGGTGACGGGACCGCCCCAGTTCGTGGGAGCCGCTCAGCTGGGGGGATCGCGGCCTGACGTGGGAGCAGTCTACGGCTCTCAGTTCAATAGCTCTGGCTTCAACCTGAACAGCGGTGATGTGCCCGGCACGGGCTACTGGCTGCTCATCGTCTACGCCAAAAGTGCCATCTCCGGCCAGGTAATAGAACAGCACCGCCTGGTCCAGGTGATGTCGTGAAGCTGCAGCGGTATCGAAGGGTGGATTGCATTGAGAGAAGGAGCGCGCCAGGATGCATGCCTGCGACGTGTGCAGCGACTGTACTCTCTGGTCCATCGCCCGGGCGGTGACCAGAGACGAGTGCTTCGGCATCGAAGACCTGATGTCAGGAGCCGGCCCCTGCGAGACTGATGGCTGCAAACCTTCTTCGTTGCCCACGATATAATGTGGTCAACACAGCACATCTATGGGCTCCTACCTACCCCGCAGATCACGCATCGTCCGCTCACTCGCCAGCCAGGCTGCAAGTATGGCCAGCTTTCTCTCCCTGCTCCCGCGGAGTACAGGTCAGAGAGGGGAGCTGCATTGAGGACAGTCCCCACTTCAGGCGGAATCGAGTTAGGACCAGAGAAGGGACCCTGGGTAGATGTGGTCCCCCTTGCACGCCCTGCCCCTCGGGGCCATGACCTCCTCGTCCTCGCCGACCAGCTCGTCCGTGAAGGCAGCGACTGGCGTCCGTGGGACAGTCACCTGGAACGCGGGCCATCGGCGCCTCCCGAACTCGTGGGTGTCGCAGGCGTTCTCCCGGGCGAGGAACAGCCCCAGGTGCTGGTCCTCTTCCGCTGGTGGGCGAGCGATAGCCCTCAGTCGGCCCTCAGGCGCATCGAGGAAGCCGAGGGGGAATTGCCCATCGCACTGGCCGCCGCCTGCCTCGCGGCGGCGAGGGCGGAGAGAGCGCCGGGACCGGCGCCGACGCTCCTGGCAGAGGCAGCTGGCAGCTTCGTTGTCGTCGACCCGGCGGCGGCGACAGTCAGCCCAGATGATCTGGCGCGCGCCTGCATAGCTGCCGCTGCCTCGGGGAGAGAGCCGCCGGCAGCGAGGACCGCCACCGAGGCCGCCCGGGCAGTCCTGCGTGCCTCCCGCCTCCTCTGGCACGAGGAGGAGGCAAAGGCTGCCCGCGCTGCTTACGCTCCGGGCGCCCGCTGGGACATCCTGGAGAGGACAGCCGCAGCGGGGGCCATCTGCTGGGGCATCGAGAGGGCAGCAGGGCCCTTCGGCTCCATGGCTGTTCCGGCGGGGCACGAGGCGCCTGCCTGGACAGCCTTCGCCGAGGCGGTGGGCACAGGCATCCAGCGGCCAGCATGGAGGCACCTCACAGGCGATGGGGACATCGTCCTCGACCCCGGCGTCTGGCCCCGGGGAGGGGGCCTCGAAGAGGCAGCCTGCCTCGGCCTCGCCGCCGCCCTCCTCCAGGAGGCCCGGGAGCGGGCACGCTACGTCGTCCAGGGAGGCCTCGTGCTCCTGCCGCCCAGGGATGCAGCTGCTGTGCTGGGGGTCAGACGGCTCTTCCTGTGGGCAGAGAGGGAGGCCACCTGGGCAGCCATCGAGACAGGAGCAGGCAGAACCCCGCCCTTCCTCTGGGCAAGGGATATCACATCGCTGGGGCCCGTGGTCCCCCCACATGCACGGCCCCTCGTCCACGTGCTGCTGGCCGCTGCCTGGCGGGACCTCACGGTCGCCGGTGAGGAGGCGACTCCCAGGCGCAGACGTGAGCGCGAGAAGGGGGACCGCGAACCAGCACACACGGCCAGCCCGAGGAGCCCGCGGCCGCGGTCCCTGCCGGCCCGGCCGCGTCCCGCCGTGACCGGCGAGAGGGTGTGGGCACGGGCACGAGAGCGGCGCATCATCCGCCAGCAGGCAGCCCTGGTGCGCGGCCACCTCCGTCGTCTCCCCGAGGGGTGCTCGCCCTCGCCCAGGGCCAGAGAGGGAGCCAGGGACTACGGCATCATACTCCCCGGTGGCCACACTTTCGTCCGGCCTCACGCTCGGGGAGGCCAGGGCACAGGAGTCACGGCCGGGGGCCTCGCCTCCCTCCTCGCCATCGTCCCTGCCAGGAGACGACGACAGAATGACACAGCGGTGCAGGAGGAGTTATGACGTCGGGGGCAAGATAAGACCATGCACCCAATGGTTGGCGAGTGGAAGAGAGACCTGGAGGCGAGGGGGAGGTCCCCCCGCACGGTGGAGGGCTACGTGCGCGACGTAGAGGGATTCGTCCGCTTCTTCGAGCAGACGGCGGGCAGGGAGTTCGACCCCAGGGCGGTGCTGCCCGAGGACGCCGCCCTCTACCGCCAGCATCTCCTGGCCGTGAAGAGGGAGAGGCCGGCCACGGTGGCACGGCGCCTCGCCGCCGTCCGCTCCTTCTTCCGGTTCCTGCAGGCGAGGGACAGCAGCCTCCGCAACCCCTTCGGGGCGCTTCCTCTGCCGCCGGTGGACAGGGGAGCGCCCCGCTCCCTGTCGGCCCAGGAGCTGCGGCGGCTCCTGCGAGAGGCCTACACCTCGGGGAACCTCCTCCACAGAGCAGTGGTGGTGATGCTCGCCTACACGGGGCTGCGGGCAGGGGAGCTGGTGGGCCTCCGCACGGAGGACCTGCGCCTGAGCGAGCGAAAAGGCGAGGTGATAGTGAGAGGGAAAGGCGGGCGCCTGCGGCGGGTGCCCCTCCCCTCGGAGGCGCGACAGGCCCTGCGGGCCTACCTGGAGAAGCGGGGAGATGTGCCCTGGCCGCACCTGTTCGTGGGGCAGCGGGGCCCCCTCACGCAAGCGGGGGTATGGCAGATAGTCTCCCAGACGGCCAGGCGGGCGAGCCTACAGGGAGTGACGCCCCACACCCTGAGGCACACCTATGCGACGCGGCTCCTGCGGGAAGCGGGAGCCGACCTGGTGATGGTGGCGGAGCTGCTGGGGCACAGGAGCCTGGCTACCACTGCCAGGTACACGAGGCCCAGGCAAGAAGAGATGGAGGAAGCGGTGGAGAAGCTGTGACAGCCGACGGCGATAGACCGGCTCCGTGCCGGGATACGGGCTGTGGCTGGACGGAGGCAGCGGTTGGCGGCTCCGGGAGGTGCCGGCCGGGAAGCGCCCGCCACCTCGGCGGAGCTGTCGCGCGGCGCCGGCCGCTCCCTGCCTGCGGTGGCGGATCGGGACCCGGCGCGCTTCCACCTGGGCGCGGCCGGGGGTTCTGGATGGTGGCTCCCGCTGAGGGCGCTGGCACACATGCAGAAGCCGCGGCCTCGCCGCCCTGGTGCTGGCCCGCCTCCTCTCTGTTGTGGACGAGGAGGTGCTTTCCCGCTGCGCCAGGTCCTCGCGCGACCGGCGAGGGGTGGCCGACCTGGGCTATGACGCCCTCGCGTCCCTGCGGGTTTTCCCGGCGGGGAAGTGAGGGGCATGAGGCCGGACAAGAGGACAGTGATATGCGTCTTGAAGACACCATCAAAGCGGTCGTGAGGAGAGGGAAAGGAATGCCACGTGGCCGAATACGTGGAGCTGGCGCCGGTGCGCCGGGGCAGGACGGTAGACGAGACCCTCGCCAACGTGCAGGAGGCGGCGGCCCTCCACCTGCAGGGGGGAGGACCTGGCCGAACCGGGGCTCGCTGCCAATCGCATCATCATGGTCACCATCGAGCAGGAACCTGCCTGCGCGTGAGACCATCTACCGGCGCAAAGTGCATCTGCTGACCCTCCCCCTGGCTACGCGCGCGTGCGATCCGGTAGCCGCACGGAGAATCCCTATAGGCCCACGAAGCTTCACGTTTCTATGGCCGCCCTCAGCCGGCGCACCAGTGGCTCGGCCGCTGCCAGCGCCGACTGAACCTGCGCCTCATCTGGCCCTGAGACGCCAGGGAGAGGATATCGCTCCGCCAGATAGTAACCCGTGACCTCCTGGCAAAGAGGGCGAAAACGCTCCAGCGAGGGGTCGTGCGCCAGCGCATCGTCAAGGAGCGCTTCCAGGTCGTGAATGCGCCGCAGCTTCCAGCCCCTGGCGAGGAGGAAAGCCTTCAGAAACTTCTCCAGCGCCTGTTGCAGAAAGAACCCTGCCGCCCCGGTATCATGGTCCCGCAGACATCGTGAGACCCGGCTAAGGTCCCTCTCGGCCAGGCGGAGCCACTCCCGCGGGTAGCGCCACTCCTCAGGCCGCATAGAGGGTTACCCCTCGCTCCAACGCCTCAGCAATGAACTGGTCACCAGCAGAGAGCCGCTCCTCCACTTCCTGGGGCGTGAGCACGATCAGGTCCAGCGGTATGCCCGGATGGAGCCCTGAGACCGCCCTCCTGGCCCTTATCACCCGGGTGAAGAAGTCCTCGCGGGTGTCTGCGATGATCAACAGGTCGATGTCGCTGTCGCGCTCAGGCTCGCCGAGGGCATAGGAGCCAAAGAGCACGATCTTGCACGGGGCGAGCTCCTCGACCAGGCGACGCACCAGATTCATTATTAAAGGCTGGACATCGGCGCTCAGCGCCATCCCACTGCTCGCTCCGCCCGCTCAAAGTGTACCGTGCTCCCATCATAGCCCAGGACGGAAAACAGTGGCTAGCGGCGCCGCGAACGGATGCTGGAGTCCCGAGACGTGCTGGAACTCCCGGTCGCTGGCCGTGGCAACCGTGCAGTTGACAGTCGCGGCTCATGAGCGGCGAGCATCCTCAGAGGGTGATGTTATGAGGGCTGGGGCCTCCTCCCCTAGAGTGAGCATGAAACACAAACCCACGGGAAAGGAGGCCCCAGAGAGATGTCCTGCACCGGAGCGGACCCCGGCAAGAGCTTCAGCTACGTGACGGTGGTGGACGAGATGGGCAAGGTGGTGCGCCAGGGGAGAACCGAGAGCACCCCCGAGGGGCTGCTTCTGGCCCTCGCGGGCCTGGGGCCGCAGCTGAGGGTGGCCATGGAGGCCACCAGGGTCTGGCAGTGGGCCTACGACGCCCTGGCCGACCAGGGGCTGGAGGTGACCCTGGCCCACCCCGTCGTGTCCAGGGCCATCGCCTCGGCCAGGGCGGGGAAGCGACCGGCCCGACGCCCACGTCCTGGCCCAGCTGCTGCGGGCAGACCTGGTGGCCAGGGCCTATGTGCCCGACCCCGAGACCAGGGCCCTGCGAGAGCTACTGCGCTACCGGGCCTTCCTGGTGGACATCAGGCGGGCGGTCAAGGAGCGCATCTACGCCCTCCTGGACCGGTTCTGCCTGCGCCCCCCGGTGGCCACCCTCTTCTCCAGGAGGGGCCTGGAGTGGCTCCACTCCCTGCCGCTCTCGGGGCCCTACGGCGAGGAGCTGCTGGGCCTGCTGCGCCTGCCTGGCGCCCTCGCGGCCGAGCTGGAGGCGGTGGCAAGGAGGGTGCAGGAGCGGGCCAGGGGGGACCCCCGGGCCCTGCTGCTGGCCACCATACCGGGCGTGGGCTACCACACCGCCCTCCTGGTCCTTGCCGGGATAGGGGACATCTCCCGCTTCCCCTCGGCCAGGCACCTCGGGAGCTACGCCGGGCTGGTGCCCTCCGCCTGCGCCTCCGGGGGGAAGGTGAGGCACGGGGCCATCACCAGGCATGGCTCCCGCTTCCTGCGTTGGGCCCTGGTGGAGGCGGCCAGGCAGGCCGTGCGCACCTCTGGCCCCCTGGGGGACTTCTACCGGCGCCTGCTGGCGGGCAAGGGGGCCCAGCAGGCCAGGGTGGCGGCGGCAAGGAAGCTGTGCGCGGCGGTGTACTGGATGCTCGTGACCGACCGCACCTTCAAGGAGGTGGAGCCCTACCTGGCTCCCAGGGGGCAGGCGAGCTCGGCCCCCTTCATGGCCTCCCGGTAAGGCCGGTCATGTGATTGAGCAGCCTGCCTCGCATACGAGAATTATTGTCACAGGGGAAGGACGCAGAGTGTCTCTGGAAGCTGCTCGCCAGGCTAAGGGCGGAGGCGGCAGGCCTCAGAAGGAGGTGGTGCCCTGAGAGGAGCTTGACTCGGCCCCCGCCCTCAGACATGAAGGCGGGGCTGGAGGGGGAGCGGGCGGCCCTGCTCATCGCCATAGCCGGCCTGGCCGATGGGCGCAAGGAGGTGGTGGCGGTGGTCCCCGGCTTCCGGGAGTCCATAGCCAGCTGGTCGGAGGTGCTGCGGGACCTGCGGGAGCGGGGGATGGGTGCGCCCCGGCTGGTGGTGGGGGACGGCCACCTGGGCATCTGGGGAGCCCTGGGCAGCGTTTTTCCCGAGGCGGACGAGCAGCGGTGCTGGAACCACAAGGTGCTGAACGTGCTGGAGCAGCTGCCCCGGCGCCAGCAGGGGGTGGCCAGGGCGCTGCTGCGGGCCATCGCCTACGCCCCGAGCCGGGCCGAGGCGGAGGGGAGGCGCAGGGAGTTCGAGGCCTGGTGCCGGGAGCACGGCTACGCTGGGGCGGCGGAGACGCTAGGACGGGACTGGGAGCGGATGGTGACCCTGTGCCGCTACCCCAGGGAGCACTGGCGCCACATCCGCACCACCAACGTGGCGGAGTCGCCCTTCGCCGCCCTGCGGCTGCGGACGGACGCGGCCAAACGGTTCGAGAGGGTGGACCGGGCCACGGCCGTCATCTGGAAGATGCTGATGGTGGCCCAGCAGCGGTTCCCCAGGCTCAACGCCCCGGGGCTGCTGGCCAAGGTCTATGCGGGGGTGACCTACAGGACAGCATCGAGGTCGCCAAGGAGGAGGCCGCCGCCTGAACTTTTACACACCTCTTGTCTTGACGGCATCTCCTCTGGCAGTGCCACGAGCGCAAGTTGGCATTGCAGGATCTTTTCAGCACCTGCACGGCGGCTCGGACCGGCATCTTGGTACCCGACCCGGCGCCCCATCCCCGTGCCGTATGGTAGCCGTTTCGATACCGCTTGAGGCTATCGCCCACACAGTCGCTCAAGCGCCCGCCGGCCCGGTCGCGCGGACGCGCTATTGCGGCTCGGGCGGCAACACCACTTGGTATACCACCACGCCTACATCTTCCGGCGCGAGCATTCTCGGCGGAACGGCAGGAGCTTGCACCGGTCTAAGCCCGAATTCTTTCACTACGTTCACCACGGCCTGTGCTGCCTGGAGCTGGTCGATCTCTTTCGCTTCCAGCCGCCTCTTTACCTGCGACAGCGCCCTCAGTACCGGATGTCCCCGAGGGATTGAAAGCGCAGTATCAGCCTCCTCGAACTCTGGCCATGCCGGAAGGGACGGATCGCGCAGAATTTCTAGCGCCCAGCGCTGGCTTGCCGGCAGGCGCGCCTGAAGTTTGGCCGGATCCAGGGCCTGGTTGTGTTTGCCGCATATGTCCTCTACAGCCAGGCGCCACGCCTCGTCCAGGTCGAGGTCGGGAGGCTCGGTCGCCCGCGGCTCGTCTCCCGGATCGGCAAGTTGCAGGAGCCGGAGATCCTCGCTCAGGACCTGACCATCCGCCGCCACGGCACGCCAGTGACGGCGCCCCTGACGGTCACGAGCCGCGAACACCACCGCCGGCAGACGCACATCCGATGGTGCGGTCCGCGCCCGGAAACAGGATCCGACGCCCCAGGGCATGCTCCGTAGTTCGGGCACCAGCCCCTCGGCCTGGGCCCTGGCCAGCATCGCTCGGTACTGCTCGCCCATGAAGGAGCCCGAAGCGCCGCCCTCGCCCTCCTCCAGCAGAGTGGCATCGCCGGCCGCCAGCCGGTCTGCGAAGCCCTTCAGGTCGGCGTAAGCGCGCGATTCGGCATCCACCGTTGCCAGCACCTGCGACTCCATGCCTATGGAAGCGTTGGCAGCCGCAATCTTGGCCCGCAGCTTGGCCTCGAGGCGGAGCAACTCCTCTAGGTCGCCCTGTTTGGGGAGCAACGTGTAAAGGAACACCACGTCATGCGGGCTCTTGAGCCGGATAATACGGCCATTTCGCTGCACCACCCGCTGCGGATTCCAGGGCATGTCATACGAGATCACCGCCTGGGCATCCTGGAGGTTCTGACCTTCAGAGAGCACATCGGTAGAAAGCAGGAGGTCCACCACCTCCTCCTCAGCGGGGAGCGGTACAGCCCCATCGTCGGTCATGGAACGGGGGCAGAAGCGCCGCAGGGCCCGCTCTCGCTCATCCGGCGAGGCTTCATCGCCAATAACTGATATAAAGGGGCGTCCGCAGCGGGCAGCCTCGTCGTTCTGAAGGGCTCGGCTGAGGTAGCGGGCGGTGTCGGCGAAGGAGGTGAAGATGGCTACCTTGCGAGCGGGGGTCTGTTGCAACACTTCGACGAGGGTGGCCAGCTTAGGGTCCGCCAGCTCCAGCAACTTCGATAGGTCGGCAAGCAGACTTGCCAAAGCATCTCGGTCCGACCTCAGGTCCGACAGAAAGGCATCGGTGAAATCATCCACAGGCCGCGCTTCGGAATCGCCCTCAAGCAATTCATCTACCGCCTCGGTCGGCACTTCACCCTCCCGCACCTGGGCATACAGCTCCCTCAAGGACGCGAGGGACGAGACCTGCCCGTGCTCCTCACAAGCTCGCACGAGGGCTTCGTGCACCGCCAGCATTCTGCTGACGGTCTCGCGGGCGGCATAGACCGAGGATTCGAAGCGCTTTAGCAGGCCTGACTGCATCAGGCCTGCGAGGACGGCCTCGCGGCTGTCCTCATGGGGGTCCGTCCGCAAGTAGCGGCTCGGCTGATAGCGGGCCATCTTGAGGGAATCTATGGTGGCAACGATGCGGTGGAAGACTCCCGGATAGGCCTCATCTAGGTCGTAACGCTTCTCCTCAAATATGGGCTCGGGAAACCGAACGGGAGTGCCGTCGGGAAAGGTGTCGCCAGCGTAGTGCTGCTGCAAGAAGCGGCGGTCGCGCCTGACCGCTACGGCGTCAATGAGGGGAAACAGGCGATGGGGCGATATGAGCTCAGGGTCGTTGGCGCCGGCGTCCCGGAAGAACTGGCGCAAGTCACGTATGCCCAGGGACTCTGCGAAGGCCCCATCATGGCGGGCGAAGAGCATTATCAGATGGTACAGGTCCCACAGGGCATTGTTGACGGGTGTGGCTGTCAGAAGCACAAGGGCCTTGGGCGCGCCCCCCAGCAGCCGGTCCAGGGCCCGGTAATAGGTGGTATCAGGATTGCGAAAGGCGTGAGCCTCGTCCACGATGACCAGCCGGTAGGCGTCCTTGTGCACCGCCAGCACCGGCCTGCGGTTAGGATGCTCGCGCGAGAGCTGCTGGTCCATCGCCAGCTCCTGGTAGGACACCACCTGCCCGGGCAGGTTGTGCCGGAGGAGGGCGGTGCGCCAGATCTCGTCCCGCAGTTGCGCGGGGCTCACGATGAGCGTGTAATAGCCTCGCTCGCCGGCGTAACGGCGAACGAACTCCAGGCCTATGTGGGTCTTGCCGGTGCCCACCCCGTCGGCGTAGATGACGCCGCCGTATTTTTCCAGAATGCGAAGGGCCCGACGGTAGCCGTCCTCCTGAAAGCGGGCCAGGGTGGGCCGAGCCACCGGCCCCGCCATCTCCTCCAGTTCGTCCCCGTAGAGCTCCAGCAGCATGCGGAGGAACACCATCTTGGGGCTGTACTGCGGGATGTCGGGGAACAGGAGCCGGCGGAGCTGGTCTTTGAACTCCTCCGCTTGCTCCCAAAGGGCGTCGAACCAGCGGACGGCCTCCTCTACTCCCCCGGGCTGGTAGTTGACGACGCCCAGCTCCAGGTTCCCCTCCAGTCCTCCGGCGGTAAGGTTCGCCGACGTCACCACGGCGGCTCCGGGCTCGCCGCTCTCCTCCTCGGCGAAGATGTAGGCCTTGCCGTGCAGGAAGCGGCGGGTGAAGCGGCGCACCTGCACCCGGTCCTGGGACAGGAACTCGTCCACCGCCTGCAGGGCCTGGAGCCGTCGGCTGGGCGGGAAGGCGTCGAAGTCGCGCTCCTCCCGCAGTCGGCGAAGGGCTGCCTCCAGCAGCATTCCAACCTGCCTGGCCTCGTCGTCGGGAAGGGAGTCCTCCCCCAGCCCCGGCTCCGGCGCCGCGCCCAGGAGGATGCGCACGGGGCGGTCTTCGGGCCCCGGCAGGAGGGCGAGGGTATGCAGTCCCCGCAGCCTCACGTAGCCGGTGGCCACCCGTAGCGGGCGGGGGAAGCGGGCGGCCAGCCAGCGCAGGGCATCCGCATGGGTGTACCGCGTGTCGTTGTCCAGCAGCTCCGGCTGTCCGCCGCTCATCGCCTCAGCTCCCGGAACTCCCGCCGCACCAGCTCCCGGTACTCCGCCGGCACCGCGTCCAGGGTGAAGTCTGTGAAGATAAGCTCCAGATCGTCCTCGTCCAGGCCGTAGGCGACGGCCACCAAGGCGTCTACCTGCGCCCGCAGAAGCTGGCGCTCGCCGGCCGGCAACTGGCCGCAGGGGACGCCCGCCTGGCGAGCGAAGGCGGCGAAGCGATCGTCCGCGCAGGAGAGGCGGACGGCCCGCCGGGCGATGCCCCCCACATCGGCCCCCTCGTCTGGAGGGAAGCAGAGCAGGTCCAGGATGTAGAAATTGAGATGAGTCTCCACGTAGCGACGGGCCTGCCAGTCGAAGGGGAGGCTGTTGAGGATGCCCAGGACATAGGCCTCGGCCAGGGTCCCGCCTCGCGGAAACACCAGGTATGGCGCTGTATTCGTAAGGGGGGTGCCCGGCGGCACGAGGCAGGCCCTGACCGTGCGAGAGTCGGTCGCCCGCGATACGTCGCGGAAGGCGACGCGCGCCCGGTGGATGGGAAGCGTGGAGGGGTCGGCCAGGACGGAGGGAGGGAAGGCTGCCCTGAACGTCCTGCTCTTGGCCCGCTTGGCCTGCAGGAAGGGTATCAGCTCCTCCCAGTCGGCGTAGCCCGCCACCTCCCGCCCGTGGGGGTCATACTGGTCGAAGGACGCACCCTTCCACACGGGCGCGCCCTGCTTGTGACGGAAGTAGCGCCTGTCGTTGGTCTCGTCCATCTCCCGCACAGGGAACACGCCGCCGTGGTCTCGGGCCCAGCGGTCGAAGCGGGGGCCCTGGCGAATCTTGGCCAGGACGCGGACGTGCGCCGGCGATGGCAGCAGGGGCACCTCCCAGGTGGGCTGGCCGGTCCGGTCGCCGGGCGGCGGCGGCGTCCAGCGGGCCAGGTCGTCCAGGCGCACCGTGACTCCCTCGCCGCGGGCGTTGGCCAGGAACTCCTGCAGGGAGGCTGAGGGCCCGCTGACGGTCACCGCCGCCCCCTTGGGCGGGGGAGACACCCGCAAGGCCATCGTGGCGATGGAGTACTGGGGGTGCGTGGGGAAGCACCAAAGCTGGCGGTTCAGAATGAAGTCGAGACGCTTCACGTCTGTCTTTCCGAAGAGCCAGCGGCGAAAGCCGCGGCTTCCTACGGCCAAGAAGACCGACCGCGGGATCACCACGCCAATGTATCCGCCTGCCCGCACCAGCGATATGTAGCGCTCGCAGAAGAGCTCGTACAGGTCGAGGTCGCCCGAGCCCTGGATCTCGTAGCCGTTCTCGGGCCGGAAGAAGGCTCGCTGGCGCTCCGTCTCCTTGCGCCGAGCCTCGAACTCCTCTTGCAGCGCGGGATAGCGCTGGAGCAGCGCTTCGATGCGGGCACGACGGTCGTGCTCGGCGGTCAGGCCCCTCAGCCCGGGGTCGTGGAGGGCGTAAAAGCCCAGCTCCTCCACGGTGACCTCTTCCCAGGGCGGGTTGCCGATGATGACGTCGAACCCTGGGCTGTATTCGGCGGAGGCATGGAACACCTCGGGGAAGGCGAGCGGCCAGTGGAAGAAGTGGCGCTGCCTCGCCTCTCGCTCCGCCTTCGCCAGCAGCTCCAGGGCGGTCCGGTCCGTCTCACGGCCGCTCATGATCGCCTCAGCCCTGTCGAGCTCCCTGCGCGCGCCGGCCACGCCGAAGGGCTCCGCCGTCCAGAGATCTAACACCCGCCTGGCGCCAGCCAGGAGGCGCTCGAGCTCCTCCTGCTTCTGCCGGGAGGCGTGGACTTCCTGTGGCGTGCGGTCGGGCAGGTCGGCGAGCTCGGCGGCGAGTTTGCCGGCCCTTGCCAGTGCCCGGTCGAGCGGCCCTCCCGGTTGCGCCCACAGGGCAGCCCCAGCTTGCCTCGTTCCGGATGAGCCCAGCACCACCTCCAGCTTGGCCACCCCCACCAGCGAGTTGCCTTGCTGCAGGTTGTGGTCTAGATAGGCCAGGGACAGGCCAGGCACGAAGCTGGCCAGCCACAGGGCCACCCGCGCCAGCTCTACGGCCATCTCCTGCAAGTCCACTCCGTAGATGCAGTGCTTGAGGAGCAGGCGCTTCAGCAAGCGGCCGTCCTCCACCTGTTCCACCGTGGCCCCGGCCTGGGCCCGCAGCTCGTCCAGGTATCCCTTTATGGTGGGGAGGGGCGTCTCGGCCAGGAATTTCTGGACGCGGTCAGCCATTACGTCGAGGGCATCCACCAGGAAGTGGCCGCTACCCATGGCGGGGTCGAGAACGCGGAAGCGGAAGAGGAGCCTGGCAGCGGCTACTGCGTCGTAGCGGGCCAGCCTTCGGACCTGCTGCAGGTGCTCTTCCAGAGCGGGTAAGACCGCCTGCTCCACCAGGTGACGGACGATCTCCTGCCTGGTGTAGTAGACTCCGGCGCCCTTGCGGCCGCCCGTCTCCGTCTGGAAGAAGAGTTCCCCCTGGGCAACGCCGTACTCTCCAGGCTCGTCCGCAGGCACGAACCGGTTGCGCGTCGGGTCCCAGCGGTAGGTCTGGTCGGCCAGGGACAGGCGCAGGGCGAGAAGCCCCTCGTAGATGGCGCCCAGATGGGCGATCTCCAGCCCAGCGTAGTCCAGGCCGGCCTCGTCGCCACCCATATAGTCGAAGCCGAGGGCGTCGAGGGCCTGCACGAGGTGGGCGTCGCTGATGCTTGTCCGCTCCAGCAAGCCAGCGCCAGGAAGGGCATCGGGCGAGAAGAGAGAGCCGTTGTAGGCAGGGACGTCCATGGCGGCGTCGCCCCTGCGCAGGGCGTTGGTGAGGGCCCGGAGGCGGTCCCAAAGATAGGTGCTGTTGGGGTCAGCCCTTTCCCTGCGCTGGCGGGCCTCATTGCAGAGGGTGCGGAGCGCGTTGTGGCGATAGGCCTCCGAGCGCTCGTAGGGGAGATAGCCAGCGCTCTCAGCGTACAGGATGAAGAGAAGCCTGAACAGGAGCGTGTAGGTGGCCTGTTGGATCTCCAACCGGACATCCGGCCGCGCCAGATCGGCTCCCTCCGCGTTACGGAGCCACTCGCCCAGCCCTCTGGCGATGCATGGCAGGGCGAACTTGCGTATCTGCTCGTCCAGTCGCTCCCTCAGGCCAGCGCCGAAGGAGTAGGCGTCGTCCAGCAGCCGCCCGAGAATGCCATCGGGGCGGAGGCTCGCCGGCGCGAGAAGGCCCAGAAGGTACGCCCTCTGTGGCTCCAACATACTGGCGTCCAACTCCAGCCAGCGGTCGGAGGCGGCGCCGCGGGCCGGTCGTGCCCGGAACAGGCGGATGCGGTCACCTGCGGCGAGGATGCCCCATGGCACGCCGCGGGCCTCGCATTCGACAAGGAGGACGCCCTCGGGCAGACGTCCGCTTTCGTCCATGCGTCCGAACAGCTCGGGAGAGTCGTAGGGATGGACTATGGCCAGCTCCCGGCCGTGGGCGTACGCAGAGTAGCCGTAGCGTCGGCTTTCGCGCAACTCATAGCCCATGGACTCCAGCCTTCGCCGCCAGCCGGTGACCTGCAAAGCGGGAGCGGCGAGCGCCGCCAGCTCTTGTCGCTCTGGCCGACCGTGTAGCCGGTGGCGGATGTAGTAGTCGGTGAGGAGCCCTCTAACGACGACCCCTGGGATGGAGGCCCTCGCCAGAGCGTCCAGGGCAAGTTCGAGCGTCCGCGCTGCTGCGTTGGGGCTGAGCTCCCGGACGTCTAGAATGGCGCGGAGGAGGTCGCGGTTACGAACCAGCCTGACGGCAGCGGCTTCCGTCGGCCCGACGACCATGGACCACGAAGGATCTGTCGTGGCGGGACAGATAAGCACCACGGGAGTCGCTCTGCCGCGCTGTCGCCTTCTCCGGATCGAGCGTGCCTGTGCCGCTGTCAGGGGGAGAGGGACCGAGACCACTTCCAGTCCCCGCAGTAGCCAAACATGGGACGCGGCGCCATCCAGCAGTTCCCTGTCCTGGATGGCTCGTCCGGCAGCGCGAGTCAGTTCGCGGTGTAGCTCGTCTCCCGTCATGGCCAAGATAAAGCCATTATATAGTGCATACTCCTCCTGGACGAGACGAGGGACGACGCACGATCTATTCCCCTGAGGGGCATGAGTAGCTCCCGAAACCGCGCAAGCTATTCAATATACTAGAATCCGTGGTAACTTCCGTCGTATATCATGACCGGCTATGGAAACGACCCGCGCCGGCCCTTTACTGGGTAAGTCTATGAGGAGCCAGAATGGGTAGCGGATGGAAATTCGACCCCGCCGGCCCGCCCGCGTCGAGCCTTAAAGGGCCCATACCTCTGGCTGCCAGAGGGATGCGGTTGCCGAATTCACCAGGCCTTTACCTCGTAACGTGCGGGGACTGCCTCGCGCACGTCGGGACCTCGGGCAAACTCGCAGATCGTGTTCGGCAGCTCGCCAGATTGGGAGCTCACCACGGAAGCGCTGAGGTGCTTTGCGCGGCCTTCTGCTCGCGTGAGCAACCCCTCGTATGGTGGGAGGTGTGCCCATCGGTCGAAGTTGCCAGGCGGCGCGAAACGGCCTTCAAACGACACTACGGGGAGCCGCCTGTTCCACGTGCGAGCTATGGGGGCTGCAAGGACGGTGCGCGGTTGCGTCAAGCGCTCGTCGAGGCCGCTGGTCCAGGCACCTGGGAAGCCGGATACATAGAAGCTCTGTTCCATACCGGAATGCGTCTCAATTTGCTGTTTCAGCCCAGGCTCCGGGAGATATGGGGACGGGTCGGAGTGCCGCCGGGGCCATGGGCTTAGACCGCTGGCCCCAAATAGTCCCCCCGGAACGTGAGAGCTTCTAACCCAAGTCCATGGCAAGGCCGGGAGGTTGACCCAACATGATGGATGCAGCTGAGATATTGACAGCCATCGATCAGGCCCTCAAGCGGTGTCGCCAAGAGAGGGAGCGCCTGGCTACGGAGGAAAATCGCTGGCGACGTTCACGCGGGTATCCTCAAAAAGCGTATGAATAGCCAGGGCAGTGTACCCTCCTCCTCGAGGGAAAACTTAGGGCCGAGGGGTCCGAGAGGAGGGGAGACACCGCGATGGACAGGGGGAGCACAAGGGGGAGTCCGGGTCAACCCCATCTAGGAGTGGCGGCGGGAGAGGGTGCAGGCGCCTATCCAGGAGGGCTGGAGGCCGAGGTGACGGAGCTTCTGGGCCGGGCCCGCTACCAGCGCCGGCCGGCCGTGGACGGGCCAGCCGGCTACCGCAACGGCTATGGCAAGCCCCGCCGGCT
>ERZ511473.1606-NODE-1606-length-16957-cov-11.602370_pt1 | contig 16957 bp, 11 predicted proteins | sample MGYA00374947_ERZ511473 | MGnify/ENA primary metagenome ERZ511473 (study PRJEB26303, sample SAMN06343854) | sediment metagenome | isolation source: hot spring sediment | place: Canada: British Columbia | collected 2012-09-26 ... | reverse complement strand
GGGCATTTATAAGCCGAAGGCTTAATTTCAGGGTGGGTGGGGAAAACATAAGTAAAATAAATAGTTTTAGAATTATTTGACAAGGCAAATGGAATTATAAGTTATCCTTTAAAATTTTCATAACCTAATATGTTTGATGATATATTGGATATTCATTTTGATAGGTGGGCAGAAGGAAAGGGAGTTAATGAAATGTCGCTATTAAATGATGATTTATTCGTAGATTTCTTTGAAACAAGAAAAAACTTATTCAATAAAAAACATTATGAATTTATGATAAAGTTAAAAAATGGTTTTTCTGGTTATTTTGAAGTTTTAGATTTTGTGGATGAAGATAAAATTAGGTTGAGAAATGTCATGAATAATGAAATTTATGAAGTTATTTCTAATTTAAAACCCGTGAAGTATGATATTATTGTTTCAAGAATTTACGAAGATAATGGAGTTTTTAAATTACTTGAAGAGTTATCTTTTGTTGTTCCATATTTCCTAAAAAATAGACTTAACTTTAATCAAACGCCTTACCAAAATTATTTAAATTTTATAAATCAAGAAAAATTTACAAAAAATTGGGATGGATTTGATTACAAGGAATATGTCTTCTTCTTTGAAATTGAAAATAATGATGCTAAAAAATTTATTAATTTTGTTAAAAGGTCTGATTTTATTTTTGAGACGAAAATTGGCTATCTTATTAAATTAAGTGGTAAAATTGTAAAATTTCTAAAAAGGGTTCCTCTTTATCCAAACGAGATTATAAATGATTATCAGATTGGTATTATTTCATCAATTCCGGTTTCAAATAAAGGTAATGTTCCAATTATAAGTTTTTTTAGTATAAGTATGGCAAAAGCTTTCTTTGAATATGCTAAAAATAAGATAAAAGTTTTAAAGTGCTTTATAAACCAAGAAAAAAATTTAAAAGAAATTGATTTTGAACAAGAATTTACCGAACAATATAAAATTGATTTGTTTGAATTTTATAATAGTAAAAAAACTTATAGTGAAGAAGAATTTAAATTTTACTATAATCTTGAAGCACACTTTAAAAAGATTGGAGCTTTAAATTTTCTTGAAATTCTTGAAAAATATGAATGATTTAGAGGTGCTTTTGAAAATTTATGGAATAAAAGAAATTTTTCTACCTGAAAATTATTTTGATAAACAAAAAATTTTGAAAATTTTTGAAGAAAAAATTAAAAATTGTACAAAATGTGAATTACATAAAAGTAGAACAAAATTTGTTTTTGGAAGTGGTAATCCTTATGCTCAAATTGTCATTATAGGTGAGGCACCTGGTTTTGAGGAAGATAAGAAAGGAGAACCATTTGTAGGAAAAGCAGGAAAACTTTTAACAAGCATATTAGAAGAAATTGGTATAAATAGAAATAAAGATGTCTTTATAACAAATGTTGTTAAATGTCGTCCTTTAAACAATAGAGATCCAAAGGAAGTTGAAATTTTAACATGTAAGCCATATTTGGACTTTCAAATAAAAATAATATCTCCTAAGTTAATTGTTGCACTTGGAAGATATTCTGCTGGACTTTTAACTTCAAGACCACCAGAAAAAGCACTTCAAAATAGAGGCAAAATCATTGAAAGTATTTATAAAATTCCACTTTTGATAACTTACCATCCTGCTGCTGCACTAAGAAATCCAAATTTAACACCAGTTATAAAATCAGATTTAGAAAAAATAAAAGAATTCTTAAAATGATAATTTTTTTATTTTTCTTTTTAAAAAATGGAGATTTTATCGAAGTTGAAAAAATTGGATATGAATTTTGGAAAGTTGAAAATTTAGATATTGAAAAAGAAGATAGTTTTTTACTATTTTGGACAAAAGAAAAAGGTTATTTAACTCAAAGTGCTTATAATGTTAAAGACCCTTATGTTAAAATTTACTATTTAAATGAATGTTATAAATTTAGATTTAAAGTTTCACTTTTAGATGAAGAAATAAATGCTCAAAAAAGCTTAAATCTTCAAGTAATTGAAATTAAGAAGTTTGGAGCTTATGATAGTTTAACTTTTAAATTAGGTTTTTATAATGATGAAGAAGTTTGTAAAATTAAGTTTTATAAAATTGAAAGTAATTTTTTAAGAAATTTGAATTTTGAGGATTATAAACATAAACCAAAATTTTGGGATATTGATAAAAACAAATTTTGGCAAGTTGTTCAATTAAAACCTGGAACAATTTATAAATTGGAAATTTCTGCCAGTGGTCATTATAAATTTCAGATTGATTGTATTGATTATAAAGAAAACGTTAGGAAATTAAAAGATAATATTATTTTGATAGATACGATTAGTGCTTATTGCTTTAAGCAATTCTTTGTTTTTACAATTGATAGTGGTCATATTTTTCAAATAAAAAGTGAAGTTTTAGGAACACTTGATTTTGTTGTTTCTGCAAAAAGTAAAAAAATTTTCATTTATAGAAATGTTGATTACACTGGGAAGATTCTTATTTATGATAAAAATGGCAAACTAATTAAAAATGAGAATTTTTCTGAAAATCCAAAAATTTTTGAATTTGATAAAACAGGAAAATTTTTAATTCTTATTCCTAAAAAATTTAAAAAGGAGATTAAGTTATAATGCGTATTGAGGGTGGAGAAAAAAGGGGATTTATCATAAAAGTTCCAAAAGATATTAGACCTACAACTTCATTTATTAAAAAGTCTATATTTGATACAATTGGTAGTTTTATTTTGAATAAAGAAGTTCTTGAATTGTTTGCAGGAAGTGGAGCATTGGGTTTTGAAGCACTTTCAAGAGGTGCGAAAAGTTGTATATTTGTTGATATTTCAAGAAGTTCCCAAAAGGCAATAGAAGAAAATATAAGAAAATTAAATTATCAAGATAAAGCCACTTTTATAAAATTGGATGCGGTAAAGTTCTTAAAGAATTATTCAATTAGTTTTGATGTTATTTTAGCGGATCCACCTTATGATTATGAAAATTATGATGAACTTTTAAGTTATGGATATTTGAGGCTTAAAGAGAATGGGATTTTTGTTCTTCAATTATCATCAAAAACAAAATTAAATTTAAATTCATTTTCAATCCTTAAAAATTATAAAAAAGGTGAAACAAGTGTTTTATATTTAGTAAAAACTTAAAATCTTGTGAAAAATTTTTTTGCTTTAAAATTTAATTATGTTGATTTATCTCCTTTTAGCTCCTTCCTTAGAGATAATTCATTATTATGAGTATCTTGATAGTCTTTTCTCAAATGTAAGTAAAAGTGAAGGTGTTGATAAGGAATTATTAAAATCTATTGCTTATGTTCAGACAAGATTTTATCACCATAAATGTCCATCTATTGATAGTTCTATTGGAATAATGGGTGTAAAGGACTTTTCAATCCCGATAAATTATAATAAATCAATTGAAGTTGAATGTGAAAATTGTTTAAACAAAAAAATTACATTAAATGGAATAAAAGCCTATTTAGTTGAGAACGAAGAAAATAATATCAGATATGCTTCTAAATTACTAAGAAAATTTTTAAATGAATGTTCTAATAACATAATTTGTGCTTTAAAAAGATATGGAAAAAATGATTTATTTGTAGAGGATGTCTTAAAAATTTATAGAGAAGGTGTTGAATTTTATAATTTATCAATAAAACCGCATTTAAATGCTCCTCAATTTAAAGCTAATTGGATATTTGGTGCGGATTGTTCTCCACAACCAGAATTTAGCTTTGTTAATCAATTTGTTCCTGCAAGTAATAGTAACTATACTGATGCAAATAGACCTTATGATTATCCAATTAGTAAAGTTATCATTCATACAACGCAAGGTTCTTATAATGGTGCTATTTCTTGGTTTCAAAATCCTAATGCTCAAGCTTCTGCACACTATGTTTTAAGATCATCTGATGGACATTCTACACAGATGGTTTGCCATAAAGATATTGCTTGGCATGCAGGCAATTGGAGTTATAATACAAGAGCTATTGGAATTGAACACGAGGGATATATAAATCAAAATGGTTGGTATACAGATACACTTTATTTAGTATCTGCTAGAATAACAAGAACACTTTCAAATTTATACTCAATACCAAAAATTCGTGATACATCAGCAATACTTGGGCATAATCAAGTCCCTGGTTGTAATTTTCCAGGTGGTGGGGGTTATAGTTGTCATACTGATCCTGGACCATATTGGGATTGGAAGTACTACATAGCACTTGTGAATGGTTTATCATGGAAGGATACACTTTTTGATGAATTTAGCAATAATTTTAAGAGATTTGGTCCTTATGATTCTTGGTGGTTTGATAGTTTAGTTGGTTATAATGGTGGTCATCATTTTTGGACTTATTCTTGGACAGGTGCTATTACTAATTGGGCAAGATGGACACCAATACTCCCATTTCCTGGAATTTATAAAGTTAAAGTTTATATTCCTCAAAATAGTAAAGCGTATGTTAGATATAGAATCTATTATAGGAATGGTGTTTCGGAAAAATGGGTAGATCAAAGCTTATATAATAATCAATGGGTTGATTTGGGTAATTATGAATTTAATGCAGGTTATTCAATAAATAATGGTTCAATAACACTTGGAGACACTACAATTTCGGGTAGAGAAAATCAAAGAATAGGTTTTGATGCTATTGTTTTTATTTATCAAGGTCCTCTTAATGGTTGTAATGATAGGATTGTAGATGATGGAAATATTGGTTGGTTTGCTTATGGTACTTGGCCATTAGGTTCTTATACAGGTTATGCAGGTGATTATAGATATAACTACACATCAAATAATGATTCGGTAATTTATAATCCTCAAATAAATTGTCCTGGTGGTTATAATCTAAGGGCCTGGATAAGAAAGGGAAGTAATAGAACTTCACAAGCAAAATATAGAGTTTTAAAAGCAAATGCAGATACAATTATTTATTTAAATCAATTTTCCAATAATTTAAATGATACAGGATGGATAAATCTTGGTAGCTTTTGTTTGAATAGTAATTCAAAAGTTATTTTATATTCAAAGACTTCTGAAAATTCAAATAATATCGTTGTTATTTCTGATGCTATTGAATTCAAATATAATCCAAATATGAATTGTAATATAACATCTAATAAGGAATTTAATAATATTTGGACGATAAAACTTGAAAATAATGGTGTAGTTAAGATAAACCTTGGAATTAACAGAAATATTAGTTTGAAAGTTTATTCTATAAATGGTAGAAAAGTTTATGAGTTTGATGGAGATTTGAAAGCAGGATATAACGAAATAAAAACAAATTTAAAAGATGGTGTATATATTTTGAGGTTTGAGGGAGAAATTTATAAATGGATAATAAAAAGATAAAAATTTTAAGGAAAGCGAAACAAATTTTTACAAGCTCAAATCCCTTAATTATTGAAAATGGTTCAATTGTTTTTGATGATAAAATAATATGGATTGGAAAAGATAGCGATTTACCTTCTGAATATCTAAAATTGGCAAGTAAGATAATAGATGTTTCAGGGAGAGTCATTCTTCCAGGATTTGTAGATCCTCACACACACTTGGTTTTCTATGGAGATAGAATTGTTGAATTTGAACTAAGGTTAAGAGGTTTTGATTATTTGAAAATTAGGGAAATGGGGGGTGGTATTTTAAAAACTGTTAAGGATACAAAAAATGCAACAAAAGAAAAAATAAAAAAATATGTGAAGAAATTTATAAAGAAATTTATTGAATATGGAACTACTACAATTGAAGCTAAAAGTGGTTATGGTCTTGATTTAGAAAATGAAATTAAAATACTTGAGATTACTAATGAGCTAAATGATAAACCAATTACAATTGTTCCAACATTTTTAGTTCATGATTTTATAGATGATAGAGAAAAATATGTTAATGAGGTTATAAAAAATTTAGAAATAATTAAGCAGAGAAATTTAGCTAAGTTTGTTGATGTTTTTTGTGAGAAAGGAGTTTTTGAAATTGAACAAACAAGAAAAATTTTAAATAAAGCTAAAAAATTAGGATTTTTATTAAAATTACATACAGATGAATTTTATAATATAGGGGGTGTTAAACTTGGAGTTGAATTTAATGCTATTTCACTTGATCATTTAAATGAAATAACTGATAATGATATTAGCTTACTTTCAAAAAGTAAAACGATTTGTGTTTTATTACCTTGTACAACATTTTTGTTAAGAAAAAATAAATATCCACCTGCGAGAAAACTAATAGATAGTGGTTGTAAAGTAGCAATAGGAACTGATTTCAATCCAGGAACATCATTTACTCAAAATATGCAATTTGTTATTTTGTTATCAGTTATTATATTAAATATGAAAATTGATGAAGCAATTTTAGCTAGTACTATAAATTCAGCAAAAGCGATAGATATGGATAAGTTTGTGGGAAGCTTGGAAATTGGAAAATTCGCAGATTTTATTGTTTTTGATTTTGATGATTATAGATACTTGGTTTATAATAGTGCTATAAATAACTTAAAAATGGTTTTCAAAAAAGGAAAACGTTTGCTTTGACCTGCCTTGTCCAATAAATAATTTATGGAAAATTTTTGAAATTATTGATTTAAAGCCACAAAAGCAAAAAAATTGCTTGCTTTAAAATTTTCATTCCGTAAATTGTTAACTAAAAGGAGGTAAGGAAATGGAGTGGAAAGGGAAAAAAGTTTCTGAAAGTGCTAAAATTATCTTAGAAAACGCTGAAAAGATAGCAAGAAAGAGAGGTGAGAGTATAGTAGATACTGATCATCTACTTTATTCATTACTTACAACATCAGAGAAAAATCCTTTTGCTAAATGGCTTGAAAAGAAAGGAATATCTGTTGAGCATGCAAGAAGAGAAGTTCAAAAAACACTTGAAATGCTTTATAGTCAATTAGAAAGTTTAACCCAATCTTATAGAAGAGCTTTTAATGATTTAGAAAATCAAATTGCCTATAATTATTCAAGCTCATTTGCAAGAGAAATAATAAATAAGTTTTTACAACTTCTTTCTGAAAGTATTGAAAATTATATAACAGGTAAGAGAGAAAGAGATTTTGTTCAAATTACAACCCAAAGATGGGTTCCTACGAGGACAAGGAGTTTATTTAGAAGTATTATTGAAGAATTGTTTTCTGAATTTGAAGGATTATTGTTCCCTGATGAATTTTCAAGTACTTGGACATTAAAAGAACAAACAATAAGTGTTCCAAAGAAATTTGTAGATAGTATAAAAGAAATAGCTTACAAATATGGTTATTATAATGTTGATGAACTTATTTCAACACTTGCGGATTATGAAGATAAAATTAGAAGCTCACTAATCCATTTATACGATAATGGTATAGATCCCAGAAGAATAATTTATAAAATTTTAAATAAAAATGAAAAAGTTGAGTATTCAATTTTTGTTCAAAGTATTTTAAATAAAATTGCATCTATGAAAGATGAAATATCCGCTAATGATATTATAGAGGCTCTTGCTGAAAGTAAAACAATTGGTGGAACGATATTAAATCAATTAATAAATGCAATAAAATCAGCTGTTAAAACTGGCTCTTGGAGTGATGAAATAAAGGAGGAAGAAAGATCTGCCCTTGAAAGATGGGCGATTGATATTACCAAACTTGCAGAAGAAAATAAACTTGACCCAATTATTGGAAGAGATAGAGAAATAGAACAAGTTATAGAGATTCTTGGAAGGAAACAAAAGAATAATCCAGTTTTAGTAGGACCAGCAGGTGTAGGTAAGACTGCTATTGTTGAAGGACTTGCTCAAAAGATCGTCAAAGGTGATATTCCAGATTTTCTAAAAAATAAAAGAATTTTACAGCTTGATGTTGGTGCCTTAATTGCGGGAACGAAATATAGAGGGGAGATGGAAGAGAGGACAAAACAATTATTGGACGAATTAAGATCAAGAGATGATGTTATTCTATTTATTGATGAAATTCACACAATTGTTGGAGCAGGTAAAGCAGAAGGTGCACCATTAGATCTATCAAACATGTTAAAACCATCATTGGCAAGAGGAGAAATTAGGGTAATAGGAGCAACTACACCTGATGAATATAGAAATTATATTGAAAAAGATAGTGCATTAGAAAGAAGATTTCAACCTGTTTGGGTAGATGAACCTGATTATTATTCAGCTATTGAAATTTTAAAAGGTCTTAAAAGTAGATATGAAGAGTATCATAATGTTAAGATAAGTGATAATGCTATTGAAAGTGCAGTTAAATTATCAAGTAGGTACATACAAAATAGAAAACTTCCTGATAAAGCAATAGATGTTCTTGATAGAGCTGCTTCAAGGAAAAAATTGAAGGTTTTATATAATAAACCTACAAAAGAAAAAATTTTATCCGAAATAGAAAGAATAGATAAGGAAATTAGCAAAGCTAATGAAGATAAAAATTATGAAAGAATTGAAGAACTAAAAAAGATAAAAGAACAATTAACTCAAAAATTAAAAGAAATTGAAAATGTTCAAAAGACAGATGAAGAAATTGAGAAAAGAATAAGTGAATTGGAAGAGAAAATAAAGGAAGCAGAAAGTAAGGCAGATGTTGAAAATTGGGAAAAGTATTCAGAAGAATTAAAATTATTAAAGAAAGAATTGCTTTCAAGGAGGAAAGAAAGAAAAGATGAAATTGTTGTTGATGAAGAAGATGTTGCGGAAGTTGTTTCGGAAATAACAGGTATTCCACTTCAAAAGATGATGGAAGAAGAAAAGAAAAAACTATTACATATGGAAGACTATTTACATCAAAGAATTATAAATCAGGAGGAGGCAGTTAGAGCAATTTCTGAGGCGATCAGAAGAGCAAGAGCAGGAATTAGTGAGCCGAAAAGGCCCTTAGGGTCATTTTTATTTTTAGGACCAACTGGTGTTGGTAAAACTGAATTAAGTAAAGCTCTTGCAGAATTTTTATTTGGTTCAGAGGATGCTTTAATTAGACTTGATATGTCGGAATTTAAGGAAGAACATTCAATTTCAAAGCTCATTGGAGCTCCGCCTGGTTATGTTGGTTATGAGGAAGGTGGGAAATTAACGGAAGCAGTCAGAAGAAAACCTTATAGTGTTATTTTATTGGATGAGGTTGAAAAGGCGCATCCAAGAGTTTTTGACTTATTCTTACAAGTTTTAGAAGATGGAAGATTAACTGATAGTCAGGGAAGAACAGTTAGTTTTAGGAATTGTGTAATAATAATGACTTCAAATCTTGGTAGTGATTACATTAGAGAATTTATGGAAAGATTTTCTGAAAGATTTAAAGATGTTTATAAAAGAGGGGATGATTTAGAAAAAGAAAGACTGTTAAAAGATTTTTATTTTGAGTTTGAAATTGTAAAGGAAAGAGTTATTGAGGTTGTGAAAAGATTTTTTAGACCTGAATTTATAAATAGGATTGATGAGATTATAGTTTTTAAACCACTTCTTTGGAATGAGATTATTGAAATTTCGAAATTATTAATAAACAGATTAAAATTGAGACTTAAAGAGCAAAAAATTGATATGGAAATAACTGATAAAGCACTTGAACTTTTGGCAATTAAGGGATTTGATCCAATACTTGGAGCAAGACCATTAAGAAGGGTTATTCAAAAAGAAATTGAAAATGAAATAAGTAAATTGATTTTAAGTGGTAAAATTACTCAGGGTTCTAAAATTATTATTGACGCTGAAAATGAAAGGTTTATAATTAAGTGATTTATGTTATGGTGGAATCTTTAATTTATGAAAAAATTTTCTAAAACTATTGATTTTATATGGGAATTAATAGGGCAAAGCCTCCAAGGTATAAAAATGTACTTTGTCCATAGTGTTAAGTTTTTGATAATCAATAAGTTATAAAAAATTTTTTAAATTTAAAGCCCCCCTGATGCCGAAAAACGGGTATTTTAAAGCCGAAGGCTTAAATACAGGGTGGGTGGGGAAAATAAGAAATAATCGTAATTTTGGAATTATTGGACAGGGCAACAGGGCATTTTAATTATGCTTTAAAATTTTAATTATGATTTATATCTTTTTCTATTTACCTTGGGAATTTAAAAGCTTTGAAGAAAAGGAAAGTCCAATGAAATTTTTTGATCCTGAAAGTCTGAGATTAAGAGCATTAGAAAAAGGTGAATGGTCAAAAGTCGGAGATATTTTTTATTCTAATAAGATAAATCAATTTAATTGGCAATTTATAGGACCTTCTTATATAGAGAAAGGTTCTTGGTCAGATGGTTTATCAAACTCGGGAAGGATGACATTTATTTTACCTCATCCTACGAATCCAAATATAATATATGTTGCAACAGCGGGTGGTGGTGTTTGGAAAACAAATGATCAAGGATTAACATGGACACCTTTAACTGACAATTTACCTACATTAACATCAGGAGCATTAGCTTTTGACCCTACAAATCCTGATATTATTTACTATGGTACAGGAGAAATGCATTATTGTTTAGTTTGCTTCCCAGGTGATGGATTATTTAAATCAAGCGATGGTGGAAACACTTGGGTTAAAATTGCTAGTGCGAATCAAGTTGGTTATTATATATCAAGAATTATTATAAATCCAATTACACATAGAATTTTAGTTGCAAGTGATTTGGGTATTGTTTATTCTGATGATGGAGGGAACACTTGGTTATCTTCAAATATATCTGATCAAGTAAATGATGTTGTTTATAGAAGTGATAGTCCTAATGTCTTATTTGCTGCAAGTTTAAGAACTGGAATTTATAAATCAATTGATGGTGGTTCAACTTGGACGAAAATAAATAATTTACCTACTTCTGGTTATTTTAGATCTCAAATAGCAATTTCAAATAGTAATCCTAACGTTATTTATGTTGCTTTTGGTTCTAACAATTATTATTTATATGCTTTTTATAAATCTACTGATGGAGGTAATACCTGGACGCAGTTAAATGTTCCTGAGTATCTTTGTGGACAAGGCTTTTATAATCATGCGTTGATCGTTAAACCTAATGATCCTAATACAATTATAGCTGGTGGTGTTCATAATTACGGTTCTTCTTGTCAATATGGAATTATAAAAAGTGTTAATGGTGGAGCTTCTTGGACTGAAATTGCTAAAAATATTGTTCATCCTGATATTCATCATTTTGCTTATGGTTCTGATGGCACATTGTATGTAGCAACGGATGGTGGAATATGGAAAAGTTATGATGATGGAAACACATGGATAAATATAAATAAAGGCCTTGGAACCTTACAATTTTATACGCTTGCTATTAAACCAAATGATGAATGGATTATAACAGGTGGAACACAGGATAATGGAACACCAATTTTGTATAATTTGCCAGTTTGGAGAGAAGTTAGTGGTGGTGATGGCGGTCCTACAATTTTTGAATTACAAAATCCCAATTACTTTTGGACAAGTTATATTTATTTGTGGTATTTCAGCAAATATCAATTAACAAGTGGATATCCAAATCCATCTTGGCAGTATCTGTTTTATAAACATCCGTGGTTTAATGATAGAGCAGATTGGGCTAATGGTGCAGTTGATGTTCATCAAGATGGAACAATTATTGTAGGAACTTATAGATTATGGATTTCAATAGATGGCGGTTATAATTGGAGTATTATTAGTCCAAGCTTGGCAGGAGCGACAGGTGTTTTACTTTCTGCAAAGTTTTCATATACAAATTCAGATACAATTTATACTGGTTCTAATCAGGGCCATTTTTATTTTACATATAATCAAGGAGCTAATTGGATAAATAAGTCATCTAATTTAAATGTTTCTCCAAGTCCAATTAGGAAAATTATTGTTAATCCAAATAATAGTAAAAATGTTTATGTATGTGTTGGTAGAACAAATAATAGAAAGGTTTTATTTTCAAATGATGCTGGACAAACCTGGAATGATATAACGGGGAATTTACCTTCTGGTAGAACATGTAGAACATTTGCTATTGATTTTCAAAGAAATATTATTTTTGTAGGAATGGAAGATGGTGTCTATTATTCAAAAAATAATGGGCAAAGTTGGCAAAAAATGGATGGTATTCCAAATGCTTATGTATTTGCCATGGATATTGTTAATAATAAACTTATTGTTGCAACACATGGTAGGAGTATGTGGAAGTTTGATATTGTTGCTGGTGTTAAAGAGATTACTTTAAAAAATGATTATATTATAAAAGGTAATAGAGTTATTTTTCCAAGTGAAGTTGAATATAAAATTTACAAGATTGATGGAAGCTTGTATATTAAAGGAAAAGAAAAGGAAATTACATTACCAAGAGGAGTTTATATTATAAAGTTTAAGAATTTTTCAAGTAGAGTAATAATTTATTAAAATTTGAAAAAAGTTCTATTTTTAATGCCCTATTTTATAAAGGATAATTTTGGTGGAGGAGCGGAAGTTCAAGCATATTTAACAGCAAAAAATTTAACTAATTTATTTAAAGTTTATTATTTAACTTCAAATCCATTGAAAAAAGAAAAATTTGAAATTTTTGAAAATATAAGAATTTTTAGAATTTTAAGAAACACAAGTATTTTTGCTATTCTTGACTTTCCAAAAGTTATTTATTATATCCTCAAAATTAAGCCTGATATTATATATTTGAGAATGAACTATCCATTTCTGCTTCCAGTTGGTCTTATTTCAAAAATTTTAAGAATAAAAACATTTTGGTTTTCAACAGAAGATATAACAATCGATTGGTTTTATAATACAAAAAATTTTTTTAAAGCCCTTAAAAACTATAAGAAAATTTATAAAATTCCAATTCTCTTTATAAATTATCTGCTTTATGATATTTGCTTTTCGCTTGGTATCTACTTAATGGATAAAAGAATTGTTCAAAATAAATTCCAAAAAGAAAAACTTAAAAAATTATTTCATTTAAATAGTGAGATTATTTATTCAATTATTGAAATCAAAGATGAACTTATTGAAAAAGATAAAGAACCTTTAATTTTATGGGTTTCTCATCTTTCCGAAAGAAAACAGCCGTTATTGTTTTTGGAAATAGCAAAAAAAATGCCAAATTACAAATTTATAATGATTGGCTCTGATAGTCCAAATTTTCCAAAAGAAATCATTTTAAATAATAAACCTAATAATTTAGAATATCTTGGAAAATTGAGCATTGAAGAAACAGAAAACTATTTTAAAAAAGCTTGGATTTTCATTAATACAAGCAAAAAAGAAGGTTTTCCTAACACCTTCTTACAAGCATTCAAATATAAAGTTGTTGTTGTTTCTTTAAATGTTGATCCTGATGATATTTTAAAAAATTATAAAATTGGTTTTTTGACAGAAAATTTAGAAAGTGCTATAAGCATTATTGAGAAATTGATTAAAGATGAGAATTTAAGAAATGAAATAACGCAGAGAGCTTATCAATATCTTTTAAAAAATCATTCGGTTGAAAATGTTTTGAGTTTATTTAAAAAATTTAAGAAAACTTATTGATTTTAGGTGGGTAATGGGAAACAAGCTTTCAAATAGAAAAATCTGAGCTTAGTCCAATAAATAGTGTTAAGTTCTTGTTATTCAATAACTTATGAAAAATTTTTTGAAATTATAAATTAATTTAGGTAATTAATGGGGGTGAAGTTTTTAAGCTGTAGCTTTATTTTTAGTTTAGATGGGTAAAAAAGAAAAAATAATAATTTAATCTCATTTAATTTGTCCGATGAAAAATTTTTTGAATTTATTTATTTTATGGGGGATTTGTGGGTGAGCAAAATATCGTAAAATAATGGTGTAGCCTTTACAACGCAAGGAATTTTTACTTTGTCCAATAAATAGTGTTAAGTTATTGATAGTCAATAATTTGTAAAAATTATCTTGAAATTATTTATTTTATGGGGGTTTTAAAGGGGGGCTTTGCCCCCCTGATGCCGAAAAATGGGTATTTATAAGCCGAAGGCTTAAATATAGGGTGGGTGGGAAAAATAAGAAATAATCGTAATTTTAGAATTATTGGACAAGGCAAATTTTTTATGATTTAAAATTTTAAGGCTATGTTTCTGACACTTTTGAGCTTAACATTACAAAGTGGTGGTCAATCAACTCAGCAAGCCTATACGCAAACTCAGACTCAGACACAAACTCAAACTGAAACCAAGACTGCTACTCAAACTCCTGCTAAGACTGAAAAATATGTTGGTGGTTATTACTTATTCATAGTCAAGGGTAATGAGAAATGGTCTTTTGAATTACCAAAGGATAAGACAATTGATAAGGAAGCTTTCAAAAAGGAAATCTCTTCTGTAAAGGGTGTGAAGGAAGTTCAATTTGATGAGAAAACTAAGACTTGGACAGTAAAAGTTGATAAAGAAGATGAAGTCGTGAAAATTGTCAATAAGTACGGTTTTGTAAAACACGAAAAGAAAACAGAAACAAAGTAAGAAATAGCCCCCCTTTTGGGGCTTAGATGATAATTCTTTTATTTTTTCAGTTTGAATTTCCCAAAATTTCAAATTATGCTATTGTAAATGCTAATATTTTTCTAAAAGATAGTATTATCAGAAATGGAACAATTATTGTGAAAAATGGAAAAATTTATGAAGTTGGTAAGAACATAAAAATTCCTAAGGATGTTTTAGTTTTAGATTATTCGGGAAAGTATATATATCCTGGATTTATTGAGATAATTTCAGAAATATCAAGTGATACATTAAAGGAAATTAAAAAATTAAGAAATTTTGGATTTACAATTGTTCAAATTATTGGAAAGGATAGTATATTAAGAGGATTTACAAAAATTATTTTTACAGAAGATAGCATAAAAAAAGTTTCAGAAAACTCATATTTTGTTATTTCATTTCAAACTAATAAAGAAAAATATCCTGTTTCTCTAATGGGAACAATTGCTAAAATAAGGCAGTTTCTTTATGATGAAAATTTAAAGAATGTTTTATTTCTTACAAATAAAAATGAACTTAATGTTTTAAGAGCACAAAAAATTGCTGATGAATTTAAACTAAATTCATTAATTTTTGGAACAAATAAAGAATTTAGGGTTATTGAAAGCCTGAAAAAGAATCAAAACTTAGTTTTGCCTTTGAAATTTATAGACAGTGTAAGTGATAATTTAAATGAACTTATAGATTGGAAATTTTCAAAAGAGAATGCTAGAATTCTAATTGAAAATGGCTATTTCTTTGCTCTAAGTTCAAATGGAATAAAAGAACAAAATGAATTTTTAAAAAGTTTAAGGATATTAGCTAAAAGGATGGATGAAAACAAAATTATTTTATCATTAACATTAATTCCTGCTAAAATGTTAGGAATTGATAATAATTATGGCTCGATTGAAAAGGGTAAAATAGCTAATTTTACAATAGCTGACGGTAATATATTTAGTAAAAATAGCTCGATATTTGAAGTTTGGATAAATGGATTTATTTATAGAATTAGTAAATATCCAAGAAAGTTCTTTGGAGATTGGGAAGTAAGAATGAATGATAGTACTTTGAGGCTTAAAATTTATAAAGAAGGTAAAAGTTTAAGAGTTAAAGTAAATGACAAGGTTTATTCTAATGTTCATTTTGAAAATAATGTCTTGGAAGTTGATAATTATAAATTTTATTTTTCTGATGATGGTTGCTTAAATTGTAAATATATTTCAGAATTAGAAGAAGAGGAAGTTAAAAAAATTATGGAGAAAGAAAATCCACCAAAAATTTATAAATTATTTCCAACTTTCAAAACAATTTTAATTAAAAATGGAATAATTTGGTTACCAGATACAATTTTAGAAAATGCTGATATTTTTATAAAAAATGGGAAAATTGTAGAAATAGGAAAAAATTTGAATTTTAATGCGGAATATGTGATTGATGCAACTAATAAGCATATAACACCAGGTATATTTGATGCTCATTCGCACATAGCGATAGACGGAGATGTTAATGAATGGTCAGAGTCAATAACGCCAGAGGTTAGAGTGATTGATGTTATAAATCCTTTTGATATAAACATTTATAGAGAACTAGCAGGTGGTGTTACGACTGCTCATATTATGCATGGTTCAGCTAATGCTATAGGTGGTCAAAATGTTATAATTAAACTTAAATGGGGATTCCCAGCAGATAGCTTAGTATATAAAGATAGTCCAAGGACTATAAAATTTGCTCTTGGTGAGAATCCAAAAAGAAGTAATTGGTTAGAGAATTCAGATAGATATCCAAGAAGCAGGCTTGGGGTTATTTCGATTATTGAAGATGCTCTTCTAAGAGCAAAAAATTATAAGGGAAAAAAGAATTTGAGAATGGAAGCTTTAAAAGAAATTTTAAATGGTAAAATTCAAATTCACTGCCATGCATATAGACAAGATGAAATGTTAGCTTTAATGGAAAGTCTAAAAAAATTTGGTATTCAAGTTAGAATGTTTCATCATGCACTTGAAGCTTATAAAATATCAAAAGAATTAAAAAGGGAAAATGTTTATGTTTCTACATTTTCTGATTGGTGGTCTTATAAATTTGAAGCTTATGATGCCATTCCTTATAATGCTTTTATAACTACCAAAAATAATGTTTTAACTTCATTAAATTCAGATTCTCCTGAGCTTGCAAGAAGATTAAATAGTGAAGCAGGAAAAATGTTAAAATATGGATTCACAAAAGAAACCGATGTTTTAAAACTTATAACGATAAATCCAGCTAAACAATTTTCATTAGATAAGTTTGTTGGTTCTCTTGAAAAGGGTAAAGATGCGGATTTTGTAATCTGGAATGGCAATCCATTATCTCCATATAGTATTGTTCTTGAAACTTGGATAGAAGGGAGGAAATTTTTTGATAGAGAAGAAGATCTAAGAATTAGAAAAGAAATTAAATTATTAAAAGAGAAGCTAATGAATGAATTTAAAAATTATTCCGAATAAAAGTTATTGCTTTATTGCTTTGTCCAATAAATAGTGTTAAGTTATTGATAGTCAATAATTTGTAAAAATTATCTTGAAATTATTTATTTTAT
>ERZ511473.1601-NODE-1601-length-17013-cov-3.723193_pt1 | contig 17013 bp, 22 predicted proteins | sample MGYA00374947_ERZ511473 | MGnify/ENA primary metagenome ERZ511473 (study PRJEB26303, sample SAMN06343854) | sediment metagenome | isolation source: hot spring sediment | place: Canada: British Columbia | collected 2012-09-26 ... | reverse complement strand
GCCTTCGCTATGGGCAGCCGTACGTTCCCGCTCTTCTTCCGCACGCAGGCGTCGCGACCCATCCTCCTCGCCAGCGCCCTCGGCGCGCTCGCCCTCGGCACTGTCCTCCGCGCACCTGGCGTGCTGGTCAGCACGGGCCCGCTCCGTGCCGGCGGAGAGGCGCTCCTCGGCTGCGGCCTGCTGGCTGGTATCGCTGCGCTGCAAGTCTTCGCCCCACGCCGCCCGTTACCGCGAGACCAGAGGAGCGCCTGGCTCGACCCGCTGAGCCTCCTGGCCACCTCGGCGCATGGCTGGCTGGCGCTCGCGGCGCTCGCGCTGCTGGGCCGGCTGGCGTTGCCTCGCGCCAGCCTCGTCCCGCGCACGCTCGACCTCGAATGGCACCTGCTAGGTGCCGGCTACGTCACGCTGCTGATCCTGGCCGTCGGGTCGCACCTCCTGCCTGGGTTCAGCGGCCAGCGGCTGCGCTGGCCCCGCGCGAGCTGGGCGCTGCTGGGGCTCGGTAACGTTGCCGTCGCTGGCCGGCTGGCCTGGTCGCTCGCCCCGGCTGCCCCGCTGGCCGGGTGGCTCGGGGCCATCGCCGGGCCTGCGGCGATGGCAGCGCTGCTGCTCTTCGCCCTGAACACCAGGGTAGTGGGCATGTCGGGGCCAATCCGAACGGCCTTGGCCGGGAGGTCGCCGCGATCGGCACACCGGTGAGGAGAGCGCAGTCACCGGCTGGCCCCGGGGAGATCCACGCGAGGGAGTGCGCCCGGCGACTGGCGATGTTATGATAGCGGTAGGTTGAGAAAGCCGAGCGCGCGCCGCTTGCGGGCCGGTAAGAGAAGAAGAGGCGAGTATGACTGGGATAAATCGCGAGCAGGTCATCGACGCTCTGCGCCCGGTGAAGGATCCGGAGATCGGCCGCAGCCTGGTCGATCTAGGGATGATCAAGGACGTGCAGATCGAAGACGGTACCGTCCACGTCCAGGTCGAGTTGACGACGCCAGCCTGCCCGCTGCGGGCCAGGATCCAGACCGATGTCGAGCAGGCCGTCAAGTCGGTACCGGGGGTACGCGAGGTCAGGATCGCCTTCAGTTCCCGAGTGCGAGCTGCCGGCACCGGGATGACCAGCCGCACGCCGCTCCCTGGCGTCAAGAACACGATCGCCGTCGCGAGCGGCAAGGGCGGCGTAGGCAAGTCGACGGTCGCAGTCAACCTGGCGGTGGCGCTGGCGCAGGACGGAGCGGCCGTCGGGCTGCTCGACGCCGACGTCTACGGCCCCAGCATCCCGACGATGATGGGCAACCGCGGGCGGCCGTACCTCCAGAACGACAAGATCGTGCCGCTCGAGTCCTACGGTGTGCGCATCATGTCGGTCGGGTTCATCCTCGACCCCGAGCGGGCGCTGATCTGGCGCGGCCCGCTGGTCTCGCAGCTCATCACGCAGTTCCTGAACGACGTGGACTGGGGAGAGTTGGACTACTTGGTCATCGACCTGCCGCCGGGTACCGGAGACGTCCAGCTCACGCTGGTGCAGCGCATCCCGCTCTCCGGTGCCATCATCGTGACGACGCCGCAGGACGTAGCGCTGGCCGACGCGGTGAAGGGACTGCAGATGTTCCGCGAGGTCAAGACGCCCGTCCTCGGGATCGTCGAGAACATGAGCTATTTCATCTGCCCGCACTGCGGTGGCCGCTCGGAGATCTTCGGCTTCGGCGGGGGCCAGCGCACAGCCGAGCGCTACGACGTGCCGCTGCTGGGCCAGATCCCGCTCGACCCGGCTGTCCGCGAGGGCGGTGACGCCGGGCTACCGATCGTGGTCGGCGCGCCCGAGTCCCCGACCGCTGAGGCGTTCCGCGAAGCAGCGCGCCGGGCGGCCGGCCGGCTCTCGGTCGAGGCGGCACGCAAGCCACGCAAGCCGACGATCATGCTCAAGCCGGGAGCGTAGGCACGCTGGCGAGCAAGAGTGAGTGCGGGGCGGGTCAGCCGACCCGCCCCGTGCTTTGCCTGCCTTCGGCACAGGAGCACGCTTCTCGCTCTAAGCCGCAAGGCCCTCCCGCGAGGCCTGGCTGGATCGGCCGAGCATTACCCGCCTAGCCAACTGGCGGCTGGGTCCGGCGAGGTTCCCCGCCTGCCCGGCGAGCACCACCCTTCTATTTCGGCTGCTGCCGGAGACGGGTAGACTGCGAGCGGCGCCGGCGAAGGTGCTGAGGGGCAAAGGGAACGGCGGTAGGGCCAGAGCCGGGTCAGGGCAGGGAGGAGACGCCGAGGGAACGGATCGAACGCCTCGTGGCCGAGGGCCAGATGCCGCGCGACGCGGTTGAGCAGGCCGAGCGGCTCTGGCAGGAGCGACTCCGGCATGGCGTGACCATGCCGAACGGTGAGCAGGTCTGGATTACCCTGGACGATCTCTACCATGTAATTGTCGATAGCCGAATCTGGCGTCATCCGGAGAGGATCGAGCGCGCCATCGCGCACGTCTTCGAGATTCGGCGCTCGCATAGTGGACGACGGCAGGCGTTCAGCGAGTGGGCCGAGGGAGCGAGCATCCTGCTCGCAAGCTTGATCCTCGAACCCGGAAACCGGTTGTGGTCGCTCCACCTGATTGATGCGAGACGCATGCGACGCTATACTCGCCGTGGAGGCCAGGTCTTATGGAAACGGTCAGAGCATCGATAGAGTGGACGCCCGAGATCGATCGATTCGTGCTGTGGAACGACGATCTCGCTGGGCGAGCCTTCGTCCCGGAGCCGTTCGCTGATATCACGGACAACCTCTTGCTGGAAGTCGATGAGCACGACGAAGAGACCGGGCGGATCGTCGGCGTCGAGCTCGCCATCCTCGAGTTCGACCGCTGGGACGACCTGCCCCAGCTCGACCTCCTCTGGCAACTCCCCGGGCAAGAGCCGCTGCCGCTCGACGAACTACTGCGGCGAGCTCAGCGCGAGCTACGCCAGCAGGCTCGGCACACGGCCAGCCCAGCCTGACCTCTGTTCCCCTATCTCAACGCACGGTGGGCGAGCGCGGTACATAGCGGTCGGAGCAGCGGGCTTTACCCTTTAGGCCAATGGCTCGTCGAGGGATGCCTCGTGACGTGGCGCTGTTACCCGTCGCACCTGATGCCTCACAGGCTCGTACACGCTCATCTTCCCCGCAACGCTGGTAATTGATTCGATCCCAGTCGAACGCTCCTATACTGCTGGCGAGTCTAGCGGTCACGTCGAGGGAGCGCAGTGTGGGGACGGAGTCCAGCCAGGGCAGAACGGAGACACCGCGAGAGCGCATCGAGCGTCTCGTGGCTGAAGGACGGAAGGCCCGTGCCGATCTCGAGCGAGCGCTGCTGTTCTGGCGGCAGCGTTTGCAGGCGGGCATCCTGCTGCCAACCGGCGAGATGGTCCGGATCACCCTCGACGACCTCTACCACCTGTTGGTCGACGATCGAATCCTCCGGAAGCCGGAGCGGATCGAGCTGATACTGCTCAGCATCTTTGAGATACGACAGGCCAGGCAAAGCCGTCGGCGCGTGCTCAGCGCCTGGCAAGAGGGTGAGCGCCACCTCTTCGGGTTTGCTATCCTGGACTCGGATAGCCGGGTGCGGACGATGCACGTCATCGACGAGCGCGATCTCCGCAAGTACGCGAAGGAACCGGTGCTGTGGTCGCGGTCAGAGCTACCGTCGTCTGGGATGGGCCAGAAGCAGACATCATCCGAGTGTTCGTAGAGCCTGCGCTTCCCTCCGGCGCAGTGGTGCATGACGAAGATCTGATCCTCTACCGCGCGCTCGACCAGAACGAGGAGCCGACCGGACCGATCACCGGGATCGAAGTCATTGGCTTCCTCGAGTTCGACCGCTGGGAGGACCTGCCCCAGCTCGACCTCCTCTGGCAACTCCCCGGGCAAGAGCCGCTACCGCTGGACGAGCTGCTGAAGCGCTTGCAGCGCGAGCTACGCCAGCAGGCTAAGCAGATTGTGAGCCCGGCCTAACACTCCTGTATCCATCTTCAACGCGCGGTGGGCTGGCGCTTCCCATGCGGCTCCTCACGGCCGGCTTTTCAGGGGACAACGCCCTCAAAGGGCACCTTGCTGCTCGCCATGAGCGCTCACTGCGACGGATGGCTGCTGCCCTGTGCTCCGCCTGTCGCGGCTGAGACTGCGGTATCCATGTCCAATCCCGGCTGGGGACTCCTATACTCCCAGCGAAGTCGACCGAAGAGGAACGGCAGATAGGGTCAGGGGAATGTAAGGTGGAGTCGGAGCCGGGCCACGGCAGTGTGGAGCCTCCCAGAGAGCGCATCGAGCGCTTGGTGGCCGAGGGCCGGATGCCGCGGGCAGCGGTCGAGCAGGCTGAGCGGGTCTGGCAGGAGCAACTGCGGCACGGCGTCACTATGCCGAACGGCGAACTGGTCCGCATCACACTCGATGACCTCTATCACGTCATCGTCGATAGCCGAATCTGGCGTCATCCCGAGCGGATCGAGCGTGCTATCGCACACGTCTTCGAAATTCGCCGTTCTCACAGTGGACGCCGCCAGGCATTCAGCAGATGGGAAGAGGGCACGAAGGCACTGCTCGCTAGCATCATTCTCGAACCAGGAAATCGGTTGTGGTCGCTGCACCTCATTGATGCGAAACGCATGCGGCGCTATACTCGGCGTGGAGGCGAGATCATATGGAGACTATCAGAGCGACCATAGAGTGGACGCCCGAGATCGATCGATTCGTGCTGTGGAACGACGATCTCGCGGGCCGGGCATTTGTGCCAGAGCCGTTCGGTGACGTCACCGATAACCTTCTGCTCGAGCTCGATGAGCACGAGCAAGAGACCGGCCGGATCGTCGGCGTCGAGCTCGCTATCCTGGAGTTCGACCGCTGGGATGATCTCCCCAAGCTCGACCTCCTGTGGCAGCTCCCCGGCCAGGAGCCGCTGCCGCTCGACGAGCTGCTGAAGCGTTTGCAGCGCCGGCTGCGGCAGGAGGCCGAACGGGCCGCCAGCCTGGCGTAATGCTTTCCCAGATCGAGTCGTGCGAGCCCTCGACCACCCCTCAGCACGCCATCACCTGGGGTGGCCGGCTTGAGCGCGCCAGCGAAGAGCCGCTGCCCTCTGCTAGGCAATACACGGCATGCATTGCCCACGCTTGCGGCAGCGCGCTCTCCATCACCTCGGCTCTCCCCCGCATGATGCCGCAGCCTCCAGATTCTTCGGAATGACGACGCTGAGACGCTCCCTCTGGGAGCAACGAGGTGATTCTGGTACGATCGGCAGCGCGAGCCGCTGGCTCGAAAGGCCAGGTCACAGCCGAGAAGGAGTGAGCGGTTGAACTGCGGTGCCTGCCAAACGCCGGTTCCGGAGGGAGCACGCTACTGCCCGCACTGCGGGCAGGCGCTCGGCGAGCACGGGCGCGCGGCGCGCCGTCGGGTCGTCATCACGGGAGTCGGGGCAGTCACGCCACTGGGCCTGAGCGCCGAAGAGACCTGGCGCGGGCTCATCGCTGGGGAGTCCGGCATTCGCCGGATCGAGCGCTTCGACGCGAGCGAGCTGCCGGTTCAGATCGCCGGCGAGGTGCGAGACTTCGTCCTCGGTGAATGGGTCGACGCCAAGACCGCCCGCCAGATGGCACCGTTTAGCCAGTACGCCGTCGCCTGCGCAGGCATGGCATTGATTGACGCGAGGCTGGACCCAGAGACCGTGGATCCGGCGCGGGCAGCCGTGGTGATCGGCACCGGGGCTGGCGGGATGGCGACGATCCTGGAGACGCACGAGCTGGCGCAGCGACGGGGCCTGATGCGGGTCTCGCCGCACTTTATGACGACCTTCCCGCACAACATGCCGGCCTATCACATCGCCCAGGCTTTCCGCTTCCTCGGCCCGAGCCTGACCGTGTCCACAGCCTGCGCCACAGGCGCCCAGGCACTCGGCGAGGCCGCCGAGCTGATCCGCAGCGGCCAGGCCGATGTCGCGCTGGCCGGCGGCACCGAGTACTGCGTCTTCCCGCTCTTCATCGCCAGCTTCGCCGTGCAGCGCGCGGCCTCCACCTGGAATGACCGGCCACAGCGAGCGAGCCGCCCCTTCGACGCCGAGCGCCACGGCTTCGTCGTCAGCGAGGGGGCCGGGATCATGGTTCTGGAGGCCGCGGAGCACGCCCTGGCGCGCGGTGCCACCATTTACGCTGAGTTGCTCGGCTATTCGTCCAGCAACGACGGCTATCACCCGATCGCTCCCGATCCCGAGGGAAGCGGCGCCGCGCGCGCGATCCGCGCCGCCTTAGCCGACGCCGGCGTTCGACCGGAGCAGGTGGACTACATCAACGCGCATGCGGCCAGCACGCCGCTCGGCGACAAGGCCGAGACGCTGGCGATCAAGCAGGTTTTCGGCGAGCACGCCTACCGTGTGCCCGTTAGCTCCACGAAGTCGATGCTCGGGCACCTGATGGGCGCGACCGGTGCTGTCGAGTCGATCGCCACGGTGCTGACCATTCGGGACGGGATCATCCACCCCACGATCAACTACGAGACGCCCGACCCGGAGTGCGACCTGGACTACGTGCCCAACTGCGCTCGCCGCGCGACGGTACGGATCGCGCTCAAGAACTCGTTCGGCTTGGGAGGGCAGAACACCTGCCTGGTCTTCGGCGCCTGGGTGCCCTAGACGGCCGCGCGCCAGAGGAGGGAGTCGATGCCTCGCCGCTATGCGCCGGCCAGTGGCCTGGTCAGCCCGCGCTTCAGCGGGATCCGCACCTTCGCTCGCCTGCCGCACGTCCGCGACCTGGACGAGGTCGACGTCGCGGTCATCGGCGTGCCGTTCGATACCGGGGTGACATACCGGATCGGTGCCCGCTTCGGCCCGGCGGCAGTTCGCGAGATGTCGGCCATGCTGCGGGCCTACAACCCGGCGCTCGACGTGAACGTGTACGACGTCCTCTCGGTCGTCGACTACGGCGATCTCCCCGTGGTACCGGGCTACATCGAGGACAGCTATGCCCGCATCGAGGAGGGGTTATCGCCGGTGCTGGAGGCCGGGGTGATCCCGATCTGCATCGGCGGCGACCACTCGATCTCGCTTGCCGAGCTGCGCGCGGTGGCGAAGAAGTACGGCCCGGTCGGCTTCGTCCAGTTCGACTCGCACACCGATACCTGGGACGAGTACTTCGGGCGCAAGTACACGCACGGCACGCCGTTCCGGCGCGCGGTCGAGGAGGGGCTGATCGATACCGCCCGCGCCATCCAGGTCGGCATGCGCGGCTCGCTCTACGGGCCGGAGGACTACGATCAGTCCCGCGCGCTCGGTTTCGAGGTCTGGCCGACCGACGACGTCCGCCGCGAGGGCATTCCGGCGGTGATCGAGGCCATCCGCCGCCGGCTGGGCGATAGACCCGTCTTCCTCAGCTTCGATATCGACTTCGTCGACCCCAGCTTTGCGCCCGGCACCGGCACGCCGGAGATCGGCGGGTTCACCAGCCGCGAGGCCCAGGAATTCGTCCGCGGCCTGGCCGGCGTGAACCTGGTGGCCATGGACCTGGTGGAGGTCTTGCCGGCTCACGACCCGGCCGGGATCACGGCGCTGATCGCAGCCAACGTTATCTTCGAGGCGCTGAGCGTCATCGCGCTCAACCGTCGCCCGGCGTGACCGCACTGGGACGACCGGATCTGGAGTGACGGGACAGCCAGGCACCGTGCCGGATCGGGGCAGTGGCGTAGGACGAGGGAGGGACTCATGACCATCACCGGCACCGAGCATATTCTCTTCGGGCGCATTCCCCGCCGGGCAGCGCAGATCCGCCCGACGGCCCCACTCGCTTTCCCGGTCAAAGAGGGACAGCTTCTCCAGATCACCGATGTCCAAGGCAAGCAGGTGGCCGATATGGTCGCCTTCAACCGGCACGATATCAAGGAGTTCCTCTCGACTTCGCACACCCGGGCGATCAACAACTCGTTGATGCTGGTTCAGGACATGACGCTCTACAGCAACCGGCGCAATCCGATGCTGGTGCTGATCGAGGACACCGTGGGGCGGCACGACATTCTCTTCCCGAGCTGCGACCCGCGGCGCTACCTGGACGACTACGGCATCGAGGGCCATCCCAACTGCCGGGACAACTTCTACAACGTGCTCAAAGAGTACGGAGTGGAGTACGACTACATCCCCGACCCGGTGAACTGGTTCATGAACGTGGGGCTGAAGGCACGCGGCGAGTTCGAGATCCGCGAGCCGCTGTCGGAGCGGAACGACTACGTGCTGCTCAAAGCGATGATGGATCTGATCGTCGCCGTCTCGGCCTGCCCTCAGGATCAGAATGCCTGCAACGCCTTCAACCCGACCGATATCCTGATCCGCGTCTACGACTGACCTCCTGGGAAGGAAGGACAACGATGGCGACCGTCTCCGGCTCTCCGAGCTTCGCGCGCGATATCCAGCCGCTCTTCCGCGACAAGGACCGCGAGAGCATGCGCTTCTTGTTCGACCTCCACAGCTACGAGGACGTGGCGGCGCACGCCAGCGAGATCCTCGAGGAGCTCGAAGAGGGCGAGATGCCCTGCGACGGCCCCTGGCCGCCGGAGCAGATCGAGCTCTTCCGTCGCTGGGTGGACGAAGGCATGGCGCCCTAACTGTGTAGCGACACGAGCCGGCACACAGTACCCCAGAGCAGTCGCCCGCCGTACACCGCGAGCACGAGACCGCACAGCGCGTTGATGGCACGGAAGACGCGGGCGCTGACGAACTGCCGGCCGAAACTCACCAGGAGCGCCATCCCAGTTCCCCAGAGTAGCGCACCGAGCATGAAGCCGCTCAGGAACAGCGAGAGCGCCGCGATCCGGTCGGCGCCGCCAATCTGGGCAACGGTCCCGGCGCCGAGACCGATCCAGAACGCAAGCCCGGCCGGATTCGCTACCGAGAAGACGATACCGGTGAGGAGGCTGCCACGGGACGATGGCACCCGCACCGGCTGAGAACGACTACCATCCAGCGCCTCTGCCAGGGCGTGCCGTCCCAGATTGAGCAAGAATGCCCCACCAATAAGGCCGAGCGGCAGACTGAGCACGTCCGTCCCCACTAGCAGAGCCGCGCCGCTCAGCCCGAGAATGGCCCACGCACCATCCCCGATCAGCGCCCCCAGTTGCACCTGGAACGCGGCACGAAACCCGGCACGGATGCCGCGACGGAGGGCTTCGGTATTCACCGCGCCGGGCACGGCTGCATAGGCAAAGCCGAGACCGATCGCTGAGAGGATCGGTGACGAAACCACGTCCATCTCACCTACTCCACAGCGCCTCTACACCGGACCTGCCAGTACGTCCTCCAGCCAGGCATGCCGGTCTGCCTCCTGGCGAGGCGAGTCCAGGTAGCGCACCCACGCCTGTCGCTCGTGCCAAACCGGAGCGAGCTCCCAGCCACACAGGGTCAGCGCATCCACGCCCGGCGTCACCCGGTAAAAGCTCGGCTCCTCGCGACGCCGGAGGTAGTGCGTCTCCCACAACTCCTGGTGCTCGCGCCAGAGGCCGACCATGAGGGAGGTGCCGTCGTCGGAATCGTGCAGCAGCACGAAGCCGAGACCATAGCCGAGATCGAATCTCCCCGCTTCGGTCTCACGAGCTATGAATGCCCGCGCCTCGCGCACGAGCGATCGGGGCACGACGACCTCGGGCCGGCGCAGCTCGTACCACTTGAGGACGGCGCGCGGCAGCACCAGGGGCTCGCCGGGCGCGACCACCCGTGCGTAGTAGCGGTCATCGTCCCGGATGGTACCCACCGCCGAGAGATCGGGCCCTCGCGCCTCGCGCGCCGTGCGCAACTTCACCGCCGGCGGCGCGAACGGTTGGCGCTTACCTGTCAGCGTCTCGACCTCGATCTCGATCACCGCCGTTTCCGAGCCGAGCGCACTGCGGTAGGATTCGACCGTGCGCTCCTTTAAACCGGCGGCTTCCTCGACCGTCGCGTATTTCCGAGCCAACTCCCGCAACGCCTCGGTGCGCTCCGCGAGCGCCTCCAGCACGCGCGCGCGACCGTACGCGATGACCGAGGCATAGGCGGTGTCGTACTTGCAGAGTACCGGGTTCGGCATCGTCGCGACGAATTCGTCGACCTCGACACAGACCCGAGGGTTCTGGCGAAGAGCACTGATGAGACGCCCCTGGCTGGCACCGTGCACGACGATCCGTCGGCCGTCCCAAGCGAAGTTCATCGGAACCACGTACGGCTCGCCATCAGCGATCACCCCGAGGCGCGCCACGAGCGCGCGACGGAGCAAGGCATCGATCTCCTCCGGCAACTGGATCGCGTGATCCTGCCGCCGCAGGGCGTAGCGTGCCGCATCGCTCATTCGTTCCCCCTCACAGTCAAACAGTCTCTCTGCCCGGAGCCCCGCGCTCTCGCGTCGGGGCACCATCGTCTAGACTAGGCACTAAGTGGTTCTATAGCGAGAGCCACTTTTCTGGAATTTCAAGGAGCCACTTGCATGGGTTCGCTTGCTGATATCCCGATCCGCCTCGAGCGCGGTAGCGAGCAGTCCCTCCCTCGCCAGATCGCCGCGCAGATTCGCCGAGCAATCCTCGACGGCCGTCTGCCGCCCGGAAGCCGGCTACCCTCCACCCGCGCGCTGGCGCAGGCGCTCGGTGTCTCCCGCAACGTCGCATTAGCTGCCTACGACGACTTGCACGCTGAGGGGTACATCGAGGGACGCCACGGCTCCGGCACCTACGTCGCGAGTGACTTGCCGCCACTTCCACGTCCCGCCGCGCCGCCGCTACGGCACAAGGCGCGCTGGCTGCGAGACCCGGTCGCTATCCCGGAAGCCGTGCCGGCTGACCTGCCTGGCGGGATCGCCTTCCGGCTCGGCCAGCCATCGCTGGCACCACTGTCTCGCGAGACCTGGCGCAGGATCTGGAGCCGGGTGGCGAGCGATCTCCCACCAGCCGGCTACGGGCCAGTGGAGGGTGACCCTCAGCTTCGCGCGGCGATTGCAGGTCACCTCAACCGGACACGCGGAGTCCCGTGCGGCCCGGACGACGTGGTCATCACTGCTGGCGCTATTCAGGCGGTGATGCTGCTCGCGCGGGCTGTCCTGCAGCCAGGCGACCGCGCCGCGATCGAGGATCCGGGCTATCCCACCGCGCGTCGCGTGCTGATGACCACGGGAGCAGCGCTCGTGCCGGTACCGGTCGACCACGACGGCCTGCGGGTAGAGTGCCTGCCCACCGGTAGGAACGCGCCTCTGCTGGTCTACGTCACTCCCTCGCACCAGTACCCGCTCGGCGTCCGGCTCTCGGTCGCTCGGCGCTTATCACTGCTGGAGTGGGCACGAGAGCACGACAGCCTGATCGTCGAGGACGACTACGACAGCGAGTTTCGCTTCGACGCTCCCCCGTTGCCGCCGCTCGCCGCACTAGACGAGCACGGGCAGGTAGCCTACGTGGGCACCTTCTCCAAAGTGCTCACCCCGTCGCTGCGGGTCGGGTATCTCGTGGCCTCACGAGCGCTCCTCGACCGTGTGGTGCGCCTCAAACGGCTCGCCGACTATCACACCTCCTGGCCAGTCCAGCGGGCCCTGGCAGCCTTCGTCTCGGAGGGCGAGCTGGATCGCCACATCCAGCGCGCCCGGCGCCTGTACGCCGAGCGGCGTCGCACGCTGCGGGAAGGGCTAGCCCCGGTCATAGGCTGGGCCAGGCTGTGGGGACTCGAAGCTGGGCTCCACGCCTTCCTCGAACTGGCTCCAGGTCTCTCGGCAGTCCGTGTCGCGGCGCTCGCTCGCGCCCGTGGCGTCATCGTCTCCACGCTCGATGACTTCAGCATCGGAGAGCCCGAGCGGCAGGGGCTGTTGCTCGGGTACGGTGGGCTCGAACTGGACGAGATCGCGCGCGGGACTCAGGTGCTCGTCGACGTCATTACCGAGCTCGGTGAGGCTCACGCGACGAAGTAGCGGAGCGTGAGCGGGAGAGACTCCGCTGGCGGTACGTCGACCCGCTGGCCCTCGATGCTGACCTCCAGCGTCCGCGGGTCGACGCGTACCTGGGGCGAAGCCGTGTTGTAGCGCATCGCCGCTTTAAAGGTCTGGCGCGTGCTCTCGACTGGCACCGCGCGGCGGCGCAGCCCGTTCCGCTCGGAGAAGCCGGACTCGAACGCCTGCCGCGAGACGAAGTTGACCGCGAGCGCGGCGGGCGCCGCACCCAGCCCGCCGAACATGGGCCGGTAGATCAACGGCTGGCCGACCCGGGTCGAGCCCATGCCATCGCCAACGACCGCCCAGGCGACGAACCCGCCTTTGATCACGGCCTGCGGCTTGGCGCCGAAGAGCGCCGGGTGCCAGAGCACGATATCGGCCAGCTTGCCGGGCTCCAGGCTGCCGACCTCACGGGCTAGCCCGTGGGCGATCGCCGGGTTGATGGTGTACTTGGCCAAGTACTGGAGGATCCGCGGGTTGTCGTCGCCCTCGCCGGTCTCCGGATCGAAGCCACCTCCGCGCACCTCCTTCATCCGGTGAGCGAGTTGCCAGGTGCGGCTGATGACTTCGCCGATCCGCCCCATGCCCTGCGAGTCGGAGGACATGATGCTGATCGCGCCTAGGTCGTGCAGCACGTCCTCCGCGGCGATGGTGCTCGGCCGCACACGGTCACGCGCCGCCTGCACGTCCGTGGGAAAGAGCGGGGTCATTCGGTGGACGACCATGATCATCTCGTACAGCTCGCGGGCGCTGTTCACCGAGTACGGGATAGTGGGGCTCGTGGAGGAGCCGATGATGTTGGGCACGCTGGTAATCTCCAGGATGTTGGGCGCGTGCCCGCCGCCCGAGCCCTCGACATGGTAGGCATGGATCGAGCGCCCGCCGATGGCAGCGATCGTCTCCCGCAGTGCCCCGGCCTCGTTGATCCCGTCGGTGTGCAGCGCCACCTGCACGCCGGTCTGGTCTGCCACGCTCAGGCAGGCATCGATCACCGCGGGGAAGGCGCCCACGTCCTCGTGGATCTTCAAGCCGGCGCAGCCGGCCTCGATGTGCTCCTCGAGATGGTCACGGGCCGAGGAGCCACGGCCGAGCACAGCCAGGTTGATCGGGATCGCCTCGAACGCCTCGAAGAGGCGCTGGATGTTGGACGCCGGGTTGACGCCCAGATCCCAGACGCCGCCGGAGCCCTGGGCCACCAGCGTCGTGATCCCTCCGGCCAGGGCGGCCGGGATCAGGCTGGCGGAGGAGAGATGGACATGAGAGTCGATCCCGCCGGGGGTCGCGATCAGTCCATCGCCCGGGATAACACCGGTACTGGCGCTCAAGACCAGCTCGACGTCGTCCATCACGTCCGGGTTGCCGGCCCGGCCGATCGCAGCGATACGGCCGTCCTTGATCCCGATGTTGCTCTTGAAGATGCCGAGCACGGGATCCATGACGACGACGTTGGTGATCAACAAGTCGAGCTTGCTCGGGCCCGGCTGGCGCCCGGCGAGCATGCCGTCGCGTACCGGCCTGCCGAAACCGGTGAGCGGCTCGAAGCCTGGCGGGGTATCGTCGCGCTCGATCCTGGCGAACAGGTTGGTGTCGGCCAGCCGTACGCGGTCACCGGTCGTCGGGCCGTAGATCGCGTTGTAGGTGCGGCGGTCCATCGAGTGCGGCATCGTCGTCCTCCTGGTAGCCCTGGCTCGCCATCGCCCGGCGGCGTATGGCCCGCGCGCCTACTCTGCCGGCTCCTCCGGCTCGTGCAGGAATCCCTTGGCGACCATGTGCTCCAGCAGGGCCTCGAGATCGACCTGGTCGAGCGGGCCATCGACCAGGCCGTGGAACCCCCGCACGACTCGCCGCCCGCCGATCGGCACCAGCGGCACCTCGACCGTCTGCCCCGGCTCGATCCGGATCGCCCCGCCCGAGGGGACATCGGGGCGCATGCCGAAGGCCTTGCGCCGGTCGAAGCGGAGCCGGGGGTTGGCTTCGAAGACGTGGAAGTGCGCCGTCAGGTGGACGGGGACGTCACCGTCGTTCGTGACCCGCACCCGGGTCACCGGCAGCCCGGCGTTGATCTCGACCGGGCCAGGAGCCGGCAGGATCGCGCCGGGCGGCAGGTCGTCCAGCCTCATCGGATCGGGTTCCTCAGCGTCACCAGCCGGGTACCGTCGGGGAACAGGGCGTCGACGTGGAGCACAGGGATCATCTCCGGCACGCCGGGCAGCACATCCTCGCGGGTGAGCACCGAGCAGCCGTGCGCGACCACCTCGTCGTACGGCCGGCCGGCGCGCGCCTCCTCGAAGACCTCGTCGCAGATGAGCGCCACGCTCTCTGGGTAGTTAAGCTTGAGCCCGCGAGCACGTCGTCGCCGGGCCAGCTCGGCCAGGGTGAAGATGGTCAGCCGGTCAAGCTCTTTCTGTGTCAGATGCACCTGCTGCTCGCCCTCGCTTCCGGCTCTTCGACGGCTGATTATCCCCGGCGTCCCTCGGGCCGCCAAGTGGCGAACGGCCGGTCAGCTCGAAACGCACGCGGTAGGGGATCCGGTAATCGCGCAGGAGCCTCGTGAGATCGACCGTCCGGTACCCGGCTGGCGTCTCCGGTCGCCGGTGGGGCGAGATCGCGAGCTTCGTCGGCAGCAGCGTGCCCAGCCGGCCGGCGGCAAGGGCTTCGGCCACCAGGTCCAGGTCGGCACGCCCGGGGACATCCTCGATCGTCCGATCGGGCGGGTGTGCCAGTGGATCGCTGTCGAGCCAGATGTACAGCTTACGCTCAGGCATCTACGTGAACGGGATCCAGGACTCGGCCGGCGGGAGCCGCTCATCGCTGGCGCGCTCGCGCTCGGCTGGCTGCAGGCGCAGGAGCGCCTCGATCTCGGAGCGGCGGTAGTAGCGCTCCCGGCGCACCCCGCGCCGGTAACTCTGGATCCGCCCCCGGCTGGCATAGGCGTAGAGGGTCGCCAGCTTGACACCCAGCAGGCGCGCTGCCTCCTGGGCGGTGAGGTATTCAACGCCGTCGATCTCGATCATCGCCCTGCACTCCCGGGCCTCGCATCGACAGTATACGGGTGAGCAGAGGGCACGTCCAGCGCTCGATCAACCTCCGTCAATGACACTCGCGTTTCATCGTGTTAGCATGAGGCACAACAGGGGTGTGCGAGAGACACGAGTGAGAGGGGCAAGACCATGAGCCAGTCGGGTTCCACCATCGTTGCGCCGGGGCTCGAGGGAGTGGTCGTCGCCGAGACCGCGCTCAGCGAGGTCGACGGCCTCAATGGTCGGCTCGCCTACCGCGGGTTCAGCATCGACGACCTGGCGCGCCATGCCACCTACGAGGAGGTCCTTTACCTGCTCTGGCACGGGAACCTGCCGGCGCGGGACGAGCTCGCTGCGCTGCACCGCGAGCTAGCCGCGAACCGTGCCCTCCCGGAGGAGGTGCGACGCGCCATCGAGGCACTGCCCAGGTCAGGAGAGCCGATCGACGCCCTGCGAGCCGGCGTGACCGCACTGGGGATGACTGACCCGGAGATCCGTGACCTGAGTCCCGAAGGGATCCTGCGGCGCGGGCTCCGCCTGGTCGCCATGATGCCCACGATGCTGGCGGCCTACGCGCGGTTGCGCCAGGGCGAGCAACCGGTGGAGCCGGATCCGGAACTGGGGCAGGCCGGCAACTTCCTCTCGATGCTCTACGGCCGGCGGCCGACCGAGACGCAGCAGGCTGCCTTCAACTGCTACCTGGTCCTGCTGGCCGAGCATAGCCTGAACGCCTCCACCTTCGCGCTCCGGGTCACCATCTCGACCCTGGCCGACCTCTACGCTGCGGTAGCGGCCGCGCTGGCTGCGCTCAAGGGCGATGCCCACGGCGGGGCGAACCAGCGGGCAATGGAGATGTTGCTCGAGATCGGATCGCCCGACAACGTCGTCGACTACGTGGAGGAGTCGCTGCGCATCAAGCGCCGGCTCATGGGGATCGGTCACCGGGTCTACCGCACGCGTGACCCGCGGGCAGCTCACCTGATGGGGTGGTCGAAGGCGGTGGCCGAGGAGTCCGGCGAGACGACCTGGCACACGATCGCCGAGCGGCTGGAGGAGGTGACCGCGAATCACCCGTACTACGTCGAGCGGAAGCTCTACCCCAATGTGGAGTTCTACTCGGCGCCGCTGCTCTACGGGCTGGGGCTGGCGCCCGATCTCATGCCAGGCGCGTTCGCGATCAGCCGGGTGGCCGGCTGGGTGGCGCACGCGCTCGAGCAGCTCGCCAGCAACCGGCTGATCCGGCCACAGGCGAGTTACGTCGGCGAGCGCGAGCGCCACTTCGTCCCGCTCGACCAGCGTGGGTAAGGGAGCCGCTGCCGGATCGGTTCCGAGCGAGGCGAGACGGCCACACGCGGAATTCACTGTACGTACAGGAGCAAACCGGTCAACCATGTGATATACTGGGTCGGTGTGACCGGTGGGCCAGGGTCTGGCTACCTGGGATAGGTTCAGTGTCTCGCTCAATGGGAGAGTGATAGCCGGTGGCGAAGACTGTGCGTGTGGAGCTGCGCGATAACGAGAGCTTCGAAGCCCTTCTCAAGCGCTTCACTAAGGAGCTCCAGAAGTCCGGTGTGCTGCGCGATTATCGCGCGAAGCGGCACTTCGTGAGCAAGAGTGAGCAGCGCCGGGCCAAGATGCGCAAGGCCGAGCATCGACGGCGACGCAAGCTGGCCAAACTGGCGAAGAAGGGCCAGAGCCTGCTCTGAGGGGGCTGATCGGGCGAACTCGTCCGGTCGGCGTGGGTAGAGGTCGATGCCGGTTTCTCGTTGGGGTGCTCGCCCGGGACAGCAGCGTAAGGATACCCTGGCCCAGGCAATCGCCGGCCTCACGTGGATGCTCCCGGTCGCGACAATCGTGTTCGTGGTCTATGTCGCTGGCGCGCTCGCCGGCGGCATTTTGTATGATCTGCCGATCTGGGTACTCATCCTGCCCAGTGTGCCGTCGCTGCTCGTCACCTGGATCGCGCTGATCGTGGCCCTGGTGGACGTGACCAGCCGGCCGGCGACGCAGATCTCGGAGAGCGCCCGGCTGGCCTGGCTCATCGCTCTAGCCTTCCTCAACGTGCTGGCCTTCCTGCCGTA
>ERZ511473.1587-NODE-1587-length-17194-cov-44.805223_pt1 | contig 17194 bp, 10 predicted proteins | sample MGYA00374947_ERZ511473 | MGnify/ENA primary metagenome ERZ511473 (study PRJEB26303, sample SAMN06343854) | sediment metagenome | isolation source: hot spring sediment | place: Canada: British Columbia | collected 2012-09-26 ... | reverse complement strand
GGCGTTTTCAGCGGTGCGCCCATGAGCCAGCCCACCCCGAAACAGGTGCCTCCCAGGTAGAGATAGGCGCGCCCCAGAGTCGGCAGCGCGACAGGCACATCTGCAAAGGGAAGCACGCCTGCATACCAGAGCAGCAACCCATAGGCGATTGGGGGCACAGCGAGGCACATCGTCAGCGCGCCTGCCCAGCGCAACACGCGCGCGGGACGTTTAGACCCCCAGAACACCAGCCCTACACCCCACAACAGCCCCACGAGCGCGGCACTCAGGACAGGCGCCGCGTTAAACGCGCCGAGCGCATACCAGCGCACGAAATCGCGCCCAGTGGGGAAATACCCCTGCAGGCTCCACACCCACGCGAGCCAGAGGGGATGAATTAGCCAGAACCCGAAGCCTGAGACCAGGCTTCGGGTGAGCGGGGTGAGAAAAACACCAAACTGCCTCAAAAGTTCGGCTGAAGCGGTTGGTTACCCTGCGCTGGCTGACCCGGTTGCCCCGGCGCCGCAGGGGGCGCTGCAGGAGGCATCTGAGACGGCGCTCCTGTAGTGCTGGGAGGTGGAGGCGGAGCGGTTTCCGGGCGTACCCAGAACCAGTAAAACGCTACCGCCACAATCACTAACAGCACGGCAATAATCGCTATTGCGGTTCCTGTGGAGATTTCCTTCTTCATGCGCTCCTCCCTCTTTGAAGAGGGGAGGGATTGCCCCTCCCCTTGAGCAGAACGAACTTAGATGTTGAACTCGTAGTCAGGTCGGAACAGCCACGGGTTGCAGCCATCCCACCAGTAGTAGCCGGGGTAGCCCTGACTGTCGTACCCCGTATAGGGGTCCACGCGCCAGTCGGTGTTTGCGGGAGCAATCTGTGCCCCCAGTCGGCGCCACTTCGCGCTGCCATCGGCATGCACGAACAGGGCGCCGTTGGAGTGGATCCACATCGGACCGTCCAGCACGAACATCGCACCCGTCGGATAGGCGTTGCCCGGATTGCCGTAGGTGCAGCTGAAGTACTGGCACGGTCGGGTGGCATCTGTACACATAAGCGCCGGGTTAGTCAGGGCAAAGCCCTCCACGCTCGCTTTTCCGCGCCCTTCCCAGAAGAGCGGGAGCTTGGACGGGTGCGCAACACGCGCCTGAGTCAGCGCGTGAAGCAGCCCATTGTAGGTATAGGCGACCTTTGCTGGCGGCGCCTGAGGAGTGTTATAGTCGGGGATGTTCAGACGCTTGGGCGGGCACGAGGGACACTCATACAAGCCGTAGTTCTTCATGTAGGGCTGAAGCGTGTGGGACCAGTGAACCAAGTACGAAGCGTAGCGCGGGTCACTGGGTGGGACGCTGGGACGCCAGTTGTAAGGCGCCGCGTGGTAGAAATTCCACAGCCACTGCCCTGTACCCCCTGCGCGTCCGAATCCAAGCGGGAAGGTCTCATCATAGTCGTTGATATACATCATCGAGCCGAGACCAATCTGCTTGGTATAGTTGGTACAGGTCGTCTGACGCGCCTTATCACGCGCCTGCGCAAAGACCGGGAACAGGATCGCCGCCAGAATGGCGATAATCGCGATAACCACCAACAGCTCAATCAGCGTAAAGCCCTTACGACGACCTAACATGGTATAACCTCCTATCGAAATGTTGCTAACCAACCCCTTAGACGCAAATGTGCCTTTCAGGGTTCCCGCAATTATACCCCTTCTCAATCTGTTCCTGCAAATTCCGCCCCCAGTGGGGCGAGATTCCGGGCATAAATCGATATGAGCCGTGCAGGAATTTCTGTCCTCTGCCCGAAAACCTTTCGATTGAGGTGCAAGTCCATGTACCCCATCTGGGAGAAGTTAGACCCGAAGGAGAAGGGCTATCTGCTGGGGTTTTATCTGTTGTCGCTGGCGGTGGTGGGGCTGCTGGCGTATGGGGTGGGGCGTGGGCAGAATGTGGTCAGCCCTGCCATCGGCGCTTCGGTGAACGCCACACCCCCTGCGGAGGTTATTCCTCTGGAGTCCAACCCGGAGCCTCCCCCTGCCGAAACCGAGCCAGCCAGTGCGCCCCCTCAAGACAGCCCGCTTGTTGTGCATGTGGCAGGGGCAGTGAAAAAGCCCGGGGTTTATACTCTTCCCTCAGGCAGCCGAGTGGCAGACGCGATTGAGCAGGCAGGTGGCGCTCGCGCCGACGCCGACACGAACGCCCTCAACCTTGCCGAAGCGCTTCAGAACGGGCAACAAGTTTATGTGCCCGCGAAGACCGAAACGCACGCCGAGCCGTCGCCCACACGAAAAACCGCCTCCAGCACGCCTCAGGCGCCCGCTCGCAAGCAGGTGCGCTTCCCCATAGACCTCAACCGCGCCAGCGCCGAAGAGCTGGAACAACTGCCCGGGATTGGCGCTGTGCTGGCGCAACGCATCGTGGAGTACCGCCAGCAGGTGGGGCGCTTCCAGAGCGTGGACGAACTGCGCAATGTGCGCGGAATCGGTCCCAAACGGCTGGAGCAGATTCGTCCGCTGGTGGTGGTGCGATAGGAAACTCCGCGCGTATGACGAACCGTATCCTGTGAAGGATACAGAGCGATGCGTTCCGATCTGGCGCGTGTGGGACTGGTGGTGTTGATAGGCGTCTCGGCGCTGATTACGGGGCTACGATTCCTGTGGCAGGACCTGTCAGATAGGGGGCACTATCTGCTGTATGTGCAGTTTGAAGATGCACGGAACCTCAGTCGGGGGGCGTCGGTGCTGATGGCGGGGGTTCAGGTGGGCTATGTCCGCGCTGTGAATCTTGTCGGCACACCGCCTCGCGCCGAGCTGACGCTTTCGATTCAGGAATCGGTCAAAATCCCGCGCGGCTCCACTTTTCGGATTTCGGGTGGCGCGCTGCTGCCCGCCGATGCACGGGTGGAAATTATCCCGCCCCAGCAGGTGGTGGACTATCTGCCCCCTGAATCCCGTGTAAAAGGCGAGACGCCGATGGATTTCAACGCCGCCCTGAGCCGATTGACCCCCGAACTGGAGAAGACCCTGCAGGAGTTTCAGCGCACACTGGCATCTGCACGCACCCTGCTGGAAGACGAAGCGCTCCGACAAAGCGTCACCGAGACTCTGCGCTCGGTACAGCGCCTGAGCGAACAATCCGCGCAACTGGCGAGCGAGGTAGAGTCGCTGGTGCGTGAGAACCGCGCGGCGGTGCGCCAGCTCCTGCGCCAGGCAAACGCCGCCACACAGGAGCTGCAACGCACGCTCCAGTCGGTGAACCGCCTGCTGAACGACCCCCAGCTGAACGAGGATGTCCGCGCCACGCTCGCCTCTGCGCGTGCCTCCGCCCAGAGAACCGAGCAAATCCTTAAAGAGGTGGAACAGCTGATTGGCGACCCCCAGCTGCAGGAGAACCTGAAACAGACCGCCCAGAATGCGCGTACGGTCTCCGAGAAAGCCACCACGCTCGCCGACAAGGCGGGCGAAGTGCTGGATAATGCCAACACCCTCACCCAGAGCCTCAACGACACCGTGCAGGAGGCGCGTCCTCTGATTAAAGAAGCGGGCGAGGCGTTCCAGCGGCTCAACGACACCTTCGAGCGCGTGCTATCCCTGCAAACTCTGGGGATTGTCGACAGCACCTACCGAATCGACTTGAACTATAACGCCCGCACCGAACGCTACCGCACCGACTTGCTGATTAGCCTCACCACACGCGACCAGCGCACTCTCTGGCTGGGCATCTATGACTTCACCGAGACCGACCGCCTGATTGCGCAGTTAGGCGTGCCGCTGAGCCAGAACTGGAACCTGCGCTATGGGTTATACGGCTCCAAACCCGGCTTCGGGATGGACTATCGGCTGGGGGCGAGCAACTGGCTCTCGCTGGATATTTTTGACCCGAACGACTGGCAGGGGAGCCTGCGCTGGAACTGGCAGGTCTCGCGCAATGTGTGGCTCTGGGGCGGTCTGGAAAGCCCGTTCCGTCAGAATCAGCCCGCCTTCGGAGTGAGCATTCAAAGATAATGCTTCAGGTATAATCGGCACACGGTATGGAGCGCCCAACGCTGGTGGTGATTGACGGACACAGCCTGCTGTATCGCGGTTTCTACGCGACGCGCCCGCTCACCACTTCCGACGGACGCCCCACGAACGCCGTCTACAGCTTCACCAACATGCTGCTTTCCCTGCTGGAGCAGGTGAAACCCGACTCCATTATCGTGGCGTTTGACGCGCCTGCGCCCACTTTCCGCCATGAGGCGTTCGTGGAATACAAAGCGCACCGCCGCGAGGCGCCCGATGAGTTCCGCCCGCAGGTGCCCATGACGCAGGCGCTTCTGGAGGCGATGGGCATCCCCGTGCTGATGGAAGAGGGGCTGGAAGCCGACGACCTCGTGGGAAGCCTCACCAAATTTGCGCTGGACCACGGCTACGAGGTGCTGATTTTCACCGGCGACCGCGACCAGCTCCAGCTGGTGGGCGAGCATGTGCGCGTGTGTGCCCCCCTGCGCGGCGTGAGCGACCTGAAAATCTTCGATGCGCAAGCCGTCCGCGAGCAGTACGGAATTGACCCTGAACAGATTCCTGACCTCAAGGCGCTGCAGGGTGACCCATCCGACAACATCCCCGGCGTGCCCGGCGTCGGCGAGAAGACGGCAGTCAAACTGCTCCAGCAGTTCGGCACGGTGGAGAACCTGCTGGCGAATCTGGATCAGGTTGCTGACGAGAAGCTCCGCGCCCGAATCGCCGAGTATGCCGACCAGATTCGCCAGAGCAAGATGCTGGCGACGATTCTGCAGGACGCGCCCCTGCCCCTGAACACAATCCCCGAATTTCGGCTCACGCCCGACAGGCTGCAGGCGCTTCAGCAGGTGCTGGAAGATTACGAGTTCCGCTCCATCCTGAAGCGGTTGCCCCAGTTAGCCCAGCAGTTCGGCGAGGGCACGCCCGCGCCTCTGGTCTCCACACGCGAGACGCTGAAACCCGAGGTCATCCGCAATCCCGACGAGCGCACTCTCGCCCGCCTGCTGGAAGGCAGCGGCGCCGTGGCGGTCAAAATGGCAGGGCAACTCCAGCACGCCCGCGCGGCGGAACTCCGCGCCCTCGCAATTGCCACCGACGCCAACCGCGCCATTGTGATAGACTGGGGCGCCCAGCTGTTTGCCCCCGAACCCCTGATACGCCTGCTGAACGATACGGAGCGCGTGCGGATTGCCTGGGACGCCAAGACTGAACTGCTGATTGCCCGCGTGCTGGAGCTGGAGATGGCGCCACCCGCCTTCGATGCCCTGATTGCCGCCTACCTGTGGCAACCCACTCGGAGCCAGTATTCGCTGGAGTGGCTGACCGAAGATTTGCTGGACATGCGCCTGCCCGAAGACGAAAACGCCCTGCCCGCCAGCGCGTGCGCCCTCTGGCAACTCTACCCCCTTTTGCAGGCGCGATTGGAGCAGGAAGAGGTGGCGACCGTCTTCTACGAGATTGAGATGCCGCTAATCCCCATCCTCGCCGAAATGGAGTGGTACGGGGTTCGTGTCGATGCGCCCTATCTGCAGGAGCTCTCGGCGCAACTGCAGGAGCAGATGGAGCGCGTGGCACAGGAGATTTACACGCTCGCAGGCGAGGTATTCAATATCGGCTCGCCCAAGCAGCTGGGCGCGATTCTATTTGAAAAACTCGGCTTGCCCGTGGTCAAGAAAACCAAAACGGGCTACTCCACCGACGCCGAAGTGCTTCAAACGCTGGCAGGTCAGCACCCGATTGTGCCCAAAATCGTGGAGTATCGCGAGCTGAGCAAGCTGCGCAGTACCTACGCCGAAGCCCTGCCGAAACTGGTGAACCCTGTTACGGGGCGAATCCACACGAAACTGAACCAGACCGTAACCGCCACAGGACGCCTCTCCAGCAGCGAGCCAAACCTGCAGAATATCCCCATCCGCACGGAGGCAGGACGCGCCATCCGCCGCGCCTTTATTGCCGACGAGGGCTATTCCCTGCTCTCGCTGGACTACTCCCAGATTGAGTTGCGCATTCTGGCGCACATGTCGCAGGACCCGATGTTGCTCCAAGCCTTCGAGCAGGGCGAAGATATTCACGCGGCGACCGCCTCCATCCTGTTCAGCGTGCCGATAGACCAGGTAGATAAGGAGATGCGCCGTCGCGCCAAGACGGTGAACTACGCCGTGCTGTATGGCATGAGCGATTACGGTCTCTCACAGGAACTGGGCATTTCGGTCAGCGAGGCGAACGCGATTATCAAGCAATACTTCCAGCGGTTCCCACGCATCAAGGCGTTCACGGAGCAGATTCTGGAGGAGGCGCGGCGCACGGGCTATGCGCGCACGCTGCTGGGGCGCAAACGCCCGATGCCCGAACTGCACAGCGCGAACCGCAACGAGCGGCTCGCCGCCGAACGCGCCGCCATCAACATGCCATTTCAGGGTACGGCAGCCGATATTATGAAGTTAGCCATGATTCGCGTGGCGAAGCGGTTGCCCGTTTGCGAGCCGCGCGCACGGATGCTCCTGCAGGTGCATGACGAACTGCTGCTGGAGACCCCGTGGGGCACGGAGAAAGCCGTCGCCGAGGCGGTCGCCCACGAGATGGAGCGCGCCTACACCCTGCGTGTGCCCCTGACCGTAGAAGCCAAAGCGGGCGCCAACTGGCGAGATATGGAGGCAATCTTGTAGGGTTGCTGTAGATGGTATAATCTGCCCGACAGGCAAAAACACTGAGGAAGTATTTACCGTTCAAGCCTATCTCGCTGTAGAGTGGCTGTGCGATGAGCAAAGATGCCACGATGTGCAGGAAAGCGTGCAAAAACTACTGAGGCAGATTAAAATTCTGAACAAACCCTGATTTCTGGCGAATCCTGAATTTTTCCAGCACAGGAGGTACGCTGTCATGAATCGAGTACGGCTAACGACCCTGCTGATAGCGGACAAGGGGCGCAAGGCAGGGCAGTTCGCCGTGCCCCCTGTGCAGGACGACGGTGCGGGCTATCCCTTCGCTGTGGCGCCCAACGGCAGAATCGCGCTCTGCAACGATTCGAACCTGATTCTGATGGACCCCAACCGCCGCAAGACGCGCCTCCTGAAAGCACCGCTGGGCGAACAAACCGAATTCTGGGGTATCGCCTGCTCTAACGACCTCCTCGTCGCCTTGCTATCCGACTATACGATAGCCCTCATGGACTGGGAGGGGCGCGTGCGCCAGCGCTTTGGCAAAGGGTTCGGCAAAGGCGAAAACCAGATAAGCGATGCGCCACCTGTGCGCATGGCGATAGTGCCTTCGGCAACCCCGCTCTGGATGCAGGCAGACAGTCTGTATCGGATTTCGGTGTCGGATGGGCGGATTGAGCGGGTGATCACCGCGGAGCGAGGAAAACGCCTCACAGGGCTGGCAGTGGATGCCCCGGGGCGCGTCTATCTAAGCAGCGAAGAGCCGATAGCCTCCACAGAGCCGCTCCAGTGGCAGAAAACGCCAGAGCGCTTGAAGCCACTTTCTCCCGAAGTCGCCCAGTGGCACTTGTTCGGCATAGACCAGGCAGGGAACTTTTACTGGCACGGAGAACGCCTCGAGAAGCGCCAGAAATACCCGATTACTGAAGTTGCCTGTGTGGCGCCTGAGGGAAGTGTTCGGTGGCATCTTGCGCTGAACGGGGCGTTGGGTATGTTGCAGCCGTTGCGGAGCGCCTCCCAGATTCAGTGGCTGGAGGTGGATCGGCAGGGGCGGTTGTACGCGCTGGGCTGGGTGTATGCAGGGTTGCGACAAAGCGTGCGACTGTTCCGCGTGGAGATTAGGTAAAGTTTGTCAGGCGGACAAGCGAGCAACCGAGTCATATGGCGTTTGTGCCAGAGGGCTAAAGCCGTTTCTACAAAACGAAGCCGACCTGCGTCAGCTAAAGAAGCCAGCCTCTTCTGCGCTCGCGCTCAGGCAGGATGCTCAAGTTGCAGGGAGCCAGCGCTGGCTGCTTCGTTTCTCGAGGCGGTGCAAGGCTCCGCACGCTCCATCACAAGGGTAAGTTGCTGGCTGCGAGCGGGCGCAAGCGGGTAGTTGCTGAGGAACAGCTCGTTGCCTGCGCGCGCTCGAGGCTGTTTGTAGTTATTCATCCCATATTGAAGCTTCCATCGGCTCTGATAGTAGCCTTCATACAGCTGGCGGATATACGGCGAGTCGTCATAAGTGAGAAGCCAGCGATGCGGGCACTGCTGGAGAACGCGCGCCAGCCGCTCATGGTCAAACTGGAGGTGAAGTTCCCCGCGCTTGCCGTAGAGGCGCGACTTTGCCACAGAATAGTACGGCGGGTCAAGAAAGATCAAAACCCCCGCTCCCTCTTCCATAACCACAGGCTCGTAATCGCCGCAGGTAATCCGAACGCCTTTTAGCAGTGGCGCCACCTGCTTGAGTGCATTGATAGCAGACCATGTGAACCGCCCGCGGAATGCTTGCTCGGAGTATCCCCCCGAATCGACTGTGCCAGAAAAGGTGATACGGTTCAGCACGAAAAAGCGCACGGCGCGTTCGAAAGGAGTTCCTTGCCCATACTGCTCCACTAGCTCGTAGAAAAGCTTGCGCCCGTCGGTCGTCCGCGCTTTGATGGCGCTCACCACTTCCACGAGAGCCTCAGGTTGCTCTTGAAGCACCTTCCAGAAGCAGTAGAGCTCGTAGTTGAGATCGTTAATCCAGTAGCGTCGGTCGGGGTAACGCTGGCGCAGGAACAGAAAAACAGAGCCTCCGCCCACCATCGGCTCCCGATATTCTGCAAAATCGGGAATGAGGGGGGTAATTTGCTTTAGCCCCCGCGATTTTCCTCCTGGAAAGCGAAGCGGGCTTTTCACCATAACAGTACCTCCGCCAGTTTCTGCAGAGCGTTATGTTTCATTACTGCGCCCCTCCAGTATGCCCCTAATTCCTAAAAGCCTCAACTCTTCGTTCAGCCACAACAGTTTCGCTTCCTGCTTGATATTGAACCTGTGCTGTCTTGAGAATCTCTTGAGTTCTTCTTCAGAAGCAGGAAGATAAAGAAACCCAGAAAATCTCCCCGTAAGCCGCAATCGAGTTTCAAAGTGGAGTGGAACCTTACCGCTCCCCTCTTTCAACCAGTAAAGCTCTTTGATATGGGAGAACAAGAGGAGCTTGAATAAACCGTCTTTTGTGTCCGCAAGCGAAGGTAGAACTTTTGATGTATTCTTGCTTTCTTGAATCAGTATGCTCGACTCTGATAGCCTGACGACCTCGTCGCATGTGAGATAGTATTCCCCGCCAAGGTTATTTCGGATTTTGATCAAGGCTTTTACCGTTCCCTCGGTCAGGTGTTCAGCACGGTGAACAGTTTGCTGCTCGGCGTGAGCAGAGCGTTCGGAAGCTTTCAAAGTTACCTCTCGGAATTTACTCAGATCTAAAGTGTCGCCCTCTCCACGCACCTTCTGGATGAATTCCTCGTGTACTTGCAGGTCATGCAACAGAACATTCCGACTCTGTGCAATCTTCTCGTAGGCTTCGATCGCCTTTCTATATACTGGGATAAAACACTGCTCAAAGTGCTCGCGGTTCCAGTGGTGTGCGTCAAGCCTGTAGGAGTCTATCCTTTGAAGTGTCTCTATAATGTATTCGTTGCTCATCCGCTGCTTTGTGATTTTTGTGTTGCTTTTCTTCTCAGCATCTTGATACCATGCTAAAATCACATAGATGTTCATCAGGTTCATCCACGACAGGGTGATAAAATTCACTCTGTCCAGATTAGTATCCCGTCCCTCGTCCTTCACGACAGGAATCACCGTAACTATCTTCCCGCTGTGGGAGTAGGTGTCGTATATGCGTGCGAAGGGATAGGTTCGTGTTCGCTTGGGTCCGCTCCAGCGAGAGAGTGCGATTGTATTGCCACTACCCATCGCCACCTTGCAAGCAGGTTTGCAGGTATTTATATTGAACTTGCCCAAGGGGTACTCAGGCAGCTCCGCCCTTTGCCCCGCGAAACTGAGGCTCTCGATGTAGCCCTCAAGGCGAATTTCTGCGCTCATCGCTCTCTCTTATCCCCCCACCCCCACCATCTGCAGGTACCGCTCGCGCTGTTCTTGGGGCAGGGTGCGCCAGATGAGGAACTGCTTGCGCAAAATATTCAGGAACCGTCGGTTCACGCGCTTCCAGTTGGCAATATCGCCACTGAGGCGCGTGAGCGTGAGCCGAATGTCGTACACCCCCGCGTAATCGGTGGGGATAATTTCAATCCGCACATGCTGGCTCACGCCGAGGTCAAAGGGCGCAATCCACGCATCGCACTCCACGCGGTAGCCCCTGCCGTGTTCGCTCTCAAAAGTCTCGGTGCGCACCGCCTGGGTGATGAACTCGCCGACGCTATACTCTTCGTAGGCGTGGAACCACTCCGCGAGGAACCCGCTCAAGCCGTGCGCCTGCGCGCTGGTCACGGAGAACGGCAACGGGATGCGCCAGAGATCGCCTTCGGGTTCGGGCAGACGCCATGTGCGCTCTTCGGCAGGACGCGCCACCTCCGCCGCCTTGCGAGCCGGATAAATCGTGGAGAGCAGCACCACCGCCACCACCACCAGCGTGGAAAACACCGCCGACATCGAGGAGAAGTTGAGGTAAAGCTCAGGGAACCAGCCCGTGACCACAATCAGTTTCGCCGCCAGCTGCGCCACAAAGTAGCCCGCGACGGAACCCAGCACGGCGTACACCAGCGACTCGGCAAAAAACAGCATCGCCACATGGTTGGGCGCCAGCCCGATTGCGCTGAAGATGCCAATCTCGCGCACGCGCTCGTACACCGAGCCAAGCATCGTGTTCAATACAATCATCGCGGCGATAATAATGGGCAGAATCACATACTCCAGCCCCTGCCCTGAGGTCGCCTGAATCGTGCTATAGCGCACGATGCGGTCGCCCAGCCCCGCATACAGGTTCAGCCCCAGCCGCGGCATCAGCTCCTGCTTGAGAACCCGATAGACCTCCTCGCGCGTGGCGAACTCGATCGCCAGCGAATAGAGGTTGCCCCCCAGATTAATCACCGTCTCGTAGGGCATCATCACCACCGTATCGGGTTCCAGGTGAACATACTCGCGGAAGCCGCCCTGTCCGCCCTGACGCCCCTGAGTCTGCAGCCGTTGCATCAGGATAAAGTCCACAGGGGTCAGCGGCTCGGAGTCTAAGTCGTTGATGCGCTTGAGGAGGGCGGGGTCAAACACGCCAATCACAGTGTAGTCCACCCCAGCGAACTGGATTCGGGCGCGTCCGACCTCGTTGGGTTTGATGCCGAGCGCCTCGGCGGCGTTGGTGGGCAGGATAATCGTATTGCGCTCGCCGGGCAGGAACCAGCGTCCATACACCAGCGCCTCCTGCGGGCGCGTGACTTTGGCTTCGTCGGGCGTCATACCGACAATCGTGCGGGCGCTGAAGCGTCGGTCGGCGCGGGTGAGCGTGATGAACGCCTGCTCGCCAATCTGCGTGCCGAAGAACCACGCGCGGGGCGCCACGCCGCGAGTCGCGCCGAACTCATCGTTCATCAGGCGGTACGCCGAATCGCGCAGGGGTTGCCAGTCGGGCGTGCGCATCATAATCCCGTTGTAGCGCGGCGTGCCCGGCGCGGGCGTCTCGTTGAAGCGCAACACGCTCACGATGGAGGTGAACGACAGCACAATAAAAGTCACCAGCACCAGCGAGAGGCTGGTCATAAAAGTCCGCAGGGCGCGTCGGCGCATATTCGAAACGCCCAGATTGAACGCCGCCGCCGCAACGCTCATGCGCCCCACATCCACCTGATGCGTGCCAATCACCTGCTTGCGAATCTTCTTGAGCTGCTCCTCAAACTTGCCGGAGATGAAAACCGCCACGATAATCGAGAGCGCGCCCATCGTGAAGGCGATAAACACAATAATCGGGTTGCCCGTAATCTCAAAGGCGGGGTGCAGGTAGCGCAACAGCAGGAACACCGCTACGAAAATCAACGAGGCGTAGGTAAGTTGCTGCTTGAGGCTGGGCGCACCGAACAGCAGGCGCTCCATGAAGTAGGCGAACGGCATCAGCAGGAACAGGTAGAAGATGACGCCGTTCACCACATCGTTGGCGGTGGCGCGCACATCGGGGTAGGCGCGCGCGGCGTAGCCCCACGCCATGCGGGCGTACACATCCAGCGCGGCGTAGTCTTTCTTTTCCAGCGCGGCGCGTGCCTTCTCCAGCGCGGATTTCGCCAGGGCGTGCAGCTCGTCGATGCCCTTGTTCACGATGCGGTGCTTGGCGAGCGTGCGGATGCGGTAATCGTTGAGCGTATACATATCCTCGGCGACGCGCAGGGCGGTGTAGGTAATCACGCCGCCGCGGGCAATCAGGTCGCGCTCGGTCAGCGTCCTGGGGTCAAAAGTGGGCACGGTGAAGCCCTGTGCCTCGCGTGGGTCGCCCCCCACCAGATAGCCCTTGCCTTCAGGGTCCTCGGGCGTGGCGTTAATCAGCAGCAGGCGGTCCGCGCCCGGACCCATGCCCATCTTAATCTTGAGGCGCGAGCCGGGCTGCGAGAAAATCACCGCCACATCCTCCACATACGACGACAGCGGCACATCCTTCGGGGTCATAATCATGCCGTACATCTGGGGCGTGCCGTTGGTGTCGCCGTCGTAAATCTCCATCGTGGTCAGCGGGCTGAGCGACTGGGGGTCTATCAGGTCATAAATCGCCGTCGCCACACAGCGGAACACGATAATCGGCGCTTCCTTGTCGCCCACCGTCATGCGGATGTTAATGGGATACACCTGCGACCCCTGAATGCCCTGGTCGGGGGCGTACTCAATCTCGCCCGTTTCGGGGTTCAAGTAGTAGGCGTTAATCTCGAACTCGCGGTTCCAGCCGTAGGCGGTGATGGGCGGCACGCCAACGAACTCGTAACGCGCCTGCTCGCGCGGGATGGGGCTGCTGTCGTCCACCAGCTGGAACATGTTGCCCCGCACGCCCATCAGCGACTTCATCCAGTGGCGCAACACGACAATAGAGCCGTTGATCGGCGTGTTGGGCAAAAAGCTGCGGTTGGGGTCAAAGCGGTAGACATTGCCATGCAGGCGCCCGAAGCCATTTTGCAAGCCGATGCGCACCCACTGCGAAGGCTTCTCTATCGGGAACCGCAGCGCGAAATCGCCCCGCTTATTCGGGTCGTTGAACACATGGTCTAACTGGCAGGCAATCACTTTGGTCTGCAGGGCGATATTGGCGATGTTGCAGTTTTCGTAGGTGTCAAACGGGGTGTCCACGAGGGGGCGAGCGTCTTCGATGGTGGCGAAGGTGATGCCCCACGCGCCTGCGAGGGTCGCCGCCTCGGCGTCGAACGCGGGCTTGCTGGGGATGTAGGTGCGCCAGTAGCGTCCCTGCACGGCATTAATGCCGTCGGCGAACAGTTTGGCAGGCTCTGTGCCCAGCACGGGCGCGATTCGGTCGGCATGCTCGCGCATCACGCGCCCGATGTCGGTGTAGAAGCGCTGGATGTCCTCGCGCATATCGTAAAACCAGCCCTTGTAGAACACGCCGACGCCCGTGTAGCGGCTGGCGAGGTCTAACCCCACGAACAGGTAGATGTCGGGCGGCTGGCGTTTGTCGCCCAGCAGCTTCTCAAAGATGTTGGGGCGGCTCCATTCAGGCATGCGTTTCTCAATAAACTGGCGCACGCCTTCCAGCGCCTGAAAGTGCCCGCTGAACGCCACGAACATCACGCTCCGTTTGGGCGGGTACTTTTTGAACAGGCGCGCCAGCTCCAGCAGGCTGGCGATGCTGGTGGCGTTCTCTGCCCCAGGCGCCAGCGCAGGCACAATAGAGATGGAATCGTAATACGCCGTAACCACAATCCACTGGTTGCGCAGCTCAGGGTCGGTGCCGGGGAGGACGCCGATAATGTTGTAGGCGGTGCGCTTTTCCCACGGCATGCTGGCTTTGAGAGTTGCCTGCGGGTTGGGCTGGGTTTCTGCATAGGCAATCAGGCGGGCGGCGTGGGTCGCGGGCAGCCAGAATCGGGGCACATTCAGCGGGATGCCGATGAACTTGGCTTCTGCCTCGCCGCGGTCGGTGCGCTCTGGCTCGATAAAGATGACCGCCTTCGCGCCCAGTCGCGCCGCGTTCAACCAGTTGTTGCCGCTGTTGAAGTCCATCAGCACGAGGCTGCCCTCCACGGGCTTGCCCCGAAACCGCTGGAGCTGCCCATCGCCCACATAGAGGAGCCGTCCAGAGACGCCCTGCGGCGGGAGCTGGCTGGTGCGCACCTGATTGGGCCAGAGCGCGTAGAGCCGAATTGTGGTGCCGTCGGGCAGGCGCAACGACGCGCCCTTATCCACGGGCACCGTTACGGGGAACGGCTCGCGCCTGACATCCTGCAACCCAATTTGTCGGAACTGCTGCTCAATATAGTCTGCGGCGCGGGTATCGCCCTCATAGCCCGCCACGCGCGACCCCAGCGACGAAAGATAGCGCACCGTCGCGCCGATTCGCTCGGTGGAAATCTCGCGTATCAGCTGGCGATAGCGCGCCTGCACTTTGGCGACATCGAGTTGCGCCTGCGCCCAGCCTGTAAGAAGCATCAACCCTGCAAGAAGGAACCCAATCAGCGTGCGCATAGAGGCTATGCTTCGACGCATGCGCTCTGCTTCCTGCTGAACCGGTTTGCTTTCCTGCCATGCTTCTCCTGCGGCAGAGGCGGGTCGCACCCAACGAGAACAGCACCCCCTATTTTGAACCTGTTTTTGACTAACCCTTCGTTCGACGACAAACGAGAAGACGATACACCACAGATAGCGTGTTATCTGCACTATCACACACCACATCCTGTACCCAGAAAACCCACTTGGCGTCGATCGCCAGCTTTTGGGCACTTGAGTTCAAATCCGAGTCCGATCGACGCCAGAGCTTGACTTCACCCACACCGATGGGGTATAATAAACCCGCCAACGGGCAACGCCCGAACCTTGACAATCGGAACCGTTTTGAACTCATTTTCGGGACCGACCCGCAAAGGGCGGGTTGGGTTTGTAGCCTACCTGTGAGGGATTGAAACTTGCGGAGCCTCTATCGCGCGATTGCGGGCGACCACGTTTGTAGCCTACCTGTGAGGGATTGAAACGTCGTTGTCGGTGATGTAGGGCGAGACGACGACCTGGTTTGTAGCCTACCTGTGAGGGATTGAAACCGTAGTACTTCGTCAACATGACTCTACCCAAAGGGGTTTGTAGCCTACCTGTGAGGGATTGAAACCTGGGCAAGAGCGCGATATAGTGCAGCTGGCTTAGTTTGTAGCCTACCTGTGAGGGATTGAAACCAAAATCAGGCTCCTCGTCGCTATCGGCGGGGATGTGTTTGTAGCCTACCTGTGAGGGATTGAAACTAAACGCAACGCAACGACGCTTGCAGAGGACGGCGATGTTTGTAGCCTACCTGTGAGGGATTGAAACAACGACTCGGCGAGCGCGTCGCCTATCCTGCGAAGCGTTTGTAGCCTACCTGTGAGGGATTGAAACTGAGCAATTTGACGCGCTACGGGATTGCTGTAGCGAGTTTGTAGCCTACCTGTGAGGGATTGAAACATCTATAAGCGACAGGAGGATATGGAGATGGAGACAGTTTGTAGCCTACCTGTGAGGGATTGAAACCATTTCAGGGCGGTACTGTCTGTCGCCTTCCCAGTAGTTTGTAGCCTACCTGTGAGGGATTGAAACCAGGAAGGGACGGCGTAGCAGCTCTGCGCCGAACTGGTTTGTAGCCTACCTGTGAGGGATTGAAACCTGGCACTTCAAACAGAACACTATCGTGTACGAACACGTTTGTAGCCTACCTGTGAGGGATTGAAACTCGTTGACGAGCATGAGAGCCGTCCCGTACGGAACGGGTTTGTAGCCTACCTGTGAGGGATTGAAACCGCGGGCGACGGGAGGGGACTTTTGTTCAGCAGGCGTTTGTAGCCTACCTGTGAGGGATTGAAACCGGTCTCGATAGACGGGTTGAATCGGGTCTCGTTGTGTTCGTTTGTAGCCTACCTGTGAGGGATTGAAACGTGCTTCGACGGGTCTTTCTGACCGAAGGTGAATTCGTTTGTAGCCTACCTGTGAGGGATTGAAACAACTGCGGGACTTGCAACGGCGACGGGCTTTGCACAGTTTGTAGCCTACCTGTGAGGGATTGAAACTAGTCTTGCGATCGTCCGTCATAGCCGTCTCCCCCGTTTGTAGCCTACCTGTGAGGGATTGAAACGCGGGGACGGGGTGTTTGCGTTGGCGCATTCGGAGTCGTTTGTAGCCTACCTGTGAGGGATTGAAACCTCTGGGAGGTCGTCTGCCATGCCTCTGACTGACCAGTTTGTAGCCTACCTGTGAGGGATTGAAACCCCCATCGCCCCGAGGCAGGTGAGGGGCTACTAGAAGGTGATCTCGTTTGTAGCCTACCTGTGAGGGATTGAAACTTGCGGGGGATGAACTTAAAGATTGGTGCTGCCGGGTCGTGGCTCCAGTGGGCGCACGTCTCGTTTGTAGCCTACCTGTGAGGGATTGAAACGAATTTGGAACATTTCGCCCCCATCAAAACAATAGTAGTTTGTAGCCTACCTGTGAGGGATTGAAACATACCAGATTTCACCTTCATGCGGGCAAGCCAAGCGGAGTTTGTAGCCTACCTGTGAGGGATTGAAACAGCAATTCATCAGGGGTCGAAAAGGGGTGGAGTGCGGTTTGTAGCCTACCTGTGAGGGATTGAAACCTTTTGCGCGAGCGGGACATGCAAAAGGCCATGTCCGTTTGTAGCCTACCTGTGAGGGATTGAAACTAGCAGTCGACCCTGGTATCGGGATCGAATCGATATGGTTTGTAGCCTACCTGTGAGGGATTGAAACTTGTAATGAGGGGGACAGTTGCTCGACGGGCAGCTCGGTTTGTAGCCTACCTGTGAGGGATTGAAACTGTGTCTCCTCCTTGTGTGTTTGTTTCCCCGCAAGGTTTGTAGCCTACCTGTGAGGGATTGAAACCTATATCGCCGCCCAGGACAACCGCGACGCCACCAGTTTGTAGCCTACCTGTGAGGGATTGAAACAACTCATACTCTGCGACGAGGCGGAAGAACGTCCCGGTTTGTAGCCTACCTGTGAGGGATTGAAACGATGATACGCAACCGCGCTCTGTGGCGCTAAATGCGTTTGTAGCCTACCTGTGAGGGATTGAAACTCGTTGACGAGCATGAGAGCCGTCCCGTACGGAACGGGTTTGTAGC
>ERZ511473.1586-NODE-1586-length-17253-cov-10.898754_pt1 | contig 17253 bp, 20 predicted proteins | sample MGYA00374947_ERZ511473 | MGnify/ENA primary metagenome ERZ511473 (study PRJEB26303, sample SAMN06343854) | sediment metagenome | isolation source: hot spring sediment | place: Canada: British Columbia | collected 2012-09-26 ... | reverse complement strand
CAATCATTCCGAAAGTTTTAAAGCACAAATTTTTATCACCCCTAACCCCCCTTAACACTATTTATTGGACAAAGCAGTTCTCATAATAGTAATTTTATTTTAAATTTTAATTTGACTAATTAAATTGATATTATTTACGAAATCAACAATCAATTAAATTAACAAATTATATAAAGGCTTATTTTATAGTTATTTTAGTAATGTTTTATATTATAAAATTTTTATTTTTTGTATTAAATAATTTTTGAATTTTAATTTTATAGAAAATTTATATATCACAAAATTAATTTTTTTATTGTAATTACTATATAACTACGAACAATAATATTAAAGATAATTTGTCTTTTTATCATTATAATCTTCAAAATCAAAAAAATTTATAGGAGGTATTTTTAAATTTAAAATTGACTTGACATTTTAAAATTTGATGCTTTAAAATTTTCACACTGGATGTCAGGGCAGTGGAAGGGAAAAGAAAAAAACCTAAAAAGGAGGTGTGAGCTATGAACAAGGCACAACTTATAAATGAAGTGGCGAAGAGATCGGGGATAACCAAAAAAGATGCGAAAGCTGCTGTTGATGCTGTATTTTCAGCGATAAAAGATGCTCTTGCAAAGGGTCACAGAGTTAGATTAATTGGTTTTGGAACATTTGAAGTTAGAAAAAGAAATCAGAGAAAGGGTAAAAATCCTAAAACTGGTCAAACAATAACTATTCCTGCAAGAAAAGTTCCTGCATTTAAAGCTTCAAGTGAATTGAAAAAGTTAGTAAAGTAATCTAACGAAGTTTAACCCTTCCACTGCCCGTTAAAATAAAATAATTCTTGCAAGTGTAAAATATGTAAAATAAGTCAATGCATCTCCAATAGTTGTAATTAATGGAATATCAGTTCCCGCAGGATCTATGTTCATTTTTCTTAAAATTAGAGGCGTTAAAAAACCAAAAGTATTAGCTATTATTGATGAGGCAATAGAAGTTAAGCTTACAACAAGAGCAAGCTTAATATAAAAATCTCCTCTAAATAATGCTATTATGAACATTCCTAAGGCTATAATAATAGAAATAATAAAAATTGTGGAAAATTCTTTAAAAAATAATTTTAAAAACGTTTTTAAGTTTCTCTCTATTTCTCCTGTAGCAATTGCTCTTATTGTGAAAGCAGAAGCTTGTGAGCCAATTATTCCTGTAGTATTGGCTAAATTTGGTAGAAAAAATGTTAAAATTGTTAAATGAGCAATAATTTTTTCATAACTGTTTAAGACAAAACCTGAAATGTTTCCAAGTATAACCATTAAAATAATTGCTGGTAATCGTTTTAAAATTTTTTCCTTATATGATAAGTCAAAATATCTTGCTTCGGGGTCAATCAAACCTACAAATCTATATATATCTTCTGTTGCTTCTTCTTCAATAATATCAACAATATCATCTATTGTTATAACACCTAAAATTCTATTTTCCTTATCCACAACAGGAAGAACTAATAGATCATAATTTTTCATTATTTTTGCAGCAGTTTCCTTATCATCATATGCAGAAACCGAAGCAATACTTTCACAAATTTCAAATAGTTTTATATTAAAGTCACTTCTTACTAGTTTTGTAATTTTAACATAACCTTTTAATTTGCCTTCTTTCGTGACGACAAATATACTAACTAATGCCTCATCTGATACATCACTTTTTTTAATAATCTCAATAGCTTGGAATATATTTAAGTTTTCTTCTATTGAAACAAAATCTGTATTCATTATTCTACCACAAGAATTTTCAGGATAATTCAGTAATTTAAGAGCAACTTCCTTTTCTTCTTTTGGTAAAATTGAAATAATTCTCTGAACAAGATAAGGTGGTAATTCTTCAAACAAAGCAACTTTATCGTCATCGTCAATTTCTTCAAATAATTCCAAAATTTGTTTATCAGAAAAACTTTTAATAATTTCTTCTAATTTGTCTCCTTCTAAATAAGTTAAAACATCTGAACATTTTTCACTATCTAAAAGCCTTAAAATGAGAACTGCTTTATTTGGTTCTAAATCTTCAACTATTTCTGCAATATCAAAAGGGTGTAAATTTTGAACTAATGCTTTTAAGGACTTGAAATCTTTGTTTTCTATTGCTTCAATAATTTCTGGAATTAGAACATAGGAGATTCTCAAAGTTTGAAAATTTTAATGGAAGCGTTTTATCCTTTAAAATTTTATTCTTGCTTGAAATAATTTTAAATAAATATGAATTTCCAAATTATAAGAGGAAATTAAATGTTTTTAATGCTTATTCAAAGAATTTTAGTGATTTTTGTAGTGATTTTATTGAAGTATTTTTAAAAATTGAAGGGGGGAAAATTTTGGATATTGGATATGAGGGTAAGTTATGTACTATAAGTCAAGGTGTTATTGAAATTGTAATTGATAGGATTATAAATAAAAGCATAGAGGAGGTAAAGAGATTTTCTATTGATGATATAAAGGAATTGATTGGTGAAGAAATTTTAAAAATTAGAACAAAATGCTGTTTAATTGGTATTGAAGCTATAAGAAATGCTATAATTGAATATGAAAGAAATTATTCATTTAATTCAAGAAGTTGAGCGATTAAAATTCATTCCTAGATTGGGTTGGACATATTATGGAATAAAATTTCCTGAAAGTGTTGCAGAACATAGCTTTTTAGTAGTATTTTTAAGTTTAATTGTTGGACTATTATTAATAAAAAGAGGTGAAGTTATAGATTTGAAAAAAATTTTAATTATGGCAACAATTCACGAACTTGGTGAAGTAAAAATTGGAGATATTCATCTTGTTGCCAAGAAGTATTTAGGATCTGATAATGTTGATAATGCTGAAAAGAAAGCAGTTTTTGATTTATTAAATGGATTAAATTTAGATGAACTAAAGGAAATTTATGAAGAATTTATGGAAGGCAAAAGTAGAGAAGCAATTATTGTAAGAGCTTGTGATAAATTGGAACTTTTATTTCAAGCGAAAAATTATAAATTAGATGAATTTTTTAAAACTGACGAAAATTTAAATGAAATTGAAAAGGAGGAAATTATTAAGGAAATTTTCACTTACCTATACAAAAATCTTTAAAAACTCTATTTAGAATTTCTTCAGGTAAATCTTCAATTCCAAGTAATTTTGATATTGAATTTGCTGCTAGTCTTATTTGATGAGATAAAATATCCAAAGGTTCATCTTTTAGATTGAGGGTTTCCTTTATTCTGTCATAAGCATATTGTAAAAGTTCAAATTCACTTCTTGAAAAATAGTAGTCTGCAGAAATTTCACTTATAGCTTTTTTATATAAAGCACTTTTCAATTCTTCAAAACCTATGTTTTCTTTCACAGAAACATAAATTGGATTATAATTTTCAATTAAAGGTCTTGAAATTTCGCATTTATTAACGACTAAAATTAACTTATCTTTGGGAACTTTATTTAATAGATCCATTTCAAATTCTTCTATATTTTCTGCAGATAAAACAAACACAACAATATCTGAAAATTTGCTTAAATTTAAGCTTCTTTCAATACCGATTTTTTCTATTAAGTCAATAGCTTCTCTAATTCCTGCAGTATCAATAATTCTAAATAAAATTCCATTTATATTTATGTATTCAGATATATAATCTCTTGTTGTTCCAGGAATATCTGAGACAATTGCTCTTTCGTATCCAAGAAGTTTATTAAATATTGAAGATTTTCCAACATTGGCTTTACCAATAATAACTACATTTATTCCTTCACTAATTTTTTCTATACTTGCAGAATTATTTATTAGATCCTCAAAGATTTTCAATATATTATTGATTCTTTCAAATACTTCTTCTTTTGAAATTTCAGGAACATCTTCTTCAAAATCTATTCTTGCTTCAATTTCTTTTAATAAATCCAATAAATGTTCTTTTAAATTTTCTATTTTCTTTGATAGTTTTCCTTCAATTCTTTCTCTTAATGGAAAAATGGCAAATTCATTCTTGGCATTTATAATTTCATTTATTGTTCTTGATTGAATTAAATCCAATTTTCCATTTAAAAATGCCCTTTTTGTAAATTCTCCAGGTTCTGCCTGTCTTGCTCCAATTTTTATAATTTCTTTAACAATCATCTTAGGAATAATAATTCCCCCATGGGAAAATATTTCAAGCATATCTTCGCCAGTATAACTCTTTGGTGCTTTATAGTAAATTGCAATAACATCATCAATAACTTTTCCTTCGCTATTGAACAACTTTAAATAATGAGCATATCTCTCTTTTAACGTTTTTTTAAAAATTTTTTTAATAATTTCATTTACTAAATTACCACTAACCCTTATTACACTAATTGCAGAAATTCCATATCCACTACTAATTGAAACAATGGTATCATTTAACATCTGGAACGATAACTAATTTTGCTCTTTTGCCTTTTCCTACTTTTTCAATTCTTATTCCTTTTATATTCTTTAAAGCTTCTATAACTAATTTTTTCTCATAACCTTTAAGTGGGTCTAATGTATATTCAAGTTTATTCTCAATTGCTAATTTTGCTGTTGCGATTGCTTTATTTATAATATATTCTTCTTTTTTCTTTCTATAGCCGTTTATATCAAAAATAAATTTAAAGTTTTTCGGAAATAACTTTTTAAGTATTAAATTAAGTAAATAGTTTAATTCTTCAAGAACTTTTCCATCTTTTCCTATTAAAACACTATCTAAATTGGAGGTTTTTATATTTATGTAAACTGTGTTTTTATCTTTTGGTATAATCTGAAATTTACCTTTTGTTCCGAGCTTTTGAAACAATTCCTTTATGAAAATTTCAATTTTTTCAATTTCTTCTGTCCTTTTATAAACTCTAACTACAATTGGATCTTTCTTTATGATTACGTACTTAGCAGAATTTATATCTATTTGGAGCTTGTCCAAAGCTTTTTTTATAGCTTTTTCAATCGTTATATCACTTTCATCTACAAACTCCATATTTTTAACCTCCTTTTAATAAAAACTTTTTAAATATGAACTGTTCTAAGATACTGAAAAGACTATAACTTAGCCAATAGAGAACAAGTCCTGCCGGAAAAGTTAAGAATATCAATAAGAAAATTAATGACATAATTATGCCTATCATTTTTGAATTTTTATCAACTGATGGTTGAATAATTGAATTTATTAAGCTAATTAATGTCATTAAAATAGGAAGAATAAAATAGGGGTCTTTTGATGATAAATCTTTAATCCATAGAATAAATGGAGCATTCTTAAAATCAATCGAAGTTATAAAAACTTGATATAGGGCGAAAAATATAGGTAGTTGTATTATTAATGGCAAACATCCACTGAGTGGATTAACATTTTCTTCTTGATAAATTCTTAAAATTTCTTTTTGTAGTTTCTCAGGGTCATCTTTATATATTACTTGTAATTTTTGAATTTTTGGTTGGATTTTTGATAATTTTTTCATAGCTATATATGATTGATAAGTCAAAGGTGAGAAGATAATTTTTATTATTAATGAAAATAATATAATTACAAATCCATAATTATGAACAAGGGAATAAAGTCCTCTAAAAGAATAAAAGATAATTTGGCTAAATGGTGCAAATAGAAAAAACCCCCAATCGTAAATTGGTTCAAGTCTTTTATCAATGAGTTTTAAAATTTGTGGATCAATTGGTCCTAAATAAAATTTAAAATTAGGATTTATTTTTCCTTCAAATATAATTCTATTATTATATAGAAATGCCTTATTGTTTTTCATTTCATTTAAAATAACGAATGAGAAATAGTGTGTTTTTGAACCAATAAAATTTGCATAATCAACATTAAATGGAGTTATTAGTTTGTCTTCTGTAATTTTATGCCATTTTTGATCATAATAAATAAAATTTGAATATCTTTTTTCATAATTATCTTCAAGATTTGGATTTATTCCATATGAAATAATTTCACTATCACTTGATATGACATTTACAATATAATTGCTTTTAAATTCATATATAATACTGTCATTTTCGCTTTTAAGAATAACTTTATTTTTTGAAATTTCATAATTGAAGTTTTTGTCTTTCAAGTTTTTAAATATAAAAATTGGATAGTTTCCAAGAAGCTCACTTTTGTACTTTTTAATATAAAAGCTTTTTATAAATCCCCCTTTTCTTGATATTTTAACATTATAAAGTTCATTTTCATAAGATATTAAACTATCTGATGTTGGAACCTCAATTTTTAAGTTTGATTGATTTTTTATACTACTTGGTTTTGGTGGAAATAAAAATGTCCAAAGAAAAAAAATTGTAAATGCTATTATAAAATAAAGAATAAATCTATTCATGGATAATCAACACCTCCTTTTGATATTGGATTACATCTTATAATTCTCCAAACCCCCTTTAATAAACCTTTTAAAATTCCATATTTGTCAATTGATAATATCATATAATCTGAACATGTTGGATAAAATTTACAACTATTTGGTAAAATTGGAGATAAAAATAACTTATAAAACTTAATAAAACCTATAATTATATTCTTCATTAAAACTAAACAGTTAATTTTTTTCTACCTTTTTTTCTTCTTCTTTTTAAAATCTTTCTTCCTGATTTTGTTTTCATTCTTGCTCTAAATCCATGTGTTCTTTTTCTTTTGATTCTTGACGGTTGATAAGTTCTTTTCATAAGTTTGAAATTTTAAAGGAGAATAAGGAGGGCAAAAACCCTCCCCAAAATTATTATTGAGTACAGCTAAATTGTTTTATTATTTCTTTTGAACCTGTTGGAAGATCTAAAACAATTCTTAATGAACCTGATGTTATTCCGACTTTTCCACTTGGACATTTTGCTATTCTTAATGTATCGATAGGTGAAAATGATAAATTAACATTTATATTTGAGCATGTTTTTAATGTTCCTTCACCAATTGGCCAAGTTTTTAACGTCTTATTTCCAAGTGTGTCACCAGGTTTCCAACCAAGTGCTTCATCAATAAAAACATATGTTCTTTCATTAATAGAAACGTTTCTACAAGTTAAGTCATTTCTGGTATGGTTTATTGAGCGATTTAATCTATAAACAGAATCACTAATACGTTCCATTTTAATAGTTCCCGTTTGAGAATAATTCTTATCTTCAATAAGTGTATCATTTCTATATGCTTTTAGAATTACTTTAAATGGATTGCCCCAACTTACAGAAAATATAAAAGGATCGTTATCAGAATCAGAATGAACTAAACTTCCAATTAGGGTATAATTTACAACATAAATTTGGTTATTCTTAATAACTGTATCAGTTCTATTATTACAATTGAAATTAATTGTAGCATTTCTATAAACGTTGTCTTTATCATTATCAGTTGTGTCTGATGGATTATATGAAATACATTTATTTTTTAGATTTATTCCATTTGTATCAAAAGAATATAAGAAATATCCATTATAGACATATCTCTTTATCGCAGGTGCTCCTGGATCTTGAAGCGTATTTGAAGATGTTTGGGTTATTTCTTCTATGCTTTGAGTTGTGAAATCTATATCTTCCTGTGCTACTTCTGCTACTTTTTCGCCTCTTTTACAACCAAGTGCCATTATGCTCCAAACTGACAATATATATATCAGTTTTCTCATGGTCTAACCTCCTTTAATATAACTATGGATTCTGCTATTTCTTTAATTGTTTTTCTACTATCCATAGCTTTCTTTCTTATATAATTATAAGCTTCTTCTTCACTCATCCCATATTTCATTAAAATTCCTTTTGCTCTTTCAACTAATTTCCTTTCTTCAATTTCATCTTTTAGTTTCTTGTTTTTCATTATTAAATCTGCTTGATTTAAAATTAAAAGAATTGCTTTTTTTTGTTCATCAGTTAAATTTTTATCACTTAAAATTACTGAGAAATAGTTTGACTTAATGTCCGATTGAATTTTATTATCTTGAATAACTTTGACTGGTTTTTTAATAATTTTAAATATCATCATTTCAATTTTTTGGCAAATATCTCCATTTTCATCTAATATGCTATCTAAAATGTTTTCCAAAATTTCTGCTTTTTTCTTATATTGTTCATATAACCAATCTCTTTCTAATGCTCCACTTACAAGTTCTGAAAGCATTTTTAAAATTGTTTTTTCAGTTCTTGTATATTTGTGTTCATTTTTATGTTGAACATTCATAACACCTACAAGATTATCTTTAAAAATAATTGGAATTGAAATAATAGCTTCGTATGTATCTTCTTTTAGATTTTTAAAAACTTTAAATCTTTTATCTTTATAAGCTTTTTTACTAATTGAAATAATTTTCTTTTCCTTTCCTACAAGACCTGCAAGACCTTCCCCCATTTGTAATTTTATTCTTCCAACAGCATCATGAGGAAACGATGAAGAACCCATTAAAACAAGCTCATCATTTTCCTTATCATAAAGATATATAAAACAATTATCTGCATTTGTTAATTGACAGGCAGAAACACATATCATATTAAGCATTTGTGATAGATTTCTTGAATTGTTTAAAATTTCTAAAACTTTTAATATGATTTCAAGCGAACTTCCTTTCATTGAGGTTTAGCAATTGTAAATTCAGGATATTTGTATTTTTCGGGAGTTTCTTTTAGCTTTTCACCAAGTTTTTGTAATTGTGAAATTTTCTTCTTTTTCTTAATTCCAAGTGAATATAAAACAATTTCTCTTTTAAGAAATTGGATTGCTTTTGCTGGATCTACACCTTTTGGACAAACATAAGAACAGGACTGAGCAAAATGACATCTAAAACAACCATTTGGACTATCTAAAATTACTAACCTTTCTTCAAAACCATCATCTCTACTATCATATATATATCTTAAAGCAGACATTAGTGCTTGTGGCCCTAGAAAATCCTCATTACTTTGAGATATTGGGCAAGCAGATATACATGCTCCGCATTTAATACAATAAGCAAATTGTAAGTAATTTTCAAGTTCATCAGGACTTTGAATGTACTCTTCTTCTGGATTAACTGTTTCTTCAACATCTTTCCTAATTATATAGGGCTTAATTGAGGTATGATGTTTAAATAAATTATTTAAATCACAAGCAAGGTCTTTAATAACAGAAAATGATTTTAATGGTTCTATTGTAATTTCATCAGTTTTTAATTCCAAAACTTGTGTTTGGCATGCAAGAGAGGGTTTTCCATTTATAACCATAGCACAGCTACCACAAACACCCATTCTACAAGATTGTCTCCAAGATAAAGTGCTATCTATTTTTTCTTTTATTTCATTAAGAGCAGCAAGGACAGTCATTCCTTTATAGACTTCAATTTCATATTCACTATAATATGGCTTTTCATCCTTGTTAGGATTAAATCTAAAGACTTTAAATTTAACTTTCATTTACTTACCTCCTAAAATAAGGTATCCATGTTGTTAAAAGAGCATATATAAAAAATGAAATTCCTATTAAAATTAAAATAACATTTATAACTTTTTGTGAGAATGTAGTATTAAATCTTTCAAACAAAATACCTCTAAGTCCATATAAACCATGAAAAAGAGCTAATCCAACAAAAATTGTATAACTTAAAGGGAAAAATAAATCTTTTGCTCTTTTAAAAGTATTTTCAACGGAAAGTGGATCTCCACCTGAAAGATGCATGTAATACATATGGCCACCAAGAAGAATTACAAGAAACGCTCCACTTATAATATGAAAAAACCAAAGTTTTCCTTCCTTCATAATTACCTCCCTAAGGGATTATAAAACACAAATAAAGACCAAATTATAAAAATTCCTGCAATAATCATAATTACCCAAGAGAAAGCTCTTTGATAATCAATAGATGACTTATATGGATAAATAGGCCTTTCAGGTTTTCCTATAAAAAATCCAAGTTCTAAAAATATAAGTCTCAATCCGTTCATCATATGAAAAATTACAGCAACAAGTAATAACCATTCTAAAAAGTATATTATTGGATTATAATGACCATTATAATGTCCTGAAATTAACTTCATAATTTTGTCCCAAAGCTCAGGACTATATGCTCTAAAACCAACAACGATAATATGAACAAGTAAATAAAAAATTAAAATAATTCCTGTTAATCTATGTAATAGAAACAAAATTCTCTCAAAATTTAGCTTTCCACCATAAAACCAACCTAAAATTCCTGGATAATTTTGGTATCTTTTCATTATGTTAAAATTTTAAAGGATAAAAACTTTTATTTATTTGAGAAGAAAAAATTCTTTATGAATTTTGAAAAGTGATATATATTGATGAATACAAAAATAGAAAAAAGAAATTGAAATGTCCAAAAATAAATTCTATAATAAATTTTAGGACTATATTCATCTTGTATTCTAATCCTAAAAATTGGTGAAAAAAGAGATCTTAAAAATCTTCCAAATTTAACACAAAATTCACAATTCATATCTTCAAAAAAATAAGCAATTTTTCTACCATAACTTTTAGCGATAAAATCATCTTCAATTATTAAAAATTCTTTTGAATTATAAAAATAATATCTGTAAATAGTATTTTTTGAAACATTTCCATTTAGTTTTAATAAAATAACGTTATGTAAAAATTCATCAACATTTTTACTACTTAAAGCCAATTTTCTAACTTCATATGCAGAAAGTGGGACTTTATTAAAATCAAAAAACATTATTCCTAAACTAACATCAATCATAACCCATTTCTTATACTCATCTGAATAAAATTCATTTATTGTATGCCCTTTTCCACCAAGACCGTCATTTCCTGCTAATTCTATAATTCTTGAATTTATATTAACATTTTTTGCTAAAAAATTAAATAAAATTGCATCATTATAGCAAGAACCAACAAAGTTCTCATTTCTATAAATTTCATAAATTTTTATTGGATTTTCTGTAATCCAAGTTTTTCCTTTCTTATTTTGTTTTAACTCAAAAATGTAATAAGCAATAGTTAGAGCTTTTTTAATAGTTTCTCTTGAACTTGCCAATTTTACATCTTCATCATAAACTAATCTATAATCATTTATTGTTTTTACATAATTTAGTGAGCTTCTTAATCTATGGTGATTTGTAATGATAAATAAAAAATAAATTAAAAATAATAAATAAAAAAATCTCATTTCAAAACCTTTTGTTTATAATAGTAATAATCATAATAATCACTCTTAAATTCAACACCATTTATAATATGTGCTGATATTTTTTCATTATTTATAAGTCCAAGAGCATTTAAAATTTGAGATATTGTTGTTTTTTCAACTCTTATAACAAATAAAATACTATCTAAATAATCAATAATAACACTTGTTTCCGATATTCCAAGAATTGGTGGAAGGTCAAAAATTACATATTCAAAATGATTTAAAATATAATCAATGAAATTTTTAAATTTTGGATTGAGAAATACACCAAGAGGATCAATAATTTCATTTCCAGCAGGAACTAAAAATAAATTCCCATTTAATTCATATATCAAATTCTTATAATTTAAGTTTTCAATAATGTTTGATAAACCTTTTTCATTATTCAAAGAAAAATAATAGCTCAAACTTTTCTTTCTTAAATCAGTATCAATCATAAGAACATTATTCTTCATCATTGCTAAGATGGCACAAGTATTTAATGTTATAAATGTTTTACCATCACCTTGAATTGAACTTGTTATTCCGATTAAATTAACATTTTTATTTAAAATGGATTTTAAAACCATTATTCTAAAACTTTCAATTGCATAAGAACCATTTAAAATTTTTTGAAAATTTTTTGAAAGATATATATTTAAAGGCATGTCTTCATCTTCATTTATAATGGGAATTTCAAAGCTATTTTTAATATTTAGTTTGATTTCTAATTCCTCTTTATTTCTAATCGTCTGTTTGAGATATTCTTTTAAAAGGATAATGATAATTGAAAATACAAATGAGAAAAGTATTGAAAATAATATATTTCTGCTTAAACTATTTAATTTACTTTTAATAATAGGATTTTCTGAGATTTGGAATAATTTGAAGTCATTTTTCATGCTAGCTTCTTCCATTTCAATTTCTTTTAGCTTTTTATTAAGTAAAGATAAAATTTCCATTATTGATTGTTTCTGAGTATTTAATTTAGATAGTTCATTTTCAAGCTCAATTGCTTTGTCTGAAACTTCTTTAAATTGAATTTCTTGATTTTTTAGCAGTTTTAACTTTTCATTCAAATATATAATTCTTTTTTGAATAACATTTTTTAAATTCGTTTTTAAACTATCTAATATCATTTTATAGTAATTATATTCTCTACTTTCCTTACCATATTTTAAAGATAGAATTTTTAATGAATCTTCTATTATAGAAATTTTTAGTAAGTAATTATTTACTAAACTATCATAACTTACTATTGATTTTTCATTATTTTTCAGATAATTAAACAGATTTTTAATTTCAAAATTTGTTAGATACTCTTGAAAAACAATATCATTTAAAACATTCGGTTTATTTACAATTTCAAGTTTAATGTTTTTTATTTTTTCATCTATATTTTCAATCTCATTATTATAATAATCAATTTGATTTTTTATAAGCGTTTTTAATTTGCTATAAGTTTCTTTTTTTTGATTCAAATTATCTTCAAATAGAAAGTTTATAAAATTTTTAAAAATTTCTCCTTCATATTCATCTTTTGAACTAAATGATAAATGAATGATATTTGGTGAGAATTGTGGAAGGTTTTTTCCTTTTAAAAATTCAGAAGAACTTGTGACTCTCAAATTTAATTTTGAAATGAACTTTTTAACTACATTATCATAATCCAAGAACTTTAATTTGATATAACCTTCTTGATTTGATATAATATAATAACTTTCATTTTTTTCATTTGTTTTAAATTTATAAATGCCTTTTTCAAATGGTTTATATATTTCAATTTTTTCAATTTTTAAATTTTTTGGTTCTTTTTGGATAATTTCAAAATTGTAATTATATAATGAAATAAATTTTTTTAATGTATGATTACTTATTATGTAATCAATAATTTTTTGATAATAAGGTTCATTTTCTCTTGTAGGATAAATATAATTCATTAAATTTTCGTCTTGATTTCTATTGTTGTTTTCTTCAACAATTAATTTTGCTTCATAAACAAATAATTTTTGTGATTTTTGAATAAAGCTGATAATTAGCGTTATTGAAATAAATAAAATAAAATTTAATATAAATAGTTTATAGTATTTTTTAATGTAATACATATTTCACCTCACAATATAAAATTCAACTTTTCTTTGAGATTTTCTAGATTCACCTGTATATGATAGTTTTAATTTATTGGCAGGAGCACCAAGACTCATTAGGTATTTAGCAACGGATAAAGCTCTTGCAGAAGATAACTCCCAATTTGATGGATACTTTTTTGTTAGTTCTCCTCTTATAGGCAAGCTGTCCGCATAACCCTCAATTATAAGCTCTTTTATATTTTTCCAATCAATATCATAATAAATTTTTTCAAGAACTTGTTTATATTCATCTTTTATTTCTGCACTTCCAATATCAAAATCAATTTCTTCCTTTACCTTATAAGGTTCAAAGCATTTAAATTTTTCAGTTTCACTACTTAATTTATATAATTCTCTTGTTAAAGTATCATAATTTGCTCTAAAAGCAATATATAAGTTTAATTTCTGAACATTTAAAGCATAAAAATTTATAACATTTTTTATCATTCGCCAATTTCCTTCAATGTCAGAAGTGTAATTAAAAATCTCAAAGCCATAAGGAAATATAAAAGATAATGAAACATAAGAATAAACATATTTAATTTTTGGTTTTGTTGTGTCAGACAAAATGGATATTGAAACTTTGAAAATAAAAATATCTTGTTCTTTTGAAATTTTCAATTCTCTTAAAATATTATCTTCAATCTCATTTGGTTTTAAAATATAAATTTTTGTACTATCAATTTGAAGACTTGTGAAAACTAATGAATTTGAAAATTCTAAACATAAATTATTATCACATTTATAAACATTTGATTTTGGATATGTTATAACAAATGAAGATGGGTCATAATCAATTGGATAAATTCTAATAAGTTTGCTCATTCTTTTTGCTCTACTTAAACTGAAAACAATAACATTTCTTAAATATGAATCTATAAAATATATATCTTCTTTAGCAAAATTTAAAATTAATATAATCATCTTCTTAAAATGAGCCCCCGAAGGGGGGCTTGGGAGGTGGAACCACAATTATTTTTTAAAGGTAATTTTTTGACTATATTCATTAGCTTTTACAATGTAAGATTTGGTTGTAGGGTTGATGTTAGTAAATAAAACTCTCTCATATGGATTATTGAAAGGGTAATATGGACCATCTCTTGAATTATCATCAGGACCTGCGTTTATTAGCCCAACTAGGGCAAACATCAGGCTTAGGCTTATCATCAACCTTTCCATATTTTACCTCCGAAGCTAAATTGTAGGATAAAATTCTAAATTTAGTTTTAAATAAGTCCTTGTTAATCAATAAGTTATATTTATTTTTGAAAATTTTTTAAAAATACTTTAAAATTTCAAATTTAAATATGCCAAAATTTAAAAAACTGACGATTTATGAAAGATTTAAAATATATTTAATGCTAAGAAATTTCTCTGCTAGGAAAATTTCAAAAATGCTTAAAATAAATAGGAATACAATTAATAAAATTAGAAAAGAAGGATTTTTTAAATTTGATAAATTGGCATATCGGATTTATTTAATTAAAGAAAGAAATCCCCATTTCACATTAAAGGATATTCAAAAAATTTATTATGAAAAGTTTAAAAAAGTTATTTCAATTGAAACAATAAGAATTAAGCTTGGAAAGTACGATATTTATAAAAAGGTAAAAGATGAAAAACTTGAACAATTTATAAATTATCTTATCGAAAATAATTATCATAAAGAAGTTAAAGATATTTTAAAATTTTATAAACCAAGGGATATATCAATTTTAATGAAAATTCCATTTAAATATATTCCAATTTATTTGAGAGCTGACTTAATGGATTGGCAATTTAAAAATTATAAATTTAAAAATTATGAAGAATTTTTAAATAAAGTTGATAAGCAAATGAAAATTTGTTTAAGAAAGAATTTCGTTTTAAGTTATTATAAATTTTTTGCTTTAAAAATTAGCTTATTATTATATTTAAATCGTCAGATTGATGCTTATATTCTTTACTTAAATCATATAAATTATATCTTAAAGCTTCCTAAAATCATAAAAATTAACATTTTAAGGAAATTTTTGTTTTTAGTTTATGCTAACCCAAAAGTTACTACTCAATTAGCAAATTATTTAAATAAATTTAAGAATGATAATGATATAAAAGAAGCACTTATAAAAACTTATAGAAATCTTGGTAATATTAAAAAAGCAAAATTATTAAGTGACAATCATTTTTATGATTGTTTCTTTGAATGTGATTTTAAGAAATTTTTTAAATTTTCTAATTATCATTTTAACGATAGAGAAAATGAGTTGCTTTATAAAATACTAAAACTAATAGCAATTGTACTTTCTAACAAACAATTTGAAAATTTACTTGAACTAAAATTAGAAATAGAAAAAACTTATAATGAGAAAAAAGAAAAAATTTATGAATCTTTATATTACTTTGCCCTTGGAATTTATCATTTTCATTTTGGAGAGATTAAGGAAGCAAAAAAATTTTTTGAAAAATCAACAAAAACAGGAATAATTATTTTAAAGAAAGACAAATTTGAACTTTCAAAATTTAGAAAGCAAGAATTAATTTTAAAGTACTTATTAAGTGGCAACATAAGAAATGCTGTTGAGATTGCTAAAAGAAGTGGAAATTTAGCTGTTTTAAATATATATGCTTTTCTCCTAAAAAAACCTTATCACAGAATTAAAAAATATAAAGAATTAAAGTACGTTTCACATTTAATTAGGAAGAATAATAAAATTAAAGCGTATTTTATGCGATTTTATCCTATTATATATGTGAATGGTAGGAAGTTTATTATTTATAGATTTTCAAAAAGTTATAAATTACTTACTTATTTAATTTTAAATAATTCAAAGGTTAAAATAAATCATATTGATTGGATCAAGGATATAAAAAGTTCTGTTTATTTTATAAATCGCAAATTTAAAACAACACTTTTAAGTATTAAAAGCGATGAAGTTGTTATAAATGGTGAAGTTGATTGTGATATAGATAGATTTTTAAAACTTTATAAATCTTCAAAAAGGAAAGCTTTGATTCTATATAGAGCTGAACCATTTAGAACAATTTGTTATTATCATAATTGGGCAGAAGATATTAGAGATTTGATTAAAATGAATAGAGAAATTCTATTAGGTTATAAATGGGAAAATTTTTGATTGATAGTTTATTTACATCCCAAAGTCGAATTTTTATCCTTTAAAATTTTGGCTATGTCTGTTGATTTATTTTATAATTTTGGTGAAAATTTTAAATTTCATACGGATGATGGGAAAGAATTTATAATGAGTGATAAGACACTAAGACCTATGCAATTATTACTTATTTCTCTTTTGGGTTGTACTGCGATAGATATTATTGATATATTAGATAAAATGAAAGTTAAATATGATAATTTTAAAATTAGTGCTAATGGGAAAAGAAGAGAAGAATATCCAAGAAAGTTTGAATACATTAAAATTACTTATAGTTTTTATGGAAAGGATTTAGAGCAATATAAGGAAAATATTGAGAGAGCAGTTTATCTTTCACAAGAAAAGTACTGTTCAGTAAAAGCAAGTTTAAATGTAGTTGTAGAATACGAAATTAAATTAAATGATATTTGAAATTTATAAAGCGAATAGAAAAATTGGATATATTGAATTTAAAGATGAATATAAAATTTTCCTTCCTAATAAGTACTATTGGTTAAGTAATTTTTTAGATTCTTTATTAAGAGAGCCAATTTATTATAATAATAATTTGTTAGAACCATTTAGTTATGAGCATCTTATTGCAATAATTGAACAATTTGAAATAATAAAAAATTCAAATTTGAGATGGAGTTTATTTATTAGTGCTGTTGGGGGTGATATTAGAGATATTAAAATTATTAGAAAAGATGAGATTTAACTATTTTATTAAGCCGTTCTCTGCTTTGTCTAATAAATAATGTTAAGTTTTTGATAGTCAATAATTTATAAAAATTTTTTAAATTTATTAGTTTTATGGGGGGTTTTAATGGGGGGGCTTTGTCCCCCATGCCGAAAAATGGGTATTTATAAGCCGAAGGCTTAAATATAGGATGGGTGGGGAAA
>ERZ511473.1581-NODE-1581-length-17311-cov-7.512069_pt1 | contig 17311 bp, 16 predicted proteins | sample MGYA00374947_ERZ511473 | MGnify/ENA primary metagenome ERZ511473 (study PRJEB26303, sample SAMN06343854) | sediment metagenome | isolation source: hot spring sediment | place: Canada: British Columbia | collected 2012-09-26 ... | reverse complement strand
CCACGCCCTGGGTCTGGGGCCGCCCGGGGGAGGGAGTGAAGGTTTATGCGGGGTATGCGGGAGGTGCAAGTTTTGAGACAAATAAACGTTCATGAGGCTTGGTGGATTAGAAAATCATCAGGCAATGCCCTGTTTCGGCCTATAAGCCCTTCTAAGGCCCCTCGGAGGAGGGCATCAATTTCCCCACTAGCCCCGGGGAGTGTGGGGGGCCTAGAGGGGGTTAGGGGGCTCCTCGAGGCCCAGTTAGAAGCCTGGTCCTGGCCCGCCTGGTAGAATGAGAGCGATGACCCTCGCCCTGCCCCCCCAGGTGGAGGAGGCCGCCAGGAGGGTCCAGGCCCTCCTGGAAGAGGCCAAGGCCCAGGGCCTTCTCCTGGAGTACCGACTGGACGACTTCAGCGGGGAGCCCTTCCCCGGGGTAGGAGGCCTGGCCTTCTACCCCAAGGGCACGTCCGAGGAGGCCGTAGACGCCCTTCGGGAGGCCTTCCGGGACATCGAGGACGCTCTGGACGTGGGCGTGGCGGTGATTCTCGTTCCCCATGACCGAGAGGCGTGAGGCCAGGGGGCGCGAGGACTTAGCCCTGGCCTTCTTCCTCTAGCTGACCGCGACCCCCTTTGGGCGGTGGTGGCCCTCTTCTACGGGGTGCACCACTTGCTCATCGCCCTGAGCCAATGGGGGGTCGGCGTGCAGAAATGTGCGCTTTGGCTAACCAGGGCCAGGGGGTAAAGGTGGTCCTTCCACCGCCAGCCGCTCAAGGCTGCCACCCAAGGAAACCTTAATGAGCCCGCCCCTATCGCCGCCCATCCCCTGCAAGTGCGGGTTTCCCATACCGAGGGGTGAGAGGGGACTGGTCTGGTACACATGGTCATGAAGGTTTCCAAGACCCACTTCAAGGCCAAGGCGCTGGAGTTCCTCCGGCGGGTGGAGGCCACGGGGGAGCCCCTGGTCATCACCGACCGGGGTAGGCCCGTGCTGGAGGTGCGCCCCTACCGGGAGGAGGACCCCAGGGAGACCCTGAGGGGCACCCTTCTCCGCTACGAGGCCCCCACCGAACCCACGGGGGAAGCCTGGGAGGCCCTGGGGTGAGCGGGGGGACCTACCTCCTGGACACCCACGCCTGGGTGTGGTACCTGGCGAGTCCCGAGGTTCCGCCCCTTCGAGGGGCTCCTCGGCAGGTGACAGCCTTTCAAGTTGGCATAGTTTACCATCTCCCGTTGGCAACGGGGGGTGGCCCGCCTCTCCCCACACCCCATCGACTATCGGATGCCCCCCACCCCTTACAAAGCAGGGTAGCGCTACCCGCGCGGGGCCATGGGTCATTTACCCCCGACCGGGCCTCCGCGCGCTGTACTGAGGCCACGAAGCTGGCCGTTACCGGCTTAATTCTCTCGCCGTTGTCGCCCCAGGCCCGCCGCGATCACCACGGGAGGGACCTGCGGTTGCTGCGAGGGGCCGGTTAAAGGTGCTCGAGCGGGCTCTGCCGCGCGGCCTGCAGCGCGGGCGGTAAGGCCGCCAACAGGCCCAGGGGCAGCAAGAGCAAAACCCGGGCCACCAGGTCAAGGCTAAGCTGCGGGGGCGGCAAGAAAAAACCTAGCCGCTCTCCCAACAGCCCCGATCCGGCAGCGGCCAACCCCCAGCCCAGCAAGAGGCCCAAAAGCACCCCCAGCGCCACCTCGAGCAGCGTCTCCAGCAAGACCACCCCGAAAACCAACCGCCGCCCGGCGCCGAGCGCGCGCAGCAAGGCGGTATGGCGGCGACGCTCGAGGCCCCCTGCGTACACCCCCTGCCCTACCAAGAGCGCCGCCAACGCCAGCACCAGCAGCGATAGCGCTCCGTAGGCCATTTGGCCCTGCAGCAATAGCTCGCGCGTCTGGGCGAAGACCTGCCCCGGGAAGACCGCTTGGGCCAAGCCCCCGCGGTTGATCTCCTGCGCCACCTGGTACACGTCGGAAAGGCGCTTGCCGGTGTAGAGCACGGCGGTTACCTGGCGCTCCGCTTGGCCTTCGCCGTGGACTTCCCAGTAGGTCTCGATGGGCACGAAGATAGCCCGGTCCCAGGGGCCTCCGGTGGCCTCGAGCACCCCTACCACCCGGTACTGCTCCTCCTGGTAGTGGGCCTCGGCGGTGGCGGCCTCGGCCTGGCTAGCGAAAAACCCGTGGGCGCTGAGGAACCGGTCGCCGAGCTTCAAGCCGGTTTCCCGCGCTGCCCTGGCCCCCAGCACCGCCTCATAGGTGCCTGCGAAGGCCCGCCCCGCACGCAACCGGAAGTACGGCGGCGCGGTGGGCTTCAGGCGCAGGCTGAAAATCTCGGCATTGGTGCCTATCAAGGGCAGGCCGCGGTAGTTGTCTCCGAAGGCCAGCGGCACTACCCGGCGGCTTCTGGGGTCGCGCGCCAGCCGCTCATACACGGAGTAAGGGAGGTTGGCGATGGGCGGCTGAAGCAGGTACAGGCTCGAGAGCACCGCTTGGGTGGGGCTGCCCTTGGCCGCGATGAGCAGGTCGAAGACCTGGGCCGCATCCGCCGCCCCGCGCTCCAGCGAGCGCAGCACCAGCGGTACCACCAGCGCGGTCGCGCTGGCCAGGGCCACTCCGATGAGGGTGAGGGCGGTGGTAAGCGCCCGCACCCGCAGATTGCGTACTACGATCCACAGGGTCATGCGGTCCTCGTAGCGGGAAGCTGGCAAAGCTCCCAACGAAGGGAAAAGCGCTCCATCACCCAGGGGTCGTGGGTGGCCACCACCAGCGTGGCCCCGAGGGTCTTGGCCGTCTGGGTGAGCAAGTCCAGCGCCGTCGCAGCACGGGAGCGGTCCAGGTGAGCGGTGGGCTCATCGGCCAGCAAGAGCCGGGGGCGGTGGGCCACCGCTCGGGCCAGGGCCACCCGCTGCCGTTCCCCGGTGGAAAGGCGCTTGGGGGGGTGGGAGAGGCGGTGCCCCAACCCCACCGCGCGCAGGATCTCGGTAGCCTGGCGCAGGGCCCTCGCCCCGCGCACCCCGGCAATGCCTAACCCCAAGAGCACGTTCTCGAGCGCGGTGTACCCCTCCATGAGGTAGAAGTCCTGGAACAAGTACCCCACCTGCTCCCGCCGGTAGGCGTCGCGCTGGGCCTCGCTAAGGGTGGCCAGGTTGCGCCCGTCCACCCATACCTCCCCCGCGCTGGGCACGCGCAGCCCGGCCAACAGGTGCAGCAGGGTGGTCTTCCCGCTCCCCGAAGGCCCCAGCAGCACCGCCTGCTCGCCGGAAGGGATTTCCAGGTCCGGAAAGCGCAGCGTCACGTCCTCGCCGTAGCGGTACAGCACCCCCCGCAGGCACACCTCGGCCATCATCGCACCTCCTCTACCCTGTCCGCGTAGATGCGCACCAGGCTGACAAATCCGGTCGCGGCATCCTCCTTGATGCCCACCTCGAGCCGCCCCACCACCCGGATGCGCTGGGTGGTAGGCTCGGCCAGCCGCCCCGGCGGCATGATCACCAGCACGATATCGGGGGGCCAGTCGGCGGCGCTGGAGCAAAACGGACAGGTGGCTAGCGGAGCTTTGGTCAGCACAAAAAAGTCCAGCTTGGGCTTCAAAGGCGGCGCCATCCAGCCCGTCATCACTACCTGCTTGCCGGCGAGGGCTCGCAGCTTGGGGGAAAACTCCACCCCGCGCACGGTGGTCTTGCTGTAGAGTTCGCTGAACTCAAGGGGGATTTGGGCCAGGCCCAGCCCCCCCAGGGCCAGCAAGATGATCGGCAGCCAACGCACAGGGCTTCCCGCCTCGCGCCCACTCGGACCGTGGCCTAAGGCCGCTCGAGGTAGGGGTTCAACCCGAGCGCCTGGGCCATGCGGAAGAAGATCTCGGTCTGATCCATCAGGCCATTGAAAAGCCGCGCGCCCGCCCCGAAGGCAAATAGCGGCATGGGGTCGGCGGTGTGCACCCCCTGGGCGCTTCCAGGATCGAGGTTGCCGGTGCGCAAGAAGGCACCGGGCTCCTTGCACACCTCGGGGTTGGCCACGTAGCCGCCCTTGCCGTCGGAGATGTTGGGGTCTTTGTAGACCTCGCGGCCCCGGTAGGTTTCGCAGTAGTCGGGGGTGGCGGCGAAGCCCACCGCGATGCCTCGCGCGGTCTCCGGCAGGGGCAAGCCGTTGGCGTCCACCTTGTCCCCGTAGGTGGGGAACTTCGCCTCCTGGTACACCCTCACCCCCTCGCGCCCCTGCTTGGAGTAATCGTAGCTGCCATAGACCGATAGCGAGTGGGAGTGATCGGCGGTCACGACCACCAGGGTGTCGGGGTGGGCGGCGGCGTACTGCTTGGCCCAGGCCACCGCCCTATCCAGCTCGAGCACGTCCCAAAGCGCCCTCTGCCAGTCCAGGGGGTGCTGGAACTTGTCCACCATCCCCCCCTCCACCATCAGGAAGAAGCCGTTGGGGTTTTGCGAGAGGGTCTCCACCGCCTTCTGGGTCATCTCCCAGAGGTAGGGCAGATCGGTGAAGCTCCCCAGCATCTCGGGCCGCTTCCAGACCGCGCGGTCTAAGTAGCTGGGGAAGTTGTCGATGTGGAATAGCCCGAAGAGCTTGCCCTGGGGCTTGGCCGCTAGCAGCTCGCTGCGGGTGCTAACGAAGGTGTACCCGAGCTTCTGCGCCTCGGCGATCCAGTCGGTATCGTCCTTGCGGCGCGAGCCGGGGGCGCTTTTGGGGATGAAGTCGCGCGAGCCGCCGAAGAGCATCACATCCAGCGGTATACCGAACCCTCCGCGCCCGAAGTACTGGTCGGCGATGGCCTGGTAGTCGCTACGGCGCCGGGTGTGGGCTACCAGCGCGGCGGGGGTAGCGTCGGTGCCGAAGGTGGTGGTCACCGCTCCAATGCTGGCCCCGCGCACCCGCTTGAGCATCTCGGCCAGGGTCTCGATCCGGGGGTAGGCCAGGGTGTCCTTGAGGTTGGCGGGGTAGACGTTGAGGGCGTTCACCAGTACCTTCTGCCCGGTCATGATGGAAGAGGCGGAGTTGGCGGAGTCCACGATAAAGCTGTCAAAGCTGCTAGTGGTGACCACGGCCATGCCGCCAAAGCCGGTCTCCATCTCCAGGTAGCCCCTGGGCATCCCGTTTTCCGGGTTGAAGCCCTTAGCGATGATTCGGGCGGCGTTGAGGGTATTCCAGCCCATGCCGTCGCCAATGAAGAGGATGACGTTCTTGGCCGCACGGGGCAGGCGGGGGTTCAGGCGAGCCTCCCACCGGACGCTTTTTTTGGTCTCCCCAGCGGCGTCGCTGAGGCTTACCTCGAGGGTGTGGCTCCCGGGGCGCAGAAAGGTGCCACGCAGGGTCCATTCGGCCTGAGCGGCCCCTTGGGAGGTCTGCTCGAGCCCCGCCAGCGGTTGGCCGTCGAGCGTGATGCGGTAGGCGTTGAGGCTGCCTTTTAGCTCTGTGGCCTCGATGCGTAGATCGAAGCGTTGCCCCGCCAGCAAGACCGCTCCATCATAGGGGTAAATGGCGATCTTGGCTGCCCAGGCCGATCCCAGGGCGAAGACCAGGGCGCACACGGCTGCGATGCTTCTTGACATCGGAACTCCCTCCCGGCTGAATCATAGGTAAAAACCTTCAGGGAATTGTCAACCGCCTAGGTACACGACAAAACCCGAACCCATCAGGCTAGCGGGGAGATCATCAGAAAGCGGTGCGCCCCTTGGGGCCCTTCCTGGCCCAGGGCCTTCTGGGCTACTTTTTGCCCGATGGATAGGGCTCGGGTGGAGGCTTAGCGAGGATGTGTGAGGCAGGGAACCGGGCGCGCGGGTAATGGCACCCCTCACAAGAGGGGAAGCCTGCAGCCCATTCCAAGGGGTCCCTCCCGTCCCTCCACCCGGGATGCGCAGGAATTGGGAGTCACGGCCCATCCCAGGGATTGAAGAGGGCAACGGGCAGACCCTCAAAGTGGCGGGCGTTGCGGGTCACCAGGACCAAACCGTGGTGGAGCGCGGTAGCGGCCAGCATGGCGTCCAAGGGGGAGAGGGGTTTCCCCTTCAAAAAGGCCTCGCCCACCAGGCGGCCCCAAACCTCCATCACCGGGAGGTCCAGGGGCAGGATCCGCCCGGCAAAAGACCGCTTCACCCCCTGCAGCCAGGACTCTAAGGCCCGCTTCCGCCCCGCTGGGGCCCGGACCACACCTTGGACCAGCTCCCCCAGCGTCAGGGCTGAAAGGTAAGCCTCCCCCAGGGGCGTCTCCTCCAACCAGGCCACCACCTGGGGGTCTGGCTGGGCCTTGGCCGTTTCGGAGAGGACGTTGGTGTCCAAGAGGTAGGCCACGGTTGTCTCAGGGGAGGGAAACCTCCCGGTGCTCCGCTTCCGGCCGGGCAAAGAGGGTTTCCGCCTCGTCGTTGGGGAGGGGTGTGGGGGCGCGGAGGGCTTGCCAGAGGCTAAGGTTCTCCCCTGCGAGCCGGGCGTAGGTTTCCCAGTCCAGGACCACCACCGCTTTGCGGCCCCGCCGGGTGACCAGCTGGGGCTGGCCCTTTAGCGCCTCCTCTACCAGCTTGGAGAAGCGGGCTTTGGCCTCTTGCAGCTGCCAGGTCTTGGCCATGGCTTCATAGTAAACAAACTAGACGGACTAGTCAATAATCAAGGGCTTGCCTTGCAAAGGTCAGGGGGACCCTGCCACCCCAGCAGGGCCAGGCCCTCGGGGAGGCCCACCTCGAGGCCAGCCCCCCGCAGCACGGAGACGGTGACGGCCAGGTGGGTTCCGGCGGTCATTGCCTACAGCGCGCTTGGGCCCGATCTACCGCTTGCCAGGGTGTCCTTGAGATGGTCCTGTGACCTGCTACAACGCCCGCTAAGGGGCCTTGGGTGCAGGGGCCGGTCGGAATGCCCCCCCTACCCTCCCCCGGCCTTAAAAACGTTTTGAGCCGCTCTACGGGGACTCCGACGGTGGCCGCGCATACGGGGAAGCTGCTCTCGATGTGGTACTGGGCGATGATCCTCTGGGCGATGATCCTCGTGCCGGGCCTGATCTCCCTCTTCCGGGGAATCTGGCTCTTCTTTGGGGCCCCTGCACCCCAAAGGAACTGCTGGTCGGGTAGGAAACCCTTCAGGGTGTACTTCCCGCTTTGGGGCCCCTACCCCAAATGAACCTCAGGAACCCTTGAGCCCTTCAAGGAAGCGGTGGACGGCGAGGAGCCCCAGGAAGGCCTCCGCCGCCTTCTCCAGGGGCACCTCCACCACCTGGAGACCGTCCCCCAGGGCCAGCACAAAGCCCCCCGCCACCTTCAGCCCCTCCACCCGCAGGGCCAGGGCGTAGGCCCCCACTTGCAGGAGGTGCTCCGGGTAGACCCGGGCCGAGGTCTTCAGGTCCACCACCACCAGCCTGTCCCCAAAGCGGGCCACCAGGTCCGCCCGCCCGGCGTAGCGGTGCTCCGGGTGGAAGACGGCCTCCTCCGAAAGCAGGGGCCCGCCCCCATTCCCCTCCCACCAGGCGGAAAGCTCCTGGGCCATGCCCCGGGCTGGCTCCTCCACGGGAAGGGGCGGGGCTTCTCCCCGGAAGAGGGCCTTAGCCCAGGCGTGGAGTTCGGTGCCCCTCTCTGCCGCCTTCTTCGCCGCCTGGCGGTGGGCCTGGCTCGCCCCTTGGAGGATCCGCGCTACCTCCTCCTCGGTGAGGACCAGGCCGGGGACCAGCTCTCCTTCCAGGTACTCCACCACCTGGCGCACGGCCCAGTCCTGCAGGTTCTTGTGGAGGAGCCCAGTGACCTCCGTGACCGAGGGAACCCTCTCCCACCTCTCCCCGTCCCGGGAGGCCTCGTAGCCGCCCCCGTTTCTGCGGTAGCGGAGGCGCCAGCCGCCCGGGCAGTCCTTGAAGAGCCAGCCTTCATGCACGAGCCACCTCCGACGCTACTCCAGGAGCTCCCGGAGTTCTCTCAGCTTTCCCTCCACCAGGGCCCGTCTCTTCGGGGGGAGGGCCTCGAGGGCGAGGCGCAAGAGCCTCTCCCCCACCTCCCAGTACCAGGGCTTGCGGACTTTTTCCCTTCTAAGAGCCGCGCGCACCTGGGCCCTGAGCTCCCGCAAGGAAAGCCCCGCCTCAGCTCCTCGTCCCTCACCTTCTCGAGCCCCAGGGGGGCGGTGTAGGGGATGGCGCCCGCCTCGAGGCTCCCCAAAACGTTTTGGGGAACTTTCCCCCTAGTCTCGTCCCGCATCCGCTGAAGCAGGCTCACCACTTCCTCCCTGAGCCTCCCTCGCTTCACTGGCGGTGAGGAGTATGGGCTGAGCCATCCGCCCCCCGCTGTTTCCTTCCCCCTCCTCTTCGGCCGTTTCAGCTTCCTGGGGTTCCCCCGCCTTGCCCTTGGGCGGTTCTCGCTGTTCGGGAGTCGGGGCCGGGATCTCATCGGCGGTGAAGAGGGGGGCCTCTAGAATCCTTTGCAGGAGCTCTTTCTGCCTGGGGTAAGTCTCTAGGGTCTTCTCCAAGACCCATAGGAGTTCCAGAAGCTCACGGCCTAAGTCTGGGGTCCAGCTTGGGGGGGTGATCTCATCTAGGGGGCTGCTCCTCCGCCCCGCCTTGCGCCTCTGGCGGAACCCCAGCCACTCCTTCACCGGGAAGAAGCCGGAGACCTCAAAGCCGTAGACCTCTGGGTCCACATCCCTCACCTCCCCGTCCCCCACGCGAAGGGTTCTCGTCTTGGGGTCGTAGCGATGCCCCTCGGGGTAGGCGGAAGGGGATTTGGCCCAGCGGGCCCTTCCCTGGGGGGGCCAGGTGCGCCCCTGGGCGTAGCGTTCCCCGTAGGTGTGAAGCCAGAGGAGATAGCCACCGAGCTCCACGCCCTCCCTGAAGAGGCCAGGGTCCTTGGTGAGCGGGACCCTGGGACCAGGCCTCCTGAGCTCTTCGGCGAAGCGCTCCGTGTAGGCGGGCTGGGCCAGGAGGGCGTAGACGTGGGCAGCGAAGTCCTCGGGGGAAACGGGGAAGCCGTAGGCGCTCTCCAGGAACTCCAGCAGGCCCTCGGCGAGGTTGGGCTCCCGGCCCTCCCGGTCGCGGAAGAGGGGGAGGACGTCCTTGCCCCCACGACCACTAAAGTGGTCCCGGTCGGGGACCCAGGCGGTGGCGGTGAGGGCCGGGCCCCGGCCCAGGGGTTTGGTGAGGAGGGAGGTCAGGTAGACCTGCCTCCCGCTCCAGGTGTGCCACAAGGGAGGGCGAGGACGGCTGCACACCCTCCCGTCCACGATCGCCCAGGCGCGGTCAAAGCTCCGGTAGCCGTAGCGCAGGATGTCCTCGGGCGGGTTCCCAGGGCCAAGGGTGGCAAGGGGGGGCAAGGGCTGGGAGCTGAGGATGGCGGGATGACTCCTCGTCAATAGGCGGTCTTCCGTTTCCCGAAAGAGCACGGGCTTCTCTTTGGGGGAGGCTTTCAGAAGGGCCTCCCAACGCCCCCTCAGGACTTCTTCGGTGGGCCCGATGGGCCAGGTGCGTTTGAACTCTACCCCCGCGTGCTGCCAGGGGAAGAGGTCGGTGAGCTTGGGCCACCTGGCCCACTCCCCGCCCCCTTCCGGGACGAAGGGGGCCTGCCAGTCCCTGGGGGCCTCTTGGAAGGGGATCTTCTCGAGGCGAGGTAGGCGCTCTAACTCTTTCAGCTTCCCTTCCCGGTCTGTGGCCCGAAGGCGGTGGTAAAGGACCTGGGCCGGGGTTTTGGGGTCCTCGGAGCCGTACCGCACCACCAGGGCGATGGCCACCGGGGTCCGGATTTCGAAGACGTTCTTATCCTTAATGGCCCCCCTACTATCACCACCAAGGTCTAGGATGTACACCCGGTCCGCTACCCGGCGGATGTGCTCCCGCATCCCGGCGAAGGCCGGACCCTGGAGGTAGGAGCTGGGGGTGATGAAGCAAAGGACCCCACCCCGGCTGGGGTCCTGCTCAAAGGCCTTCCACAGGGCAAAGCGCCAGAAGTAGACGTAGAGGTTGTAGAGGCTCTTGAGGTGCCCCCCGAGGCCCGCCCTCTTTGCCGGCCGGAGGAAGTCCTCCATGAGGGGGTAGGGCTCCCGTGGCCCATTCAGGACCCAGCCCCCCCTTCGCCGGCGCGCCTCCTTGCTTTCCCCCTCCACCCGGTCGTAAGGGGGGTTGCCCAGGACCACCAGGATGGGCTTTTCCCGCTTCAGCTCGGCGGCCCTCCTGCGCTCCTCCACCAGGCGCTCGTAGAAGAAGGGGTGCGCCAGGGGAGGGGCCTCCGGGGCCTCGAGGGTGTCGGCCAGGTAGAGGTTGAGCCCTCTCTCAGGGAGGGGGCCCCCTTCCGCCTGGACCGCCTGGAAGAGCCGGAGATGGGCCACGGCGTAGGGGCCCAGCATGAGCTCTATCCCGTGGAGGCGAGAGGCCACTTCTCCCGCCCCCTGCCCCCGGTAGCCCTCCCCGTAGAGGCCGGCCACGTTCGCCAGCGCCCGCTCCAGGACTGCCAGGAGAAAGGTCCCCGTGCCCATGGCGGGGTCCAGGACCGTGACCCCCTTGTCGGCCAGCCCTTCCGCCAGGCGGAAGCCCCCCTTCAGCACCTCGTCCACCAGGCGCACCATGGCCCGGACCACGGGCACCGGGGTGTAGTAGACCCCCATGTCCCTGCGTAGCTCGGGGTCGTACTCCGCCAGGAAGTCCTCGTAGAAGTAGAGCCAGGGGTCGGTGCCCGGGACACGGAAGGTCGAGGGGTCCACCGCCTGAAGGGACTGCCACAATAGGTTGTAGGCGGGGTGGATCTCCGCTAGGACCTCGGGATAGGTGGCTAAGAAAAGGACCTCCATGAGGAGGGGGTGGCGCTTCTTCAGGAGGTCCAGGGCCCGTTTCAGGTCAAGGCGCTCTTTTCCGCTATCCAGGGCCCTCGCCAGGAGAAAGCCATAGGTGATGAGCTGGGCGTAGGTGTCAGCGAAGACCCTCTCGTCCGCTTCGGGCAGAAGGTGTTTGCGCCACTCCTCGTGAAGGCGGGCTAGCTTCCCCTCGGGGTTCTCCCGTATTTCTTCCAGCACCGCCTCTCGCAGGAAGCGGGTCAGCGGGGCGAGGAACCTGGCCAGCCCCTTGGGGTCCTTGGGGACCAGGGGCTTCCAGTGGAGGAAGTCCAGGAGGAGCTTCTGCAGGGCTTTGGCGTCGCGCTCCGACAAAACTCGGACCTCTCGGACCTTCTGCCCCTCCCGGAAGAGGGCGAAGTCCTGCCCGTCGGTGTAGACCAGGTTGGGCAGTTGGCGGAACCTCTCCCACTGCTCCCGGTCGTGGCCCTTGTACCCTTCGGGGTTGGCCCCCTTGCCCGGGGCCTTGAGCTCCACAAAGCCCACCAGGAGCTCATTGCGCTTCACCCCCAGGTCCGGCCTGCCCACTTTGGTCTCCCCTTTGGGATGGGCCTCGATGACCACCTGCACCCCTAGGGTTTCCTCCAAAAGTCTTTTCACCAAGGGGATGAGCTGGGCCTCGGGCTCGGCCTCTCCCCGGGCTAGGGCCTGAGCCCTGCGAAGCTCCTTCAGATACCTCTTCAGGCTGGACACCCAAGGGTCCCTCATCGTTCCTCCAAGAGGGCCAGGAGTTCCCGCATCTTCCCCTCCACCGCCTGCCGCCTCTCCGGGGGAAGGCCTTCCAGGTCCAGCCGGGCGAGCCTCGCCGCCAGCTCCTTGTACCACACCGGAGGAGCCTTTTCCTTCGCCAGGGCTTCCCGGACCTTGGCCTTTAGCTCCCTTAGGGAAAGCCCCGCCCTGGCCTCCAGCAGGAGCTGGGCCCGGGCCTCGAGGTCCTTCACCTTCTTGAGTTCCAGCGCGGCGGTGTAGGGGATGGCGCCCGCCTCGAGGGCCTCCCTCAGGTCCTCGGGGAGCCCTAGGAGGGGGAGGCGGTGTTGCACGAAGGACTCCCAGGACATCCGGCCTAGCGCCCTGAAGACCTCCTCCACCTTTTGGGCCTCGAGGCTCCCCACAACGTTGTGGGGAACCTTCCCCCTAGTCTCGTCCCGCATCCGCTGAAGCAGGCTCACCACCTCGTCCTTCGGCTTCCCCAACTCTTCCGACAGGAGCTCCAGGACTCCCACGGTCTCCTCGTAGGGGTTCAGGTCCTGCCGCTGCAGGTTCTCCACCAGGGCGAGGAGGCGGGCCTCCCTCTCGGAGAGGTCCAGGACCCGGACCGGCACCTGAGAGAGGCCCGCCATCTGGGCCGCCCGGTACCGCCTCTCCCCGGCCACGATGGCGTACCGCCCGTCCCCGAGGGGGCGCACCAGGAGGGGTTGGAGGACCCCCTTCTCCCGGATGCTCTGGGCTAGGGCCTCGAGGGCCTCAAAGCGCTTGCGGGGCTGGGCCTGGGGGACGAGGGCCGAAAGGGGCACCGTCTCCGCCACAGGCGCCTTTTCCTCCCCCGCCAGGCCCATGGCCTCGCGGAACATCCGCTCCATAACGCCCATCTAGACCACCTCCGCTTCTTTGGGGCCCCCTTCCTCCACACCTATCCGGGCCAGAAATGCATCCGCCACGCCTCGGATCTCCTCTAGCAGCCGCTCATCCCCCACGGCGTGGACGGGCAAGGCCCGGTCTATGGCCTCCTTATAGGGGCCGGGGCGGTAGGAAAGCGCGGGGGCGAGCGGGGCAATGGAGGCGGCTTCCGCCAACAGGGCGCGAACCTTCTTGTCCTGAGCCGTGCGGCCGTCGTACTTGGTGGGGATGAGTAGGCGCAGGAAGGAAACCACTTCCGCGGTGAGAAAGCGCAGGGCCCGAAGGGTGCGGAGGTAATCCTTGCTCACCTCCACCACCGTCCTAAGGGCCTGGACCCCCTTGGCGCTTGTCTCTACCGGGACCAAAAGCCCTTCCCCCGCCAAAGCAGCCATGCCCGCGATGGGGCCCAAGGAGGGGGGCGAGTCGATGAGGAGGAAATCGTAGCGCCCAAGGGCCCCGCTCTCCACCAAAGCGGTGCGGAGAAGAACCATCCCGAGGCTCTTGGTGGGTACCACCACTTCGGCCATGGCCAGGTTCACGTTGGCGGGGAGAAGGTCCAAGGGGATTCCCCCCACCTCCACCCGGCGGGGCTCGGGTAGACCCTTCCCCTCCACTACCGCAAGAAGGGTATCCCGGTCCTCCACCTCCGAGGGGTCAACGCCCAGCCACGCCGTGAGGTTGGCCTGGGGATCGGCGTCGATGAGGAGAACCCGGTACCCCCTCGAGGCCAACTCAAACCCCAGATCCCGGGCCAAGGAGGTTTTCCCCGCTCCCCCGGCGTGGGTGAAGAGGGTGAAGACCCGCCCCTCTCCCCCCCACTTGTCGTCCTCCTCCAGGGGGATGTACCAGTAGCGGCCAAGCCGCACGGCCTGGAGCCGCCCCTCGCGGATGTGGAGGCGCAAGGTGCTAAGGGGGATCCCAGTCCTTCGGGCGTACTCCGGCAGGGGGATCAGCCTGGTTTGACCCATGGCACAATCCTAATGATGAAGGGAACAGGGTGTCAACCTTTGCGCCCAAGCGTCATCTCCTTCACCTCCGCCCCCCGCCGGGGGGGCCTCCTTTTCTACCAGACCACCGCCGTAGCTAAGCCCGGTTCCCGACATCTACCGACGGGTTGGATCGGGGCGAGCGCCCCACTCCCCGCCCCCCGAAGGGGAGTAGGCCGTGGTACCACACCCTGTGGTACCATAGGGGTGTGAAGCTCCCCCTCGTCGAGGTAAGGGAGGAGGTGGAACCACGATGGAGGGGCACCGCATGCGCCGGATAACCCTAGGGGAGGGTTCCGTCAACTTCTACGTAGGCCCGGCAGGGGTGCTGGTGGTCGCGGAGTTCCCCCTCCTCGCCGAGGCCCAGGCCAGGCGGCTCTGGGAAGACTCAGGGAGGACGATCCCCGCCCTGCCGGTGGTGCTCAAGCCGGAGCTCAAGGAACCCCAGGGCCGGGTGGACGGCATGCTGGCCCTACGCGACGAGAGGGCGATCATGGACTACCTGCGGGGCAACCGCCTCCTGGACAACGACGAGGTAGACCTGGTAGCAGCTTGGTTGCGAAACCGCAACCTCCCCGTGCCCCCCATCCGCCCCAAGGAGGGGCGGTATCGCCTGCGGGGAGAGGAGGTGACGGAGAGGCGCACGAAGGTCTCGCCTGCCTTCGTGGCCAAGCTCGCGCCACCAGGGGCTCTGCCTAGACCCCACCTCGGGCAAGTCGTTTGGAGGGCCTTGGGCCAGTGGGTGCAAGCCGTTTGGGGGGCTTTGGGCTGGCCGGTGAAGGCCATTTGGAGGGCTTTGGGCTGGCGGGTGGTGTTCCTGCCTGAGCTCGCGATGTTCCTGCTCCTGGCGCTGGATAAACGGGGCGTGGAAAGCCTCTTACCCTGGTCCCTGGTAGCCGCGCTCCTGTTGCGCTTTCGGGCCTCCTTTGGGGGTAATCCCCTAGGGTGGAAGCGCCTGACGCTCCTCACGGTAGGGGGGGTGGAACTGGCTGCCGTCTTGGTAGTGATCTCCAGCGCGGCCGCGCATCCGGGGATGCCGGCCTCGATGTGGTACTGGCTGGCGACGATCCTCGTGCCAGGCCTCATCTCCTTCCTCCGGGGGGCCTGGCTCTTCCTTCGCGCCCCGAACCGCCCCCGGGGTAGGAGACCCTTCAGGGTGCGCTTCCCCCTCCGGAGCTCCTACCCCAGGTGAACCGCCAACACCTCCCCGGGCGCCTCCCGGGCGAAGCGCTCCCGGGCGAGGTCGGCGTAGCCCGGGACGAGCTCCACGCCAAGGGCTTTCCTCCCCCACTTGGCGGCGGCCACGAGGGTGGTCCCGGTCCCGGCGAAGGGGTCCAGGACCACGTCCCCCACGAAGCTGAACATGCGCACCAGCCTCTCGGCGAGCTCCAGGGGGAAGGGCGCGGGGTGCTCCTTCGTGCTCTCCCCGGGGATATCGTCCCAAATCTGCCGGAAGAAGCGTTGGAAATCCTCCCTGGGAAGGCGGCTCTTCTCCCGCTGCTCGGGAGTGGGCTTCCGGTAGCCCCCGGGCTTCCTCTGCATTAGGATGTACTCGATCTCTGTTTTGATAACGGCCCCGGGCTCGTAGGGCCTCCCCAGGAAGACGCCCCGCCCCTCCACCTCGAGGCGGGCGTTGGTGTGCTTGTGCCAGATGATCGGGTTCAGGTTATCGAACCCCAGCTTCCTGCACCGGACCTGGATGTCGGCGTGCAGGGGATAGACCCGGTGCCGCCCAAAGCGCCTTCTCGCCACGGCCACGTCCCCCACCACGATGATGAGCCTGCCCCCGGGCACCAGGACGCGGTAGACCTCGCGCCAGACCCGGTCCAGCTCGTCCAGGAAGGCCTCGTAGTCCTCGATGTGGCCCAGTTGGCCAGGGGCGTCTTCGTATCGCTTGAGGGTCCAGTAGGGGGGAGAGGTAAGGACCAGCCCAATCGAGGCCTCGCCAAACCCCGCAAGCACCTCACGGGCGTCCCCAACGTAGAGGGCGTGGGTCCCTGACCCGTCGAGGAAAGGGGTTGGGCTCCCCGCACCCCCACCGCTAGAACACATCCCCCCTCCTCACAGGCAACCTTTCCAACATCCTCAACGTCAGGTGGGGCACGAGGTCCCGGTAAAGGGTCCTGACGTGCTTTCCTATTTCCTCCGAATTCAACCATTCCACCAGGGACGAAGGGTCTAGCTTAATGCCTTCCTTGGGCAGGAGGTGGAACTCCTCCCGCCAGGGGTAGGCCCTCTCGTCCCAGGCCGCTACCACCCTAGTCCCCTTGGTGTGGCCTACCACCAGGTGGGGCGTGGCGTAGAACTCCCTGAGCTCCCTTGCCCTTTCCTTGGGCATCCAAAGGCCAGAGTGGTTCCCCTCGTAGTCCACCCAACCCGGCCTCAAGTTCTTCCCCGTGAGGACGGGCACCAGGCCTGGTCCCGGCTCCCTTTGGACGGCGGGGTGCCTCTTGAACTCTGGGCTCCTTGCGGCGAAGCGTATGTGGAAGAGTTCCCCGAGGGGTATTCCGGAGGCTTCCAACTCCCGGGTTTCCTCGGTTTCGAAGCGGATCATCTCCCCCTTCCAGTCGGGATACTCTTCCCAGAGCGTGGGCGTAAATCCGCCCCCTTCCCGCTTCGTGTCCCAGAGGAGGAGCCCCTTCCCGCCTTTCTTAAAGCGGAGGACCACAGCGTTCACGTTCCTTCCGGGGAAAACCTTGCCCAAGTAGTACACCTCCGTCCTGCCCTCGCGGGCCAGGAAGGCCCTAAGGGAGGAGAAGTCGTCCAGGACAAGCCACGTAGTCGGAACCACGAAGACGAGGGTCCCACCTGGCCGGAGAAGCCGGACGGACTTTTCAATGAAGGCCCCATACAGGTTGTATTTCCCCCTCCAAGTGGAGAGGGCCTTCTTGTAAAGACCCTTGACCTCCCTGAGAGCGTGGATGGGATACTTACTAGCCTCCCCCACGATGCCGTAGGGCGGGTTGCCCAGGATGAGGTCAAACTCCGCCCCGGGCTCAAAAAGAAGGAAGTCCGCTACGATGGCCTCTGCCCAGGGGGGAAGGTCTAGGGCGTTTGGGTCTATCTCCACCCCAAAGAAGCGGTAATGGGTCCCGTGGGCCTCGCGGAAGGCCCGAAGGAAGGGCCCGTGGGCGCAGGCGGGCTCCAGCACCCTTCCCCCCTTGGGGGCCTCGGCCAGGGCCACCATGAAGCCCACCACCTCAGGGGGGGTTTCCACCCGGCCAAGGCTTCTGGGGGTAGCGTTGGAAGGCAGAGTGGCTAGCGGACCCATTTAGCGGATTATACCGAGCTTACGCCCCACCTTTTGGTAGGCCTCGAGGGCCCTATCCAGCATCTCCACCGTGTGGGCGGCGGTGACGATGTTGCGGATCCTGGCCTTCCCCCTGGGCACCGTGGGGAAACCGATGCCCACGGCGAAGACCCCTTCCTCCAAGAGGAGGCGGCTCGCCTCAAAGGCCAGGGGCGCCTCGCCGAAGAGGACCGGGGTGATGGGGGTCTCGCTCCCCAGGGTGTCGTAGCCCAGGCGGGCGAGCTCGGCCTTGAAGTAGCGGGTGTTCTCCCAAAGCCTTGCCACCCGCTCGGGTTCCTTCTGTATGAGTTCTAAAGCCCCCAGGAGCGCCCCCACCACCGCCGGCGGGTGGCTCGTGGAGAAGAGGAAGGGCCTCGCCTTGTTGATGAGGAGGTCCTTGAGCTCCCGCGCTCCCGCGGCGTACCCCCCGATCCCCGCCCAGGCCTTGGAGAGGGTGGCCACCTGGACCACGTCGGGGTCTTGGTGGAAGCCAAAGTGGTGCACCGTGCCCTCGCCCCTTGCCCCTAAGACCCCGCTCCCGTGGGCGTCGTCCACGTAGACCACCGCCCCGTACTTCTTGGCCAGGGGGACGATCCGGTCCAGGGGGGCGATGTCCCCGTCCATGGAGAAGACCCCGTCGGTGACGATGAGCTTGAGGCCG
>ERZ511473.1573-NODE-1573-length-17397-cov-9.996132_pt1 | contig 17397 bp, 12 predicted proteins | sample MGYA00374947_ERZ511473 | MGnify/ENA primary metagenome ERZ511473 (study PRJEB26303, sample SAMN06343854) | sediment metagenome | isolation source: hot spring sediment | place: Canada: British Columbia | collected 2012-09-26 ... | reverse complement strand
CCCACCCTATATTCAAGCCTTCGGCTTATAAATACCCATTTTTCGGCATGGGGGGCAAAGCTCCCCTTAAATTCCCCCCAAAATAAATAATTTTAAAACGCTTTTTGTAAATTATTGATTATATCTAAAAATTCTATTAATTTTTCTTGATTTTCCGTTGAATAAAGCATTATCAATTTTTTAAGTGTTTCATTCCTTTACTTTTCAATTTTGACAATTTTAAAGCTTAACTTTAAAATTTTATCATAATGAAAAGAATTTTATCACCATCAGAAATGAAGGAAATTGACAATAACTCAAATATTCCTCAAATTGTCCTAATGGAAAATGCAGGAAGAAGTGTAGCTGATGAGATTAAAGATATTTCAAATAGTTTCTTAATTCTTTGTGGAAGTGGAAATAATGGAGGTGATGGTTTTGTAATAGCAAGATGGCTTAAAAAATTTAAAAAAAATGTAAAAGTTATTATATTTAATGATGATTTTAAAACAAATGAAACAAAAACAAACTTTCAATTATTAAAAGTTTTTGAAGTTGAAATTGAGAAATTTGAAAAACAAAAATTTTTAGAAGATGTAAAAAATTATGAAGTTATAGTAGATGCGATATTTGGAACAGGATTTAAAGGTTCATTAAAAGACAATTATTATGATGCAGTTGAAATTTCAAATAATTTAAATAAATTAAGAATAGCAATTGATATGCCAACTGGTGTAAATGGAGAAAATGGATTTGTTGAAAATATAGCATTTAAAAGTGATTTAACATTTACATTTGCTTTTGAAAAACTTGGCCATTATTTATTTGAAGGTAAAATTCATAGTGGAAAAATTAAAGTAATTGATATTGGAATTGAGGAAAAATTAGCAGAAGGTAAGGGATTTCTATATTTAGAACATAGTGATATTTTGAATTTATTGCCCAAATATAAAGGTTATGAAAGTAAGAGAGATAAGGGAAAGGTTTTAATAATTGGTGGAAGTAAGGATTACACGGGGGCGGTTATCTTGAATGTTATTGGTGCTTTAAGTAGTGGTGTGGGTTTAATTTATTGTGCTGTTCCAAAAACTATTTATCCTTATATTGTTGGAAAAATTCCAGAAGCCATTCTAATTCCACTAGAAGATGAGAATGGATATTTAAATGGAAAAAGTTTTTCGGATTTAATGTCAAAAAATTTAAATTTTGATAGTATTGTTGTTGGTAGTGGAATTTCAAGAAATGAAAGTGTTAAAGAATTTATGAATAAGATATTAAATTTGGATTTAAATAAAATTATAGACGCTGATGGAATATGGGCTATTAGTGAAAAAGTTAATTTATTAGATGAAAAAACAATTATAACACCTCATGTTGGTGAAATGGGTTTTATCATTAATAAGGAACCAAAATTTATAGATAGAAATAGGATTAACATTGCCCTTGATTTTTCAAAGAACTATAAATGTGTTTTATTACTTAAAGGTAATCCGTCTGTTATTGTTCAAAAAAATTTTAGATTTTTGAATATATGGGGTGATGAAAAATTAGCAAGAGGTGGAAGTGGTGATGTTTTAAGTGGCTTAATAGGTGGATTTTTAGCACAAAATGTAAGTCCAATTTATAGTGGTGTTATTTCAGCTTATTTACATTCAAGAAGTTGTGAATTTTTCGATAAACTAACATTTAAACCAAGTGATATTCCAAAAGGGATTAGGAAACTATTATCTTATAAAACTTTCTATTGACACTTATAATATAAATTCCACCTTTCATATTTAAGATCTCTTTGCCTATAATTAATTTTCTATATATTAATCTTCCTTGAATATCATAGACTGAAAAGTCATGTTTGTTTTTAGAAGAAATTTCAAGTTTTCCATTTCTTGATAAAATTTCAAAATCACAATCCCTAATAATTTCATAATTTGAAATTGGCGTTATATAGCATCCTTGACTTATATTCAAAGATGGTTGATATGATGAAAAATATAGGTTATAAATTGGTTCATAACTATTTGACATTGATGGAATTATAGAGTATGAAAAAGGATTAAAACTTAAAGACGAAAAATTTATATTTTGTGTACAATAAGACTTTACAATAGCAAAACCACCTACTGCATTTAATTGAGAACCAAGAAAACTTATGAGAAAAAATCTATCATTAGCATAACTTATTATTCCCTTTGCTTGATTTGAATTTACATTTAATGGAGGATTTAACCAGGCTTTTGCCCAAACTAAATTTCCATTATTATCTATTTTAATAACTAAGGGATAAGATAAATTATTATTTGCTCTAACAAAACCCGAAATTAAATAATTATTTGGCGGATAAAAACCATTACAATATGAGTTATTTAAATTTTTAAATGTCCAATAAGATTGCTTAGGATTATTATTAATATCATAAATACCCCAAGTTTTCAAACTATTATCCACGACAAAATCTTTCAATTGGAACCAAGTTGCTAGAGCTATTCTATTATCATTATTCAATATATTGAATTCTGTAATCATATTGTTTGATTGTCCATTTTGTCCTACCAATGAAGATTCCCAACCAAATTCTGAAACCCAAATTTTTTTATTTGTGTTTTGTCCTTCATGAAAAATTACTTTATTCCAAACTAAGTTTATATTATTAGTTATTGCGTTTGAAATAGCACTTGAGTTTGTAGAGTTTAATAAAACATAAATATGCATTCCAATACCATCAAGTGGATAAGAACCTGTTAAACTTTTAATCCAATTCCAATTCCAAACATTCTTACCGTACCAATAAGTGCTATCTATGTACCTATCACCCTTGCTTATATCATCAGTTAGAAGTGGTCCAGAAATAAGTTTAACATCCTTGATATTATTATTTATTTTTACACTTTGATATAAATCAGCAAGAATTTTTGAAAACCACTTTGGATGTATCCAATAACCATTTACCTCTTGAACATAACCATTAGGTTCATTTATTGATTCAAAAACCTTTATCTTATCCTTAAAATGAATAACAATACTTGTAAAATTTGAAACATATTCATTTATCCAGTTATTAACTGCGTTCATATCATTTGGATTCTCATAGCTCAATAAGTACCCTACCCAAGTTTTAACTGCTTCATGACCAACAAGTCCATAAACTCTTATATTATGATCTACAAAATTATTGATTATTTGATCATAAACATTAAATAAATCGCTTATTGAATTAAATGCTTGGGAATATATAAAATTAACTCTTACACAAGGCGTACAAGTGCTATATATTTGGTTAAAATTTACTTTTATTTGTCCTGTTATTGGATCAACTGGTTGTCCAATATCAAGACATTTATTTGGCATTACATCAATTCCTTGATTCTCAATAGTTATATTATATCCTCTATCCTCACTATTCCAACCCATTACATTTGAAGAATAAATTTTTGAAAATTTTATATTTCCATTAAAATCCGTCTTTAAAACAATTATATCATCATCTCCTAATTGACTCCCACAAAGAGGACCTGCTGTTAAACACCTTGTTCCTACTATTGTATATCCATCATTATCAATAGTAAAATTTTGTGAAATTTCATGAGCATAGAAATCATATCCTTTTGACCATAAGACATTTCCATTATTATCAATTTTCATTAAAGCAATATCATTATTCTGACCATTATTTCTAATAAGTAATGCTACATAACCACTTCCATCATATTTAATACTCATTATTTTATCACAAACACCATTTAAATTATATCTTTTTTGCCAAATTAAACTTCCATAAAAATTGATTTTCATAATAACTGATGAGCAACTATCATCAAATGCTAAAACAAAATTATTTCCATCATAAGCAATACCCATTCCAGGTTCTTCTCCCTTTGTTAAAGCTTGTCTATATTTAGCCCAAAGGAAATTTTTTGTTTTTATATTAAATATACCAAAAAATGAACAATTTTGATTAGGGCATTGACTTGGATTGTCCGAAGTATAATTCCTTCCATGACCACCAACAACACCAAGAAGACTATCATCAATTTTAATAATATCGTTTATTCCTAAATTGTCAAGATTATGATTAAAAGCTCTATACCATTTTATATTTAATGAACTATCAAAGGCTAAAATGAATGGTGTTAAATGATAATTATAATGATATGAGCCAACAATGAAAAGTGTATCAGAAACCCTAATAGATGGTATTCTATGACAAGTAAAACATCCTACGGATGAGTAGTTTATCCAAACAACATTGTTTGAAGATATAATTAACATTAACATATTCCCACCTCCTTTTAATCAATTAAAACTTTTATAACCTTATTTTTAATTTTTAAAAAATAAACACCGTTCTGATTTATCCGAACAAAATCACTACTTCCCTTTCCAATCAAAGAACCATCAATTTTATAAATTGAATAATCAACAATTTTATTAAATTTAATAGTTTTATTTAAAATTTCATAATTAAAGTTATCACTTTCATAAACTTCAACAGGTGTAATAGGCTTACAACTATTATCAGAAACATTTGTAGTATTATAATAAACATATAACTTAGCAGACAATCCATTATAAATTCCAGCTACGATATCAGGCTTTTTATCAGAATTAACATAACCCACATCAAGACCGTAAATTCCATAAGGACCATTATTACTTTCAATAATACGAACTAGCCAATTATTATTTCCAAGATTTTCAAGCCATCCAAGACCATTCTTTGGAACAGGAACATCTGTATATCTTGTTGAATCATATTTTAATCCCGAAGCCCAAACAATATCATTATCACCATCACAATCTATATCAGCAATTTTTAATTCACATGTACCAAATCTAACATTAGGTAATAAAACATTAACACTTTGAAAATTCAAGGGATTCCCACCCTGATTTATTCTTATTGAAATCAAGGCAGTATCATTTCCAAATGATGTACAACTAACTATATCAGGTCTATTATCATTATTCAAATCTCCTACTGCTACACCATGATAGTAATAATTAATAGTTAATGAATACTTGTTTGACCAACCATTTCCTAAATTTAATCTATAATAAACTGAACCTTGGCGAATATAATTACCTCTTGAACAAACAAAATCAAGCCTTCCATCATTATTTAAATCAGCTAATGAAAGTCCTTCATCGCAAGCATAATCTAAATTTACAAGACTATCAATCCTAACAAGTGTATTTGAAGCATAATTGTATTTAAATAAAGAATAATTTTCATCTGTAAAGTAAATATCACTACCATAAGCACTTATATGATTTGGGAAAAAAATTCTACTATTTGTTATAGTATAATCGCTAAAATTACCATTTCCATTATTAATTAAGATATTTAATGTTCTACTTAAAGCGGAAACATTTGCTATATCTATTTTACCATCGTTATTGAAGTCTCCAAGTGTTAAGCCATAAGGTAAATATCTTGACTGGCTGCCAACAGGCACACAATTAAAATTACCAAGTGATGTTTGATAAGCTATTCTTACAACTCCATAACCATTATTATTACTATCAGCTGTTATAAAAGCAATATCATTTAAACCATTATTATCAATATCCTTTATAAGACCTTTATCGTTTATTAAGGTGACAAACTTATTGCCAGGAATAAATGGTGATGAGCATATTTGAACTTTATTAAATGTTGCATTACCATAAACAATAGGAACCGGGATAATATCTTCTATCTTTTGAATTTCAGCAACTTTCCTACTATCAATAGCCATTCTTACAATTTTATCATAAAATGGTGAATCACTCAAAAACATATTCTCACCTCCTTATAACAAAGGGTTTTTCAAAAACTTTTGAATTTTTATAGATTTTCAATAAATATACACCTGAAGGTAAGCACAATTGAGTTTTTAAAAATTTTATTGTTCCATCTAAAACTTTAATACCTTGTAAATTATAAATATCAAATTTTGAATTTAATAATGAACTTGAAACTATTAAATTTCCATTAATATCTAATAAAATTTTTAAATTTTCATTTTCAAAATTGCTTACAGGTGTAACTCCACAATTGCCACCACTTATATTATAAAAAACTCTAAAAAATGCTAACTGCATTAATCCAACATTTGAAGCACTTAATATAATATCAGGTCTATTATCGTTATTTAATAACCCTACATTCAGTCCATAATTGCTATAATTTTTACTATCAATAATATAATTTGTCCATCCTCCACCTCCAATTGTTGGATTGTTTATCCAACCTGCTGATGGACCAGCATTAGGATAGCCTTCTTTCCGACCCATTCCCCTTATCCAAACAATATCATTATCTCCATCACAATCTAAATCATATACTTTGACTTCTGATGCTTGTAAATTAGAACTAACAGAAATACTCGCTAATAGTGAAAAGGTAGGAGGATTACCACCATTATTTTTATAAACTAAAATAGCATCATTCTGATCATCAGTTATTACAACATCCAATTTACCATCATTATCCATATCTGCAACAGCAACGCCATGATAATAACCTGGTGTTGTAGTGATATTATATAAACTACTCCAACTAGAACCCTGTCTAAGTTGAAAAACTACATTTCCTGGGCCTCTAAAATATCCTTTTGAGCAAACAATATCTAATTTGCCATCATTGTTTAAATCACCAATTGCCAATCCTTCTGCACAATAATTATTTATTTTTGAACTTGAAACACCATTATAAAAATGGACACCTTGATTTGAACCATCACTTTTACCCTCATCTGTAAAGACAATTTCATTTGATGACAAGACTGCAATATGATTTATATAATAAAATGTATCACTTATAGTTGAATTATATAACATTTGCTCAGAAAAGTTTTGATTTCCATTATTTATAATTCTCCTTAATTCTCCACCACCTGAAACTACGTAAGCAATATCCATTTTTCCATCATTATTGAAATCATAAGAAGTAATTCCATAAGGATTAGAACCATATAATGTATTTACTTTTTTTAATGAGAAATTAAGAAGTGAATTCTGAAAGCAAATAGCAACCATTCCAAAACCAGAAGCATCGTATTGATAAACACCTAGTATATCACTATATCCATTATTATCAAAATCTTTAATTAAATTATTAGTAGGAGCTATCAGTTTTGTCATATAAGAATATGTTGAACTTATACATACTGAATCTTCGTAGAATGTAAGAGGACCTGCTTGGATAAATTTTGAAGAACTATCAGCGACTAGAATTTCATAAGCTTTGCTTTCTATTTTCTTTTGAAAAACTGATGTTTGAGAAGTTGTCCAAATTTGGCTCACCAAAAACATATTCTCACCTCCTTATAAAAACTTTTCGCTCTATCGTCTTTTTATCATATTCAAGCCTCAAAACATAAATTCCTTTCTCAAGCTTTAATTCAAAATTATTTTGATAAAATTCAGTTTTATAAACAAGTCTACCATCAATTTTATAGACACTTAAAACTTTTAATGAATTTAATTTTGAAACAATTCTTATAAATTTTTCTTGATTAATAATACTAATTTCACAATCTTGGTAATCTTCAGAATTATTTAAAGGTGTTAATAAACCACAAGCAACTTTCTTTGAAACATTAACATTTAAAAAATTGTAATTTTGATTTGAAATTGAAACTAAAACATTATTATACAAATTCCAATTAGTGCCATTTGATAATGATATATTTTGATTTACATTTGGAATAAAAGTTCTCCAATAACATGTGTCTTGAATGCCACTATCCGCTGCTAAAATACCATCCCAATTACCATTTGAAAAATTACTATTATTAATCCAGCCTATTGTATAAGCAATACCACCTTTTACTGTTATTCCTCTACCCTCTGTTGATATTGGAAGCAAGTATCTAATGGTGATTAAAGAACAATTAGTTTTGTTTATCTTAGCATAAAATAAATTCCCGTAAGCCAAGCTGTTATCGTAATTCAAACCACCTGTAATATAATAATAATTAGAACCTTCCTCAACATCAATGCCAAAATCATAGTTAAGGCTACCAAATTGTCTTGCACAAATCAAATTACCATTTTGATCTAATTTTAAAAAGAGAACATCTGAATTAGAAACTCCACCATCAATATGATCAGCTATAATAATTCCACCATCAGAGGTTAGTTTTGCCCATGATAAACGATGGATGTTTCTACTCCTATTATAAACTTTTTGCCAGATTAAATTTCCATTACTTATATTAAACTTTCCAATCCATATATTGTTTTGCGAAGTTCCATAGGCTATGATATTTCCATCACTACTCTGAAAAACACTATTAATAACTCTATAGGCAAGAACATTATCCATTGTATCACCTACCGCTCTAATCCAAGTTAAATTCATATTTTGATCAAGTTTTGCAACAAATCCTTGTGTTGTTGAAATCCAAGCATTATTATTATATCTTTCATATTTTATCTCGCCACCTATTACAAAACCACCATCGTTAGTTGTTTCTATACTAAGAACTCTTAACCAATTATTTATTGTAGGGTCTCCCCAATTATCATGAAGCCTTTTTGCAACTATAACAGAACCATCATTATTACTTAATTTTATTATAAAACCTTCATTTGTTGAACTAGGAAGATTTGAACAATATATATATGAACCTGCATTAGGTGTACAAGATATTCCAACAATTACTATATTACCATTATTGTCATAATCAAACCTATAAGACCAATCATTTAAATTTGAAACACCAATAACTCTCTCCCATATGCTTGAACCATAAGGATTAGTTCTGATAACAACAAAATCCGATCCTGAAGTGTTATCTACTTTATAACTTCCACTCAATAGGAAATTAAAAATAATTGAATTACCAGGTGCATAAAAATCAACCCTTTCAAGATAATCAACATTAGAACCTCCATAAGTTCTAAGTCCTGACCAAGTTTGAGCATTTATGATACCAAAGAAAATTAAGGTTAATAAAAAGAATCTCATACAATTTCTATATTTTTGGGGGAAGTGAGAGTACATTACTCCATCTGGAAACATATTTTCACCTCCCTTATTTTTGGGGAAGTGAGAGTACATTACTCCATCTGGAAACATATTTTCACCTCCCTTTCAAAATTTTTCATTTTCATATAGTATATAAATTATAACTTACATTTTGATAAAAAGCTTTTATTAATTTTTTGTAAAAATAGATATTTTATCAAATTTTTAAAAAATTTTTTAATATACTTTATAATTTTCAAACTAAGTAAAGTGAAAAATTGTGCCAATAGAAAAGATATTCTTTTGAAATACAAAATCTACAAGGCGTTAAAAAATAAAATTCCAATTCTAAAAATTTCTAAAATTTACAAAGTTAGCACAAAAACCATAATTGAAATAAAGAAAAATGGATTTTATAAAATTGATAATATAAAATTAATAATAAATGAAATTTTGGAGAAAGAACCAAAGCTTACATTATCACAAATAAAGCTATCGATAAAACAACAATACAATATAAATTTATCACTATCAACAATTTACTATAAGCTTTCAAAAACGTTGGATAAAAGACTTGTGAAAATTGTGGAATTACTTATTGAAGATGAAGAATATGATGAAGCGGTAAAAATTTTATCCCAATTCTTATACTTGTCAGTTGAAAACTTCTACTTATTAGAGAAAATTAATGATAATCTTTTAAATCATTCATTATTAGCGGATAAGTACTATTACCTTCTTTACTCAGGAAAACTTGAAGTTAATGAAAAAATTTTAGAAATGTGTAATGAACATATGGAAATTTGCAAAGAAAGAGAACTAAATTATAGTTATTACAAGTGGTTAAATCTAAAATTAAGAATTTTACAAGCTCTTGGAAAGTATGAAGAAGTTATTAAAAACTTTAATTATAAAGAAATTATTAAGCTTCCTTTTAATTTGAAATCTTTTATATTTGCAGTTGTTTGTGCTTGTGGAATTATTTTAAATAACAAAAATGGAATAAAATGTTTAAATTTCTTTAAAAGAAGGTTTAAAAGTAGAAGAAATCAAATCAAGGAAATAAGCGAAGATTATAAAGGTTTTTTAATGAATCAATATGTTAGTCTTGGAATGCCGAAAATTGCCTATCAATACAAGAAATCCCCCATTTTAGATGTCTTTATGGGAAATTATAGAAAATTTTTTAAAATTTACAATACTTTAACAATTGAAATGAAAATTCCAAGTCAAATTTTAATTAGTTGGTGTTATTTATTTACAAAAAATTTTCTTTTATTCCTAAAAATGGCGAATAAAATACAAAAGAATTTAGAAAAATTCCCATCTTATAGAGATAATTTCATTATGACATTAGCATTAAAAGAAATAATGTGGGGAAATTATGAAAACGCTAAAAAATTATTAAGTTCTTGTTCATTAAATGTTTTAAAAGCAATTGCAGAAAATAATCCAAATATCCTTGGTAGATATAGAAAATATGAATTATTAGCAAAAAATCTAATTAAGGGCAATATAAGAAGAGCAGTTGAAATAGCAAAAAGATATGGAATTATAACCCATTTAAGAATATATACACTTTTTACAAAAAAATCATCAAAAATTATAGGAAAATATAAAGAATTAAAAATTGTTTCTTATATTTTAAGAAATAAATCAAAACTATTAAAATTTTACTTTCTAAGAAAAAAACCAATCATAAAAATTGAAAATAAAGTAATTAAATCATCAGGAAGAGGTAATGATGTTTTTGCTCTTCTTTACTATATGGCTCTTGAAAAATCAAATTCAAAAACAGCTAATATATATGAACTTGAAAGAGAAGGTTTCAAAAATCCCATTTCAAAGGCATATAATATAAATAGAAAAATTGGATATAAAGTTCTTTTTGTTCGCAATAATTATATTTATTTAAACGCCAATGTTTGGACAGATATTGACGAATTTTTAAAAACGAAAAACGAAAAATTATATAAATGTTATCCATTTGATAAACTATCATTTAAATATAGATGGGCAGACTTTTATAGAGATTTATTAATTATCTAATTTTTAAAGTTGCAAGTGCTATTATACTAAAAATTGTTGAAATTATTAAAAATCTTGCGACGATTTTAGGTTCTTGCCAACCAATTTCCTCAAAATGGTGATGAAGAGGCGCCCTTTTGAAAATCCTTTTACCTTGACCATATTTCCTTTTGGTTAATTTAAAATAACTAACCTGAATAATAACTGACATTGCTTCTATTACAAACAATCCCCCTGCTATTGCCAATAAAATTTCCTGTTTTATTAAAATTGCTATAATTCCAAAAGCTCCTCCTAACATTTGAGAGCCTGTATCACCCATAAAAATTTCAGCAGGATAACTATTGTACCAAAGAAAACCAAGTAATGCTCCAATTATAGAACTACAAATAATTGTAAGCTCACCTGCTTGTGGAATATGTAATATATTAAGATATTTTGAAAGAACAATATGGCTTGTAATATAAGCAATAATTAAAAAGGTAAGAAGTGGTGGAATTGAGCAAGAACCTGCAAGACCATCAAGACCATCTGTCAAATTTAAAGCATTAGCAGTTCCTACAAAGACAAAAAATATAAAAATTGGATAAAAAATTGAGAAATCAATAAAAATGTTTTTGAAAAATAAAAGTTGGGTTTTTGTAGCAATTTGGGATGGATAATAAAAAATTATAAAAATGAAAATAATGATTGCGAGTATTGATTGTAATAAAAGCTTAGGTAAAACTTTAAGTCCATCAACTTTACTTTTAGAAGTCATTTTTTTATAATCATCATAAAATCCTATTAGTGCCATATATGTTATTGTAAATAATGAAATCCAAACAAGTGGATTATCATATCTAACTAATAATAATGAACTAATTAAAACAGATAATAACATAATAATTCCTCCTGCTGTTGGCGTTCCTTCTTTTTTCTTATGCCAAGAAGGAACATCCTCTTTTATTCTCTCTCTAAATTCTTTAAACCTCTTTATAAAAATTGGTGTTAATATAAAAACAATCAAAAAAGAGATAATACCACTTAAAAATGCCCTAAATGTTATATAATTAAAAAGATTAAACAATATGAAATTTTCAGAAAGTGGCGTTAAGAGATGATAAAGCATTTTATTCTTTTCGTAAAACTTTAATTACTTTAATTAGTGAATTAGAAATATAATAAAAACCTCTTATAATAATTAAAATTATGAAACTTAAAACAATTAGAAAAATTGATATTTCAAAATGATAGTTTTTAAGAAGAAACGTTATAAAGAAAAATAACAAAATTAAAATTGCCTCAATTATATGAAATCTACCATTCAAAATAACCACAATAGCAAATAATGATAATGAAACAGTTAAAAGCATTTCAATAACTTGATTATTATCTAATGGAAAAATAGATATTGAGCCATAACCTACTGAAAAAGCAATTGGAATAGCAGCAACTAAAAGCGTTAATTGATTTACTTCTGATGAAATTAATGTTCCAATAGCCCAAGAACCATAACCCCTTAGTGCCAAAATTAAAACAATTACAAACTCAGGACTTTCACTTGCAAATGGAGCTATCCATTGAATTAAAAAAAACTCATCAATACCCAAATTTTTTCCTATTTCTATTAAACCTTCTGCAAACGGTTTAGCGGACAATAAAATTCCAATCCCTGCATAAATAAATAATAATGTATATGTTAAAATTCGCCTTGATTTTGAAAGATTAATGATGAACTTTTGGACATCACCTTCAAATTCTGGTTCAATATGTTCTTGTTTGCTTGCTAAATAACTATAAACTAAAAAAATTAAAATAAGAATTATAGCATCAAAGATCGTTAGGCTTGATTTTATTGTAATAAAAAACCCATAAATAGTAGCTATTAAAAGGAAAATTTTTTCTAAATGAATATCAAGTTCTATTTTATAAATTTTTTGTTTAAGCTTTGAAATTACAAAAACAAGTACAACAATAGGCCAAAATGCCCCAACCAATAATCTATTAGCACCAGTCATATTAGCAAGAGCATAGTGAGCATATTGAGGATCTTTACCTCCTTGGTATGCTAAGTATATATCAACTGCATATTCAGGAAGTATTGCAACTAAAGCTAAAAAAATCGTAGCAAAACTTCTTGGAATATCCTTTTGAGCGGTTTCAGAAGCTATCGAAAGAATAAATCCAGATGAAATTATTCCTATTCCTGACAATAATGTTAATAAATAAACATTTAAATTCAATCCCAAAACCTTTATAATAATTATTTGTAAAATACCAAAAATGAAAATTATAAATAAAGGGAAATTCATAAGTTCTAAAAGTTTAAACGATATAAATACCCAACTTTTGTTTTGTCCAATAATTCTAAAACTATTTATTTTATTATGTTTTCCCCACCCACCCTATATTCAAGCCTTCGGCTTTAAAATGCCCATTTTTCGGCATTGGGGGGCTTTGCCCCCCATTAAAACCCCCCATAAAACTAATAAATTTAAAAAATTTTTATAACTTATTGAATATCAACAACTTAACACTATTTATTGGACAAAGTAACTTCCAAATGAAATTCTATATGCTTCTTGAACATTATCAACAAAGTAAAAAACTAGATCTTTAAGAACATCTTTCGGTACATCTTCTAAATCCTTTTTATTCCATTTAGGTAAGATAATTTCTTTAATTCCAGCTCTTCTTGCTGCCAAAACCTTCTCCTTAATACCGCCAACAGGTAAAATTTTTCCTCGAAGTGTAATTTCACCTGTCATAGCAAGAAATTTCTTTATAGGTCTATTTGAAAATAATGAAACTAATGCCATCAAAATTGCTACACCAGCAGATGGACCATCCTTAGGTATTGCACCTGCAGGAACATGAATATGAACATCGTAATTATCTAAATCATTATCTTTTATTTTCCATCTCTTAAAATTAGCTCTTAATAATGAATAGGCAGCTTGAGCACTCTCCTTCATAACATTCCCAAGATGTCCAGTCAATTTCAATTGGCCCTTACCGGGCATCTTTAAAGCCTCAATAAATATAATATCCCCACCAAAAGGTGTCCAAGCAAGCCCAATAGCAACCCCAACTTCATTTTGCCTTTCAGCGACTTCTGAATAAAATAATGGTGGCCCTAAAAATTTGGAAACATTAGTTTTTTTTATTATAAATTTCTTATTTTTTAAGTTTCTTTCAGCTACTTGAACTGCTATTTTCCTTAGAATCTCGGATATTTTTCTGTCTAATTGACGAACGCCTGCTTCCCTTGTCCATTTATTTATAATTTCCTCAATAGCTTTATCTTCAAATTTAATTTTATAATTACTCAAACCATGATTTTCTAATTCTCTTGGTATCAAATAAAATTCTGCTATTTTTATTTTTTCTTCAAGCGTATAACCAGGTATTTCTATAACTTCCATTCTATCCAATAAAGCAGGAGGAATTGTTATAGTTGTATTAGCAGTTGTAATAAACAAAACTTTTGAAAGGTCAAAAGGAATTTCTAAATAATGATCAACAAATTCTTTGTTTTGTTCCGGATCTAAAACTTCCAATAAAGCAGAAGCAGGATCTCCTCTAAAATCCACACCAATTTTATCAACTTCATCAAGAACAATTACAGGATTTTTAACCTTAACTTTTCTTAAAGCACTTATTATTCTTCCAGGTAATGCTCCAACATAAGTTCTTCTATGTCCTCTAATCTCTGCTTCATCCCTTATACCACCAAGCGATATCCTTATAAATTTTCTATTTAATGCTCTTGCTATTGATTGACCTAATGAAGTTTTACCTACACCAGGAGGTCCAACAAAACAAAGAATTGCCCCCTTCGCATTAGGTTTAATTTTCTTAACTGCTAAGTACTCCAAAATTCTACTTTTTACTTTTTCTAAATTATAATGATCCTCATCAAGGACTTTCCTTGCATGAGAAATATTTAAATTGTCTTGAGTTTCCTCATTCCAAGGTAAATTCAAAATCCAATCTAAATAAGTTCTAACAACATGATATTCAGGAGATATTGTTTGAAGTTTTCTTAATTTATTTAATTCTCTTTTGGCAACTTCTTGAACATAATCTGGAAGAAACTTAATTTTTTCTTCAATTTCATCAATTTCCTTTTGTTCTTCACTAATACCTAATTCTTTTTGTATAACTTTAAGTTGTTCCCTTAAAAAGTACTCTCTTTGAGTTTTTTCAATTTCTTCTTTTACTTTTTCCTGAATAGTCTCATTTACTCTAAGCATCTCTAATTGATTTTGAATAACTTGAAGAATTTTTTTTAGTCTTTCCTTAACATCAAATGTTTCTAACAATTTTTGTTTTTCTTCTAATCCCTCAACTAAAAATGAGGCTAAAACATCAGAAAGTATAGATGGACTCTTAACATTTAAAATCTCTTTTATTTGCTTCTCAGATCTAACAGGCATTTTATTCATTAAATTAATAAAAGCATCTTTAACACTCTTCACTAAAATTTCCATTTCCTTATCAGTAATTTCAATATCATCAATAGGTTCAATTTCAGCTTTAAAATAAGGTTCTTTTTGAACAAATTTTACAATCTTGCCTCTTTTTAAACCAACAACAACAAGCTTAATAGCATTTTCCTTTTCATCCTTTGAATAATTTTCAATTTTTATTATTGTTCCAACTTCAAACAGTTCTTCATCCTTTTCACTAGACTTGTATCCTACGGAAAATAACTCAGAAATACCTTGTTTTACCGCATCTTCAACAAGAATTTTCCCTCTTTCAGATGAAACAGTTATACTTACAATACTATGAGGAAATATTATTCCACCTCTAATAGGAAGAACAGGTAAAACTTTTATATCACTCATCAAAAACTACTTTTCACCAAGAGCATATAAAATTTTATCCTTACTAACCCTACCCAAAATTTTAGGTTTCCTTAATCTTCTTAATCTTTTTGGAGATTTTCCTGTTGAAAGATGACTATGATAAGCATGAAAACACTTAATTTTATCTCCCTTTCCTCCTTTTGTAATTTTGAATCTTTTAGCTACGGATTTCTTCGTTTTAACTTTTGGCATGTCTAAAAGTTTAAAGTATAATAAAAGTGTTTTGTCCAATTTTATCCTTTAAAATTTCAAAATGGATAAGATAACGAAAGATAAAGTCGTTGAAATAGAGTACAGTCTATACGATGGGGAAGGGAACCTTATAGAGGAGTCTCAAAGTTTCAAATATCTTCATGGACATAGGAATATAATAACAGGTCTTGAAGAAGGTCTTGAAGGTCTTGGAGTAGGTGATGAAAAAGAAATTGTTATTCCTCCTGAAAAAGCTTATGGAAATTATGACTTTGAAGCGATTCAAACCATTCCTATGGATGTATTTGAAGGTTTTGAAATTAAAGAAGGTGAAAGTTACTATGCACAATCAGAACAGGGCGAAATTATTCAATTCAAGGTTATAAAAATAGATAGATTGAACAATGAAGTAACTGTTGATTTTAATCATCCTCTTGCAGGTAAAACATTAGTATTTAATGTAAAAATAAAATCAATTAGAGATGCCACAAAAGAGGAGTTAGAACACGGACATCCTCACTAATTTATCTATTTCAATAAGCTGCTTTAATAAATTTTCTAATTGAGATAGTGGGTATTGGGTTTGAGCATCACTTAAAGCTTTTTCTGGATTTGGATGAACCTCCATAAATAGTCCATCTATCCCAACAGCAACAGCAGCCCTTGCTAAGTAAGGTATAAATTCTCTTTCTCCTCCACTAAATCCATTTCCAGCAGAAGGTTTTTGAAGTGAATGGGTAGCATCGTATATTATAGGATAACCAAACTTTTTCATTATAACAATACTTCTAAAATCTACTACAAGATTATTATAACCAAAGATATAACCTCTCTCAGTAATCCATATTTTTTTATTTCCAGTACTTTCAATTTTTTCAATTACAAACTTTATGTCCCAAGGTGCCATAAACTGAGCTTTCTTAACATTTACAATTTTACCCGTTCTTGCAACCTCTAAAATCAAGTCAGTTTGTCTTGAAAGAAAAGCTGGAATTTGAATAACATCTACAACCTTTGCAACTTTTTCAACATCATGAACATCGTGAACATCTGTAAGAACTTTTATATTTAATTCTTTTTTTAAATTTTTTATTATTGCTAAACCTTTTTCAAGACCAGGTCCCCTAAAACTTTTAATTGAAGTCCTATTTGCCTTATCGTAAGATGTCTTAAAAACAAAATCTAAATTTAATTTATCTGTAATTTCTTTTAATTTTTTAGCAGTTTCAAAAACTAACTCTTCACTTTCAATGACACAAGGTCCGGCTATTAAAAAAAACCTATTTTTCATACCAAATCTCTCAATTTAAGCCTAACTCCAAAAATATCAATTTCATCATTAAAGCTTAAAACTTTTTTATTTCCTAAATTATCAATATCCCATATTTC
>ERZ511473.1570-NODE-1570-length-17468-cov-4.455350_pt1 | contig 17468 bp, 20 predicted proteins | sample MGYA00374947_ERZ511473 | MGnify/ENA primary metagenome ERZ511473 (study PRJEB26303, sample SAMN06343854) | sediment metagenome | isolation source: hot spring sediment | place: Canada: British Columbia | collected 2012-09-26 ... | reverse complement strand
CACGGCGGCGCATGAAGCGGCTGGACCACTCGATGATCTACGTGCTCATCAGCGCGACCTACACACCGGTCGCGCTGCTCGTCCTCCACGGGCCCTGGCGCGTCGCCGTACTCGCGGCGGTCTGGGCCGGGGCGATCCTCGGCATCGCGCTGAAGCTGGTGCGGATCGACGGCTTCCGCGTGGCGACGGCGGCGCTGTACATGGGGCTCGGGTGGCTCGCGGTCGCGGCGCTGCCGCAGCTCGTGCGCGGGATGCCGGCCCCGGCGCTCGCGCTCACCGTCGCGGGCGGCCTCCTCTACACGGCCGGGGCGATCGTCTTCGCGTTGCGGCGCCCCGACCCCGCGCCGGCGGTGTTCGGGTACCACGAGCTCTGGCACGCGTTCATGGTCGCGGCCGCCGCATGCCACACGGCGATGGTGGCGCTCCTCGTCACCCGTTGAGCATCCCGGCGCCCGTCGCGCGGTCGCCGGTTCCTGGTACGGTGGGCGCACGGACGGCGAGGCCGTCCCGTGAGGTTTCGCTCCCTCGTTCCCTCCTCGCGAAGGTCCCGGGGTCAGGCAGAACCTCCCCGGTTCCAGGCCGCGGGCATCCGCGGGCAAGGAGGAGAACATGAACCATCCGTCGTTCCCGGAGCTCGGCGTGTCCGAGGCCGTCACACGGACGCTCGCCGCACGAGGCGTCACCGCGCCGTTCGAGATCCAGTCGCTCGTCATGCGCGACGCGCTCGCCGGCACCGACGTGCTCGCGCGCTCGCAGACCGGCTCCGGTAAGACGCTCGCCTTCGGGATCCCGATCGCGCAGCGCACCGCCCCTGCGGCGGCGACGCCCGCCGCGCTCGTGCTCGCGCCCACACGCGAGCTCGCCTGTCAGATAGCCGAGGAGCTCGACGCGATCGCCCGCGCCCGCCGCGTTCGAACCGCCGGCGAACGCGCCGATGCCGCCGGCCGAACCGCCCGCGCCCGCCAGGCCGCCGACGCTTTGCGCCAGGATCCCGTGCGACCGGTCGCCGAAGGTCTCGACATGTCCGGCGTTGCCGACCGAAACCTCGCCGCCGGGACCGCTGCCGCTGCCGGTTCCGCCCGCGCCGACGATGCCCGCGCCGTCGCCGCCGTCGCCGCCCGCCCCGCCGACACTCTGGGCCATCAGGCCGGCGGAGTCCGAGTCCTGGGTCGTGACCTGGGCGTTGTTGACGATCGACGCCGTGCCGCCCGCGCCCCCACGCGCCCCGTTGCCGCCTTCGCCATAGGCGCCGTCGCCGTCGCCGCCGTTGCCGCCGCGTCCGGCGTTGGCCTGGACCTTGACGCCCGCGTGGCCGACGCCGGTGGTCGCCACAAGGCCATCGACCGTCAGATAGACCGAGCCGCCGGCCCCGCCGACGCCGCCGTTGCCGCCCTCGCCATAGAGACCGATATTGCCATAGCCGCCCGTGCCGCCGGCCCCGCCGTTGGCGGTGACGAGCACCGCCTCGCCGGTGCTCGAAGTAAAGGTCCCGTTGATGGACGGGCTGGTCGAGCCCCCCGGATCACCGCTGTCGCCACTGCCGCCGACCGCGCCCCATGACCCGCCGCCGCCGTTGCCGCCGTTGGCGGACGTCGAGACATAGTCGGCCGCGGCGACCGGCAAGGCCGACAGAACCGTGGCGCCGACCGCGCCGGCCGCCAGGACGCGACCCAGACCCTTGAGCAGCTTGCGGGTGGCGGTCTCGAGACGCACCGCTTGGGCGCGGCTCTTCACGTCGACGATCGGGACAATGTTCGCGTCGGTCGCCACCGGCGTGTAGGCCGCCAGCAGGGCCAGCGCCGCCAGGGCGTCGTGCAGGCGCAGCAGCAGCTTGGGCGGCAGGGCGCCGGGCGTCCCAAAGGACGACGCCAGCAGATGGGCGACCGCGTCCTGGGTGGCGAGCAGTTCGGGAGCCGAGGCGCCGAAACGCTCGCTCAGGGCGGCGGCGACCCGGGGATCGCGGGCCTCGCGCTCCCAGCGTCCGGCCAGTTGCTCCAGCCCGTCGGCGAACCGCGCCAAGCGCTCCGCGCGCGTGGAATCCACAACGGCGGCCTTCGCCGCGCCAGACAGCTTACTCATGGACTTCCCCCGATACTCGGCGCGACCGGCATCCGACTGCCTGAACCGCGCGCCGGTAGTTAACCCGCTCTTAACGAAAGTCGGAGCGCTTTCCCGCGTTGGACGAACATTGTTCGCGCCAAAACGGGACAACTCCCGACCGTCGCGGTCGGCTTTGCAATTTTGGGTCAAATCTGACGGTTGACGCGAGGTGGATCAGCCGATCAACAGCGCCCCGGCGATCATGAAGACCAGCCCGATGATCGGCGGCGTCAAACGGACCGCCGGAATGATCCATGCCTTCGGGTCGCGCTGGAGCGGGCGATGGGAATCGAACCCACGACATTCTGCTTGGGAAGCAGACGCTCTACCTCTGAGCTACGCCCGCGCTGTCAGCGCCGCTCCGTGTAGCGAGTTCGCGCGGCGGTCTCAAGGCCTCCCGGCCACGAGGACCGAAAGCCACCGTCAGTTCACAGGCTTCGCCTTGATCCCCAACGCCTTCAACTGAGTCTGCAGGCTGTCGGGTCCCGCCAGGTGACCCGCGCCGACCGCGACGAAACTGACGCCCGAACCGGCCAGCTTGGTCTTCAATTGCCGGGCCCAGTCCTTGTTCCGCTCGACCAGCAGCAGCTGGTAGACGTCGGGATACTCGCCACGCAGGCCGTCCACCATCTGGCGTTTCAGCTCGCTCTGGTCGCCCGCCGCCCAGCCGGCGACCAGGGCGTCGATCTCGGCGGGACCGTCGTCGATCTCGTCCAGGGTGGATTCCAGCAGGTGGATCTCCTGGGCCGGTGTCATGTCGGCGAAGAAGCGGATCTGCTGCTCGAGGGTCTCGAAGGCCGAGATCGGCTTGCCCGCCGCCTTCGCCTGGGCGGTCAGCAGTTTCTCCACGCCGCTCTCGGGATCGTAGCCGGCCCGCAGCAGCGGCGTCAGCGACACCGTCAGCGCCGCCCGCCAGGGTCGCATGGCCTCCAGGGACTGGGGCTGAAGGCCCATGCCTTGCGCCGCGGCCCCCAGCTTGGCGTAGGCGTCGGGCGCGAGTTTGCCCGACAGGGGCGCGGCCCGGTCGACGCCGTACTTGTCCATCAGGACCTTCACCGCCGCCGCGCTCTCGGGCTGCTCGATCTCCATGACCACGTCGTCGGCCGCCTCGAAGGCCTTGGCGATCTTGGGCGAGCGCCACGCGGTCGAGGGCTTGAGCACGTGGATCGTGCCGAACAGATAGATCGTGGAGTCCTTGTCCTTGATCGCCCACAGGGCCGGCTCGGCGAGAACGGGGCTCGCGCCCATCGCCCCCCAGGCGACAAGCAAGGGGGCGACGAGCGCGAGGGCGAAGCGGCGGGCGCGGGCGCGGGCGCGGATGCGGGCGGGCAGAATCATCATGCGGTCACTGTCCCGGGCCAAGGCGCGGCCGACAAGCCGCCTCTCACTTCAGGAAGGTCTCCACCTCGGCGGCGAAGGCGGCGGGCTGGTCCAGCATGATGAAGTGCAGCGAACCGTCGATCCGCTTCACCGTGGCCGAGGTCATCGGGGCGTAGGCGCCGGTATAGAGGGCGTCATAGGCCGATTGGGGCGCGCCGGTCGCCTCGTCCCAGGGGTAGAGCATCACGGTCGGGGTCCTGATCGCGGCGATCTCCTCGCGCAGGTCGGTGGTCAGGTCGTCATAGAGGGCGCGGCCGGTCACCGAGGGATCGGAGGCGATCGACGCTTCGGTGGCCGCCTTCAGGGCGGTGGGCGACTTGACCAGGCGGGTCATGGTCCGCGCCTGGCCGGCGGCCCATTGCTCGGGCGTGGACGTCATCGCCATGTCGCGCATCACGGCGGCCTGGGGTCTGACGCCCTCGACCGTGGCCTGGGGCGAGAACAGCACCGCGTAGAAGGGCAGGCTGTCGACCACCATCAGGCGGCCGAGATCCTCGGGATGCTGGCGGGCCAGCATCAGGCCCATCAGCCCGCCCATGGAATGGCCGATCACGGCGGGGGCCTTCAGTTTGGCGGACCTGATATAGCCGTCCAGGGCGTCGACCGCCGGCTGCAGGATCGGCCCCTCGGCGTTGGCCCCGGCCGGCGTCCCGGCGAAACCGGCGATCTGGATCACGTGCAGCCGGTAGCGGCCCCGCAGTTGCTTGACGGTGTTGTCCCAGACGGCGGCGGACGAGGCCAGGCCGGGGATCAGGATCACGTCGGGCCCCTGCCCCGTCACCTCGACGGTGAAGCGCGGCGCGGCGGCCGAGGGCACGGCGACGGGGGCGGCATGGACCGGCCAGAACACGCCAGTCGCGGCCAGGATCGCGATCAACATGATCATCAGGCGGAAGGAAGGTCGGCGACAGATCATGATGAGTCTCCTTGGATGACGGACGCGTGGAAGGGTTCGGCGCGATGCCGACGATGGGAAGGAACAGGGTGGTCAGGCGGTCGCCGTCACGCCGACGGCGTGGGGTCAGGCTTCGTCCTGGAAGATCGTCTCGATCGGCAGGCCGAACAGTCGGGCCAGCTTGAAGGCCAGGGGCAGGCTGGGATCGTACTTGCCCGTCTCCAGGGCGTTGATGGTCTGGCGCGAGACCTCCAGGCGCTCGGCGAGGTCCGCCTGGCTCCAGTCGCGCTCGGCCCGAAGGACCTTGAGGCGGTTCTTCATCGTCGCGCCTCCGTCAGCGATAGCGGCGGGCGATCAAGGTCTGAGCCAGACCCATGAACACCGCGAACACCGGCACCAGAGCCCAGGTCGGCACGTGCGGCGCCTTGTCGAAGGTCTCCAGGAAGCCCCAGATCGTGGCCACGCTCAACGTGCCGGCGGTCGCCCAGAGCAGGCTGTGGATCAGGGTCGTGCGGGCGAACTCGTCGGTCTCCTCGGCCAGGTAGAAGCCCACGGTGGCGATGCCGCCCAGCACGCCCACCGACGGGGCCAGCGCGATCAGGTATCCCCAGGGACCGTCGGCCAGGCCCTGGCGTCCCAGCGAGACCGCCGTCACCAGCAGGATGACATAGGCGCACATCGATACCCCGAAGCGCAGCAGGTAGCGTCGCATGGGCCCGCGGATCTTCTCGCGCCGGAACAGCTTGTTGGACAGCAGGGCGAAGGCCAGCGACGCGGCCACGGTGCCCAGTCCGCCGACATAGGCCCAGGCCCCGCCCTGCTTGCCGATCCACACCGACAGCGCCACGGCCAGGATGAAGGCGGCGAACAGACCCAGCTTCTTCAACGCGCCGGCGGGCGCGACATCATCCGACATGACAAGCCTCCTCGTCTTTGTGACAAGGATACTTGTCTTATATCACCACGATCTTGTCAAGCATGCTTGTCATAATGCCAAGCGTAGGTGACACGCCGCTCTAGGCGGCCTTGTTCAGCGGCTGGCTGACGTGGTGGGGCTTGGCGGCCGAGAGGCCCAGGGCCTGAGCCAGTCGGCTTTCGCCGCGGTCACGCCGGATCGTCCAGCCGTAACGCGAGAAGCGATCCTCGAAGTCGGACCAGCGAATGATCCGCCCCTGGTCGTCGCAACGCCAGATCGCCTTGTCGCAGCCCGGGATTGGAACGGCGCGGTTCCAGATCGCGACGCGCTTGGCATGGGTCGAATAGGGCCCGCCGAAGAGTGCGTTCATGATCCAAACTCCACTGGAGCCGGCGACTCGGTGAGTCGTTTCGCCGACAAGCAAAACTAGCACTGGTGGAGGCGGAAATGCGGCCACACCACATCTAGTGCGACGCCGTGCCGCGCGACCGAATGACAGGTCAGGTGATCGACGAACGGCGGTCCGCGTCGAGCGCCACAACGAGGTCGGCGCGGGCCGGCGTTTCGCGGGCGATGTGGCGGGTGACGCGCTCATAATACTGGACGAAGACGGCGACCTCTTCGTCGCTCATGGCGGCGCCGACGCCCTGCCCCGCCGCGGCCAGCCGGTCGCGCAGCTTGGCTTCCTGTTCCTGGCGCCAGGCCAGCACGGTCTCGAAATCCGGCGCGGTGAACAGCACCAGAAGATCGAGGCGGGCGAACAGGGCGCGGTACGGTCCGGCCAAGGCGGCGTTGACCCGCGCGCGCCAGACCCCGTCCGGGTCGCGCTCGCGTTCCAGGGCGTTGATCGGCTGGGCCAGGGCCTCGGGCGGCTCGGGGCGGGCGCCGACGCACCAGCCTTCGAACAGCACCACATCGACCGGACCGGCGAAGAGCGGCCAGGCTTCGACCGGCGCGCGCTCGTCCGCCGCCTTGTCGAAGCGCGGGAGCGCCGTTGGGCCCTCCCCGGTCAGGCCGTCCAGCAGCGTCAGGCCCAGGGCGACGTCGTGCGTGCCGGGCACGCCGCGCGTGAGCAACAGCGGATGGACGTCACGGGCCAGGGCCTCGCGGTCGGCGCGCGGCAGGTAGAGGTCGTCCAGCGACAGGACGGCCACCTTCAGGCCGCGCGCTTCCAGCAGCGCGGCGACGACGCGGACCGTGGTGGACTTGCCCGACCCCTGCGGGCCACAGATCCCGACGATAAAGGCAGGCCCCATGGCCACCGCCGCGATCCTCGCGGCCAGGGGCGCGTGCAGGGTCTTGATCTGGGTGGCGAAGTCTTCCGCCAGACGCTCGTCGCGGATAAACCGCTCCAGCCAGGCTGGATCGACATCCCACTCCCCCATCATGTCGCCCCTCGACGCCCGGATCTACGATTTGGCCTTGGGCTGGGCGTTGAAGATCTTGTTGACGATCTTCCAGCCGCTCTCGGTCTTCACCAGCGACATGTAGTCGACGAAGGTCACCGCCGGATAGTCGAGCACGACCTTGGCCACGGCCACGTCGCCGGTGATGTCGAGGATCTCGACCGACCGCTTGCGCTGCGCCTCGTCATCGGCCGGCTTGCCCGGTGAGCCGGCGATGTACTCGTCGTCGGTGCGCTGCATGAACTTGCCGTCGCGCATCCAGAACAGCTTGGCCTCGTCGTGAAACGCCAACCGATGCTCGGCGCCGCTGCCAGTGGCGTGACCGGCGATGTAGTGGTCGAGCGCGGCCCGGACGCCGGCCGCCTCCGGGTTCTGGTCCGGGTTCTGGGCCAAGGCCGGCGTGGCCAAGGCCAGGCCCAGCGCCACGGCGAGGGTGGTGATCTTCAACATGCCGGCTCTCCCCTTTCGCCCGGCCACGGCCGGATCGATGATCGGGGACGCTAGGTCGCCATTGTGACGCTCGCGTGGCGTTCGGCGAACGGCGCTACGGGGTGTGGCGCGGCAAGCGCCTGGCGTCGCGGCCTAACGCCAGGCCTTGAAGTGCTTGGACAGTTTCAGGCCCTGGCGCTGGTAGTGCGACCCGCCCTCGCCGTAGAGGCGGTCGGGCCGGGCCGTCAGGGGCTCATAGACCAGCCGGGCCACGGTCTGGCCGTCCTCCAGCAGGAACGGGGTTTCGTGGCTGCGGACCTCGAGCACGCCCTTGGAGCCGACCGCGCCGGCTTCCTCGGTGCCGAAGCCAGGATCGAAGAAGCCGGCATAGTGAACCCGGAACTCGCCGACCGACGGATCGATCGGGGTCATCTCGGCCGCTTCCAGCACCGGGATCTGGACGTCGTCCTTAGACGCCAGGATGTAGAACTCGCCCGGATCCAGCAACAGTTCGCCATGGCGGGTCTGCAGCGGCTCCCAGAAGTCGCGCGGATCGTGGCCGTCGACGTGGTCCAGATCCACGACCCCGGCATGGCGACGGCCGCGGAAGCCGACGATGCCGCCCTCGCCCGGCGTCAGATCGACCCCGACGCTCTTGATCGCCAGCTTGGCCGGGTCGCCGCGCTTGAGGCGCAACTGGTTCAGCCGGGTGCCGGCCCGCACCAGCACGGAAAAGGTCTGGGGCGCGATCTCGATATAGAGCGGGCCCTCATAGCCGGCCTCGATGTCGTCGAAGGCCTTGCTGTGATCGCTGAGCAGACGCACGAACACGTCGACCCGTCCCGTGGAGCTCTTGGGATTGCCGCGCGCCGCGATGTTGCCCGGCAGCGACAGGCGCTCCTGGATCTCGGCGATGTAGACGCAGCCCTTCTCCAAGACCGCGCCCTTGGTCAGGTCCAGCTCGTGCATCGCCACGTCCTTCAGACGCTCGGGCACGCGGCGGGCCACGCCGGGCAGGAACGAGGCGCGCACCCGCCAGCACCGCGCGCCCAGGCGCAGGTCCAGGCTGGCCGGCTGCACCTGATCGGTGTCGAACGGGGTCTGCGAGGTGATCGCCTCTTGCGCGATCAGGTCCTCGATGGATTGGCAGGGCAGAATCCCCGCGGCGTGGGCGTCGGTCATCGGGGCGACACTCGCCAAACCGGGCCCTGAAGGCAAGGCTCGCGGTCCATCCGCCCCCGTCTTACTCGCGTGTGACAATTCTAATGTTGAAATCAGACTTGTCCGCCTTGACCCTTGGCCTCGCAAAACCCCTTATGCCGGCCGTTTCCAGTGTCGATAGAGAGAACCGCCATGGCTGAGGACCCCAAGGACTGGGATATCGCCACCAAGCTGATCCGTGGCGGTCTGGCGCGCTCGCAGTACATGGAGACGGCCGAGGCCCTCTATCTGACCCAGGGCTTCACCTACGACAGCGCCGAGGGCGCCGACCGCCGGTTCTCCGGCGAGGATCCGGGCTTCGTCTATTCGCGGTTCAACAATCCGACCGTGAAGATGTTCGAGGACCGCCTGGCGCTGCTGGAAGGCGCCGAGGTCTGTCGCGCCCAGGCCACAGGCATGGCCTCGATCCACATGGCCCTGATGGGCCTGGTCCGGGCGGGCGACCACGTGGTGGCCGGCCGCGCGCTGTTCGGCTCGTGCCGCTGGCTGGTGGCCGAGTGGCTGCCGCGCTTCGGCGTCGAGACGACCTTCGTCGACGCCACCGATCCCAAGGCCTGGGAGGCGGCCATCCGCCCCAACACCAAGGCCGTGCTGATCGAGACCCCCTCCAACCCCGTGCTGGAGATCACCGACATCCGCGCGGTGTCGGAAATGGCCCACGCGGTCGGCGCCAAGGTCATCGTCGACAACGTCTTCGCCACCCCGATCTTCCAGCAACCGCTGAAGCTGGGCGCCGACATCGTGGTCTATTCCGCCACCAAGCACATCGACGGCCAGGGCCGGGTGCTGGGCGGGGCGATCCTGACGACCGAGGCGATCAACGAGGAATGCTACCGCGACGCCCTGCGCCACACCGGCCCGTCGCTGTCGCCGTTCAACGCCTGGGTCCTGGTCAAGGGCCTGGAGACCCTGGACCTGCGCGTGCGCCGCCAGAACGACACCTGCGCGGCGCTGGCCGACGTGGTGGCCGAGCACAAGGCGGTCAAGCAGGTGCTCTATCCCTTCCGCCACGATCACCCGGGCCACAATGTCGCCAAGTCGCAGATGAGCGGCGGCGGCACCGTTCTGGCCCTGGACCTGGGCTCGCGCGAGGCGGCGTTCAAGTTCCTCAATGCGTTGGAGATCGTCGACATCTCCAACAATCTGGGCGACGCCAAGTCGATGGCCACCCATCCGCCGACCACCACCCACCGCTCGGTGCCCGAGGAGATGCGCCCGTCGCTGGGCGTGGTCGAAGGCGGCGTGCGCCTGTCGGTCGGCCTGGAAAGCCTGTCGGATCTGACCCGAGACGTGACCCGTGCGCTCGATCAGGCGTGAATCCTCACCGCCGCTGAAGCGGATCCGTCGTCGTCGCGGCGCCGATGCGGGCATCTATGAAGCGCGCACGCGCGACATCGTCGTGCGCGTCTCGCCCGTCTACCAGCCCGAGGACTCCGCGCCCGAGGAAGGGCTGTGGATGTGGGGATACACGGTCGAGATCGAGAACCACGGCGCCGAGACGGTCCAACTGATCGCCCGCGCCTGGACGATCACCGACGGCCTGAACCGGTCGACCGAGGTCGAGGGTTCGGGCGTGGTCGGCGAGCAGCCCGAACTGCGGCCGCGCGAGGCGTTCCGCTATGTCAGCAACTGCCCGCTGCCGACCGCGTCGGGGACCATGACGGGTCATTTCCAGATGATGACCGAGGCCGGCGAGGTGTTCGACGCGGCGATCCCGGAGTTCTCGCTGCACCTGCCCGGCGCGGCCAGGCGGTACAACTAGCCATGAACACGTTTGGGTTGCACGACCACCAACCTTGGGCGAAACTTGTTCGGCCGGGGGAGGCGACCATGACGATCTACACGATACGGATTTCGAACGAGAGCGGCTTCACCAAGAACTATACGGTCTTCATGGCGCCGCCTCGCGTCAACGAGAACGGCACGCCCGTGACGGTGCTCATCAACGCCTGGGCGACGTTTTCCTCCGTCGTCACCGGAAGCTTCAACAGCCTGATGATCGACGACAGCGTCTACGCCTTTTGGAGCCAGGCGGTCCAGGATGTCGGACCCGGCGTCGTGGTGACCGCCGGCGGCGTCCAACCGGTCTCCACCGACGCCCGGGACGAGGTGGCTTTCGTGGCCGGGCCTCCGACCGGCTTTCAGGGGGTGACCGCCGGCAAGGCCCAGACCGGGTGCTACGCGATCATCACCTCACCCGACTTCACCGCCGCCAACGGCTTCATGTTCGGCATGGCCAAGTTGGGAACCGAGCCAGTCCCGACGCCCGTGGCGACCTTCGCGGCCGAGCCGAACGATGTCTTCAACATCGCGCCCGTCCAGAAATTCTACGTGGCCGACCTGGGGGCGACGGCTGGCGAGGTCGTCGATCCGACCGGCCTGACGGCGATGGCGCTGATCGACTTCACCGGCGTCCCCCAAACCACCGCGACGGTGGTCCAGCTCGCCAATGGCATGTTCAGCGTGACCTACAGCTGAGCGCCGGCGGCGAGCGAAGCTCCCCGACTGGTTGCATTGTCGATATAAGTGCGCGAGGGTCGCGTCGGCAAGGTTGGGGGACAGGCCGATGACGAGCTATACGATCAACGTGATCAACCGGAGCGGCTACGACAAGAGCTACTCCGTGTTCCAGGCGCCGCCCCCGATGCCCGGCGGTCAGACCCCCGTCTACACCAACGCCTGGGCCACGCTCCAGAACATCACCGACGAGGGTTTCGACAGCGTGACCTACACCGTCGAAGGCGCCGACCACCAGGCTCCCCGCTTCGTAATCGCCGAGGGGGACTATGTCCCCGGTCAGGTCATCGATCCGCCGGAGAGCGCGAACGTCGCTACGGTCGATTTCACGGGACTGCCGCAGACCACGGCCGCCGTCACCGAACACCCCACCGGCGACTTCTCGGTCGCCTACGCCTAACGGTCCTTCGCCGCGCGACGCCACGACCCGCCGGAGATTCCCATGCCGCAGCCGACCATGACGGCGCCCCTGACGGGATGCGTTACGATCGATTCCAACGCTCCCGACGGCTATCTGGGCAACGCCCGCGCCGGGAACCCGACCGCGGGCGCGAACACCAACACCGAGGCCGCCGTCGAGAACTGGCTGGCCCAGCAGGCCGCCCACCCCACATGGACGACGGCTTCGCTGGTGGGACACGGCGCCTCGGGCATCATCGAAACCGGCAGCGCGCAAAACCAGAACATCAACCTCGCCAACCAGGCGACCTGGACCCCGCTCCTTCAACGCCTGCAAGGGAAGTTCACGAGCCTATATCTCTACGGCGCGGCGGTGGGAGCCGGCGAAGAGGGCGCGCTGCTTCTCTTCACGATCGCCCGAGCCGCGGGCGCCGCGGTCTACGGCCCGACGGGCGTGATATATTGCAACAGCCACGGCGACTTCGTCCTGGAGAGCGGCGCGGTCTGGCAGATGGCCACGCCCAACACCCGTCCAGCGCCGATCGAACCGCCGCAGCTCTCGGAGCGTCCGGCCGAGGGCGGGACGAGCGGTCCCGGCGTCCAGGCGGGCCAGGCCACCGCCCAAACCCAGACCCAGACATCCTGGGACCAGCCGCCTCAGGCCCCGGGCGAACCCGGCTGCAACGTCACGCGCGCCTGACGGTCGCGACGCCCGCCTCAGGCCGCCGTCGCCGGCTCCAGCGCATAGATCGTCGAGCAGTATTCGCAGGTCACGTGGATCTTGCCGTCGGGCTCGACCATCTCAGCCACTTCCTCGGGCGTGAACGAGGCCAGCACGCCGCCGATGCGCTCCTCGGAACAACGGCAGAAGGCGCGCAGCGGCTTTTCCTCCAGCAGGCGCACGCCGTCCTCGTGGAACAGGCGCCATAGCAGGGTGGTCGTCGGCACGGTCGGGTCGATCAGCTCGTCCTCGCCCGTGGTCTCGAACAGGGCGCGGACGTGGTTCCAGGCCTCTTCGGTCTCGCCGCGCGTCTCGTCGCCGGCGATCGCCTGGATCAGGATGCCGCCGGCCCGCCAGCTTGGCCCTTCGCCCGTATCGACCTGACCGACGGCCAGGCGCACGCGGGTGGGGGTCTGTTCGGACTGGGCGAAGTACTGCTCGGCGCACAGGGCCAGGGTCTCGCCCTCGATCGGGGTGATGCCCTGGTAGCGATCCATGTCCGGACCTTGGTCGACGGTCATCATGAACGTGCCGCCGCCCAGCAGCGTCCGGGCGCCCGGGCGCACGAAGCCCTGCGAGACCTTGGCCACCTCTTCGGCGTCGAACCGGCAATAGCCGCGCAGGGCGCCGGAGGTGTCGTAATCGACGACCACATAACGCACCGGGCCGTCGCCCTGGGCCTGGACGATCAGGCGGCCGTCGAACTTCAGGCTGGATCCGACCAGGGCCGCCAGGGCGCAGGCCTCGCCGAGCAGGTTGGCGACGGGCTCGGGATAGTCGTGACGGGTCAGCACCTCGTCGACCGCCGCGCCCAGGCGCACGGCCCGGCCGCGTACGGGCAGGCCTTCGATCTGGAAGGCGGAAACGAGGTCGTCGGGGGCGTCCCCGAGGACGGTTTGGGCGGCGATGTCGGTCATGGGGAGGCTAGATAGTCGCTCGGCGGGAAAATGCGAGCCCCCTGCGTCAATCGACGAACGGCTTCTCGATCTCGTAGACGGCGTCTTCCAGCTTCTCGCGGAACAACTGCTGGGCGTCCTGGACGCCCTGATTGTAGTAGTACGGCCCCATCTGCTCGGAGATGAAGTCCAGCAGGAAGCCGGCCTGCAGCGGGCTGGCCTCGCAGTCGAGCTCGCGGTCCAGATAGCGCGTCAGCTTGTCGAGCAAGGCGTCGCGCTTCTGCTTGTTGAACTCGATCCTGGACATCAGCCGCGCCTTCTAGCCGATCGCCCCGAAGCACCAGGCCAGCACCGACTTCTGGGCGTGGATGCGGTTCTCCGCCTCGTCCCAGGCCAGCGAGCGCGGGCCGTCCAGCACGCTGTCGGTAACCTCCTCGCCCCGGTGGGCGGGCAGGCAGTGCAGGAACACGCCGTCCGGCGCCGACAGGTCCATCAGGGCGTCGTCGACCTGATAGGGCTCCAGCGTGGCCAGGCGCTCGTCATGGTCGGTGTCGCCCATCGACACCCAGGTGTCGGCCACGACCACGTCGGCGCCGCGCACGGCCTCGCGCGGGTCGTCGGTCATGGTGATCTGACCTTGCAGGTCCTGGGCGCGGGACAGGTCCACCAGGTCCGGGTGATAGACCGCCGGGCAGGCGATCTTCAGCGTGAAGCCCAGCAGCGGCGCGGCGTGGATGAAGCTGGAGCACACATTATTGCCGTCGCCGACCCAGGCGATGGTCTTGCCGCCGATGTCGCCGCGATGCTCCTCGATCGTCAGGAGGTCGGCCATGATCTGGCAGGGGTGGCTCTTGTCGGTCAGGCCGTTGATCACCGGCACGGTCGAGACCTGGGCGAAGCGCTCGACGTCGGCATGGCTGTTGGCGCGGATCATCACCGCGTCGACCATCCGCGACAGCACCTTGGCGGTGTCCTCGATGGTCTCGCCGCGGCCCAGCTGCATGTCGTTGGCGGTGGAGATGAGCCCCGAGCCGCCCAGCTGGCGGATCGCCGCGTCGAACGAGAAGCGGGTGCGGGTCGAGTTCTTCTGGAAGATCATCGCCAGCACGCGGTCCTTGGCCGGCGCGTCGGCGTCGACGCGGCCCTTGCCCCAGCCGGCGCGGGCGGCCTTGCGGGCCTTGGCGTCCTCCAGCAGGACGCGCAGCGTCGGGCCGTCCAGCTTCCACAGATCGATGAAGTGTCTGGGTTGGGTCATTCAAATCCCCCTGGGCAAATCCCCCAAGCCCGCCCGCCCCAGCCGACGCCGGAACGGGCGGTTTGGTAAGGTCGGGCTAGGCGGCGGCCTTGGCCCGGGCGGCCTCGCAGGCCTTTTCAAGCTTGGCGATGGCTTCCGACGCTTCCTCGACGGTGAGGTTCAGCGGCGGCAGCAGGCGCACGCAGTTGTCGCCGCCGCCGGCGATCAGCAGCTTCTCGTCGCGCGCCAGGACCATGAACTCGCGGTTGTTCGGCACGAGCTTGATGCCGATCAGCAGGCCCTTGCCGCGGATGTCGACGATGACGTCCGGGAAGCGGTCCTTCAGGCCGTTCAGCTGCTGAACGAAGTAGCCGGCCACCTGCTTCACATTGTCGAGGATCTCGGGCGTGTTGATCGTGTCGAACGCCGCCTTGCCCACGGCCATGGCCAGCGGGTTGCCGCCGAAGGTCGAGCCGTGGACGCCCACGGTCATGCCCTTGGCCGCCTCGGTGGTGGCCAGGCACGCCCCGACCGGGAAGCCCCCGCCCAACGCCTTGGCCACGGCCATGATGTGCGGCTCGCCGCCGGGCGCCCACTCATAGGCGAACAGCTTGCCGGTGCGGCCCATGCCGCACTGCACTTCGTCATAGATCAGCAGGACGCCGTGCTCGTCGCACAGCGAGCGCAGGCTGATCAGGCAGTGCTCGGGGATAGACCGCGCGCCACCCTCGCCCTGCACCGGCTCGACGATGATCGCCGCCGTGGTCGGCAGCGCGATGGCGGCCTTCAGGGCGTCATGGTCGCCGAAGGTCAGCTGGCTGTAGCCGGGCAGGCGCGGACCGAAGCCCTCGACATAGCTGGGATTGCCCGAGGCGTTGACCGCCGCATAGGAGCGGCCGTGGAACGAGCCGTCGAAACCGAAGATCTCGGTCCGCTCGGGCTGGCCATTGGCGGTGTGATATTTGCGGGCCGTCTTCAGCGCGCACTCGATCGCCTCGGTGCCCGAGTTGGTGAAGAACACCACGTCGGCGAAGCTGTTGGCGCACAGCTTGTCGGCCAGTTCCTCCTGCTCGGGGATCCGGTAGATGTTGGAGACGTGCCAGAGCTTCTCGCCCTGGGTCTTCAGCGCCTCGACCAGCACGGGGTGGGCGTGGCCCAGGCCGTCGGTGGCGATGCCGGCCACGCAGTCCAGGTACTCTTCGCCGTCGGTCGAGAACAGGCGCGCGCCTCGGCCTCGCTCGAACGCCAGCGGGGCGCGGTTGTAGACGCCCATGATGTGGTGTTGCGCGGGGTTAGACGACGTCGACGTGCTCAAGACGGCCTCCCAAAAAGGAAAGAAGCCCCCGTGCTTGAAGCGCGGGGACCGGAAGGCCCAGGGTTGTCGGCGCGTATGCCTGCCCTGTCAACAAACCGGGCGTGAATTTCGCCCGGTTCCGCTCGGTCGGAGACGGATAGGCCACACTGTTCGCTGCCTCATGCGGGCGGCGTGAACCTAGGTCTTCAGCCTGTATCCGGTCCGGAACAGCCACCAGCACCACAGGAACAGCGCCACCGACAGAACGGCGGTCACCACGACGCCGATGGCGATCGAGCCGTCGGCGTGGCCGATGAAGCCGTAGCGGAAGCCGTCGATCAGATAGAAGAACGGGTTGAAGTGGCTGGCCGAGCGGAACGGCTCGGGCAGCTTGTCGACCAGGTAGAAGGTGCCCGACAGGAAGGTCATGGGCATGATCAGGAAGTTGGTCACGGCCGCCAACTGGTCGAACTTCTCGGCCCACAGGCCGGCCAGCACGCCGGCCAGGCCCAGGATCACCGAGGCGCCGACCGCGAAATAGACGATCGCCCACAGGTGCGAGATCGAAAGGCCGGCGCCCGGCAGCACGCCGATGACCAGGGCGGTGACGGCGCCGACCACGATGCCGCGCGTCGCCGCGCCCAGGCCGAAGGCCGCCACCTGCTCCAGCGGCGACAGGGGCGGCGTCAGGAAGTCGGGCGTCAGTCCCATCATCTTGGCCTGGATCAAGGACGACGAGGCGTTCGCGAAGGCGTTGTTGAGGATGGCCATCATGATCAGGCCTGGGGCCACGAAATGGCCGAAGGTGATCCCGCCCACCGCCGGCCGGTCGCCGCCCACGGCCACCACGAACACCAGCATGTAGAGCAGGGTCGTCACCACCGGGGCGGCGACCGTCTGGGTGCCCACCTTCCAGAAGCGGCGGATCTCGCGCTGATACAGGGTGAAGAACCCGCTCCAGTTCCAGCCGTGATAGTCGCGCGGCTGCGGCGGGATGACGGCGTCCGTCACGTCTTTCATGGGTCTCGGTCCTAGAGAACAGCCTGGCATGTGCGCCCGGGGCCGTCCCGACGCAAGCGGCGCTCCGACAGAATCAATATGTTGTTTCTGTGGACAGACCGGATGGCGCCTATTGTGTGTTTTAACGTATTCTTTACACTATCTGGTAGGCGAGCGGTCGGCGGGGCCGTTGGTACACCACATGTAGAGACCGGGGCGAGTCGGGGAAACCCGTTTCGGACTCTTTTTTAGGCGGAGATGGGCAATGAGCTGGACTGACGAACGGGTCACCACCTTGAAGAAGCTTTGGCTGGACGGCCTCTCGGCCAGCCAGATCGCCAAACAGCTCGGCGGCGTCACGCGCAACGCCGTCATCGGCAAGGTCCACCGTCTTGGCCTGTCGGGCCGCGCGGCCCCCTCGCAGCCGGCGCGTCCGGCCTTCAAGACCCCGCGTCCGGCGCGTCCGGCCGCCACCACCATGCCGTCGGCGCCGCGCCGGGTGATCGCCGCCGAGCCGGCGGCCCTGCCCGCCGTGGCCCAGCAGCCCTCGGTCCCGGCGTTCCGCGCCGAGGAGCCGGGTTCGGCCACCGTGCTGACCCTGGGCGCCCACATGTGCAAGTGGCCGATCGGCGATCCGTCGGCCGACGGCTTCACCTTCTGCGGCCGCCGGTCTTCGGACGGTCCCTACTGCAACGAACATGCTCGGGTCGCCTACCAGCCCCAGCAGACCAAGAAGAAGTCGGGTCCGACCGAACTGGCCCGCTCGCTGCGCCGCTACATCTAGTCCTCACGCCCGTGGGGCCGCCTTCGTCCTCGGAAGCGCGGGCTTCCAGGCGCGGGATGCCGGGTCGGCGGTAGAAATCCTCGCGTCGCGACGCTTCGAGGATTTCGGCCTCACGGCGAGGATTGGAAAAGATCCCGGACGGCTGAGGGGCCGCTCCGGGATCTTTGCGTTTGGGGGACGCGCACTCGCGGCGGCGACGCCTTGAACCCTCTCCCAGAGGGAGAGGGAGGGACCCGCGCCGTAGGCGTGGGAGGGAGAGGGGTTACACCCTGTCCAA
>ERZ511473.1565-NODE-1565-length-17490-cov-11.252972_pt1 | contig 17490 bp, 17 predicted proteins | sample MGYA00374947_ERZ511473 | MGnify/ENA primary metagenome ERZ511473 (study PRJEB26303, sample SAMN06343854) | sediment metagenome | isolation source: hot spring sediment | place: Canada: British Columbia | collected 2012-09-26 ... | reverse complement strand
AAGCCGAAGGCTTGAATATAGGGTGGGTGGGGAAAACATAAGTAAAATAAATAATTTTAGAATTATTGGACAAGGCACCAATTTTCCTTTAAACTTTTCAAAATGATTAAACTTGAAATTGTAAAAGGTGATATTACAGAAGAAGAAGTTGATGCTATCGTAAATGCTGCTAATGAAAATTTAATTCATGGGGGTGGTTTAGCGCTTGCTATTGTAAAAAAAGGTGGTCAAATTATTCAAGAAGAATCCAATAAAATAGGTTATTGTCCTCCTGGTAAAGCAGTAATTACAAGTGGTGGAAACTTAAAAGCCAAGTTCGTTATTCATGCAGTTGGACCTATTTGGAAAGGTGGGAAATATAGTGAAGATGAAATTTTATATAGTGCTGTAAGAAGTTCATTATTATTAGCACATGAAAAAAATTTAAAAAGTATTAGTATTCCTGCAATAAGCACAGGCATATTTGGTTTTCCAAAAGAAAGAGCAAGTTCAATTATTTTAAAAGCAATAAAAGATTTTATAAATGAATTTGATGGAAAAACAACAATAGAGAACATAAGAGTTTGCTTATATGATGAAGAAACTTATAATATCTTCTTAAAAGCACTATGATTTTAGCAAAATTTAAAAATATAGAAGAATTAAAATATGAAAATTTATTTGAAAATTTAAGAGAATGGAAGGAACATTTCAAAAATTTAATTGGTTTTAATCCATGGAGTCTTCAAGAAATGTGGGCAAGAAGAATTTTCTTAAATCGTTCATTTACAATTATTGCTCCAACAGGTATTGGAAAAACGACATTTGGACTTTCAATATCAACCTTTATAAAAGAAAAAAGTTATATTATCCTTCCAACAAAATTACTTGTAAGACAAGTATCACAAAAAATTAAAAATTGGGGTTATAAAAAAGAAATTTTAGCGGTAATTGAAAGTGATGAAGAAATTAAAGAAAAAATAAAAAATGGTAATTTCAAAATTCTTATTACAACTTCCATGTTTCTATATAAAAATTTTAACATTATTCCAAGAGATATAAAATTCTTCTTTGTAGATGATGTTGATGCATTCTTGAAAACTGCCAAAAACATAGACAAAATTCTTTATTTAATGGGATTTGACGAAGAAACAATAAACAAAACATTTGAACTTATTAAATTAAAATCAAAGAAAAATAAAACTGATGAAGACTTTAAGAAAATTGAAGAAATACATCAACTAATCCAAGACAAGAAAAAATCAATAAATAGTGTTCTTGTTGTTTCATCAGCAACAGCAAGTCCAAAAAGTCAAAGAGTTAAATTATTTAGAGAATTATTAGATTTTGAAATTGGAAAACCTACATTTTATTTGAGAAATGTTGTAGATGTATGGACAAATAAACATTCAGATAACGAATTAATTAATTATGTAAAAAATTTCAAGAAAGGTGGATTAATTTTTATAAGTTCTGATAAAGGTAAGGAAGAAGTTAATAGAATTGTTGAACTTTTAAAAAGAAATGGCATTAAAGCAGAAAGCTATGAAAATTTAGATGAAAAACTATTAAAACAATTTGAAAATGGAAAAATTGAAGTTCTTGTTGGAATTAGTTCATATAGAAATCCACTTTCAAGAGGAATAGATATTCCATCTGCTATAAGATATGCGATATTTTATGGAGTTCCTAAAATTATCGTTAAACTTGATATAACAGAAAATCAAAATCATCTCATTTGGGCATTAGCAAGTATCAGAACCAAAGTTGAAGATAAAAGAATTGACAAATGGTTAAAAAAATTAAAGAAAATGAAGAGTGAAGATGAAAACTTAAAAAAGGAAATTCTTGAATTTTTATTAAGTAAAGAAATTCAAAAAATTATAAAAGAAAGCGATGAAATTTCATTTAATGGAAATAATTTAATAGTTGCTGATATTGTTGGATATTTACAAGCAAGTGGAAGAACTTCAAGATTATATGCAGGTGGAATAAGTAAAGGTTTATCATTAATTTTAGTAGATGACCAAAAAGCATTAAATAATCTTTTTAGGAAAGCTAGATGGTTCGTTAATGATATTAATTTCTTAAATGAGAAAGAAGTAGATTATAATAAAATTTTTGAGGAAATTGACAAAGATAGAAAAATTATTAAAGATATTATTGAAAAAAAGGGATTTGGTGAGATAAAAGATGTTTTAAAACCAATTTTTATAATTGTGGAAAGTCCAAATAAAGCAAGAACAATTGCAAACTTCTTTGGAAAGCCAATTAGAAGAAAAGTTTTAAATTGTGAAATTTATGAAATTCCAATTGGTGAATATTATATTTCAATTACAGCAAGCTTTGGACATATTTTAGATTTAGTAAAGGATGAAGGAATTCATGGTGTTATTAAAAATTCTCAATTTATCCCAATATATGAACCTATTGAAGGAAAAGAAAATCTAATAAAGAGTCTAAGACTTGTAAGTTTAGAATATGATAACATTTTTATAGCTACTGACCCTGATACAGAAGGTGAAAAAATTGCCTGGGATTTATATAACTTACTTAATTTTTCAAACAAAAATATAAATAGAATGGAATTTCATGAAATTACGAAAAGAGCAATAATGAAAGCATTAAATGAACCAAGAAGTATAAATGAAAATTTAACAAAAGCACAAATTGTTCGTAGGGTTGCGGATAGATGGGTAGGATTTGAACTTTCACAATTAGTTCAAAAGAAATTTAAAAATAATAAATTATCTGCGGGTAGAGTTCAAACCCCTGTCTTAGGATGGATTATTGAAAGATTTAATGAAAGCAAAAGGAAAATTCCAATTGTTAGTATTTACTTAAATAATTTAAAAATTGACTTTGAATTTGAAAACAAAAAATTAGCACAAGAATTTTATAAACTATTAGAAAATGTTAAAATTGAAAAAATTAGTGAAGAAATAAAAGAAATAAATCCTTTACCACCTTTTAGAACGGATACATTATTAAAAGAAGCAGGAGAAAAATTTAAATTTTCACCTCAAAAGACAATGTCATTAGCACAAGATTTATTTGAATTTGGTTTAATAACCTATCATAGAACTGATTCAATAAGGGTTTCAGATGTAGGAATAAACTTAGCAAAAGAATTCATAATTGAAAATTATAAAGAACAAAATTTATTTTCAGGAAGAACATGGGGAGAAGGCGGTGCTCACGAATGTATAAGACCTACAAGAAATTTAAGTGTAGATGATTTAAAATCACTAATATCAATAGGTGAGATTACAAATTTAAACTTTGAACATGTAAAACTATATGATTTAATTTTCAAGAGATTTATAGCAAGTCAAATGAAAAGTGTAAAAGTTAAAATTATTAAATATAGAATTAAGGCAATAGGTTATGAAAAGGAATTAGAGTTAAATAGCGAAATTATTGAAAATGGTTTTAATTTAATACTTCCAATAAAAACTTATCATCTATCTGATGGAATATATGAAATTAATGAAGACGAAAAATTTTTTAAACTCATTCCATCAAAATATCCTCATACTTATTCAACTATTGTAGCTATGATGAAAGAAAGAGGTATTGGTAGGCCATCTACTTACTCAACAATTATTGAAAAACTCCTCGAAAGAAATTATGTTTATGAAAAAAATGGATTTTTAATTCCAACTAAACTTGGTATTTTAGTTTATAATTTCTTAAATTCGCTTAAAGAAAAAGAATTTTTTATAAAAGAAGAATTTACAAGGGAGCTTGAAAAAATTATGGATAATGTTGAGGAAGGAACTGAAAACTACCAAAATGTTCTTTTACGTATCTATGAAAACCTTTTTAACATTTCCGAGAAATTCATTTTCAACTAAAATATAAAGTCCCCTTGCTCTAATATAAACTTCATTTTCATAAACTATTTCACCTATTACGAAAATTTTCTTATTTTCTTCAACTTTTTCAATTCTACCAATTGCTTTAATTCTTTTATATAAAGGAACCATTTTAAAATACTCAATATCCATATGTCTTAACAAAACATTATAACCATTTGACCAAGCACATATCCCCATAACTTCATCAAGCAAGCTAAAACTCGCAGCTCCATGAACAAAGCCAGGAGGTCCTTGAAAATTTATATCAAATTCATACTCACAACAAACACTTTTATCATCCATTAAAAACAATGTTGCGTTTAGCCCCTTTTTACTTGAACTTCCGCACACAAAGCAATATCCATGTTCGGGAATTTTAAGCATACTGAAAATTTTACAACAAATTATGAAAATTCTACTTTAAAACATCTCTAATTTTTAATTTTGAAATTCTCAAAGAAGGAATAATTGAGAATAAAAAAACAATTAAGAAAGCAAAAAAAGAAATAATTAAGTAATCAAGCAATGTAGATTTTATAGGTATATAATCAATAAAATAAATTTCAGGTTGGAGCCTGATAATTTTTAAACCAGTTATAAGAAATGAAATTATAAAACCTAAAAGAATACCCCCCAAAATTCCCATTAAACCAATAATTGAACCTATTATTAAAAATACAATAATAACATCCTTACTTTTAAAGCCAAAAACTCTCAAAATTGCAATATCATAACTTTTTTGTTCTGATAAAATAAACAATGTAGATATGATATTAAAACTAGCAACTATTGTAATAAGAAGAAGAACAATGAACATCCCAAGCTTTTCAAGTTCAAGAGCAGAAAACAAATTTCTATTTAGATCTATCCAAGTAAAGATTGAAACATTTTCAAAATGTCTTCTTAAATCATCAGATAACTTTTGAGCTTCATTAGGTTCATTTAAATAAACTTCTATTCCACTAATTGGAAAGTTTCCTAGTTTTCTAATATTTTCTATACTTGTCATTATGAAATGCTCATTAATATCATATATTCCAGCATCTACAATTCCAGAAATTTTTAATTTATAAGGAACAAAGTTAGAAACAGAATAAACTTCAATTGTATCACCATCAACAACATTCAATTTTTGGGCAAGACCTTTACCAATCAAAACACCATTTTTAATATCATCACTTCCACTAATTATTGTTTTTCTCATATCACTATATAAATTATCAACTGCTTTCAATAAAACACCATCCATTTTATCACTTGCTTTAACAATCGTTTTTAGAATAATATATTCTTTAACATCTTTAACACCATCTTTCAATTTTATCTTTTCCTTTATTTCCTCAAATTTTAAATTTTGATTTAATGGAATAATTGAAATATGAGGTGTAAATCTCAATAGTCTATTTTCAATTTCCTTTTTAAATCCACTCATAATTCCAATCACTATAATTAAAGAACTAACACCAAGTGTAATACCAACTATTGAAAATAATGATAAAAATGATAAAACCCCTCTTCTAACTGCTTTTAAAAATCTAAATGATAAAAGAAAATATATGTTCATATAATTTTTGCTTTTACACTTTTAATCGTTAATTTTAAGCACAAATCTAGGGTTTCAATAACACCTTTACCTTCACTCGCTACTGCTAACACATATGGCCAATTATTTCTATTTAAATCATTTTGTAAAACTTCAATTGACAAAGCATTTGTCAAATCCCTCTTATTGTATTGTAAAACAATTGGTATATCTTCTATTTTAAAACCATCACTTTGAATATTTGATAGCATTTCCTCCATACTTTGAATATTTGCTTCCCTTCTATCAGGTGATGAATCTGCTACAAAAATAATGCCATCAAATCCCTTCAAAACCAACCTTCTTGAAACCTTATAAAATACTTGGCCAGGAACAGAAAATAAATGAACTTTCAACTTATAAGGTTCCAATTTAATCTCAATAGGCATAAAATCAAAATATAAAGTTCTTTCACCTTTTGTATCAATTTTGACAAGCTCACCCCTTCTTTGAGGACTAATTTTTGAATAGATATATTTTAAATTCTCAGTCTTTCCTGCAAGTGCAGGTCCGTAATAAACAATTTTCAAATCTATTTCATTTTTTGACTTATTTAATAACATTTAAACTTTTAATTCCTTATATGCTTTTACAATTTCACTTAAAACAGGTTTTGCGTCTCCAAAAACCATAATTGTGTTTTCATTTATGAACAATGGATTTACAACACCTGAAAATCCAGGTGCTAAACTTCTTTTAATAACAATTACAACTTTTGCTTTATCAACATCTAAAATTGGCATACCATAAATAGGTGAGTCTTCCTTTTCCCTTGCAAGTGGATTAACGACATCATTAGCTCCAACAACAATAACCGCATCAGTTTGTGGTAATAACTCATTACTTTCTTCAAGTGTTTTCATCCTATCATAAGGAATATCTACTTCCGCTAATAGAACATTCATATGCCCTGGCATTCTTCCTGCAACGGGATGAATAGCAAAATAAACAAACTTACCATCTTTTGTTAATAATTCGTACAATTCTTTCAATACCTGTTGAGCTTGTGAAACCGCCAAACCATATCCAGGAACAATAGCAATTGTCTTAGAAAATTCTAATATACTTGCCACTTCATCAGGAGAAGCTGTTTTGATTTTACCTTCATAAAAACTTCTATCATCAGAAGTTTTAGTAATCTCAGGTGGTGTTATATTACCAAGTAATATACCCCAAAAATCTCTATTCATTGCTTTTGCCATTATTCTTGTTAAAATTAAACCCGATGCTCCAACTAATGAACCAACCATAATTAAACCATAATTTCCAAATGTAAAACCAAGTGATGTTGCAGAAAGTCCTGCATAAGATATTAGAAGCGATATTAAAACTGGCATATCAGCACCACCGATAGGAAGTGTTAATGTTAAACCAAGAATCACAGAACTAATTAAAACAAACCATAAAAATAATGAATTTTTAAATAAAGCAAATAGAAAAATTGAGAATATGCTAATAACCAAAAGTAGTAAATTTAAAAAATTTTTAAAAGGAATTAGAATTGGTTTTTCACTAATTATACCTTGTAATTTTGAGAATGCTATTACAGAACCAATAAATGTAATAGTTCCTATAAATGTATCAAAACCAACAGAAATGTAAAATTGAATTGGATTTATAAAATCTGGGATTTTATTATCCAAAAATGCCCAAATTCCAACAAGTGAAGAAACAGCACCCCCAAAACTATTTAACATAGCAACAAATTGAGGAATTGCTCTCATATCTACCCAATATGCTAAAAATATCCCAATAACACTACCTATAACCATAGCTAATATAATTAAAAAATAGTTTTCAAAACGCTGGCTTACAAATGTAGCAATAATAGCTATTAGCATTCCAATTGCACTTATTAAATTTCCTATTCTTGCAGTTGATGGTTTTTGTAATAATTTAAGTCCAAAAATAAATAGAAGAACAGTTAAAAGATATAAAATTAAAACACCTTTCAAAAGTTTCAAAATTTTAAAGGATAAAACATTTTGCTTTAAAATTTAAAAACTTTCATGAGGACCTTTTATATTAAGACATTTGGTTGTCAAATGAATGAACTTGATAGTGAGCTCATAAGACAAAAGCTTTTAAACGAAGGATATATTGAAGTTGAAAATGAAAAAAATGCTGAAATTATTTTAATAAATACTTGCTCTGTTAGAAAAAAAGCGGAAGAAAAAGCCATTCATTATTCAAGAGAAATGAAAAATAAAAAGAAAACTGTTGTAATGCTTGGGTGCTTGGCACAACATAAAAGAGAAGAATTACTTAAAATTGCAAAAGCAGATATTGTAATTGGAACAAAAAGTTATGAAAAAATAATTGATATTTTATTAGACTTTGAAAGAAAACAAACAAAAAGAGCAATATGTGAAGATTTAGGTATATTTCAACTTAAAAGCAGAAAAGTGAAAGAAGGAGAATTTTCAGCTTATGTAAATATTCAGCATGGATGTGATAACTTTTGTACTTTCTGCGTTGTTCCTTATACAAGAGGAAGAGAAGTTTCAAGAAAAGCAAGTGACATATTAGAAGAAATAAAACAACTTGAAGAACAAGGAATTGTTGAAATTATTTTACTTGGACAAAATGTAGATTCCTATTTTGATGGAAAATATGACTTTTCAGATTTATTAAAGTTAATTGAAGATGAAACAAAATATATAAGAAGAATAAAATTTACAAGTCCAAATCCAAGAGATATAACGATGAAAGTTATAAAAACAATTGCCCAATCTGAAAAAATCGTTAGATGGATCCATCTACCTCTTCAAGCAGGCTCAAATAAAATTTTAAAAAGGATGAACAGAGGATACACGAAAGAAGAGTACATTTACCAAGCTTTAACAATAAGAGACATTATTAAAGATGTTAGTATTACAACTGATATTATAGTAGGATTTCCTTCTGAAACAGAAGAAGATTTTGAAGAAACCATAGATGTTGTAAGGACAGTAAAATATGATGGTGCTTATATGTTCAAATATTCACCAAGAGAAGGAACACCAGCAAGTTTATTTAAAGAACAAATTGATAATGAAACAAAAGGTAGAAGATTAAGAAAACTTATAGATGAAGTTAATAGTGTAATTTCTGAAAGAAGAAAATTAATGATTAACAAGGAATATGAAGTTTTAGTTGAAAGCTATAATTCTAAGGATTTAGGTTATAGCCTAGGTAAAACATTTAACAACATATCAGTTCTAATCAAGGGATTTTTCAAGCCCGGAACATTTTTAAAAGGAATTGTTAAAGATATAAAAGGGCACACACCAATTATTGAAATTAGGAATTGAAGTCCATTGTTGAAGTCCTATTAAAAAGAAAGATGTATTATAAAGTTCTAAAAACAATTTACGAGCTTAATAATAATGGTAAAATGTCAGTAGGTGTTAGAAAATTAGGAGAAAAACTTGGATATAGAAATTTGATTTCAAAAATTTTAAAAAAACTACAAAACGAAGGATTAATTGAAATAGTCAATGAAAGAGTTAATAACAGAAAGCCAAGAAAAGTTGCTTATTTAACTAAAAAAGGTGAAATTTTGCTAAAAGAAGTAAGAAAAAGAAAAGTTTTTATATTAAAACAAAAGTTAAAAAACATAAAAAAAGAAATAGACTACTTATAATTTACCTTACTACCAAGACGGAGCAGTGAGCATTAAAATAGGAATGCTTTTTTAATCCAAATTCTTTGATTTCATTCTTTCTTCTGAAAACTTCATATCCTAATAAAATTTTCTTATCTTAAATCTCCTTAAAGCTTTTTCATGTTTATAAACCGGTTTAAAAAAACTATTAGCAATCATAGTTGGGATTATAGCTGTCAAAATTACACTAATAACTAAAATTGAATACTGTTCCTTATTGATAATTCCATTTTGAAGTCCAAAAAGTGCTGAAATTGTTCCAAATGTTAATCCTGTACTCATCATTAAGGTATTATAAGCATTTATTCTTGGTTTGAATTTAAATAAATAACCAAGTGGAAAAATACCTAAAAACTTAGCAACAATTTTTGAAAAGAAAAATATAATCACAAGCATTATGGAAGAAACAACAACTTTTAAATCAACTAAACTACCTGCTTTTAGGAAATAAAATGGCGTTAAAATTGAAACTGCTGTTGCTCTCATTCTTCTTACCAATTCTTTATTTTTTATAAATTGGTTTGCTAAAACTGCCCCTATTATATAAGCTGGTAAAACTGCTTCAAGATTACCTCTTACTGCTAAAAATCCAAATAAAGCAATAATAACAAATATAAATTTCACTTCTGGTTCTGATGGATGATTTCCTACCCATTTAAAGAAATAATTTGAAATAAATGGAATAATAGGCGTTAATATAATCATAAAAATTGAGAACAAATAAAACCAAAAATTAAATTTTGTAAAAATGAGACTCAATGCTACAACTGTCCCCAAATCATTTACAAAACAAGCAGCAAGAATAACTTTCCCAAGATTTGTTTCATTTAAGCCGCTTTCAACCATTACTGCATAAACAACAGCAACCGAGGTAGTAGATAAAGCTATTCCAGAAATTAAAGATTGCTTTAAATTCCAAGCCAAAAGAAAATATGTTATAGCTGAAACAAAAATAAACGGAGCAAAAAAACCAGCAAAACCCAAAAAAATTGCCTCTTTCCAATATCTTCTTGTAAATTCGCTTTCAAGTTCAGTACCTGCAAGAAATGTTAGAACTACAGCTCCGAAAATTGCTAAAAAGTTTATCCATTCTGTAATTTCAGGTTTTATCGTATTTCCAGCAACAATACCAAATATAAGTTCAATAAGTGAAGATGAGATGTTCGTAAGAAAGGAGGTTATACTTGAAAAAAATGCAAGTAATAACCAAATGAAAATTTCCCACCAGAGTTTTTCCATAATCAGGCGTCATCATCCCACCTCTGGTGGGCAGTTAAGGGGAGACGCCATTCCCCAGTTTGAAAATTTTAAAGCTATCTCCAAACCCTCCTTGATTTATGATAACCATAAAATACATAAATTAAAATTCCTATGATGAGCCAAACGAAAAATCTCATCCAAGTTAGTGGTGGAAGACCAGAAGTTATAAAAATTATTAAAGCCAAGTTTATAGGAATAAGTATCCAAGGAAGAGGAACTTTATATGTTCCACCTGGTTCATTCTTTATTCTTAAATATAAAACCGAAAGCCCAACTACAAAATAAGCAAATAAAGTACCCACATTCACAAGTTCTGCAAGTTCAGTTAATGGAACAAAACCAGCCAAAATACTAAGCAAAATCGCTCCTGCTATCGTTGAAACATAAGGCGTTTTAAATTTCGGATGGACTTTTGAAAATGCACTAAATAGTAATCCGTCTCTTGCTAATGCATAAGCAATCCTTGTAAATCCAAGTCCCATTGTAATCATAACACTCGTAATTGTTATTATAGCACCAATAGCTATAATATTTCCAACAATTATTTGACCGTGCATATACATAGCTTTAGCAAGTGGATCAGAAACATTTAACGCCTTGTAAGGAGCAATTGCAGTCAATGTAAAGCTAACACTAATATATAAAAATGTACTAATTAAAAGTGATAACAAAATACCAAGGGGCACAGTTCTTGTTGGATTTTTAGCTTCTTCTGCTACCGTTGAAACTGCATCAAACCCAAGATAAGCAAAAATAATAATACTCGCAGCTCTTAAAATACCAAACCACCCATAAGCATCTTCACCCTTAAAATTCTTTGAAGGTTCAGGTATAAAAGGATTAAGATTATTCAAATCAATACCAACTATAAATAAACCTACTGCTAAAAACAAAGCAAGTGTAAATAATTTTATAAAAACAATAAATAAATTGACACTTGAACTTTCCTTTATTCCAATAAATAACAAAATAAAAACAGCAATAACTACAAGAAATGCTATTAAATCAAAATGCAAATTTAAAAATATTGAGGACTTACCACTAATAATATCAGGAAAATGAATACCAAAACTTTTTTCTAACAATGACCTAAAATATCCAGACCAGCCACTTGCTACCGCTGCTACTGAAACTCCATATTCAAGTAATAAATTCCAACCAACAAGCCAAGCCAAAAATTCCCCAAATGAAGTATAAGTATAACTATAAGCACTACCAGTAATAGGAAATCTTGAACTCAATTCAGCATAAACAAGAGCACTTACAAGAACAGTTAATCCTGCAAGAATAAATGATAGAACAATTGCAGGACCCGCATAATTCGCAGCAACCTGCCCTGTGATTACAAAAATACCAGCACCTATGATAGCACCTATGCCTATTCCTGTAAGATCAAGAACACCAAGTTTTCTTACAAACTGCGTTTTTTCAGGGTCATATGTTTTCTTCCTAAAAATATCCCTTAAAAGCTCTTTCATATTTTCCTCCTTTAGTAAAGTTGTGAATTCAAAAATTTTATAGCTTTAATTAGATTTGGACTTGGTTTATTAAAAGTAGTTTCATCAACAATAATAATTTTATTATTTTTTACAGCATTTATATTTTGCCAAAATTTACGATTTTTTATATCACTAATTTTAACATTTGAATGGGCGACTATTATAATATCGGGATTTCTTTTAATTACCTCTTCTTCACTAACAATAAAATAGCCTTCTCTGTCATCAAATATATTTTTTAAATTTAAAATTTTTAAAGCATCATTTATAAATGTTTTATTTCCAGCAGTCCAAAGTGGATTATCCCATATTTCATAAAAAACTTTATTATTTTCAAGTTTTCTAGAATTACTTTTTATTTCATTTAAAACACCTTTTAAACTATCAATTAAAAATAGCGCTCTCCTTTCTTTATTTAGAAGTTTACCAATTCTTAGCATATCTTTAAAAATATCATCAATACTTTGTGGGCTAATGATTAATGTATCAATATTAAATTTTGAGATTTCTTCAAGAACTTTTTTCTGTAAAGGTATCGTTAAAATAACTAAACTTGGTTTTAATTTTATTATCTTTTCATAATCTGGATTTAACATATCTCCGACTTTGAATTTACTGTAATTATCCTGATTAGTTATTCCAACTAAAAAACTATCAGCATTCAAAAGATAAATTATCTCTGTTGCTGACGGCACCAATGAAACAATTCTTAAATTTTCACTTTTATTATAATTATAACATCCAAGGAAAAATAAAATAAAAAATAACCTATTTAACATAAACCCTTACCTTTCTTAAAACAACACCACCAAAAACACCAACAGCATTATCTACATTTCCTTTACCTAAACTAAGATAATAATAAAGTGGTTCATTTACTGCCATAATAGAAATAGTCCATAATCCACTATCAGGGAAAAAATAGGGATATTTAAGTAAATCAGAAAATGTATCGTTTGAAAGGTAAGGGATTTCAAATTTTGTACTATCTCTTAGATTCTTATAAACATTAATCTTATAAATATAAGCATTTGAACTTCTTGTCCAAATAATAAGTTTGTTAGATGGAATTGTAATAGTTTCATTATCTGAGGGTTGAATTATTTGAAAAGAACCGGGAATATAAGTTTTTGAAAATAATGTTTCACTTGTTGGTGTTATAACTTTTAAATAAAAACTATCATTGGGATTTGGATTAAAAGTGCTATAATAGTAATTTATTGTATCTATTGTTTTTGGATAATTAAATTGATAATTTACATTATTATTATAGACAAAAATTCTAGCACCTTCAAGTCCATAATGATGTTCTTCATAAGGCTTGTAAGTTTTATCAAAAAATACATATTGAGTGTCATTTCCACTAACTAAATTAGCAATAACATTATAATTTGGAACAACTGGATTTGAATTATCAAGTTTTAAGCAAGATGTTAAAAGAAAAAATAAAAAAAAATTTTTTTTCACTTGAGGTCAATTTTGAACCTCTTTAAAAGTACATTTTTCAACACTTCATAATCTGGTGGTGCACCACTTATTAATGCAGTATCACTTTTAGTGAATATTACAAATGTAGGTGTTCCACTTACACCAATTTTATATCCATAATCTAAATCTTCTTGGACAATTTTTTCTCCATCACAATTTGGAATATCAGGTTTTACATTATTACCTTTTATTAAGTCTTCTTTTGTTTTAAAGTAATCACTTGAACAAGCTAAAATTTTTGCTTTTCTTCTGGCATCTGGATGTATATCTAATGGAAACCATCTTATATAAACAGCAACTTTATCTTTATTATTTTCATATAATTGCTTTACAAGTGGCAAACTTCTTCTACAAAATGGGCAATCAGGGTCATCAAAAATTACTATTTTTAGTTCAGCTTTATCAGTTCCAAGAATAGGTTTCTTATTTTCTATGATTTTTGATAAGATATTGTTTATATCACCTTTTTGGGCTATCAGAAAAAAAATTAACATAACGCCCCAGGCAGGACTCGAACCTGCAACCTATGGGTTAACAGCCCACCGCTCTACCATTGAGCTACTGGGGCAGTCCTAAAATTTTAAAGCATAAGTTCTCTAGTTGTCCACCCATACCAAACTATAAAATTTTAATACTATTAAAGTTGAAATAGAGCTTGAAGTTCAATATCGTGATCTAGACCCACTTGGTCATGTTAATAATGCTGTTTATTTAAGTTATTTTGAGCAAGCAAGAGTTAAAATGTTTGAAAATTTATATAAAGATAATCCTAATTATAATTTTGTAATAGCACATGCAGAAATTGATTATTTAAAACCTTTATATCTTGAGAAAATAAAAATTGCTTGTTGGGTTAGCAATATAGGAAAAACAAGTTTTAAAATGGATTATGAAATATATAATTCAAAAAATGAAATCTGTGCGAAAGGTTCAACAATCCAAGTTATGTTTGATCCTTTGAAAAAGCAAAAAATTAAAATTGATGAAAAATTTAGAAATTACTTAGCTTCATTTTTTTATAACCCTCATAAATCCTTCTAATAATTGTTATGTAAATTAAAATTGAAAAAATAACAAGAAAGAAAAAAATGAATTTTATAAAAATTGTCATTAGTGCTACAAAAAAAATCCTTTCCGCTCTCTCCATAGGACCGGCCTTAATAAGAACACCTAACGACTCACCTCGTGCTCTTATATAACTAATTAAAAATGAACCAAAAGCACAAATTATTAAAAGTATTTGAATTAAAAAATTTTCTTTAAAAGCTATGATAAGTGATAGAAAAATTAAAGCTTCTGAAATTCTGTCAAAATTTGAATCCAAAAATGCTCCCAACTTTGAAGTTTTATTTGTTATTCTTGCTAATTCACCATCCATAGCATCAAATAAATTTATTAAAATTAAACTAATAGCACCTAATAAAAAATTTTTACTTAAATAAAAGTAAAAAGGAATTAAATTTAGAATAAGGGTTATTGTTGTTAAGAAATTAGGATTAACATTTAATTTAGCAAAAAATTTTACAATAGGAAATAAAAAGATAGTTCTTAAATTCTCCTTCAAGTTTGAAATTTTAAAGTGAAATAATTCTGCCTTGTCCAATAATTCTAAAACTATTTATTTTACTTATGTTTTCCCCACCCTGAAATTAAGCCTTCGGCTTATAAATACCCATTTTTCGGCATGGGGGGCAAAGCCCCCCTTAAATTCCCCCATAAAATAAATAATTCTAAAACGCTTTTTGTAAATTATTGATTATCAATAACTTAATACTATTTATTGGACAAAGTATTCTCTAAATGCCTTGTCCAATAATTCTAAAATTACGATTATTTCTTACTTTCCTCACCCACCCTATATTCAAGCCTTCGGCTTTAAAATGCCCATTTTTCGGCATAGTGGGGGACAAAGCCTCCCATAAAACTAATAAATTTAAAAAATTTTTATAACTTATTGAATATCAATGACTTAACATTATTTATCGGACAAAGTATTCTCTAAATAAAATTTTTTAGCAATTTCATATTTTCCCTCTTCTTTGTTTTTGTGTCTTATTTCAAAAATTAAATTATTATCAATAAATAAACTAATTTTATATTCGTTTTCTATCTTTTCAATTTTTATTTTTGAACTCGGATATTCCCTTTTCAATTTACTAACAAAATCATCAAAATTACTTAACAAAAATTCCCTCTTTGACCAAAGAACACTTTCTAAAAATTTAAATAATTTCTCAAAACCATAATCAAAGTATATTCCACAACAATATGCTTCAAAAATTGTTGCCAATAAATAATCCGAAAAATTTATATTTCCAGAATAAATTAATTCTTCATGTAAGCTCAACTCTTTTGAAATATAACTTAAACTTCTTTTACTTGCTAATATCCCTCTTTCAATAGATGCATATTTTAAATCATCAAAGTAAATTTGAAATAACTTTTGTCTTAAATATAAATCAATTAGACTATCACCAATAAAAGCATATATTCTTTGAAATTTTCCACCTGCTGAACTATGCCTAAATACCCTATCTCTCGTTTGAAGATTTAACTCAATCTTCAAATTTTTTGAAAATTAAACTAACATTATGACCACCAAAGCCAAACGAATTTTTAAGAGCATATTTTACTTCTTTAATTCTTTTCACATTCGGAACATAATCCAAATCACATTCAGGGTCAGGAATTTCATAATTTATTGTAGGATGTATAATTCCTGTCTCAATTGTCTTTATAACTGCTATACTTTCAACAACACCTGCTGCACCAAGTAAATGTCCAATCATAGATTTTGTAGAACTTATTGGAATTTTATATGCATGTTCTTTAAATACCTTTTTTATTGCCAGTGTCTCTGATTTATCATTCAATTCAGTAGATGTACCATGGGCATTTATATAATCAATTTGTGAAATATCAATTTTAGCATCTTTCAAGGCATTTATCATACATTTAATAGCACCTTCTCCATCAGAACAAGGAGCAGTTATATGATAAGCATCTGCACTCTGACCATAACCCACAATTTCAGCATAAATTTTAGCGCCTCTTTTTAATGCATGTTCAAGCTCTTCAAGAACAATAATGCCAGCACCTTCTCCCATTACAAAACCATCTCTTAATTTATCAAATGGTCTTGAAGCTTTTTCTGGTTCTTCGTTTCTTGTTGATAATGCTCTAATTTGATTAAATCCTGAAATAGCAATAGGAATAATAGGAGCTTCACTACCCCCTGCTAAAATAATATCTGCATCACCGTACTTTATTAATCTATAAGCCTCTCCAATAGCATGAGCAGAAGAAGAACAAGCAGAAACAGTACAAAAATTTGGACCTTTAAAACCAAACTTTATAGATACTAAACCACTTGCCATATCAGGTATCATCATAGGAACAAGATATGGACTAACTCTATCGTATCCTTTTTCAAATGCAACTTTCATTTCCCCTACTAATGTTTCAATTCCTCCAATTCCGCTTGCTATAATAACACCAACTCTATCAGGATCTACATTATATAGTTTAGCATCTTCAAAAGCTTCAATTGAACAATACAAAGCATATATAGAAAACCTATCAAGTTTATTCAATGGAACACCTGCTTCTTTCTTTTGTAATCTTTCCAATGGTTCAAAATCTTTCGGTAATAATCCAGCAATTTGTGTTTTTAAATTAGATACATCAAATCTATCTATTTTTCTAATACCACTTTTGCCTTCAATTAAATTTTTCCAAAATTCATTTACATTTTTTCCAAGGGGGGTCAATGCCCCCATTCCTGTTATTACTACTCTTCTCATGTTCCTAATTTACTTTTTATATAATTTATTGCATCACCAACAGTTCTAATTTTCTCTATATCTTCGTCAGGTATCTTTATACCGTACTCTTCCTCAAACTTCATTACAAGTTCCATAAGTCCTATTGAATCAGCACCAAGATCTTCTATAAATCTCGCTTCCTCTTTTACTTGAGAGGGATCTATTGAAAGCTCATCCGCTATAAGCTTTTTGAACTTTTCAATATCAAAATTCATAACCTTTTTCCTCCTTTTTGAATTTCAATTTTGAAAATTTTAAAGGATAAGTTCAACTTTAAAATGCCTTGTCCAATAATTCCCCTTTTACTCCCCTTATAGGCACCCCCCCTAACATTTCAACCCATCACCACCCC
>ERZ511473.1562-NODE-1562-length-17572-cov-4.669220_pt1 | contig 17572 bp, 20 predicted proteins | sample MGYA00374947_ERZ511473 | MGnify/ENA primary metagenome ERZ511473 (study PRJEB26303, sample SAMN06343854) | sediment metagenome | isolation source: hot spring sediment | place: Canada: British Columbia | collected 2012-09-26 ... | reverse complement strand
ACCGACTCCGACTACGACCGCGAGAAGCTCCAGGAGCGCCTGGCCAAGCTCTCCGGCGGGGTCGCGGTGATCAAGGTGGGGGCGGCCACCGAGGTCGAGCTCAAGGAGAAGAAGCACCGGATCGAGGACGCCGTCCAGTCCACGAAGGCCGCGATCGAGGAGGGCATCGTCCCCGGCGGCGGCGTGGCCCTGCTGAACGCCCAGGCGGCCCTGGACAAGGTGGACCTCGAGGGCGACGAGCTCACGGGCGCCATGATCGTGCGGCGGGCCCTCGAGGAGCCGCTCAAGCAGATCGCCACGAACGCCGGGCTCGAGGGCGGCGTGGTGGTCGAGAAGGTCCGCTCGCTCGAGCCGGGCTGGGGCCTGAACGCGGAGACCGGCGAGTACGTGGACATGTTCAAGGCCGGGATCATCGACCCCGCCAAGGTCACGCGCTCGGCGCTCCAGAACGCCGCCTCCATCGCCGCGCTGTTCCTCACCACCGAGGCCGTGGTGGCGGAGAAGCCGGAGAAGGAGAAGGCGCCCACGCCCGGCGGGGGCATGGAGGAGTTCTAGGGTCGAACCGAGGGGCGGGCTCCGACGAAGGAGGTGGTGGAGCCCCCCTCCGAAGCGGGAACGGGGCCCCGGGACGACCGGGGCCCCCTCTCGTTCCGGTCGGCGCCCTGGCCCCGCCCCGCGCGCCCGGGCCGCCGCGCCCCGGCCTCGGTCCCCCTCCACCCCCTCCCGTCCCCCTCCCGTCGCGCCCCCCGCCCGCCTGTGGCACCATCGGTCCGTGGCGGCGATCGAGGGAAAGCTGGAGCGGCTGCGGGGCGTGCTCTCGTCGATGGGCGGGGTCGTGGTGGCGTTCTCGGCGGGCGTGGACTCCACGCTCGTGGCCGCGGCGGCGGCCCGGGCGCTCCCGCACCACCACCTCGCGGTCACCGCGGTCTCGCCCTCGCTCCCGCCGGGCGAGCTGGCCGAGGCCCGCCGCCTGGCGCGCGACCTCGGGATCCGCCACCGGACGGTCCGGACCCGCGAGGTGGAGGACGAGGCCTACCTGGCGAACGGCACCGACCGCTGCTTCCACTGCAAGACCGAGCTGTACCGGGTGCTGGCCCGCGTGGCCCGGGAGGAGGGGCTCGCGGTGGTGGCCTCGGGCGCGAACCTGGACGACCTCGGCGACTTCCGGCCCGGGCTGCGGGCGGCCGAGCTGCACGGGGTCCGCCACCCGCTGGTCGAGGCCGGGTTCACGAAGCAGGATGTGCGGGAGGCGGCCCGCCGGCTCGGCATCCCGACCTGGGACAAGCCGTCGTCGGCCTGCCTGTCCTCGCGGATCGCGTTCGGGGTGCGGATCACCGTGGAGGAACTCTCGAGGGTGGCTCGGGCCGAGCGGTTGCTCCACGACCTGGGGTTCCGCCAGGTACGGGTCCGCGTGCACGGCGACATCGCCCGGATCGAGGTGGATCCGCCGGACGTCCCGCGCCTGGCGACGCCGGGCGTGCGGGAGCGGGTCGTGGAGGGCCTCAAGGCCCTCGGGTACCGGTTCGTGGCCCTCGACCTCGAGGGCTTCCGCTCGGGATCCATGAACCCGCCCGGGGCCCGGCCGTGACCAGGGCGCGCTTCCACCTCACGTTCCCCGAGCACCTGATCGAGGAACCGATCCTCTACCGGGTGGGCAAGGAGTTCGAGGTCGTCACCAACATCCGGCGCGCGAACATCGATGAGCGCTCGGCCTGGGTGATCCTCGAGATGGAGGGGGCGGAGGACGAGATCGCGAGGGCCGTCCGGTGGCTCGCCGAGCGGGGGGTGCAGGTGGACCGGATCCAGGGAGCGTGAGGTGCACGAGGAGCGGGTGCGGATCCGCTGGCGGGACCTGGACGCCTACGGACACGTGAACAACGCGGTGTTCCTCACCTACCTCGAGATCTGCCGCGATGCCTGGGTCCAGGAGGTGCTGGGGCCCGTGACCGACACGTGGAACTTCGTGCTGGCCCGGGTGGCGATCGACTACCGGCGGGAGCTCAGGCTCGACGACGACGAGGTCCTCGTGACCTGCCGCCCGGTGCGGGTCGGGAGGTCGAGCATCGCGACGAGGGAGGAGATCCGGACCCGGGACGGCGCCCTCGCCGCCGAGGCCGAGTCGGTGATCGTCCCCCGCGACCCCGTCACCGGTCGGTCCCGGCCGCTCACGGAGGAGGAACGGGCCGCGGTCGAGGCCGAGCTCGCGTCGGACCGCTGAGGGCCCGCTCTGGGGCCCTCGCGTCCGACGACCGAGGCGCCGTCCAGGAGAGCCGCCGCGCCCAGGCGAAGTGGTCGCGGTACCAGCCGCTCGCGACGTCCCGGATCGTCACCCCGGCCGCCCCGCCCGAGGAGTCCAGGGCCCACCCCCCGCCGAGGTAGAGGTTCACGTGGTCGACCCGGCCATCGGCGTCGCCGTCGTAGAAGAGGAGGTCGCCCGGCAGGGCCCGCTCGAACGCGAGCCGCTTGCCCACCGAGGCCATCTCCGCCGAGCTCCGCTGGGGGAGGTCCCAGCCCTGGTAGGGCCGGGGTGGGACGTTGTCCCAGGCCTCGGTGGGTGCCTTGAGCACCCACCACATGAGCCCCGAGCAGTCGAACCCGCCGACGGGCTGGGCGCCGCAGCAGTAGCCGTCGCCGGTCGGCTCCGCCCACTCCCCGCCCCACACGTACGGGTAGCCGACGTAGCGGATCCCGAACTCGACCACCTGCCGCATCTCCTCGGTGAGCGCGGGGAGCTCGATCGTGGCGTACGGCGCGAGGGCCAGGGTCCGCCACTCGGGTGCCGTGGCGGCCCGGGCCAGGGACCAGGCGACCTCCGCCCGGGTGAGCGGGGTGTCGGGCCCGACGTCGAGGGCGTCGTCGGGGTGGTCGTAGCGGAAGCCGAGGAGCATCCCGAGCAGGAGCGTGCCGAACCCCTCGGGGGTGTCGAAGGCGTACCCATCGGCCGTGTGGAGCGCGTCGAGCCCCGCCGCCTCCTCCCCGAGCCCCAGCGCGAGGACGAGCGCCCGGTGCACCTCCCGGGTCGTCACGGGGTCCCGCGGCCGGAAGCTCGCGCCCTCCGTCGTCATCCAGCCGAGCTGGACCACGACGTTCGCGAACCGGTAGGCCCGGGCCGAGGGGTCAAGGTCGTCGAAGGCGATGGCCGGGTCGACCTCGAGCGCGGGCGCGAAGGCTCGGACCAGGGCCCGGGCGAAGAGCGCTCGCCGCTCGAGGCGCTCGGGGCGGAACGGATAGGCGCCGTCGGGCCCGGGTCGGTGGTCGCGCATCCAGGGGTTCGCCCCCGCGACGAGGTCGATCGCCGACCGCGCCCAGTGGTCCGGGGCGACGTCGGACCATGCGATGGCCGTCCCGGGGGGGCGCAGGGCGGGCGTCCGTGGCCCTGAGCCCGGCTCGCCCCCGACCCATGACCCTCCGGCAGCGGCGGGGACGGGCACGAGGAACAGGGGCAGCCCGAGGGATGCGAGCAGCGCCAGGGCGACGAGGAGCGAGTGGCGTCGGAAGGGCCGCGACGGCATACCATGAGCCTCGGCGGCGCCCGGGCACCGCTTGAGCTCGCCCCTTGTCCCTCGTTCTCCCTACGCACCTCGGCGATGCGTCTGCGCTAGGATGGGCGCCGCGCCGTGTTCGACTGGACCTACCTGGACGCGCAGGGCAACGAGCTGGGCCGCTCCGAGGGGTTCCCCGACGCCGGGGACGCGGAGGCGTGGCTCAGCACGAGCTGGCCGGACCTGGCGGAGATGGGCGTCGAGGAGGTCGTGCTGTACGACCGCCTCCGCGACGTGCGCTTGTACCGGATGGGGCTCGGCCAGGGGTAGCCCCCCGCGGCTCGGGACCGCCGGCCCCGGGGCCGGGCGGGTAGGCTGCTGGAACCGAGGTGCGTACCGCGTCGTTCACCATCGAGACCGCCGGCCGGCGCGTCGTGGACGTGACCGACCGCGTCGCCGCGTTCGCCCGGGAGATGGGAGGGAGCGGGCTGCTCCACGTGTTCCTCCCCCACGCCACGGCCGGGCTCGCGCTCATGGAGACCGGGGCGGGGTCGGAGGCGGACCTCGAGGAGCTCCTCGAGCGGCTCCTGCCCCGGGACGACCGCTACCGGCACCGGCACGGGTCCCGGGGGCACGGCGCGGACCACCTGCTGCCGGTGCTGGTCTCCCCCTCGCTCGTCCTCCCGGTCGAGGAGGGGCAGGTCGCCCTGGGGACCTGGCAGCGGGTCGTGGTGGTCGACCCGAACCGCGACAACGACCGGCGGACCGTCCGGCTCGCGTTCCTCGAGGGTTAGAGGTACTGGCCGGGCGCGCGTTCCTGGCCGTCGAGGGTCGTGGCGACGGCCTGGACGTCGCGCTCGCGGAGCACGAGGTAGTCCTCGCCGTCGATCTCGGCCTCGAGCCCCGCCTGGGGCAGGAACAGGATCCGGTCCCCGACCTTGACGTTACGCACGTCGGGCCCGACGAGGACGACCTCCGCCCACACCAGCCGCTTGGGGGCCTGCGCGGCCGTCGCCGGGATCAGCAGGCCCCCCCGGGTGCGGCGCTCGCCGTCCTCGGGGACCTTCACGACCAGCCGGTCGCCGGTGAGGCGGATCTCCTCCCGCCTCGTCTTGGGTTCGAGGACCTTCGCCATCACCTGCGATTCTACGGCCGCGCCGGCCGGCCTTCCGCGGGGCCACGCCGCCGCTAGGATGCATCGACGTGGAGGCCGCCGAGCTCCTGGAACGGGCCGTCCGCCGCCTCGAGGCTTCGCGGGCCATCGACCACTGGCAGCGGGACCGCGAGCGGATCGAGGCCGAGGACCTCCTGGCGTTCGTCCTGGGGGGCGAGGGGCCGGAGCCCGACCGGATCGTCCCCCCCGCCGTCCGCCGGCGGTTCGAGCGGCTCGTCGCGCGCCGGGTCCGCGGCGAACCCCTGGCCTACCTCAAGGGCTTCACGTCGTTCCGGGGGCTCGAGATCCGGGTCCGTCCCGGGGTCTTCGTCCCCCGGGACTCGAGCGAGTTCCTGGCGCTCCAGGCCGTGCGGCGGCTCCGGCGGCGGCGACGGCCGGTGGCCGTGGACCTCGCCACCGGGGCCGGCCCGGTCGCCCTGGCCGTGGCCAACGAGGTCCGAGGCGCGGAGGTGTACGGCACCGACCTGTCGCGGGAAGCGGTGGCGGTGGCCCGCGCCAACGCCCGGAGGCTGGGGCTGCGTGCGACGTTCCTCCGGGGCGACCTGTACGGACCGCTCCCGGAGCGGCTCGCGGGCAGGGTGGACGTGATCACGCTCCACCCGCCCTACGTGGCCCGGGGCGAGCTCCGTGACCTCCCGCTCGAGATCCGCCGCTTCGAGCCGGTGCACACCCTCACCGACCGGAGCCCGGACGGGCTCGGGCTCGTGGAGCGGGCCATCGCCGAGGGGCGGGGCTGGCTCGAGCCAGGGGGCTGGATCCTGATCGAGGTGAGCCCGGACCGGGCCCGGGCCGTGGCCGCCCGGCTCCGGCGGGCGGGCTACCGCGACGTGGGGAGCACGAAGGACCCCTCGTTCGGGGTGACGCGGGTGGTCGCCGGCCGGTGGCGGTGAGGCGGGAGGCCCTGGGGGCGTCGACGCGCCGGCCCGCCTCAGCCGCCGATCATCGACATGCTCCGGGCGGGCTGGACGAAGTCGGGGTGGTTGATCCGGTGCCCCGACCACTTGCGCCAGACGGTGCGGCGGATCAGCGCCTCGAGCTCGGCGTCATCGGCGCCCGATCGCATCGGGCCGCGGAGGTCGGTCTCCTCCAGCGCGAACAGGCAGGCGCGGAGCTGCCCCTCGGCGGTGAGGCGCAGCCGGTCGCAGGTGTCGCAGAAGGGCTGGGTGACCGAGGCGATCACGCCGATCCCCCCCGGCGCCCCATCGGCGAACCGGTAGCGCGTGGCGGGCTCGTTCCCGTGGCCGACGGGGATGAGCGGGAAGACGCGGTCGATGGCCTCCACGATCCGGGCCGAGGGGACCACCTTGGCCCGCTCCCACCGGTGCTCGGCGTCGAGCGGCATGTACTCGATGAACCGCACCTCGTAGCCCGTTCCCCGGGCCCAGCGGGCGAAGTCCACGACCTCCTCCTCGTTCCGCCCGGCGATCACCACGCAGTTGATCTTGATCGGGGTGAGCCCGGCCCGCTCCGCGGCCCTGATGCCGGCGAGCACCCGCTCGAGGGCGTCCCGGCGGGTCATCTCGGCGAAGCGGTGGCGGAGGAGCGAGTCGCAGGAGACCGTCACGCGGTCCAGGCCGGCCCGGGCGAGCGGTTCGGCCAGGCGATCGAGGAGCACGCCGTTCGTCGTCATCGACAGGTCGGCCTCGGGGGCCACCTCACGGAGCATCCCGACGAGGGTCGGGAGGTCGGCCCGCACCGTGGGCTCGCCGCCCGTGATCTTCACGCTCCGGATCCCGAGCGAGACGAAGATGCGGAGCAGGCGGGCGAGCTCCTCGAACGTGAGCAGCTCCTCCCTCGGGAGCCACGCCAGACCCTCCGCCGGCATGCAGTACGTGCAGCGGAAGTTGCAGCGGTCGGTGACGGAGATCCGCAGGTCGTCCGCGACCCGCCCGAACGTGTCCACCAGCGGGCCCCGGGCGGGCGGGTCGGTCTCCGGCGGACGCCAGCCGCCTCTCATCTCCCCTCCACCGTACGACGGAGTGCCCTCCCCCGCCACCCCGCTCCGCCGTCACACCGATCCGCCCTCCCCCGCCGGGGGCTCCGGGAGCAGGGAGCGGAGCACCGCGAGCGAGCGCTCGAGCGCCTCGCCCCGGGTCTCGCCCGCGGCCTGGTCGCGGCCCACCGCCGTTCCCAGGAGGAACGTGGAGAGCGGGGTCACCCGCCGCTCCACCCGGTGGGCCACGTCCCGGGCCACCTGGAGCAGGGTGGACGTCTCGCCAGGATCGAGGGGAGCCTCCCCCAGGGCCGCCGCCAGGTCGTCGATCCATGCGCCCATGCGGTCGCCTCCTCGTGCGTCGCGGCGGCTCGGGAGCCTACCGCGGGTTGCCCGGCCGCAGGTTGCGATGAGCGGATGCCTATGAACCCCTGGGCGGTCGTGGAAGCGACGGCGCCTTCGACCGCGGGCGTGGGGCGGGCTCGGTGGCGGGGGCGGCGGCCACGGGCTCTGGACGAGGACGCCGGGCGGTTCCGCTACGACGGCGGCTACGAGCGGAAGCGGCCCGACTGGACGTACGAGGAGGGGTGAGGGGTGGCGGTGGTGCTGGAGCCGATCGGGGTGGTGCGGACAGGGGCCCCCGACGAGGAGGTGCGGCGCGAGCCGCGGGAGGTGCGGGGCGAGGTGGAGGTGTTCGACCCCTACGCCCCGGGCCTCGAGGGGATCGACGGCTTCTCCCACCTGTTCCTCCTCACGTTCCTCGACCGGGTGGGGCCGGAGCAGCGGGGGACGCTCCGCGTCCGGCCCCGGGGGCTCCTCCGGTTCGGCCTGTCCGAGGAGGAGCTCCCCGAGATCGGGGTCTTCGCCTCGGACTCCCCGGTGCGCCCGAACCCCATCGGCCTGTCCGTCGTGGAGCTGCTGGGGCGGCGCGGCCCGAGGCTCGAGGTGCGGGGGCTCGACGTGTTCGACGGCACGCCCGTGCTCGACCTCAAGCCCTACACGCCGGACCGGGTCGTGGCGGAGCCGCGCACCCCGGGCTGGCACCGCGAGCTGCTGCGACGGGCGGGGGTGGACCGGGTGTGAGCGAGACGGCCGCCGGCTGAGGTCCTCGACGTGCGCCCCCGCGTGACCAACCGCCTCTACCAGACCGCGGCGCGCCTGTGGCTCACCGCGGCCGGGGCGGCGCTCCTGCTCCCGCCGCGGGCGAGGCTGGGGTGGTGGCTGCCGCTCCACCTCGCGATGGCGGGCGCGGTGGCGACCGCGATCTCGGGCGCGATGCAGACGTTCGCGGGGGCCCTCACCGCGACCCCGCCGCCCCCCGCGGGCCTCGTCCTCGCCCAGTTCGCGCTGGTGAACGGCGGGGCGCTCGGCGTGACCGCGGGGATGGCGCTCGGCGCCCGGTGGCTCGTGGCGGGGGGCGGCGCCGGGTTCGTCGTCGCCATGGGGCTCCTGGGCTGGTTCGTCGCCCGGGCCCGGCGGAGGGCGCTCCACCTGCGCCACCGTCTCCCGGTGGCGGGCTACCTGTTCGCCTGCGGGGCGGTCGTAGCGGGAGGGGCCCTGGGCGCCCTCGTCGGGAGCGGCGCGGTCGGGCCCGCGCTCCAGGGCGCGCTCGCCCGGGCCCACCCGGTGCTGAACGTCCTGGGGTTCGCCGGTGGGACCATCCTCGCGACGCTCGTCACGCTGCTCCCGACGGTGCTCCGGGTCCGGATGCCCGCTTGGCACGGGGGCACGACCGCCATCCTGTACGCGACGGGGCTAGTGACGGCGGCCGCGGGGGCGGCGTCCGGGTCGCGGGCGGTCGCGGCGGCGGGGGGCGCGGCGCTCACGGCGGCGGCCCTCGGCGTCGGGTGGCTGGTGCGCCGGGTCCTTGCCACGCCCCGGCGATGGCCGGCGCCGGTCGCGGCCAAGCACCTGGTGGCTGGTGCGGGCTGGTTCCTCGGGGGGACCCTGGGCCTTTCCCGGGCGCTCGCCGGAGGCCCGGAGGCGTACGCCGCGTTCCGACCCATCTTCCTCCTGGCCCTCGGCGGCGGCTGGGTCCTCCAGACGCTCCTCGGCGCCTGGCTGTACCTGCTCCCGATGGCGCGGCCCGGGCACCCCGACGAACGCCGCCGCCAGCTCGCCGCGCTCGAGGTGGGGGCGAACGTCCAGGTGGCGGCGGGCAACCTGGGCCTCGCGGCGCTCGTGCTCCGGGTGGGCGGTTGGGTGCCGGCATGGGTGGGGGCGGCGGGCGCCGGGCTGGCGCTGGGGGCGGCCGCCGTGGCCCTCGCCAAGGCCTGGCTGTTCGCCCCCCTCGCCGAGGGGGTCAGCACCGGCGAGCGGGAGCTCCGCGTCTGGGGCGCCTGAGGGCCGCGGGAGCCCAGCGGGGAGGGGCAGCGGCGGCCTGTGGCAGGATGAGGGCGTGGAGGGCGAGACGCTCCGCGCCGCGGTCGTCACCGTCTCTGACGGTGTCCACGCCGGGACCCGGCGGGACGAGTCCGGCGACCTCGCCGCGCGGATGCTCGAGGGGGCCGGGTTCGCGGTGGTCCGCCGGGCGGTCGTCCCCGACGAGCGGGAGGAGATCGCGGGGCTCGTCCGGTCGCTCGCGGACGGCGGGGTCGAGCTGGTCGTGACGACGGGGGGCACCGGCCTCGGCCCCCGGGACGTCACGCCCGAGGCGACCCGGGACGTCCTGGATCGCGAGGCCCCCGGGCTCGCCGAGGCGATGCGGCACGCGGGCCTGGAGCGGACCCCGATGGCCGCGCTCTCGCGGGGGGTGGCGGGGACCCGTGGACGCACCCTGATCGTGAACCTGCCGGGGAGCCCGCGCGGCGTGCGGGAGGGCCTGGAGGCCGTGCTCCCGGCCCTGCGGCACGCGGTCGAGCTCCTCGGGGGGAGGACCGGCGCCCATCCCACCGGCCATGGGCCGGGACCGGCGCCGGAGGGGGCCAACGAGGCGGTCCACGCGCCCGCCCCGCGCGCGCCAGCGCCCATCCCCCACGCCGCCCGTGCCCACGCGCGGCGGCCCTGGGTCGAGGCCAAGGCGGTCAAGATCGTCGAGGGCGCACCGCCCTGCCGCGTGGGGGCCTGGATGCGGATCGTCCCCGGCGGGGAGGTCCACGGCACGCTCGGCTGCTCCGAGTTCGACGAGGCCGCGGCGGAGATCGCGGTCGAGGTGGACCGGGCGGGCGAGCCGCAGACCCGCACCCTCCACCACGCCCTGGGGGACGTGGAGGTCTACTTCGAGCCCCACCGGCCGCCGCCCCGGCTCGTCGTGGTCTCCGCCACCGACGTGGCGAGGGAGCTCCGGGCCCTCCTCAGCCGCCTGGGCTGGGAGAGCGTGCTCGTCGAGCCCCGGGCGGAACGGGTGACGGCGGAGGACCGGACCACCCCCGGGGGGGTCGCGGCCTCCGTGGAGGAGGTGGGCTTGGGACCGGACGACGGGGTCGTCTGCACCGACCACGACGCGCCGGGCGTGGCGGAGGCCGTGGCGGCCGCGCTCCGCGCGGGGGCGAGGTTCGTCGGCGTGATGGGGAGCCGCCGGCACGTCGGCCCCCATCTCGAGCAGCTCCGGGCGATGGGGTTCGGGGAGGAGGACCTGGCGAGGGTGCGGACCCCGGTGGGGTTGGACCTGGGCGGGCGCTCGGCGCCCGAGGTCGCGCTCGCGATCGCGGCGGGCCTGGTCGCCGCCCGCCACGGCCGCGGCGGGGGCTGGCTCGACCGGTGAGCCGCGCCGGCCGGGCCGCGGCGCTCCTCGCGGCCTCCGGGCTCCTCGCGGCGGCGGGGCGGACCGTGGAGGGTTCCCCGCCTCCCCGCGACCCCAGGCCGAACGTCGTGATCGTGCTGACCGACGACCAGCCGTGGTGGACGATCCCCCACGATCCCCCGCCGATGCCGTGGCTCCAGGGCCGGCTCGAGGACCCCGCCGACCACTGGGTCCGGTTCCCCCTCGCGTTCGTGAACGTCCCGCTCTGCTGCCCCTCCCGCGCTTCCCTCCTCACCGGCCGGTACGCCCACCGCACGGGGGTCCTGACGAACCTGGACGGGTCCCGCCTCGACGAGGGGTCGACGATCGCCGTCCGGCTCCACGACGCCGGGTACCACACCGGCTACGTCGGCAAGTACCTGAACGGGTACCCCTTCGGCCGCGGCCCGTACGTCCCACCGGGCTGGGATCGGTGGACCGCGAAGTGGCAGGGGAGCGGGGCCACCGTCTACTTCGACGCCGCCTTGGTCGAGGACGGCCTCGCCGTCCCACACGGTTCTTCCCCCGAGGACTACCTCACCGACGTCCTAGCGGCCCGCGCCGTCCGGTTCGTCCGGGAGGCGCCGCGGGACCGGCCGTTCCTGCTCGTGTTCGCCCCCACCGCGCCCCACGCGCCCTGGACCCCGGCCCCGCGCCACGAGGGGAGCTTCCTCGCCGCCGACTTCCCCGACCCGCCGTCATTCGACGAGCAGGGGGTCGGCGGGCCGGCGTGGGTCCGGGCCCTCCCCCACCTCCCCGATCCGGGCGGGCTCCGCGAAGCCCGGAGGGACGCGGCGGAGGCGCTCCTCGCGGTCGACGAGGCGGTCCGCGCGATCGTCGAGGCGCTGCGGGCGCGCGGGGACCTCGGGCGCACCGTCATCTTCTTCCTCACCGACAACGGGGCGGCCTTCGGCGAGCACCGGTGGGTGGGGAAGGGGTGCCCCTACGACGAGTGCGCCAGGATCCCGTTCCTCGTGCGTCTGCCAGGCGTCCTCCCGGGGGCCCGGCCCGACCTGGCTTCCGTCGTCGACGTCGCCCCCACCGTCGCCGAGCTGGCCGGCGTGCCCCTCCCCGGCGCGGACGGGCGGAGCCTGCTCCCGGCCCTCGAGGGCCGGCCGGCGCCGCTCCGGGCCGGCGTGCTGCTCGAGTGGGCGGGGGACCCGACCATCCCCGCCTGGCGGGCGGTGCGGACGCCTTCCTCCCTCTACGTCGAGTACGCGACCGGCGAGCGCGAGCGCTACGACCTCCGGCGCGACCCCTGGGCCCTGCGGAACCTGGCCGGGCGCGACCCGGCGGCGGACCGCGCGCTCGCCGCCCTGCTGGACCGGCTCCGTGGCTAGACTCTCGCGCCGTGGAGCCGAGCCCCCGCAGCCCGCGCAGGCGCCGGGCCACTCCGGCCGAAGGGCGGCGCCCCGGCTTCGTCGGGTTCGTGGCGCTGCTCGTCGCGCTGATCGTCTGGCAGGTGTGGCCGCAGGGGGCCGGGGCGCCCGAGGAGCGCGGCGGACGGACCGGGGTCGGCCCGGGACGCGCGCCCGCTCCCAGCCCCTCGACGGGACCCGGACGGTTGCCACCGCGCGAGGAGATCCCCATCGAGCACGTCGTGTTCATGATCAAGGAGAACCGGACCTTCGACCACTACTTCGGCCGGTACCCGGGCGCGATCGGCGCCACGGAGGGGGGGACGCTCCGCTGCACCGACGCCGGCTGCGTGGACGGCCCGGTGGTGCCGCTCCGGCGGGCCCCCGACGTCCAGCCCCACGACATCACCCACGGGTTCGCCTCGGGGCTCTACGCGATCAACGGCGGGAAGATGAACGGCTTCAACATCATCGGCCAGGGGCGGGACCTCTCCGGCTACGTCCAGCACACCCGCCGCTCGATCCCCGCCTACTGGGCCTACGCCGACCGGTTCGTCCTCGCGGACATGTTCTTCACCTCGATGTACGGTCCGACCTTCCCCGAGCACCTCTACACCGTGGCCGCCCAGTCGAACCTCGTGGTCGACAACAAGACGAACGTGGACACCGAGGGGAACTACTGCGACGACCCTCGGGAGTACACGAAGAGGTTCCGCGAGGACCTCACCCGGCGGGAGGTCCGCGAGATCATGCGCCTCGAGGAGCGGATCACCGCGGACATCCCCGATCAGCTGATCCGGATCGCGCGCTACTGGGAGAGCATCCGGACCTGCTTCGACATCCCGGTCCTCCCTGACCAGCTCGAGGAGGCCGGGATCAGCTGGAAGTACTACGCGAACGAGGACCAGTGGATGAACGGCCTCCAGGCGATCCGCCACGTCCGCTTCGGGCCGATGTGGCGGAAGGTCCAGCCGCCCGAGAACTTCATCCGGGACCTGCGGGAGGGCAAGCTCCCGCAGGTCTCCTGGCTCGTGCCGCCGGAGGGGCTGAACGAGCACCCCGGGGGTGGCCAGAGCGTGTGCGCCGGGGAGAACTGGACCGTGCAACAGGTGAACGCGCTCATGCGGAGCGAGTTCTGGCCGACCACCGCGCTGATCATCGTGTGGGACGACTTCGGCGGGTTCTACGACCACGTGCCGCCGCCCCACTACGACATCATGGGACTCGGCCCCCGCACGCCGGCCCTGATCATCTCCCCGTGGACGCGGCGGGGGGACAACCCCGACGGCGGCTACATCGACCACACCGTCTACGAGTTCTCCTCGGTCCTCGCGTTCATCGAGCACCTCTTCGGGCTCGAGCCCATGACCGAGCGGGACGCCCAGGCCGACCCGCTCTCCGGCGCGTTCGACTTCTCACGGCCGGCGCGGCTGAAGAAGCTGATCCTCCCCTACCGGCAGGACTGCCCGTACTACACGAACCCGGGGTAACCCGCGCGGGGCGTTCAGGCGGGTGCCGGCTGGAGCTCGCCCCGCCGGATCTGCTCCCGCCACCACGCCACGCCCTCCTCGGGCAGGCTGTGGATCGGGTCGTAGTAGGCGTAGCGGCGGGTGAGGGCCTCGGGGTCGTCGTACTCGATCCCCGTCCGGTAGTTCTTCGTCCAGTACGAGATGCCGCGGACCCGGTCGTACTCGACCGCCTGGTGGGCCCACCGCTTGCCCACGAACGGCACGTCCACCACGATCCGGGGCGTGGCGAAGCCCGGGAGGTAGCCCATGATCGCGTGCTGGAGCTCCTGCGCCTGCCACACCGCGATCCGCCAGTGCTCGGAGTTGGGGATCATGTCGCAGACGTAGAAGTAGTAGGGCATGATCTTGGCGTGGTCCAGGAGCATGAAGCAGAGCTCCAGGATCTGCTCGGGCGTCGTGTTCACCCCCCGGAGCAGCACGCCCTGGTTGCGCACGTCGCGGAAGCCGGCGTCGAGGAAGACCGCCGCCGCCCGCCCCACGAGCGGGGTGACCTGCTGCGCCGCGTTCACGTGGGTGTGGACGGCGATGTCGACCCCGCGCTCCCTGGCCCGCCGGGCCATCCGCTCGGCGGCCGCCTTCACCTCGTCCTGGAGGAAGTGCTGGGGGATCCCCATGAGCCCTTTGGTCGCGAGGCGGATGTCCCGGATGTGCTCGATGTCGAGGAGCTTCATCACGAAGTCCTCCAGGCGGTGGATGGGCACGTTGGCCATGTCGCCGCCGGAGACCACCACGTCGCGGACCATGGGCGTGCGGCGGAGGTAGTCGAGCATCGCCTCCCACCGCTCCTGCTGCTTGAGCTCGAAGCGGTACTTGAGCACCTGCGGGGTGTCGTTCCCGACGAGGTCCATCCGGGTGCAGTGCCCGCAGTACTGCGGGCAGGTGGAGATCAGCTCGGCGAGGACCTTCGTCGGGTAGCGGTGGGTGAGGCCCTCCACCGCCCACATGTCGGCCTCGTGGAGGGAGTCGCGGGAGGCCATCGGGTGGCTCGGCCACTCCGGGTCGCGCTCGGAGAACGCGGGGGCCATGTAGCGGCGGACCGGGTCGTTGCGGAGGTCCCGCTCGTCCATCGTGTTGATCATCTGCGGGGGGATCAGCATCGACATCGTGGCCCGCTCGGCCTGGTCCCGGGCGATGTCCTCGAGGAGGTCGTCGGTGAGGAAGTCCCCCAGGGCCTCCTTGAACTCCCGGAGGTTCTTCACGGTGTGGGCCCGCTGCCACTGAGCGCTCTCCCACTGCTCGCGGGTCACGTCCCGGTAGCCGGGGAGGCGGCGCCAGTCGGGCTCGACGTACTCCCGCTCGAGCGGGTAGCGGAAGGGCTGGTCGGCGGCGTGCGCCCTGGGCTCGCGGTGGGCCGGCCGCCCGCGGATCGCCTCGTCGCTCATCTAGGGCCTCCGTGTCGGAAGGGTTCCGGGACGGAAGCCAGTCTACCCCCGATCCGTCCTCCTCGGCGCGGGTTCCGGCGGAGGATGTTCGGCAGGGCGTCCTCAGCGGCGCGGGCCGCGCGGCCCGCGGAGCGGACCGCCGCCCGGGCGTTCCCCCCGCCGGCGCTCGAAGCGGGGCTCGAGCCCCTTCTTCGGCAGGCGGGCGGAGAGCGGCGCGACCCCGGTGCGCTCGAGCCGGACCTCGATGTACTCGCCGCGCATCCAGCGGTCGGTCTCCCGCCAGCCGTCGGAGAGGAGGGACCGGAGCCTGCCGGCGGACGTCTTGCGCAGCCGCTCGGTGTTCGGCTCCTTGAGGTAGAGCCGCTCGTGGATGACCTCGCGGTGATCGGCCATAGGCCCGCAAGGCTACCAGGCCGGGCGGGCGGCCTCCCGGGGCTCGATGTCTTCCGGGCCCGTCCCGCGTTCGGCCTCCGGACCGATCCGGGAACGGGCAGAGAGAGGATCCGGCGACCGTTTCGGCGTGGACGGGAGGGGGACCGGTCCGGCCCCTCCCGCGGGGGAGGGATGGGAGATGGGGCGTCGGTCGATGCCGGTCGCGTTCGGCATGCTGTTGCTGGCCTTGGCCGCCCCACCAGCTCGGGGTGGCTCCGAGGTGACGTTCGAGGGCCGGGTGGACGTGCCCGCGTCCATGGCGCGAGCGGCCGGGCCCGACGCGGGGCCGCCGACCGTCGAGCTGCTCGTTGAGCCGAACTGGGAGGTCCAGCAGGCGGCCGAGGCCGCGGGCGGGTCCGTGTCCGTGCTGCCCGTCGCACGGACGGCGGCCGCGCCGTCGTTCAGCCTGACGCTCGATCCGGCCTCGCTCGATCCTGCGTTCGTCGCCGACGAGGGCTACGTGAACGTCATGGTGGCGGCGCGCTACGGGGGCCGGGTCGCGACCTGGGGCGTGACGGTGTGGCCCGGTGATACGGTCAAAGAGATACCGCCCTTTGACATGTCGAGAGCCCCCGTCCCGCCCGGCGGCGACGTCGCCCCGGCGTCGGTGGAGCCGGCCACGCCGATCTGCGGGACGATCGTGTGGGGTGACTACAACGGCCCGTACCAGACGAAGATCATGGACATCATGAACCCGTCCGCCATCGAGGGGAGAGGCTCGTACTTCTGGGGTGGCTCCACCGCCACGACGCTGGGGTACCTGACCAACGGGCCGGACTGGTCGGTCGGTGGCACGATGACCACGAGTTCGTCCACCGGGTCGGGGTTCAGCACGCCCGCGCAGAACCAGCGGATCCGAGCCTTGTGGATGTACCGCGAAAGGCAGGTCGTCTGCATAGCGAACCAGAACGTTCCCTATAACTATTACGGGAAGGGCGATCAGCCAAGCATCACGCACGTCAAGTACGGGTACTGCGGCAGCATCTACCCGGTGGGCGCCGACTACACCCACAGCTCGACGAGCAACCAGACGTACTCGGCTGGACTCACGGTGTACGGGATCAACCTCTCGTCGAAGGCCGGGTACGATTCGACGGCGACGATCAAGTTCCACTTCAACGTGCGTGGAAGGGTGTGCGGGAACAGCTCGACGCAGGGCGAGAACTCGCCCAAGGTCGAGGCCGAGAAAGCGTGAGGAGGCGGGGCGGCCTCCTGCTCGTCTCCCCGCTCGCCCTGCTTCTCGCGGCCTGCGCTAGGAGCGGGATCGTGATGGAGCGGGATGGGGAGGGCGCCCTGTACAGCTCGCCCGAGGTGGCCCGAAGCGTCTGGATCGGTGAGCGGAACCCGCACACGGGCGTCGGGGCGACCTGGTCGTTCGTCGACGTCAAGCTGTGCCTCACCGCCCCAGGGCTCCGGCCCGTCGTGCGCTCGCTCGAGCCGGCCTCCGTCGAGGGGCAGGTCCGCGTCGAGCCCATCGTGGTCGGGACCGCCGCGCTCCCCCCTCCCCGAGGATCGGAGCCGCCGGAGAGGTACCTGAAGATGTACGAGCGGATGCACATCATCGGCGCGACGCGGAGGATCCCTCGGGGACTGCACGACCCGAACGGGTGGGTGGTCCGCCACGACTGCAGGTACGGGCACTGGCATCCGGTCACCGAGATCGTCGTCACCATGACGAAGACGGGGCCGGAGGGCGGGGGGATCGACGGGATCGTGGTGACGTACAGGTGGGACGGCCGGCTCCACCGCTACACCATCGCGGTGAGCTTCGGCATCTGCGGCACCGCCACCCGGGACCACTGCTGGGGCGGGGAGGACGTCACGGGCACCGGCACCCCCCGGCGTCCCGGCGACGGCCCCTGGCTGACCGCCGGTACCCGTGGCCGACTCGGGCTGCCGGCCCGGGCGAGCGCGGCGCGTCGGCGCCTCCAGGGGAGGTCCTCGCTCCCTCCACGGCCGGCTGTTAGCCTGGGGCCGTGGCCGTCCGGGAGAAGTACCGGGGGATCGCACCGCTACCGGCTGACTGGCGAGATCGCCTGGCCGAGCTCCCGTCGGTGTGCGGCCGGTACGGGGTCGACCTCCTGTACCTGTTCGGCTCGGCCGCCCGGGTGCTCGAGGGGGACGGGATCCCCGAGGACCTCGACCTCGCGTACGTCGCGGGACCGCGATCCGACTTCTTCGGCTTCGCCGAGGCGCTCTCCCGCGTCCTCCGTTCGGACCGGGTCGACCTCGTCGACCTCGGCGCCGCCCCGCCTGTGTTCGCTTTCGAGGTGGTGCGGACCGGGCGGCTCCTGTACCGACGGTCCGTCGAGCGGGAGAACGCGTTCGAGCTCTCCCTCACCGGGCGCTACCGGGACGAGGTGGTGCGGCTCCGGCGGTGGGCGGCGTGGCGGGCGGGAGGGACGCGTCATGGTCTTTCGTGCACGTGGTCGAGGGGTTCCTCGCGGAGCTCGAGACCGTCGCCGCTGGACTCGAAGACCTGCCGGTAACGTCCGGATGATTGCTGACTTTCGCGAGGAGGGGCACCACACTCCACGTTGATCAGGGCGATCGACGGGAGG
>ERZ511473.1559-NODE-1559-length-17597-cov-3.716610_pt1 | contig 17597 bp, 15 predicted proteins | sample MGYA00374947_ERZ511473 | MGnify/ENA primary metagenome ERZ511473 (study PRJEB26303, sample SAMN06343854) | sediment metagenome | isolation source: hot spring sediment | place: Canada: British Columbia | collected 2012-09-26 ... | reverse complement strand
TTTTTTTTTTAATGATACGGCGACCACCGAGATCTACACTCTTTCCCTACACGACGCTCTTCCGATCTTCCTCGTCTTCGAGCAGGCGGAGCGCGCGGTAGAGCGACTCTGCTCGCTGAATGTCGTGTTAGGGGAGCTCTTCGCCGAGGCAGCAGTGTTGGCCTGCCGGCAGGCCGGCGTGCCGCTCGACCAGGTCCTCGTCATCGGCTCCCACGGGCAGACGGTCTGGCACCAGCCGGAGCGCGACCCCTCGCTGCCGAGCTCGACACCCTCGACGCTCCAGATCGGCGAGCCGGCCGTCATCGCCGAGCGCACCGGCGCCCGGGTGATGGCGAACTTCCGCGCCGCCGACATCGCCGCCGGCGGCCAGGGCGCGCCGCTCGTCCCCTACTTCGATTGGGTCACCTTGCGCCACCCGGAACGGACCCGGGCCGTCCAGAACATCGGCGGCATCGCGAACGTGACCTACCTCCCGGCCGGCGGTGATATCGAGGATGTGCGCGCCTTCGACACCGGACCGGGCAACGCGCTGATCGACGGCGTGGTGACGCTGCTGACCGGCGGCACCGCGACGTTCGACGCGGACGGGCGCCTCGCGGTACAGGGGAGCATCGACGAGGAGCTTCTCGCCCGGCTGCTGGCCGATCCCTACCTGGACCGCCCGCCGCCGAAGACGACCGGCCGCGAGCGCTACGGTCTGCCGCTCTGCCGGCGCCTGTCGGAGGAGAGCGGCCTGCCTGAAGGCGCGCTGGCCGATCCGGCAGCTCCGTTCTCGCTGCGCCAGCGCGCGCTGGATCTGGTCGCGACGGTAACTGCCTTCACCGCACGCTCGATCGCGGAGGCCTATCGACGCTGGCTGCCACCCATCGACGAGGTGATTGTCAGCGGTGGAGGCAGCCGGAACCCGGCGCTGCTGTCGATGCTGCGCGCGGCGCTCGACCCGGTGCCAGTCGTGACCCTCGAGACCTACGGTATCGACAGCAAGGCGAAGGAGGCAATGGCGTTCGCCCTGCTGGCCCACGATGGCCTGCTCGGCCTGCCGACCAACGTGCCCGGCGCCACCGGAGCCAAGCGCCGGGTCGTCCTCGGCACGCTCACGCCGCCGATCGGAATCACACCCACCAGTCAGGGAAGGGAGGATCAAGCATGACCTCGAACGATCGTGACATGCCCCCGCTCATCCCGGCTCCGCGCCACTTCGCCTACGGGACCGCAACGGAGGCGTTCCTCATCGACGCGACGACGGAGATCGTCATCGGCGCGGAGGCCGGCGAGGAGACGCTCTTCGCGGCGAGGCAATTGAAGGCAGCGGTGCGGGACGCGACTGGGCTGACGCTCGCCCTCCGCAGGGCTTACGCCCCGCTCGACGGCACCGGCCGGCTGGCGCTGCTCAGGGTCGACCGGGACGAGGGCATCCCCCAGGAGACGCTCGCCGAGCTAGGTCCGGAAGGCTATACGCTGGAGGTGACGCCCCAGCGGATCGTCGTCGCGGCCAATACGGAGGCAGGGCTCTTCTACGGCGTGCAGACCCTGCGGCAACTGCTCCGCACCCAGGGCCGGCGCATTCCGGCGCTCACGATCCGCGACTGGCCGGCGCTCGCCCACCGCGGCGTGATGCTCGATATCTCGCGCGGCAAGGTGCCGACGCTGCAGACCCTCTTCGCGCTCGTCGATGGCCTGGCGGAGTACAAGTACAACCACCTCCAACTCTATACCGAGCACACCTTCTCCTTCCCCAGCCACCCGGCGATCAGCGCAGGCGCCGACCCGCTCACGGCCGACGACATCCTGGCGCTGGATCGCTATTGCCGCGAGCGGCACATCGAGCTGGTGCCGAACCTGCAATCGTACGGGCACCTCCGGCGCATGCTCTCGCTGCCGCAGTACGCCCACCTCGACGAGGTCGGCTGGCAATGGAGCCTCACGCCGGCCCGCGAGGAGACGTACCGGCTGCTGGACGAGCTGTACGCCGAGTTCCTGCCCGCCTTCAGCTCCCGCTGGTTCAACGTCAACTGCGACGAGACCTGGGACCTCGGCACCGGGCAATCCAAGGCGCTGGCCCAGGAGATCGGCAAGGGCCGGCTCTACCTGCGACACATCCTGCGGCTGCGCGAGCTGGCCGCCAAGCACGGCCGGCGCATCATGCTCTGGGCCGACATCCTGCTCTACCACCCGGAGCTGGTGAGCGAGTTACCCTCGGACGTGCTGCTGCTCGACTGGTGGTACGAGGCCCAGGATCGCTACCCGAGCGCCGAGCGGCTCGGCACGCTGGGGCGCGAGTTCTGGGTCTGCCCCGGGACCTCGAGCTGGAACACGCTCTTCCCTCGCCTGGACAACGCCCTCGCCAACATCCGCAACTTCGTCCGCGATGGGCTGGCTGCCGGGGCCACCGGGATGCTGCTGACCGACTGGGGCGACTACGGTCACTACCAGCCGCTCTCGCTCTCCTGGTACCCGTACCTCTACGGCGCCGCCACGGCCTGGACCGGAGCCCGAACCACGCCGGAGGAGTTCGACCGCGCTTTCGCTCCCCTCTTCCTTAGTCGTCCGGCCGGTGACCGGAGCATCCAAGCCATCCGGCGGCTCGGCCGCGCGGTGATGGCCCCTACGCTCGGCCTGCGCAACCGCTCGAACAGCGCCTACGCGCTCTTCGACGATCCGCTGGCGGGCAAGCTGGTCGCCGCGGCCGACCCGGGGGCGCTTGCCGAGCTGGAGGCGGCCGCGCACGACGCGCTCCAGGCCTGGGCCCAGTTGCCGAACCCGGCCTTACGTCACGACTACACCTTCGTCGCCCGGCTGATCGCCTTCGCCGCCTCCAAGGTGCTTCTCAGCCAGCGCCTGCGCCGCACGCTGCGCTCGCTCCCCGACCCGGTCAGCGACCTCGCCCGCTCCGAAGGGCTGGCCCAGCTCGACGCCGACATTGCCGCGCTGCGCGCCTCTCGTTCCCAGCTCGCGGCACTCGCCAGGGAGTTCGAGCTCTGCTGGCTGCGCCACGCGCGCCGGAGCGAGATCCACCTCACGCTCGACCGGTTCGCGGCCCTCGACCGGCGCTACGAGGCGGCACTCGCCTGGCTGGACGAGCAGCGCGGCCGCTACGCGAGCGGCCAGCCGGTCGACGCCGAGGCGACCAGCTACGATCCAGGCCCGTACTACCCCCTCTGGGAGGAGGGGCTGCAGAGCATTCTGCGGCTGGTCGACCTGATCGGGAAAGAAGAGCTGCCACCCGATCTCCGGCAGTACCTGGAGCAGGAGGGGCTGATCTGACACTCGCGCCGAGCCTGCCCGAGCCAGAGCGCCCTGACCCTGCACACCTGGCCGCAGGGCGATCGATCAGGACCCCGCTCTGCTCACCCCGGCGCCTCAGCCAGCCGCCGCGCGATGGCCAGCGCGCCGAGCGCCGGATCGTCCACCACCGCCGCGGGGCCGAGCGGCACGCCAGCGCGCTCGTACACGGCCTGGCGCAGCAGGGCGCTGGCCCGCAGCACGCCGCCGCCGAAGGCGACCGGCGGGCGCTCCAGCCCGAGCCGCCACGCCACGGTCGCCACGTGCAGCGCGAGGTCGTCGGCCGCACGCTCGAGCACCTGCCGGGCATCCGGGTCACCTGCCTCGGCCAGCTCCAGCACGCGCGTGGCGAACCGTGCCACGCTTCCCGGCGCGCCCGCCTCCCGCTGGTAGATCAGCCCGATGAGTTGCTCCGGTGCGTCCAGCTCCCAGAAGGTGAGGGCGGCCCGGAGCAGGCCCGGTGCATTCGCCCGCCCATCAGCCGTCCGCGTCGCGAGCCTGAGCGCCTGGACGGCGATGTCGAACCCGCTGCCCTCGTCGCCCAGGATGTAGCCCCACCCACCGGCACGCGTCGTTCGGCCGTCGGGCGCCCGGCCGAAGCAGATCGAGCCGGTGCCACTGATCACCGCGACTCCCCAGCCGTCCGAGCAACCGGCAGCCAGCACCAGCTCAGAATCGTTGACGATGACCATGCGCCGGCCCAGCCGCTCCCGCTCCAGCCGTCCGCTCAGCCGCTCGCGGTCGTCCGGCCGATCGACTCCGGCCAGCCCGAAGCAGGCGGCCGCAACCTCGTCTTCCCCCGGCATGAGCCGGGCATCGGCGAACGCCGCCCGGATCGCCTCGACGATCGCCGTGACCGCCCGCTCCAACCCCACCGACTGATAGTTGCTCGACCCGGCGGTACCGGCGCCCACCACCCGGCCAGCCAGATCTGCCAGCAGCGCCCTGGTCTTGGTCGCGCCGCCGTCAACGCCCAGCAGTAGCCTGGCCATCGCGCCCACCCCCGATCGCGTCGCGCACCCGCCCCTCGCTCGCAGCCAGCCGCCGGCGCGCCTCCTCCGCGTCGACCCCCGCCAGCGCCATCACGATGGCGGTCTTCGGCTCTCCGGCGGCCGCCTCCAGGAGTCGCTGCGCCTCTGCGGCATCGAGCTCGGTCGCTTGCATGACGATCCGGATCGCCCGCTGCCAGAGCTTCCGATTGCTCGGCCGCACGTCCACCATCAGATTGCCGAAAGTCTTGCCCAGCCGGATCATAACGGTCGTGCTGAGCGCGTTGAGCACCAGCTTCTGAGCGGTCCCCGCCTTCATCCGGGTCGAGCCAGCGATCACCTCCGGCCCCACCACCGGCGCGATCATCAGATCGACCAGCTCCTCCAGCGGCGAGGGACGATTGCAGGCCAGCCCGGCCACGTAGGCCCCTCTGGCGCGAGCCTCAGCCACCGCTCCCAGCACGTAGGGCGTGCGGCCGCTGGCGGTGATGCCCAGCACCACGTCAGCCGGCCCGACGTCGATCGCAGCCACGTCGGCGGCCCCGGCCGCCGCGTCGTCCTCCGCCTCCTCCACCGCGCCGGTGAGCGCCGCCGGGCCACCGGCCACCAGCGCCACCACCTGGCCCGGATCGATGCCGAACGTCGGCGGTAACTCCACCGCGTCGAGCATCCCCAGCCGGCCGGAGGTGCCGGCGCCGGCGTAGATCAGCCGGCCGCCGCATCGCAGCCGCTCGGCCACGACCTCCGCCAGCCGGGCGATCGCGTCGCGCTCGGCCATGACCGCCGGCACCACGCGCGCGTCTCCCGAGAGGATCAGCCCGACGATCTCCTCGGCCGAGCGCGTGTCGATGTCGCGCGTCCGCGGGTTGATCGCCTCGGTCACCGCACGGGCGAGGTCGGGCACCTCACCGCTCATCTGCTCGCCCGCCTCTCCACGGTTCACCGCCGCCACCCCCTGGATCGTTCGCCATTCGGTGTCTACCACCCGCAGCTCCCATCATAGAGCAAGAGTGGCCAGCAGCGCTCGCGGAAAGCCCGCGCCTCCTCATCCCAACCGGAGAGCACCTCGGCCGGCGCTGCGCCGGCCTCGAGCGCCCGCCGCGGCCGGTCGCTGCCCAGGAGCAGGTCGACGACGTGGCGGCCGTCGGCGCTCACCCGCCAGGCGAAGACCGCAGGGTCCTGACGGCGCAGCGCGTCGAGCAGGTAGATGCCCAGCTCGACCGGTCGCAGCGCCTCGCGGTCGAGGACGTGGATCTGTACCCCTCCGCAGCGCTGGCCGGCATGCTTGGAGAAGGTGGGAGTGAAGTAGGCCGGCCGGAAGACCACACCCGGCAACCCCCGCCCTGCCAGGTCCTCAGCCAGCTCGAACGGGTCGATCCAGGGCGCGCCGACCAGCTCGAACGGCCGGGTCGTGCCTCGCCCCTCGGAACAGTTGGTCCCTTCGACCAGGCAGGTTCCTGCGTAGAGCGCCAGCGAGTCGAGCGTGGGAAGGTTGGGCGAGGGCTGGATCCAGGGCAGGCCGGTCTGGTCGAACCACAGCTCCCGCTGCCAGCCTTCCATCGGCACGACGACCGGCTCGGGCCAGCCGCGATCGGCGGCCAGCAGCCGCGCCAGCTCGCCGGCCGTCAGCCCGTGACGGATGGGGATCGGGTGAACCCCCACGAAAGACGCGAACGCCGGGTCGAGCAGGTTCCCCTCGACCCAGCAGCCGGTGAGCGGATTCGGCCGGTCGAAGACCACGAAGAGCAGCCCCGCCTCGGCAGCCGCTTCTTGCGCGTAAGCCATCGTCGAGGCGTAGGTGCCGTAGCGCACCCCGATGTCCTGGAGGTCGAAGATCAACGCATCGAGTCCCTGGAGCATCTCCGGCGAGGGCCGGCGGGTCTGGCCGTAGAGGCTGTAGACCGGCAGGCCGGTCCGCGCATCGCGCGCGTCGGCGACCGGCTCGCCCGCCTGCGCCTCGCCGCGGATACCGTGCTCCGGGCCGAACAGCGCGGCCAGCCGGACGCGGCCGCTGGCGTACAAGAGATCGATCGTGCTGCGCAGCCGGCCATCGGTGCCGGTCGGGTTAGTGATCAGCCCAGCGCGCTTGCCCTCGAGGGATGAGAGCCCTTGCTCCAGAAACACCTCGAGGCCGACCTGAACCCGCGCGCGCTGCATGGGCACGACCTCCAGCTATGGGACTTCATCGAGCAGGCGCACCGAGCGCCGTCGCAGGCCCTCCGCGAGCATCAGCGCCACAGCGCGCGGCACGCCGGCCTCGGCACCACGCACTTCGCTGGCGCCGCGGTACCACTGCTCGTAGAGGAACGACACTACCTCGCCACGAAAGAGAGCGTAGCAACGGATGGCCTCGAGATACCGGTCGAAGACATCGGTGATATCCAGGTAGATCTCCGGCTTGAACTCGAACGGGTCCTCCCAGTTCTCGGCATAGTAGACCTTGGCCGGCCCATGCGCCGGGTAGGCACGCTTGAACGTGCCGAGGCGGGCGAAGAAGAGCGACTCCATCACGTTGAGGTTGGTGTTGCGGTGGTCGCGGTGGATGCTGCCCTTCCAGTGGGTGATCAGCACGGTGGGCCGGTACTGGCGGATCAGGTCGGCGATCGCCCACTGGACCTCTTCGCTCACCGGTAGTTCCCCATCCAGGTAGGGTAGGATCACGCACTCGGCGCCCAGAGCGCGCGCCGCCGCGTGAGCCTCCTCCCGCTTGACCTCGGCGTACTCCTCGGGAGACATCCGCGGGTGACCTTTCTCGCCCAGCGTCAGATGGACGAGCACTGCCCGCCAGCCGGCCTCCACGTGCTTGAGCACCGTCGCGCCGGCCATGATCTCGGCGTCGGCCGCGTGCGCTCCCACCACCATGATGCACTTCTGCTCGCTCAACGGCGCACCTCCTCAGATCGAGCCATCTCCCTCCGAGGCATACGGGGACAACCGGAGCGCACCCCGGCTCAGAGTTCCCTCCGTAACACCGCGAACCGGCGTACTTCACGGAAGCCACAGGTGGCGTAGAGCCGAGCCGCATCGTCGCTGGTCCAGAGAAACCAGGCCGCGTGGTAGCCCTTCTTCAGCATCTCCAGCAACGTCTCCGCCAGCAGCACCCGGCCGATCCCCTGCCCACGCCGCGCAGGGTCGACTCCGAACGGCCCGAACCGTTCCCCCCGGTGCTGGGCGTAGCCGAGCACCTCGTCACCCTGAACCGCCACCAGCATGCCGACGTGCCGCGGGTCGGCGGTGAAGAGGTCGCGGAAGACCTCGCTGGCCTCGCGGTACCAGTCCCAGGAGAAGTGCCGCTTGATGAAGGCGAGGACCGGCAGGATATCGCTTGGCTGGGAGAGCCGGATCTCGATCCCCTCCCGGCGCAGCCGCTCGGCCGTCTCGGCGATCGCCTCGGGCACGCGAAAGCCGGTCAGCTCGGCCCGCATGCTGAGCGGGCGCGATACCACCTCGAAGCCGCGCCGGCTCAGGAACTCGACGGCCCGGCGATAGGCGTTCACATCCACGCCGGGGGTGAAGTAGTTCGGGACGTACGGGGAGATGGTGACGACCTTACAGCCCAGCCCGCGCAGCCGCTCCAGCGCGGCGTCAAGCAGCGCGCTGCCCAGCCCGCGCCCCTGCCAGTCCGGATGCACCCCGAAGGCGGTGATCCAGGCTTGCTCCGGCTGGAGGCCATCGCCGTAGAACGGCACCTGCCGCGTGATCGAGAGGAGGAAGCCGCGCGCCGCCCCCGCGACCTCCGCCACCAGGCAACCCTCGGGCAGGAAGTTCGGATCGAGCAGGACTTTAGCGCGCCAGGTAGCGGCGTTGATGGGATCGACAACCAGGGCAGCGTTCCAGACCGCGAGCACATCCGGCTCGTCCTCCGGACGATAGGGCCGGATGATGGCCGGCAGAGCGCGTGCTCCCACGGCTCGCCTACCCCTTCAGGCCGGTGAGGCTGATGCCCTGGACGAACCAGCGCTGCAGCAGCACGAACACGATCAAGACCGGAATGATCGCCAGCGTGGCACCGGCCATCTGGAGGTTGACCACCTCCGGGCTGCTCGCGTAGATCAGAAGGCTGTTGAGGCCCAGCGGGATCGTCCATAGCTCCGGCGAGCGGACGACGATGAGCGGCCAGAGGAAGCTGTTCCAGTGATAGACGAAGGCGAGAATCGCCAGCGCGCCCAGCGCCGGCCCGCAGAGCGGCAGCACGATGCGCCAATAGATCCCGAACTCGGAGGCGCCGTCGATGCGGGCGGCATCGAGCAGCTCGTCCGGCAGGCTGAGGATGTACTGGCGCATGAAGAAGATGCCGAACGCCGTCACGAGGTTGGGCACGATCAGGCCCAGGTAGCTATCCACCCAGCCCAGCCGGCTCACCAGGTAGAAGACCGGGATCAGCACCACGAAGAAGGGGATCATCATGGTCGCTAGTACCGAGATGAAGAGCGTATCGCGACCAGGAAAGCGAAACTTGGCAAAGCCGTAGCCCGCCAGCGAGCTGGTGAAGAGGACGCCTGCCGTGATCGCGATCGTCACGATCAGGCTGTTGAGGTACATGCGACCCAGCGGGACCACTTCGGCCAGCCTTGCGTAGTTCTCGAACTGCGGCCGAGCCGGAAACCAGACGAGCGGACGCGCCATGATCTCGTGCGGCGCCATGAGCGACGAGAGCACCATCCAGATGAAAGGCAGCATCATCGCGATGGCGCCTGCGCTCAAGGCTCCATACTTGAGGAGCGCGAGCAAGAATCCGGCCGCAGTGAGCCGCCGGCGGCTCATCGCGTCACCTCCGTTCTCTCAGCAGATGGAGCTGGACGAGCGTGATGGCGAAGGTGATCAGGAAGAGCAAGATCGCCATCGCGGTCGCCCGGCCCATCCGGGTGAACTCGAAGGCAGTCCGGTACATGTAGAGCACGAGCGTGTTGGTGGCGTTGACCGGCCCGCCGTTGGTGAGGATAAAGACCAGGTCGAACACTTGGAGCGAGATCAATGTATTGACGACAACCACGAAGAGCATAGTCGGCTTGAGCAGCGGCAGGGTGATGAAGCGGAATCGCTGCCAGTCGCCGGCGCCGTCCACTTTGGCCGCGTCGTACAGCTCGCCGGGGATGTTCTGGAGCCCTGCCAGGAAGAGGATCATGAAATACCCGACGCTGTGCCAGACGGCCACAGCGATCACGCTGGGCATGGCCTGGCTCACGCTGGCCAGGAACCGCTGGGGTGGGAGACCGAGCATCTCCAGAATGCCGTTCAGGAGCCCGTAGTTGGCGTTGTAGATGTTAGCCCACACGATGGCGATGGCGACCGAAGAGGTGACGTAGGGCAGGAAGTAGATGGCCCGCCAGAACGTCCGGAAGCGCACCCGGCTATTCAGCACGAGCGCGACGGTCAGGCCCAGCAGGGTCGAGAGCGCCACGTTCCCGACTGCGAAGGTCACAGTGTTGGCGAAGGTTTGGCGGAAGAGCGGATCGTCGAGCAGCAGGTAGCGGTAGTTCTCCAGCCCACGGAACGGCATGCTGCTCACCGGTGTGAGCATGTTCCACTCGTGCAGGCTCACGTAGATGGTGAAGACGAAGGGCAGGAAGGCAAACACCAGCAGGAAGGCGAGCGCTGGGGCGACGAAGGCATAGCCGACCACAGCCCGCCGCCGCAGCCACCAGCGAAGACCGGGAGTGCGCTCAGTTCGAAGAGCGCGCACAGCCCCGCCTTCCAACGCCATGCCCGTGCGGTCAGCCTCCGTCTGCTTCACGCCCGCCGCCCCCTGCCCGTGCTACTGCTGACGCTTCTCTGCCAGGATGCGGTTCGCCTCCTCCGCGGCAGTGTCCAGTGCCTCCTGAGCACCCTTCTCGCCGAACCAGGCGGCCTCGATCTGCTTCTGCAGCGAGGTCTTGATCTCCTGAGCTCCCGGAATGATCGGCTCGGTACGACTGCTCCGCAGCGACTCGACGAACGGCTTGACGAAGGCATCGCCGAGCAGGTCAGCATGCGCCTCCTGGTCCGAAAGCCGGGCCGGGATCGCGTTGAGGCCCGTGGTGAGATAGTCGCCCATGGGGGAAGACCCACTATCCTTGGGCGTGTTCAGCCAGGTCAGGAACTCCCATGCTGCCTCAGCGTTCTTGCTGTTCTTATCCACGCCCCAGAGCCAGTTGTACTGGAGTGTCGTCGAGCTGCCCTTCGCGCTGTGTGGAACCGGCGAGACGATCACGTTCTCGATCCCGCCCGGCAGCCCGGCCCGCAGCGAGGCTCCGTACCAGTTGGCCATGATGACCATCCCCACCCGGCCAGCGAGGAAGTCGTCTTGCGCGCCGCTGGAGCCTGGGCCGGCGAATCCCAGGTCGGCACCGCCGCTCCGGATCAGCTCGAGCTCCAGCTCCAGTGTCTCGACCCCAGGAGGCTCGTTGAAGCGCACTCGACTATAGTCCTCCGCGACGTAGTCGCCGCCGTTAGACCAGAGCAAGCAGGTGAAGGGATGAACAACGCCCGAATCCCAGCCCCGGGAGAAGGCGAAGCCGGTCTGAGTAGCCTTGCCGCTTGCGTCCTTCTTGGTCAGCTTGGGGGCGCCTTCGAGCAATTCATCCCAGGTCGCTGGCGGGGTCTCGACGCCGGCCTCCTGGAGCAATTGCCGGTTCGAGAGGAGCAGGTATGAGTTGACCTCGGTCGGAAACCCCCAGATCCGGGTACGATACGTTACGCCGTTGACCGTGCTCTCGCTATAACCCTGCCGGATCTCGTTGATGACATTGTCCGGCGGTACCTGGAGCAGGTCGCTCGCGACGAACTCCGGCAACCAGAGGTTGTAGAAGTGGTAGATATCCGGCGCGACACCGCCCAACCGGCCTGTCGTGATCCGGTTCAGCAACTCGCCGAACTCCACCGTCTGGTGCTCGATCTGGATCCGCGGATTCTCTTCCTGATACTTCTTGAAGATCGGCTCCAGCACGTCCTTCTGGGGCTGCGCGCCCCAGTGCGTGAGCACGACCAGTTTGGTCGGCCCCCCGGCCTGGCGGCGACAGCCCGCGGCAAGTGTGCCGGTCACGGCGGCTCCGCCGAACACAGCCGCCGCCTTGAGAAAACCCCGCCGGGACATCTGCCCAGCCAGGATTCGCGAGCCTATCGTTGATACCCGAGTGCCCATCTGAAACACCTCCCATCTCCTCCTGTCAACTCGTGGCCACTTCGCCGGACCCCGATCGGGACGGACACCTTTGTCAGCTCTCATGCCTCCTCTCCTCCTCAGGCCCAGCGCCGTTTCCGCACCGCTGGAAGACCTCGTGGGCTACCCCGAGCAGGCCGGCGTCGCTCCCCAGCCGGGAGCGCTCGATGCGGACTCGCCGGGCTGAAACCGGCTGCGCGCACGCCCGCACGATCTGGCGAATGCGCGGCAAAAGCTGGTCAGCGGCCCCTGCCCCGACGCCACCTCCGAGCACGATGAGATCCGGGTTGAGCAGGCTCACCACATCGGCGATCGCCAGGCCGAGGACCTCGGCCGTCTCGGCGACGATCTGCCGGGCCACCTCGTCGCCGGCTGCAGCGGCCGCGAAGACCTCCTCGCTGCGACCGGAGGCCACGCCGGCCCGGTGGGCGATCCCCGGGCCGGCGACCAGGCTCTCCAACCCTGGCAGGCGCAAGCCACTCCGGCAGGGTGACTGACCGGCCGTGAACCACCCTGCCGCGCCGGCCAGCCCGTCGCTGCCACGGTACGGTCGCCCGTCCAGGATCATCCCGCCGCCGATCCCGGTTCCGATGACCAGCATCACCACGTTCCGAACCCCGCGAGCTGCTCCACGCCAGCTTTCCCCAATCGCCGCCGCGTGGCCGTCCTGCTCCAGGAGCGCTGGCAGCCCCAGCGACCGCTCCAGCAGCTCGGCCAGCGCAACCCGCCGCCAACCACGGATGTTGGGAGCCCAGACCACCGTGCGCCTGGCTCGATCGATCACCGCCGGCACGGCCACCCCGACACCGAGCGCATCGCCCTCCGCAGCGAGCCGCTCCGCCAGCGCGAGCACCTGTCGCACCGCCCGGCTCCCCCCGCGCGCGTCGACCCCCACCTGGTGGCGCGCGACGATCCGAGCGTCTCGGGTGACCAGCGCGCCGGCGATCTTGGTACCGCCGACGTCGAGCGCGATGGCGACACGTCTACGCACGCTCATGACCCCTCAGCGGCGAGCCGCCGCAGGAACCGCTCGTAGGCCGCGAAGACGGCCAGATTGTGCTCCGGGCCGACCCCGGACACGTTCGGTGAGACGAAGACATCCAGGTGGTGTCCGCGGGCCGCGAGCTGCTTCCCCACTTCCGCCACCAGCGCCATCCCGATCGCGACCGCGGCCACGGTCGAGCCGGCCGCGAGCGGCTCCGGGACGCCATCTACCGTGACCAGGGCATCCTCCGGCGGGCAGCAGTTGTCGATCACCACATCGGCCACGTCGGCCAGCCGCTTGCCACTCGAATGCGTCGGCTTGGCGGTCCGGGCATTGCTCAGCGAGGTGACCGCGACGACGGCAAGCCCCCGCGCCTTGGCCTCCAGCGCCACCTCCAGCGGGGCGGCGTTCAGCCCGCCGTGGGAGTAGACCAGCATGACATCGCGAGCGGCGAGTGGATAGCTGTCGAGAAAGACCCGAGCATACCCCTCGGTGCGCTCCAGCCAGAGCAGCTCGCGCACACCGCCGGGCCCGAGGACGTTGAACCACATCAACCGTGGATCGAGCAGCGGGCGGAAGCCGACGAAGCTGCCATAGCGCGGGAAGATGTCCATGGCCGGGATTACCGAGTGCCCACTGCCAAAGACGTAGACCGCGCCGCCCCGCGCGATCGCGTCGGTCATCAGCGACGCCGCCCGGCAGATGTTCTCACCTTGCTCGTCGTGAATACGTTGGAGTAGGCCCGCTGCCTTCTCGAGATACTTGTCAGCCGTCACTAGCTCCCTCGTCCTTTCTCCGTCAGCTCTGAGACGCTCAGCGCTCGAGCTCCAACACCACGCGATACCGGTCCCCGCGCAGCACCGAGAGGACGTATTCGATCAGCCGCCCGTGCTGGTCGCGCGTGATCCGTTCCACCGAGAACCCGGGCGCGCCAGGACGGACCCCGAGCAGGGTCGCCATGGGGCGGTCTAACCGGATCGGCTCGTACGTTTCGATAGCCCTGGTGGGTATAACCCCATAGCGATCCTGCAACAGGCGATAGAGCGACTCGATTGGTTCCCCCACGGTCGCCAGGCCGGGGAACAATCGCGTGGGCAAGTAGGCCTTCTGCACTCCCATCGGCTCTCCATCGACGAGGCGAAGGCGCTCGAGGACCACGACCGGGTCACCCGGACTCAGGTTGAGCCGCGCCGCAACCTCAGCAGTTGCCGGCGCCTCTGCAAGCGCCAGCGTGCGATTCGAGGTGGTCTGGCCCCGGCGCGAGATCTCCTCAGTAAAGCTGAGCAACCGCACTGGCCCGTGCTCGATCTTGGGCTGGGCGACGAAGATGCCCTTGCCCTGGCGGCGGATGAGCAGTCCCTCCTGGGCCAGCGCGCCGAGCGCCTGAACGACGGTGGTCCGGCTCACGCCGTACAGTTCGCAGAGCTCGCGGATGGTCGGGATCTGGTCACCGGGGCGCCACTCGCCGGAGGCGATCTGCTCGCGGAGGAGCTCCCGGAGCTGGTAGTGCAGCGGGACCGGGCTTTCGGCCAACAAAGCCATCTCGGGATAGACCCCCTCCCTCGATCGCTTCAACCATCCATGTCTACATGAGATCATGTTTACATGTACACTGTAGCGAGCATGAGACCGGCTGTCAATCCCTTCAGCGCCGGGAGGTCGTTCACCTCCGGGTCGTCGCATGCCGGTCTGCCCAGCCGGCGACGGCGTGCGCTGGGCTTCAGGCCCGCGCCCATCTGGCAAAGTCGGCTCGAAGCCGGCTGGGTGCACCAGCACATGGGCCCCTTCGAGGGGGCTTCACGACTAAGGGACCCCTACAGCACCGCCGGACGATGCCGCGGGACCCCGCTGAGGCTGGTGCTTCAGCGCCGGGCACGGCCGGCGCACAGGCTATTGACGGACAAGAGCCAATCGATCCTGAACCTTCGCACCGGGGGTTCGCTCACCGTCTCCCGCTCCTGCCCAACCGCTTCTCCTCTGATCGCAGAAAGTAAACTCGGGGTCGTCGCCAGTGCCGGCCCGGCGCGGTGGGCCCAGAGACCTCACACCCGTGACAGGGTCGAACGGTCATTCACCCGCGCACTCGACCCATGCCAGCGCCAGGCAGTGGGACGATCGTCCAGCCGCCTCGACATTCGCGAGCCTCTGGCGCCTCAGAGCACCCAGGACATGCTGCTGTTCTCGTCAGCGTGGACGACCCTGGCGACTGCTCTGGGCAACGTCGCTTGCGGTTGAAAAGGAAAGATTGAACGAAGTACGGTGGAGCGCGATCGATCCTGACCATTCCGTACAGGATGGTCGTTCAAGCACCCGTTCCAGCGGCGAGCCAATCGCGGTCGAGATCCCCCGCCTGCGACTCCGGTCGCTGCGCGCCCATCCAGCGCACGAACTGTAGCCAGGCAAGCTCGCGCGCGGTAAACCGTGGTACCTGTTCCGGGTCGACCGGCGTCTCGAAGACCGAGCGCCGCGGCAGGGTGAACATGAGGTCATCGGCCACGAGGTCGGCCCGCTCTCCCAGCCGGGCACGGGGGACGAGGGCCATGCTACCACCCTCGACGAGGAGTGCCACCCCAGGCTCCAGCTCCGCCCAGCCGATGACCGGCACCCCTCGGCGCCACAGCGAGGCAATCAACGCTGCTAATCCACCGGTTAACATCAGTACGAGTCTCCACCCTTCTCGAATCGAGACGACCCCGCGTCGCTCCCTCCGCCAGGCGCCTAGGTGGTTGCTGCTCGAGAGCTCGCATCCCTGGCCCGCCATCGAGCCAGGCGCGCCCTCGTCGATCGATCCGGTTCGCTCGACCACACCACCGGCGCGCGGACATGGTGTACGTACACCCAGTATCGTACCAGCAGTCGCCGGACCCCGCAAGAGCCTCCTCTCCTCGCCGGCCAGCGGCAGACCACGGCACCGGCGAAGCATACACTGCCGGGACCTGAGAGCATTTTCGGCTCGGCGGGGGCTGCTCTAGAGGCGAGAGACGGCTTTTGGTACGGCTACGCGGGAGGATTGCATCATCTCCGATGTGTCTAAGGTCTCAGCGTTGTGGATCGCGGTTGGGTGACCCACACAACTCCGCTTCCTCGCTGGTGCCAGGCAGCACGCCCAGTCATCAGTCGAGAATCCCCGCGGGATTCGGGTCGATCTGGGAGTGGGCTCACATTCCCGGCTCACGGTACCAGGCAGTCGTGGCCATGCTGCCCCGGGACGGCCCTGGGGTGTTTCCCAGGCGACGGTGATCTAGGTCATCCCATCCTCCGTACTTTCGGGTGACTGGCCAGTCGAGTGATACGGATAGCCGTCCTGCCCAGCAGGAAGGGAGACAGTGTTATGCGCGGGCTTCACGGATTCGACCTGGCACGCATCGTCAACTCCCCTCCATCGCATGGGTTCTCGCGACGGGCCTTCCTCAAGGCAGTCGCTGGCACGGGAATCGTAGCCGCCAGTGCTAATCTGCTCCCGCTCACCAGCCTCGCCTCAACGGGAAGCTCGGTCACGGAGATCCTGACGATCGCAGCAATTGCCGAGCGCCTGGCAGTGACGTTCTATACCCACGGCATCATGAACGCCGCCCGGCTCAGGCTCAACAGCCGTCGTATGCTCGACGAGCTGAAGGCATTCGCCATCGAAGAGCAGATCCACCATAACTTCTTCGTCGCGGCCGGCGCCGATAGCGCTACGGTCGAGCAGTTCACGGAGTTCAGCTTCCCGCACGGCCCGTCGACATTTACCGATCTGCGGCTCTTCCTCGAGACCCAGCAACAGCTCGAGGGCGTCTTCGATGCGGCGTTCATCGCCGCTGTCTTCGAGTTTGCCGATGCCGGGCGACCGGAACTGGCCCGCATCGCGGCGATGGTCGCGATGATCGAAGAGGGCCATCGCGCGGTCGGCCGCCGGCTCGGCTACGAACGGGGACTGCGCGACCTGGCGCCAGCGGAGGAACAGGCCTTTGCGCCGCAGCTCATCCGCTCGGTCAGTGACGCGCCGCAGGTCGTCGCTGAGGCAGGCTATCTCAGCGCGGAGCCGGGCAACTCGTTCACGTATACGCCGATCGACTTCGAAGACCCTGAGTACGCGTCGGTCTACGCTAGGATCGAGTATACGGAGCCGTTCGTCGCGTCGTAGTCGCTTCTGAAAGGGTGGACAGACAGGCAATGGCTCCGCGTGCCAGGCGCTTCGGGCGGTGGCACCGGGCCATTGCCTCACCATGCCACGAGCCAGCCACGCGCCGAACCGCTGTCGGTCGGCTCACTGGACGACCGGAAGTGCAAGCCCGGCCGCTCCCCGCGCCGACCCCACCGCCGCCGGATAGTACCGCTCCAGCAACTCCAGCCCGATCGCCGCCCGCCGCACCCGCTCCCGCCCCAAAGCGACCGCCACCCCCTCTAAGTGTCCCCCGCTGGGATACAGGGCGGGCGCGTTCCGCACCCCGAACTTCAAGTAAACCGGCGCGCAGACCCGCACCAGGTCGGCGATCTCGTAGTACCGCACGAAGCCCCCCACCTCGTCCGGCCCCTCTACGTACACGTCCAAGGGCACGTCCACCGCCGCCCGCAGCGCCGCCAGTTGCCCCAGCGTCAGATCCGTCGGCACGTTGTAGCTGTCCGCCCCCAACCCTACCACCAGCCGCACCGCCGCCGCGTTCGCCGCCCCCAGCAGCACGCTCACCTTGAACTGCATCGTCGGCGGCAGCACCCCCGCCCGACGCAGCTCCGCCGCTACCCACAGCGCCCCCTCATCCGTCAAGAGCACGCTCCGGATCCCCAGCTCCGCCGCCCGCTGCACCTCCTCCAGGCAGGCCACCAGCCCTTCCTGCCCCCGCAGCTTGGCCGCCACCACCCCACCGGCCGGCGCCCCCACCAGCCCCCCGATCCCCCAGCTCGCGGTGGGCCGGGCAAACAGGCTCACCTCCACCTTGGCCTGCGCCCCCAGCCGGGCCATCGCCCGCACCTCCGCCTCGGTCAACAGCAGCACCCCGCTCCCCTGCGACACCCGGTGCACCACCACCCCCAGCCGCTCGGCCTCCGCCAGCACCGCTTCCATCACCCGCGGCCCCTCCACGCTGGGAATCTCCACCCGGTACTGGGCGCCATCGGGGAAGCGCTTGGGACTGCTCGGCAGCTCGTCCAGGTCCCGCCCCGGGAGCCCCAACCCCTCCAAGAACCGCCGCGTCCGCTCCATCCCGGCCGCTCCCTCCCGCTC
>ERZ511473.1555-NODE-1555-length-17701-cov-15.511859_pt1 | contig 17701 bp, 24 predicted proteins | sample MGYA00374947_ERZ511473 | MGnify/ENA primary metagenome ERZ511473 (study PRJEB26303, sample SAMN06343854) | sediment metagenome | isolation source: hot spring sediment | place: Canada: British Columbia | collected 2012-09-26 ... | reverse complement strand
ACTCTAGCTCACCACGCTCCCACGCAACTACCCACGGCCTCGAGGGGTCGCCCTCCTCGAATGCTACAAGCGCCACTCCTCCAGGCTTTACACGACAGCGCACGCCAGGAATCGGCACACAATAGGGCACTCTGACCATACTCGGCATGTTCTGATTGAGAGGCCGCACATCAACATGGTGATCACCATGGTCGCGGAGCACGGTGGCAGGATATAGCACCTCGTATAGTCCCGATGCTCTACGTTCTACCAACTGACCAATAGCAGCGGTTAGGCGCTCCACGGCCCTAGTACGACCTCCGTTCGCAGGTGTGGACCAACCACATGGCGTACCTCCTCTACTAGACTGCCAGACAACAGATGCCCCGGCAATAAGTCAGGTACCAGCCGGAACTCGACCCTGGCAGTGGCAGGATCATCTTCACTCCAGTCCAGATCATCCTCGCGAGGGTAGGCATTGGGGCGCTCCAAGCCCATCCACAACTGCCCAGAAGGTAGAACCCGCCAGGCGTACCGCGGCCCTAGCCACCGCCGCAGAGCCTCTAGGGTCTCCCAACAGGCCATGCGGGGTCTGGTCCAGCGCACAAGCTGCATATCTAAACCATCGCCCACCCGGGGTGTCTCTCCTACCTCCCGACATGCATCTGAAAACACCAGCTCCGCGGTGGCCTGGTGGTAGTATTTGGGCTCCAGCTCTCTAGCTGTGCGCCCCGCTCCACCCACCACCAGTGCCCGCCAGGCACCTATATCCTGCCCTAGCCGAACACAGGTCATAGCCCACTGCGACTGCACGCCGTCTAGTTCCAGTACCACAGACACAGAGTCTCCAACTGAAAACCGTGGCACCTCGTCTGGGGTCAGAGCCAGTCGCACTATCGCTGTCGGCACCCCTAGCCTGGGTACTGTGAATACCCCGCTTACCACGCCTAGACCACCCACGGTCATGACTCCCATCGCCTACCTCCCGGGCGGCGGCGGTGGTGGTCCGACCTGAGAGGGGGCGATCACGGGGATCCGCCCAAGCTCTACATCTGGGCCCGCTGTCTGTACAGCCTTGGCCCTGCCCTTCTTGCGCTTGGGCTTTGGCACGTACTCTATCAGCTCGAGCTCAGCCCTCCATATCCCATGCCCCACGTGTTCCGGAACCGTGATGCGGCGTACATAGAGCTGACGTACACCCGCTTGCTGGAGGGCAGGGTGTAGCACAGACACTGCTCTTGCGGCTTCGCCCTTTTTGGGGCGGATCTTCTGATAGAGTCGTTGCCATGCGGCTGCGTGTGCGTCAGTCCACATGGTGACCTCAACGAAGAACTCCGCCCCCGCAAACCCAAGATGCGTGACCTCAGCACCGTCCTGGCCAGGTACCTCCAGTACATCCTCGCGCCGCTCGTGTCCACCGCGGACATTCACCACACCCGGCACCGGCATTCCGTCGATCGTCATGCGGTGCCAAAGCAGCGGCTGTGCGGCGAATCCCGACATGTTATCTCACCATCCTGCGCCCCATTGCTCGCACAGGTGTGGCACCCATTTGCGCTGTAATGCTTTCTGCGACCTCGTTCAATGTGCGCATGAGCTGCGAGTGGATAGTCTGTGCCACCTTACGCTCGTCGTATGCGTCGTTCACGGTGATCGGAGCCGTGATGGATACGGAGACCTGCGCCCCATGCTGACGCTCGACCCGCGGACCTCGTAACCTCGCCATGACATGGTGAGCGAGGCTAAGGGGTAGTGTCAGTGGCAACATTCGCAACCACGTGAGTATATCAGGGTACTGCCTTGCAGCTCCCACTAGCGCTCCCCCCACGGCCGCCCCCGCAACCAGCCGCTGTGGTACTACCAGGGAGGCGCGTGTGACTGGACTTTCCACCCTGGCTATAGCTCGCAGCACAGTTCCGCCAATACGCCCAAGCCATAAGATGGCCTGCACAAGCAGCCGCACAGCTCTGATTACTAGCCCAATAGTTCGCAGCACAGCACCCGCAACGCGTTCCAATACCCGGAAGGCCTGTATGAGTAGCTGCACGGCACGTGTAACAATCCAAAACCCAGAGGCAATCGTGAGTAGCCCAGCAACGAACCGTGGTCCTTGGGTTTCTATCCAGGCAGCTACGCGTTCAATTAGCACAGTGATTCTATCTACTAAGGCCCTGGCCTTATCGCCCGCCGTTGCGCCTGCGAGCGGACCAAAGAAGACATGGAGCACCGCTGTCACTAGCCGCCCGGTGGCCTGCAAGAGCCTACGCCCGGTTGGACTGTCGGGGTCGGTGAGCTGTACAAGATTCTGAAGGAATTCGCGGATACGCGCTACAGCGCGGTTCCGGACAGGGTCGATGGATAGCACTAGGAACTCGAACGGCCGTCCTCGAACGGTGGACCACAACCCTGCTAGCGTGGTACTCAGTCTCTGCATCAGGGACCCCACTGCTGCGCCGCCGCTAACGGTCTTTCTGATGGCCTCCACAATAGCGAATAGAGCCACGCGGGCTGGAATGAGGCCTTGCTCCTGCATCTCGCGGATGCGGTCTGTCGTTGTGCCGTAGACCCTGGCGAGCTCCTGGTAGATAGCCGCCTTCGAGACCCCAAGGTTGGCAAGCTGAATTAGTTCCTGCCCCATAAGGCGTCCAGCGGCCACTACCTGCGAGATGACTAATGCCCCGAGCCTGAAAACGTCCGGATCAAACCCACGCAGAGCAGCCACATCACCCAGAGCAGCAGCGAGGCGCTCAACTTCATCTGCTTTGAAACCGAACATTGCTAACCGTGTGAATAGCTCCATGATCGGGCGCGGCTCGAATGGGGTGATGCGAGCAAACCTTAGCGCTCGCTGCATCAGGTCCTCTGCAGCCTGCCGCGTGCCTAGCACTACCTCAAGCCCCCGCTCGGTGTTCTCGCGGAAGGCAATGGCATCCAGAACGAACTTTCCAGTTAGGCCCACAGCACCAACCGTGATGAGGGTAGGGAGGCTGGTTAGCGTGTGAAAGGCAGCACGAAGCGCACCCACTCCAGAAGCAATAGCACCCTGTGCCAGCCGAAAGCCGCGCGACAGCACCACGGGTGCCTGGGCCGATATGCGGCGCAGACTAAGCAGGCGCCCCTCGAGGCGAGCTAAGCTGCGCTCCACCTGCTCTGCTGGGGCGCTTGCCCTGTCCACTAGCTCGAAGAACCACTGCAGGCGGTTCACGGCCCCTCACCCACGTGCGCCAGATACTGGGCGGCCTCCAACATGGCTCCTGCAAGGGCTTCAGGTCCTTCTTCACCGCGTCGCCATGCCCACAGCAGTTGTGCAGCGCGCAGTACGTCTCTAGACCGCACAACCTCTTGGTAAAGGGCTACAGCGCTTTTACCCGGGCTTCCTCCGCCGCCCCCGCGAGCTCAGCTAGCTTCACCGCCAGGGTCAGCGTTGCTCCTGGCCACCGCTCAAAGAGCTGCTCTAACTCCTGGCCCGTGGGGTGAACAGCACAGTCCCGCACCAGGTCCTCACAGGCGGCTAGTAGCTTCTGTCGGTCCTGGACGCGAGCTACGTATCGCATGAATGCGGCCCTCGAGGGCCGCACGCAATATATCGTGATGTCGCCAGAGGTAATCTCAAACACCTCACCATGACGGGCCCTTAGTTCTTCCAGGTTCATCATCCCACCTCACGCGCTATGCAGTACCAGCTAGGGGCTTCTTAATAGCATTGAGCCCCCAGAACTTGATGCGCGCGGGTTTAAGCTGCAGCCTCACCTCGAGCGGATCAGTGCCACGCGTGTGCGCGCGCTCGATCTGCACGATCGTGCAGCCCAGCAGCTGATCTGTAACGGTGGGCTGCCCCTCCTCTGCGTAGGTAACCGTGATGTCGAAGGGCTTCTCCATATATCCATCGCCCAACCGCTTGATTAATTCCTCAGCCTCCTCGGCGTAGGCCACCAGGTCCGCTTCATATGTGATCTCTCCGCGCGTTAGACCCAATGGCTCTGGGTGTGCACCACGCACCTCACCGGGTTCGCGGCGCACCCTGTAGTTGATCTCGCGGAACCCGATCATCTTGCGTCCATCAACTGAAACCTCGATGGACGCGAAGCTATACCTGAACCCATTGATCAGCGGATATTCCACGTCAGATCACCTCCACTATGCCGCCTGCACGACCAACTTCGGGTTCACAAACCCGATGTCGGCCTCAATCCAGCTCAAGTATCCCAACGGCCGCACACGGACCGTAATACGAGCTGTGCGCGTGGAAAGCAGGTTACTTTCACGATCGATCCTGACAGCCACACCGGAGGCGTGGCCAGGCACAATCAGGGCAGCCTCTAGCTGTCCTTCGACGTAGCGCTCGATAGCCTGAGCATCAGCCTCCAGAATGTTCCCGGCCGGGTCAATGCGCACTGCCTCGTTCAGGAATCGCAGTGCTGCATTACGTGCGATCCTGCACGCTAGGTCCATGACGCGACGTAGTTCGACGAACTGGAAGTCTGAGCCGGGCGGGGCCATGATGCGTCCGTTCGTCACATAGAAACCTCTATAGCCGATGATGGTCCGGAACGTCGTGAAGCCCTGGGAGTCCAGCCCTGTGGACGCCTGCTCGTCGTGATATAGCAGCGTGATACCAGGCACAGGCCCAGAGATCACTCGCCCCGGGTGCTCGTGCACCGGAATGCGCTGCAGGCGCCCAGCGAATGGCCACGCGAGCGGCCTGCGGTGCAGCCGCCCCGTGATAGGACTGATGACTTCGCCGAACCCAGCGACAACGCCCACACGAGTGCTGGCGAACGCAGACCACTCGCTGACCAGGTTCGCCATCCATTGCGCAGGGGTTTCGTTGGGTGCGACATCCCTGGCTTCCAGTACAGCGAACGCGAATCTGTACCTCGTCTCAGCCTCCGCCATCTTCGTGGCCACCGCAGCCGCCACCGCAGGAGTCGCCGTGCCTACGACGTGCACGAAGCCCCATTCGCGGGGGTCTGCGAGGGCTGCGTCCAGGGCGGCCACCAGGTCTGTAGTGGTCATGGCTGGTGCTGTGGTCCTGAACCTGTACTCGTCCCCAGCGACGAAAGACGTCCCCGATGGGCCTTCCGTGAAGGTCAGCGTAACGCCCGTGTCTTCGACGGTGTAGGTTCCGCTCGAGGGCACTAGAACCTCTGGGCTGTATGTGTCGCCCCCATCGAGCGTGTACTGGAAGCGAGCAGCGCCGAGCCCCCCCGAGGTGGTGATACGGACTCGGAGGTCATAGCTGTCCACGGGTGCGCCACTCGCGGTGATGTTGCCAGTTCCTGTCCTGATCGCATCGCCCGCGGTGATCGAGCCCGCCACAGATGCATTGCCCCTGATAGCGAAGACGGGCGGGCCACCGATGGCGAGCGCTACAGCCAGAGACTCCACTAGCGGGCCACCGCCAAACAGGTCTTTTGCCTGCTGCAGCGTGCTAACTGGTGTAACTACGTTGACGTCTCCCCTCGTGGCTACGCCGACCTTTAGGTGCACATTCTCTGATGGCGGTGGTAAGATTCCTAGCGCGCCATCCTGCACCGTGACAAACACATCGGGAATGGGCGGTCTAGGCATTGCGGATCACCTCTCGTGCTGCAGCCTCTACAGCTGCACGGTATTCCTCTTCAGTTAGCTCCTGCCCCACGGCCCAGCGGAACTTAGCCTGCGCCGCGGCGAATAGCCATGCTGGCGTACCCAGGCGCTGTTGCAACTGCTCGGCGGTTTCCTTGCGAGCCACGGACTCTCCACGATCCAGGGTTTCCCTGCGAGCCTCGAACTCCTCGCGTTCGTCGCGCCTCGGCATCGAGTCACCTCCTCACACGGTGGACTGTAGCTGGCACTCCCGGGCCCACTTCTCTAGCACAGCCCACCTCTCCGTCCTCTTCACGGGGCGGTCCACCGCAAACCGCAGCCTAAGAACATGCCCCAGACGTGTTACGCTTCCAGTTTCCTCCACCCACTCCCCTCCCAGCACTCCGAGACTCCCATGGGTCTCCGCCCAGAGAGCCTGGACCAACTCGTCGCTGACCTGTTCCACCTCTGTGTAGTCCCTGCCCCAGATTAGCACCTCGAAGGTCTCTACACGCGTGAGGAGCGAGCGCTCTACTCGTCGCCCCTCGGGGGAGCTCTGAACTAGCCCACCACCCCCAACCGCTGCCCCAAAGCTTACACCACGTGGGATGAGCACGATCAGCGGGGGAGAGGTGTGGCGTTCCCATTCTTCCGCCCCCAACTTCAGCGGAGTGCCAGGCGGCAACTTCGCAACTAGTGCCTCAAACAGCTCCTGGATCATCTCAAGGTCCTCCTGATGTAAGCATTTGCAGAACGCTGTATAGCACCTGCCCACCGAGGGCCAAGATCACCTTCGGGTACCATCTGACGCACCGGAATAACCACCTCACGCACCCTGCGCCACTCCATAGGACGAGCACGCCCGCGGCGCCCCCCACCCAGTACCGGGACCATGAGGTACCTGCCATGCCTAGGCCTGATCACAGCGCCATACTGATGGGGGGCAGCATATACGACGTCAGTGCCCAGCCAGAACCCGTCGGGTTGTGCCCTCCACCTAAAGGATCTGCGCAGCCTGCCCGTGTCGCTCAGGGTCTGGCCGCCCTCAAGTTCTGCGCGCCGGCTCGGCTGCCACTTCCGACCGTAAGGGTCTGTCTCGGTCGCAAACCCGTCCGCTAGGGCCCCCTGGGCCCCTTCCATGGCAGCCTGCACGAGCCCTAGCTTCCAGCGTGCGTCTCTGATGCGCGCAGGAACCCCCACCACCCTGCGCAGCTCAGACCAGGGGCCGCTAATAGCAATCACTCGCTCCACCCCCGCAGCGGTGCGGTGTAGCCGATAGGCTCTGTGGTCTCGGGCTCTGGGCTAGAGTCCACGATGTGGGGATGTAACTGCCCTGCGGACACACGCTCTAGCCACCGCAGGGCATCCTCGTAACGGAGCCGCAGCTGCTCATCTGCGCCCGTCGGGCTGAAACCGCGGCGCACCATCAGGTCGTACGCGGCGATGGCTGCTACTGCCCTGCGCAGGTCGTCCTCCCAGCTCTCCAACGGTAGAGTGTATCGAGCTCGCAGATAGCTATCCGCCAGGTCGCTCGCTGCCTCGAGAGCTGCGTCCTGGTCTGCAGCAGAGATACCCATTAGCGCCGCTGCGGGCAGCGCTAGACGCTCCAGATCCGCGCGCGTGGCGTACGACATCACGGTGCAGGACGGAACCTGTGATACAGAACCAGTAGCAACACAGCCGCCGCGCGCACGACCTCTGCTGTGCTTTCGTCTAACGTAAAGTCAGTTACCCCCCAAACCGAGCCGACTACAAGCGCAGCGCCAACGATGACCTTAAGAATGTTCTTAACTCGCTCGTCCATCAGCGCACCCCCAAGCGCTCCATGATGGTACACGCACTCCATGTATACTTGGTTTCAAACTCGCTGTTGGTGAGGCGTTCGTAGTTGTCCGGGACCCCGTCACGATCGCGGTCTACCCAGAACTCGAGCTCGTCTGCTCCAGGAGCAGGCCACACCAACAGCGCGAACCATTGCTCCTCTGCGTCAATGTGTAGGCTGACAGCTCGCCAGTAATCCTGGTCTTCCGGCACGTAGTCGTAATACTTCAGTACCACACCACACAGGAAGGCTACCCCGAACGCCACGGGGTCCCCAAGATCTGTTGGAGGCTGCGAAGGAGCCCAGGCCAAGGCGGCCACTAGGACCACAATTGCAACAAGGGCAACAGCCGCAATCCCTGCTTTGGCGTACATAACCCCCACTCCTAGCTAGTCTAGTTCCTGCAACACCTCAATAACTCGCGCGGCTTGCCTGCGAGTCAGACCGCGGCCGACCAGTTCCTCCTCGCTTGCCGCGCGGAGCTCCTCGAGACTGCGATAGCCCGCAGCTTCCAACTTATCTCTGAACGGAAACTCCTCCGGCAGCGGCGTTGTAGCTGTGGCTTCAGGGGGCGTAGGTGCCCCCTGAAGCTCAGCCGCTGCCGTGGGGTAGTGGCGTCTCAGCGTTCCAATGCCCATGTGTCACCCACTAGTTGTGCGTGATCTTCACAACACCCGTGCGGGTCGAGCCAGGCATTCTGCTATAGCGATGCGCAATCCAGTACACGTGGACCGCCGCGACCTGGGTATCCCGCAGGATGTCGCGATCAGCCTGCACCTCGGGAGAGCCGTTATACCACAGGGCTAGTGCATTACGCTTGAGAAGCAACGACGTGTACCGCGGAGGGTTCGTTGACTCCGGGGCTAGCCTGTCGCTAACCTTCACGGGCACCCCCGCAAACCGCGCGACGCGGTCCTCCGCCTGCAGGTCATTCACAAGGAGCGGGCGTCCGTCGCCGTCCTTCAGCTTCAGCAGGTCCCCTAGGACCTTCGAGTGAACTACGAGTAGGGCAAGGTCCTCCTGCTCATCGCCGAACCGCAGCCGTGCGTCCACCACCACGTCCCAGTTCAGCGTCCGTGGGGTGGTGGCGCTGTAGACATCGTGAACCAGGTCGGTGGTGTTCGCGGCATCGATCAGGGCCCGGTCCATACGCCGCTCGAACCCCACACGGAGCTGCCGTGCTAGTTCTGCGTACGGATCCGCATACGCAGCAGCAATCTGAGCCCATTGCGTGATCTCAATTGCCTTCCCCGAGTGCTGTACTGTGGCTGTCTCTGACGTCATTACGATGTTCGCGGGTGTCAGAGCAACTGCTTCAGCCACGTCTTCATACTCGCCGATGGTGCCAAAGTACGGCACCTTCAGCACATCCCCACCCCTCGCTGATTCGGGCAGGGTCGCTGATACGGCGGCAGCCCCCGAGTTCAGCAGGGCGGTGACGCCCACGAACTCCCCGCGGACTGCCTCCTGCAGGATCTCTGGGACGATCAAGTTACTGCGTACGGTGACCGGCATAGTACCTCACCTCTTGTTCTTTGTGGTCTCGGCTAGCTTCCTGTACAGCTCTGGGCTGCGGCTGTATAGCTCAGCCCGTTCGGCCCAACTCATCTTCGCGAACTGCTCGGGTGTAACCTCGGCGGGCGGCTCTTGCGGCACCGCAGAGGCCACAAACCGCGGGGCCGCGCGTAGATAGCCGCGCAGCAGCTCGACGTCGCGGCGCCCTAGCTCGCGGGCCCACTCCTCCAGGGCTGGCGTTAGCTTGCCCTCTGCCAGCCCCGCACGGACGAGTTCCTCGACGTCGCGGGTGCGAATAACCTCCTCCAGCTCCGCCACGCGGCGTGCCAAGGTTTCCACCTCGTCACGTGCACGCTTCCATGCCAGAACTACGCCAAGCGCCTCATGCGGGGTTGCGGCTTCCGTGAGGCGCAAGAGTTCTTGCTCTACTTCCGCTCCGATCTTGTTCATGTTATCCTCCTTCGCCGTCTGAGATTCACGCTCCCAGGGAGCCTCCTCATCCCATTGGTGGTAGTGCTGCGCGATGTGCCCCCGCACGGCATCCAGATCTTCGTCCGGAATGTCCACCCCACCGCGAGCACCCTGCAAGACCGCTGCTGCAGCCTGCACTCCTGGTTTTACCACGACCAACTCACCGTCAACAACGTCGTGGTGAATGAGCTTGTATGCCCCGAAGTTCTCGGGGTTCTCAGCATCATACCAGGCAAAGGCCTGGCGGTACTTCTCCCAGTCGATCGTTTCCTTTTCGCCACTACCATCTGAGCTCGCCCACCTGCGCACACGGGACTCCGCCTCATCGGCGTCCCAGCTCTCGCGCTCTACCACGCGGGTAGAGCGGAACGGCACCGCGCGTGCTACAAGGGGTTCTAGATGGTGTGTGGCGGGGATATTCGTGAGTGCAATGTTCACAAGCTCCACGATGTGCTCACCGTCCTTCCGTCTCTCGGTGATAAAGGCAGGGCTAATGTACCTATACTCGCGCTGACGCAGGAACTCTGCAGCGCGCTGGGTCCATGTCACACGTACTGCCCAAAGCCCATCCTCGCGGAGCTCAAGGTCTGCCCATCCTGCTGCGGGGGCTGGTGGGGGGCCCTCGAGGGCTTGGTGTTCGTAGTCGATTGAGATCTGAGTACCCTTGCGCTGCCAACGGCGCACGAGCTCTTCTGCGTCCTCGCGGGTGAATAGAAAGGTACCTAGATCGGTCTCCACGCGGCCCAGCGGGAAGACGCGGAACTCGACGGGGAGGCCTTCACTAGGCAGGCTACTGAACCATAAACCCCTAAGCCTTGGCATCATTTTGGTTATAGCACGCCCCCGCAATGGAAGTACAGAGGCCCCAGCGTCCTTACCCAGAGCCCGGGCCAGCCCGGGGGCTCGGGGAAGCCTCTGAGACCTCTGGTCGCTCTACGAACATATAGCCCATACTAGGGCGCATTTTCCCGTCTAGGGAGGGGCGCCATACGGGTACAGGACGGATCATCCCGCGCTCGGCCATAGCCCGCAGTACTTCGCGAGTTCTCTCGTGGCTCCAACCCAGCGCGCGGGCTAGCTCTCTGGTGGTCGGATAGTCCTGGCCCGCAGCGCGATTCACAAACTGCTTGATCGCCTCTACGAGCGCGAGGTCACCGGTGGTGGCCTCATTCTTCATAACTCTACCCATGGTACCTCCCGCTCCCTCAACGGCGGTTCTACGAGGTATGGTTCTACCACTACGCCCGCTGCCCCTGGCCCGCGAACTACAAGATCTACCCATCCCACTCGAGGAAGCCAGGTGTAGCGTCTGCGCACCATAGACTGCTCAGATTGGGCACACCACGTGGGTGTAATCACAACCAGCACGTGGTCTGGCGTATACTCCCACCCCACAAGGTGCACGTGGCTGACCACAATCACGTCGTGTCGCTCATCTAGCATGCGCGCCGCCCAGGCGCGGATGGCTTTCACCGCCTCGCGTTCTAGTATGGTGCCCGTGTATAGCGCGTTCCCGCCGTCAGGGTGATGGCGGACCACAATGCGCACCTCGGGGTTGCGCACACGCAGCTTGCACTCTGGTAGCACGTGGCGCCCCGCCACTTCCTGTGCTCCCACCAGGCGCGCCACCGTGGATAGCCTGTGCGGCTCATGGTACGCGGTGCCCCTAGTGACGAACACTTTCCCTGCTCGTATGGGCGCGAGAACCTTGAGTAGTGCTTCCTCTTGAAGATCCAGTTCGGGGCTTACGGTGCCGGCTCCGCCAGCCCTAGGCTGGCTGCCATCAATCAGATCGCCGTTCAAAACCAAGACGTCTGGTTTGGGGAGGGTCTTCCAGCCGCGCTCCCAGGCTTGCCATAGATACACCTGCCAGGGATTCTGGGGGTAGGGCTGGCCCGCATAGCTGAAGCCCGGGGGCCACAGACCCCACATGGACCCAACGTGGAGGTCCCCAACGATGCGGATTCGCGGTCCGCGCGTGTCTTTCATTACAGCCTTGTTACCTTAATCATACCGAAGTTGTACCCCCCTGGCGTTCCTGAAATCACTGTCATGATCACCCTATACTCCACAGAGTGTGTCCCCGCCGTTAAGTTATAAATTATGCTATCGGCCCAACAACCAGCATCAGCCCCTGTGACGTAACGCTGGTCGGAGAAGACGCGAACCCCGTCAATCCAAAACTCACGCGCCCAGTACGCGTCCCCATGATTCTGCCACTGCATGCGACCCTCAATAAGATAGGGGCCACTGGCGGGGACGGTGACTTGTATGTTCACCTGGGGGCCGCCAGTAACAGCCCAGACTGTGGGCGCGGCGTAATACCTGTTATCGTGATGGTGGTCCAGCGGCGCGTACCTATTGTCGTGGTTGTGGGCTAGCTGCGCGTACCTGTCATCGTGGTTGTGGGCTTCCAATAGCCCCCGCAACCACCTAGTGCGCCTGGCAAGAGCAGCAAGGGCATGAAATAAGCTGTACGGCTTGCCGGGATCATTAGCGACCGCTGCCGGCTCGCCCGGTGCTGGCACCACAATCTCGTCTTGCCAGTCGGGCGGTGTGTCAATTAGGTTCTGTGGCATTCCTGCGCCTCCTTATATGCGGCTTACTCTCAGAAAGATATCCCCTAGCCAAGTTGGGCCCCCATATTCCGTTGCCAGCCCGTGCGGGGCATACTGGAACGTGTAACTACCAGATGATGATATGCTAACCACTACTTTGTCGATCCAGTACATATTGACTCCGCCCGTTCTCGTCGTCCTGTCAAAAACTAGTGTACTACCGACCCAAAATCGACGCCGCCAGTCTGCGAGATCATCAGTAGACCACATGGCATGCCCCTCGAGAAGATAGTTGCCAGCCGCGGGAATATTGACGGTCAAGCTTACCTGAGGAGTAAAAGTACCAGCTGAGCCTAGTAACAGAGTTGCCCATTGTCCCCGCCCCGCATCAACTTCGGCTTTGGTGTAGTACCTGTCATCGTGGTTATGGCCCAGCAGTGCGTACCTGTCGTCGTGGTGATGAGCTAGCGGCGCGTACCTATTGTCGTGGTTGTGGGTTTCGAGTAGACCTCGCAACCATCTAGTGCGCTTCGCAAGGGCAGAAAGCGCATGGAACAGGCTGTATGGCTTCGTTGAATCGTTTGCCACCGCTACCTGATCACCTGGCGCCGGTACTACAATCGTGTCCTGCCACTCCGCTGGTGCGTCAATTAGGCTCTGCGGCATCTTGCACCTCCTATATGGTCCAGGCCGTATCGCCGTCCCAACGACTGTTAAGGTCTTGGGGGTGACTGTCCCAAGACGTGCGGTGGTCCCAAATAAACCCCCCCATAATATGGGTGATTTGAACAAGTCTAGAATGCGCTGCTTTCACTTCGTTGACCAGGGCTATTACTTGCTCCATCGTCAGGCTCTCCATAAGCAGGGCGTCCCATTGAACCCCATCGCTATCCCAAGATACGTCGGCATCCCAGGTAGTTCCACCTACGAGCGGCCCTGCTATAATCAATATCCCGAATTCAGCCCATCTGGAGCGGTCCACGGTCCACAGCTCGGTTATCCAGACCTGCTCGTAGCCTAACAAGCGAAACACTTCTTCGACCGCTCGTCTAGTGCCACCCCATTGCAATATGTCCCACGCAGCCCGCACCCGCCCGCGATACGCCTCTTCCGTTTCCTCTGGGATCCTAACGATGCCTCGCTCGCGGCCCAGGACAGGGACGGCATCCTCCGGCGCCGTGTCCACGAGGTGGGCCGCTACCGCGCTAACTAGACGCTCCACCAGGGCGTCCAGGGTTTCTCCGTGCGCCCCCAACCATTTCGCGCCGCGCTCTGCCCGCAACCAGGGCGGCGCAAGGTCTAGCGCATAGCGGCTGTAGAGCCCTGGGTCGTCGGGCATATTACACCTCTTGCCAGGTTAGGGTGGCGCTCATGTCGGCCACCTCGGTCTCAGCAATGGCCACGTCGGTGGCAGGCTCCGATAGGACTACATTTACGACCCCGGGTGGTTCCATCAGCAGCTCGATGATCTGGGCCCTGTACACAGTTTCCCCGATGCCTATCGTCTGGTTGTAGCGCTGCATGTTCTCCAGGGCACGCAGCTCTGCCGAGGTTCGGAAGCCGCTCTTCACCACAACGGTTGCGACAACAGACACCGGCACCGCGGTGGCTGCGTAAACACTCACGTCAGCTGTGATGGGGCGCCTCTGCTGAATGAATTCGTCCACAGCAGCGACTACTTCTGCTCCGATGCCACCTACTCCGTAGATCACTACGTCTACGGTCCCCTGTCCCCGCGGGTGTTGGTCTCGGACCTTTACCCTCGTAACGGAAGGATGGGCCTGAAGCGCCCAGAACTCATACGCTCTACGGGTGGCTCCATATCCCAACTCTGCCCACCGGGCGCGACACCTCTGGCGTAGCCTGTCATCAGACTCCTCGTCTGCTCCAGCTACCAGGAGCCAGCCCGATGGGTTGGTCGCGGTTACTCCCGGGAGCGGCGTGATCATTGTGGTGATTGTGTTGGTCGCTACGTTGTAGGCCGCCCCAGCACGCTCGGCCTGCACCGTTACGTCGAGGGTGCCCCCCTGGGGCAGCGTGCCCCCAGACACTCCCAGGAACCGCAGGCCTGAAGCTGTCGCAAACCACAGCTGCCCCTCCCGGATCGTGTAGGGCCCAAAGCCTGGCTGGGCGGCGAGTCGAACGATACCCTTCGCATATACAGCCGGAGCGCGCTGAAGCCCGTACTGGCTAGATGCCACGAGGTCCAGCCACCTGCCCTGCGCGGTCTCGAGGAATCCGCCCTCTGCGATGCGGACGGCTAGGTGGCTTAGGTCGGAGGCCATTTGTGCGTAGATCTCCAACAGCGTGCGCGCAACACCGCCGGAGTGCCAGTCCGTCACAGGGAAGCCCTTCTGAGCCAGCCGCGAGAGCAGGGCTTGGAGTTCTTCGTCTGGGCTGGTGGGACGCAAGAGATCACGCAGCACGGAGCACCTCCACGGTTACATTACTAGCTTCGGTCACGAGTGGGCTGGGCTCGGCTGCTAGCTCGAGTGTGAGATGCACCGTAAACGTCCTCGTGGTTGGTTCGAACGACACCTCGGCTGTTGCCCTTGCTACGCGGGGGTCTTCTTCGGCCTGCTCCTCTGCCAGGCGTGCGATTTCAAACTGAACCTCCTCGGTGGCTGCTTCGTTCAGATATCTTCGGAGGTCCACGCCGTAGTCAGGATCGTAGAACAGGCCCCCGCGTGGTGTAGTCAGGCGCCTGATGATGGCCTCAGCCAGGTTGGGCATACCCCCATGAACCATTGGCTCCAGGTCGGGCACGGCTGTGAGGTCCCGCCCTAGAAACTGCAGTTCACCGCTATGCTGCGAGAGAGACACGTGAATGTTCAGGCTCACAGCTCTAGCCTCCGACAATCATTCTAGCCTGGCTTGCCAGTAGCACCGCGCCGCAACCCACAACGTCGCCGTCGCGCGCTACTGAGCTTCCCTCCACATTGCAGCGCGCAGCTCCCGACGTGATGGCGGTGATGCCGTGCCCAGGCACAGGGCAGCTATGCAGATCTCCTGCGCGAGCTACCGGTGCGCCTCCGACACGCACTCTGCTGCTGGCGGTAATCACTGTGCCGCCATGGCTCGAGCTGTCGCCCAATCTTACTACCGCCCTCATGGATTGATACGCACCTCTCCGCTCGCAGCGTCTAGCTCAATCACTGCCGCCCCCGCCTCTAGGCGCAAGAATTCCAGCTCGCTGCGCTCCCACGCCACTACCAGCGGTTTTGAAGGATCACCCTCCTCGAATGCCACAAGCGCCACCCCCCCTGGTTTCACGCGGCACCGCACGCCCGGCACCGGCACACAGTATGGCACCCTAACCATGCTTGGCATGTTTTGGTTGATAGGCCGCACATCCACATGATGATCGCCATGATCGCGGAGCACGAGGGCAGGATACAGTACCCCGTATAGTCCCGATGCCCTGCGTTCTACTAACTGGCTGATAGCAGCAGTTAAGCGCTCCATGGCCCTAACACAACCTCCGTCCGCGGGCGTGGCCCAACCACGTGGCGTACCTCCTCTACTAGACTGCCCGCTAGCAAATGCCCTGGCAGTATGTCGGGTGTCAGCCGGAACTCAATTCTGACAGTGGCAGGATCATCTTCGCTCCAATCTAAGTCATCTTCACGTGGGTAGCCGGCGGGCTTCTCTAGGCCCATCCACAATTGCCCACTTGGCAGGGCTCGCCACGCATACCGCGCTCCCAGCCACCTCCGCAGTGCCTCTAGGGTTTCCCAACATGGCACGCGAGGCCTAACCCAGCGCACCAACTGCATATCTAGACCATCGCCCACGTTGGGCGTCTCTCCTGCCTCCCGGCATGCATCTGAAAACACCAGAGCGGCGGGGGCTTGTTGATAGTACTTTGGTTCCAGGACATGGGCTGTGCGCCCCGCGCCGCCTACTACCAAAGCTCGCCAGGCACCTGCATCCTGACCCAGACGCACACAGGTCATAGCCCACCGCGACTGCACGCCGTCTAGTTCCAGCGTCACCATCACAGCATCTCCAACCGCAAACTTTGGCACCTCGCTTGACGACAGGGCCAGGCGCACTAATGCAACTGGCACTCCCAGCCGAGGCACCGTGAATATTCCGCTCACCACGTCCAAGCCGCCAACAGTCATAACTCCCATTGTGCTACCTCCCGGGCGGCGGAGGCGGCCCTATTTGCGATGGCGCGATTACCGGAATCCGCCCCAGCTCCACATCTGGGCCCGCAGCCTGCACGGCTTTTGCTTTGCCCTTCTTGCGCTTGGGTTTAGGCACGTACTCTACCAACTCGAGCTCTGCTCTCCATATTCCGCGCCCCATGTGCTCTGGAACTGTGATGCGGCGCACATAGAGCTGACGTACACCCGCCTGCTGAATGGCTGGGTGCAGCACAGACACTGCTTTTGCGGCTTCGCCCTTCTTGGGGCGGATCTTCTGATAGAGCCGTTGCCACGCCGCGGCGTGTGCATCAGTCCACATCGTGACCTCAACGAAGAACTCTGCGCCTGCAAAACCCAGATGCGTCACCTCAGCACCATCCTGGCCAGGCACTTCAAGCACATCCTCGCGCCGCTCGTGCCCGCCGCGAACACTCACTATGCCTGGCACCTGCACTCCGTCGATTGTCATCCTGTGCCAAAGCAGTGACTGTGCAGCGAATCCCGACATGTTATCTCACCACCAAGCGCCCCATTGCCCGCGCAGGTGTGGCGCCTATTTGCGCCGTGATACTTTCTGCGACCTCGTTCAGAGTGCGCATGAGTTGCGAGTGGATAGTCTGCGCCACCTTGCGCTCGTCGTATGCGTCGTTTACTGTGATCGGGGCCGCGATAGATACAGAGACCTGCGCTCCTTGCAAGCGCTCAACTCGTGGCCCTCGTACAGCTCCCGCCATTGTTCTCTCCACAGTCGCTCCCGCAGCCAGCCGCTGTGGCGCTCCCAGAGATGCACGTGTGGCCGGCATTGCTACTCTGGCTACTAGCCCAACGACTCGCAGCACAGCCCCACCAATGCGCCACAGTGTCAAGAGGGCTTGAACAAGCGGCCGCAGCGCAGCCCAGCCAATACGCCCAAACCACGAAAGGATCTGCACGAGCGGGCGCGCAGCTCTGACTACTAGTCCAATAATTCGCAACACAGCCCCGCCAATACGTCCCAGCACTAAAAGGGCCTGCACAAGCAATTGAACAGCACGCGTGACAATCCAAAATCCTGAGGCAATCACGAGCAACCCAGCGATGAATCTTGGTCCTTGGGTTTCTATCCAGGTTGCCGCGCGGTCAATCAGCTCAGTGATTCTATCTACCAGGGCCCTAGCTTTATCGCCAGCCGTTGCTCCCGCGAGCGGACCGAAGAGGACATGAAGCACCGCCGTCACCAACCGCCCAGTGGCCTGCATGAGCCTGCGCCCAGTCGGACTGTCAGGATCGGTGAGCTGTACAAGATTCTGAAGGAATTCGCGAATGCGCGCTACGGCGCGGTTTCGGACAGGGTCGATGGATAATACCAGAAACTCAAACGGCCGCCCCCGAATGGTAGACCACAGTCCCGATAGCGTTGTACTTAGTCTCTGCATCAAAGACCCAACTGCTGCGCCGCCGCTAATAGTCCGCCGGATTGCCTCCACGATAGCGAACAGAGCCACGCGGGCTGGAATGAGGCCCTGTTCCTGCATTTCGCGGATGCGGTCTGTCGTCGTGCCGTAAACCCTAGCCAGCTCTTGATAGATAGCCGCCTTGGAAACTCCCAAATTGGCGAGCTGAACTAACTCCTGGCCCATAAGCCGTCCGGATGC